>Ga0213872_10000439_pt1 | contig 34128 bp, 30 predicted proteins | sample VelepicomBERX_R2_FD_160071 | JGI IMG/M metagenome (GOLD analysis project Ga0213872, IMG submission 160071) | Rhizosphere microbial communities from Vellozia epidendroides in rupestrian grasslands, the National Park of Serra do Cipo, Brazil - RX_R2 | ecosystem: Host-associated > Plants > Roots >...
CAAGTACGACCGTTTCTACGACACCGTGCAGGTCGAGTTGGGCGGCCGTGCCGCCGAGGTGATCCGCGCCGCCTGTGACGCCGGTTACAACCTGCGCGATGCCGGCGAGGGTGTGGTGGGGGTCAGCTTCCACGAGGCGACCGCCGAGGCCGATCTGCAGGCGCTGATCCGCGTCTTTACCGGCAAGGTGGCCGATCTGGTGCAGTTGGATGCCGCCACGCTCGACGCCATTCCGCCGGTGCTCAAGCGCGAATCCGCCTTCCTGACGCACCCGGTGTTCCAGCGCCATCACACCGAGCACGAAATGCTGCGCTACCTGAAGCGGCTGGAAAATCGCGATTTGGCAATGAACCACTCGATGATCTCGCTGGGCTCTTGCACGATGAAGCTCAATGCCGTGAGCGAAATGCTGCCGATCACCTGGCCCGAGTTCGCCGAGATTCATCCGTTCGCGCCGCGCGATCAGGTGGGCGGCTATCTGAAGATGATCGATGGTCTGGCCGAGCAACTGAAGGCGATCACCGGTTTCGACGCCATCTGCATGCAGCCGAACTCCGGCGCGCAGGGCGAATACGCCGGCCTGTTGGCGATCCGCCGCTATCACGCGTCGCGCGGCGAGGCGCACCGCGACGTGTGCCTGATCCCGCGTTCTGCCCACGGCACCAACCCGGCTTCGGCGCAAATGATGAGCCTGAAGGTAGTGGTGGTCGATTGCGACGACGCCGGCAACGTCGATGTCGGTGATCTCAAGGCCAAGGCCGAAGCGCATGCGGACAACCTGGCGGCGCTGATGATCACTTATCCGTCGACCCACGGCGTATTCGAGGCGGCGATCGCCGAGATCTGCGAGATCGTGCACGCGCACGGCGGCCAGGTGTACATGGACGGCGCCAACCTCAATGCTCAGGTCGGCCTGATGCGTCCTGCGGACATTGGCGCCGACGTCAGCCACATGAACCTGCACAAGACCTTCTGCATCCCGCACGGCGGTGGCGGACCGGGCATGGGACCGATCGGCCTGAAGGCGCATCTGGCGCCGTTCATGGCCAATCACGCGGTCGCCCCGATTGCCGGCACATCGGAAGGACAGAGCGCCGTATCGGCGGCGCCGTTCGGTTCGGCGTCGATTCTGCCGATTTCGTGGATGTACATCACCATGATGGGCGCGGAAGGGATGAAGCAAGCGACGCAGCATGCGCTGTTGAACGCCAACTACATCGCGAGCAAGCTCTCCGGGCATTACCCAGTGCTGTATACCGGCGCCAACGGCCGCGTGGCGCACGAGTGCATCATCGATCTGCGCCCGCTCAAGGCTGCTTCCGGCGTGACCGAGGTGGACATCGCCAAGCGCTTGATGGACTACGGCTTCCACGCGCCGACCATGAGCTTCCCGGTTCCGGGCACGCTGATGGTCGAGCCGACCGAGTCGGAATCCAAGGCCGAACTCGACCGCTTCATCGCCGCCATGCTGGCGATCCGCGCCGAGGTGGACAAGGTGCAAAACGGCGTATGGCCGGCCGAGGACAATCCGTTGAAGAACGCGCCGCACAGCAAGTCGGACGTGGCCGGCGAATGGACGCATCCGTATAGCCGCGAGGAAGCGTTGTTCCCGCTGCCGCACGTGTTCGACAATAAGTTCTGGCCGAGCGTGAACCGCATCGACGACGTGTACGGCGACCGCAACCTGGTGTGCAGCTGCCCGCCGATGGACGAGTATCTGTAAGCCAGCGTGATTGGCTGCCTGCGACGCCCGCGGACTTTGTCCGTGGGCGTTTTTGTTGCCGCCGTGATTGACGCTTGGTCTATGCGGACGTCACAATGTCCAGGCAAATGTGACTCGGGGTGCCGTCTAACCGACGGCTGAGAAACACCCGTATCCACCTGATCTGGATCATGCCAGCGTAGGGAAGTCACGGCGCCACGCATGCCCCGCCTTGCTGCCGTCGTCCTCGCCCCGCGCCGAGGAGACGAAATGAATCAAGTAACCGCTTTTTCCGGCCGGCTCGCCGCCCCCCATCTCGACCGCCTGCGTGCCGCGCAGCCGCTGGTGCACTGTCTGACCAACTCGGTCGTCACCGCTTTCAACGCCAACGCGCTGTTGGCCGTTGGCGCCGCGCCGGCAATGGTGGTCGCGCCTGAAGAGGCTGGCCCGTTTGCCGCCATTGCCGGCGCGTTGCTGGTGAATGTCGGCACGCTGACCGCGGAGCAGGCTAGCGCCATGCGCGTGGCGGTCGCCTCCGCCCGTCAGGCGGGCACCCCCTGGACGCTCGACCCGGTGGCGGTCGGCGTGCTGGCATGGCGCACGGCTTTTTGTCACGAGCTCTTGGCGCAGCGCCCTCGGGCGATCCGCGGCAATGCATCGGAGATCATGGCGCTGGCCGGAGTGGCTGCCGGCGGCCGTGGCGTGGACAGCCTGGTCGGCAGCGAGGCCGCCTTGGCGGCGGCGCGGCAATTGGCCGAGGCGAGCGGGGCGGTCGTGGCGGTGACTGGTGCGACCGACTTCATCACCGATGGCCGGCAGACCTTGGCGATTGCCGGCGGCGATGCGCGCTTGCAGCAGGTGACCGGCACCGGTTGCTCGCTCTCTGCCCTGGTCGCCGCGTTCACCGCATGCGTGCCCGATGGCGTGCAGGCGGCGGCAACGGCTTGCGCGCTGATGAAACTCGCCGGCGAGACGGCGGCGCGGACAAGCCAGGGGCCGGGCAGTTTCGCCGTGGCGCTTGTCGACGCGCTGGCCAACCTGCGGGGGGACGACTTGGCGGCACGGTGGCCGTGATGAAAGCCGATCTGTCGCTTTACCTGGTGTTGGACCCCGATTTGTGCGGCGGGCTCGACGGCATGCTGCGCGTGACCGAGGCGGCGGTGGCGGGCGGCGCGGGTGTGGTGCAGTTGCGCGCGCCAACGTGGAAGAAACGGCAGTGGCTTGAGGCGGCGCAGGCCTTGCTGCCGCTGTGCCATGCCGGCGGCGCGAAATTGGTGATCAACGATCAATTGGATGTGGCGCTGATCGCCGGCGCCGACGGTGTGCATCTGGGCCAGCAGGACCTGCCGGTGGCGGCGGCGCGCCGCTTGCTCGGACCGGACGCGCTGCTCGGTCTGTCTGTCAGCCGCTTGGAACAGCTGGAGAGCGTGCCGCCAAGCGGCGTGGATTACCTGGGCGTCGGTCCGGTGTTCGCCACCGCGACCAAAGCCGACGCGGACGCGCCTTGCGGCGTGGCGGGACTGGCGGCCATCGTCCGAGCGAGCCCGTTGCCGGTGGTGGCGATAGGCGGGATTGACGCCGGTAACGCCGCGCCGCTGTTCGCGGTCGGCGCCGCCGGCGTGGCGGTGGTGAGCGCGATCTGCGCCAGCCGCGATCCCCTTGCGGCGGCGCGCGCGCTTCATGCCCTCAGCCGGCCTTCGACAATGCCTGCTTGATGTCGTCCAGGATGTCGTCGATGTGCTCGATGCCGATCGACAGGCGCACCATTTCCGGCCGCACGCCGGCTTTGACTTGCTCTTCCGGCGACAATTGGCGGTGGGTGGTGGTGGCGGGGTGGCAGGCCAACGATTTGGCGTCGCCGATGTTGACGAGCCGCGTGATCAACTGCAGCGCGTCGATGAAACGGCCGCCGGCATCGACGCCGCCCTGAATACCGAAAGACAGGATGCCGGATGCCCGGCCTCCCAGGTACTTATCGACCAAGGGGCGCGACGGATGCCCATCCAGCCCGGCGTATTCGACCCACGCCACTTGGTGGTCAGCTTGCAGGAATTGCGCCACCTTGAGCGCGTTGTCGCTGATGCGGTCCATGCGCAGGGGCAGGGTCTCCATCCCTTGCAGGATCAGAAAGGCGTTGAAGGGCGAGATGGCGGCGCCGGTGTTGCGTAGCGGCACCACGCGCGCGCGGCCGATGAAGGCGGCCGGGCCGAGCGCTTCGGTATAGACCACGCCATGGTAAGAAGGATCGGGTTGGTTCAACCGCGGGAAGCGGTCCTTATGCTGATCCCAGGGGAACTGGCCCGAGTCGACGATCGCGCCGCCGATGCTGTTGCCGTGGCCCCCGATATACTTGGTCAGCGAATGGACGACGATGTCGGCGCCATGCTCGAACGGCCGGCACAAATAGGGGCTCGGCACGGTGTTGTCGACGATCAGCGGTACGCCATGCGCGTGGGCGTGGCGCGCGAAGGCGGCGAAATCGACCACGTTGCCTAGCGGGTTGCCTATGGACTCTACGAAGACCGCCTTGGTGCGCGCGTCGATCAACTGCTCGATGGCGGCCGGGTCGCGGTGATCGACGAAGCGCACTTCGATGCCGAACTGCGGAAAGGTGTGGGCGAACAGATTGTAGGTGCCACCGTACAGCGTACTGGTGGCGATGATGTTGTCGCCGGCCTCGGCGATGGTCTGAATCGCGTAGGTAATGGCCGACATGCCGGATGCCAACGCCAGGGCGCCGATGCCGCCTTCCAGCGCCGCCAGCCTTTTTTCCAGTACGTCGGTGGTCGGATTCATGATGCGGGTGTAGATGTTGCCTTGCACCTTGAGGTCGAACAGATCTGCGCCATGTTGCGTGCTGTCGAACGCATAGGACGTGGTCTGGTAGAGCGGCACCGCCACCGCGCGGGTGGTCGGGTCGGGGGAATAGCCGGCATGCAGCGCCAAGGTTTCCAATCTCATCTCTTCATCCCTTGTAATGACGTTGTTGTATGAGGTTACAGTACCCCACGGAGATAGAAATGGAAATAGCAGTTGATTTTATTTGTTATTCTATCTGGTTATATGGTGGGAACCAAAACGCCTTGTAACCATCAATCTGTCATTGCGGCACCATCTGCGTGTCACATTGTCTGATTATTCTTATATTAGAGTGCAATGGAACTTGACTTAATACTCTATGTCGAATTAGTTTAGTTGATTCAACGTTTCGTGTATTTGATAGACCATAATAAGAAGGTTAAATATGAAAATCAGCCAACTGCAACCAGGTCATAAGATTCTTGAACATCGCGATAGCGGTGAGATCATTCATTACGAAGTCGTGAGTGTCGCCCCTGTGGGCAAGATGTTCGAAGTGACTTTCCGCACGGTTTCCGGCTTGACCACGGCACTGTATCCCGCCAACGGCTTCATTACCGCCGCAGCCTAAATTCCGTTTACCCCATCATTTTACTTCTGCCGCTCCCGCGACTCCGTACGTGGGAGCGTTTGTCGTTTGCGCTCAAAAAAAATGGCCGCACAGGCGGCCATAAACAAAAGGGATACTACGGTGCAGAGAGATAACAAGAATCTCATGCCACCCAGGCGGGTTGACCTGAAATCCTGATGCCAGGATACCCGCTGGCTGTTTCCGGAATATGTAGATGATGTAAACGATAGGTAAAAAATACTTGGGATTCCTGGACAGGGGGACGCTCCGGTGTTAAGATGCACTTCTTCTGACGCGGGGTGGAGCAGTCTGGTAGCTCGTCGGGCTCATAACCCGAAGGTCGTAGGTTCAAATCCTGCCCCCGCAACCAAGAATTCAGTGAGACCCCGCCCGATCCGGCGGGGTTTTTGCTTTGTATCGTCCGCCAAAACCTCAAATAGAAACGGCCGCGTATCCGCGGCCGTCGTCGTATCCCTTCGTCGTCGTTGTCAGCTTTGCAGGGCCGGCATTTTGACGATGAAGCGTTCCTGCTTTTCGATGTGGTTGAGGAACATCAGCAGCCGCTCGAAGAGCGGATTGGCTCGCTCGCCGAACTGCGCGCTCATCGCCGCGCCGATCTCCTCCACCGTGCGTTTGCCATCGATGCTGAGCAAAACGAAGCTGCCGTAATCGTCCAGCTCGATCCTGCGGAACGCCGGAATCTTAAACGTCAGTTTCCGTGCGAGCCGTTGGATCCAGTGGTCCTGCTTGCGCAGGATGGTTACGATGCGACGGTCATCGACCTCATAATCCAGTTGAGCAGAGAGCTGGAAAACTATTTTGAGCGGATTATTGTCGTCCATGACCGTCTCTTTCCTCGTTACTTTTCAGCGTGGTGATGATGCGTCTTGGCGGTGATCAGCGGGATCAGCGTCAGGATTACCAGCACGGCCAACAGCAGAATGGCGACTTCATTGCTGGCGGCAAAGCCGGTCAGATCTTGCAGGTTGATGATGCCCGAAACCTGCAGAATGATGCCGATGAGGCCAATGATCGAGCCGCCGGCAACCAGACCGGAGGACAGGCTGATGCCATGGGCGACCTTGGCGTCTTTGTCGGCTTCGTTCTTGGAGGTTTTTTCCACCAGGATGCGCAGCAGCGAGCCCACCAGGATGATCGACGTGGTGGAAATCGGCAGATAGAACCCGATGGCCACGGTCATGATCGGCAGGTTGAGGAAGTACAGCACCAGCGCCATGAACACGCCGACGAAGATCATGACCCAAGGCAGCTTGCCGGACATGATGCCGGAGGTCAGCGTTGCCATCAGGTTGGCTTGCGGCAGACCGAATTGCGCATCGGCGCCGGTGTTGGCCAACTGCTTGGACAGAATCATGATGGTGCCGACAACCACGACCACGCCGACGATACTGGCCAGCGCGTAGAAGCGCTGCATTTCGTTCTTGTGGCCGCCGATGAGGAAGGTCACCTTCTGGGTCTGCATGTAGCCGCCGGCGATGGACACGGCAACCACGATCAGGCTGCCGAACAAGAGCAGTGCCTTGTTATCGGCCAGACCGTGCCAGCCCATGAGCACGAACGACATGGTCACCAGAACCAGCGAGGCGATCGTCATGCCGGATACCGGCAGGTTGGAGGTGCCGATGGTGCCGGTCAAACGGCCGGAAACGATCACGAACAGCACCATCAGGATCAGCGACAGCACGCCGCCGACGATGGCCATCATGACGTTGCCGCCGGAGCCGACCAGGCCAGCGATGAAGGAAATCACCGCGCCCAGCAGCAGGATCTTCAGATACTGGGTTTCCTTGCCGTTGGCGCCGCTGGCCTTGGCGCCCAGCGTTTCCTTGATGGAACCGATGATGACCGGGATCAGCTTGATCGCGCCGATGATGCCGCCGCACAGCATCATGCCGGCGCCGATGTACTTGACGTAGGAGCTGGCGATTACGCCGACCGGCATGCCGTGGATGGCCACTTTCGACTTGTTCCACACCATCAGGCCCGGGGCTGCCATATCGGAGAAGTAGCCGATCAGCGGGATGACGGCGAAGTTCGACATGATGGAGCCGGCGAACATGGTCAGGGAGATTTCCAGGCCGACGATGAAGCCGATACCAAGCAGCATCGGGTTCACTTCCATCTCGAAGCGATACTTGTAGGTCTGGGTGCCGATGTAGCTGATGACGTTGTTGATCCAGCCGAACACCGCGCCGGTCACCAGGGTGACCAAGCCGCCGATGCCGAAGCCGATGCCCATGTACTTGAGCGATTCACCGCCCGCGTCGGAAGCGACCAGGGTTTCCGAGATCGCCATCGATTCCGGGTACATCAGCTTGCCGTGCTCGTCCACCAGCAGGTAGTTGTGCACGATCGACGCTACGCCGATACCGAAGAGCACACCGCCGACGCCGGCGAGCAAGCCTTCCAGGAAGCTGAACTGAGATCCGATCAGCAGAATGGACGGCAGCACGAAGATCAGGCCGCTGGCGACCGATTCGCCCGCGCTGGACATCCCTTGCAGCAGGTTTTTGCCCAGAATGCCGTGTTTCTTGGCGAACATGTTGATGAGGCCGGTACCAATGATGGCACCCGGAATCCCCGCCGCAACCGTCAAGCCGGCCTTCATGCCCGAGTAGGCAGTGGACGCGGCAAAGACTGCGGCAAGAATCAAACCGATGATGAAGACGATTACGCCTCCACCAAGTGTGGAGGTGCCATCCATGTACGGGACGTAATCCTTCCCTGCGATGCCTCCGTATGCACCTTTCGGTAGCTCTTTTTTCATTTATGACTCCGTATTATCGAACGTTGTGTCCGCCAAATGACCGGCGCGCGGTTCAGGGGGCCTGGCGAAAACATGCCGCGGCCCCTGTTCTGCTTCCCTGTGGCTGAGTGCGGTCAGCCCGCCGAAGGAGAGGCGTGCGCTTTGCTTCGCGTCGAAACGCCCACGTCCCACCCCTCGGACACAGGTGCGATCCTAGCCGCATGTGCGGTCACCAACAACCTGGCCTAAACGAGCCGAAAGGCATATTAAATATGAGCTTGACAACCGATTTGTGTGACGGATGCGGTCCGTGTGGGGGTGACGTGACTGGCGATTTATGACGTATGGGTTGTTGCTGTGCCCTACGTGCGCGGCCATGAAATTGCGACATGCATATATTCATAATTTGCATAGCGCGGCCGGTCTGATGGTGGTTTGTGAAGTAGGGTGGAAACGAGGTGAAATAGCCGGACGAAACCCTTGATTTTGCTATGGGAATCAAGCTTAAGTTCAAAGACTTAATGCGGCATTACCGTATGTTATTTATGCCGAAGCGCGCAACGAAAAACCCGCGCATGAATTTTTTTGGGTGAATGATGCCTTTTGCGCTTTGGCTGTGTTTTATTTGCCATGCAGCATGCCGATTCGGCGTTTCGATCCGCGCGAATGCGGCGATCGAAGAGCGGGAAACCGTGCTATTCGAATGTAATCAAAAAGAAATGGTTAAATCTAAATTTCATGTTTTGTTTTTGTCGCATTTATATAAATGTGCGTCGATTTTAACTAAATTATTTTTTGATTATGTGGCATTCATGCCGCGTCACAGCGCCCTCGCGGACCAACGAGACGCGGCAAGCCAAGAGGGCTCTAGCGAACCGCCTCGCGACGGAAGACCCAACTATCGCCGGTGGAGGCTTCCTGCGAGAAGGCGTAACCCTCACTATCGAACGCCTTCAGCGTCTGCGGGTCGGTCACTGCATGCTCAACGGCCCAGCGCACCATCAAGCCGCGCGCGCGCTTGGCGTGGAAGCTGATCACCTTGTATTGCCCGCCCTTTTGGTCCTGGAACACCGGCGTGACGACGCGCGCGCGAAGCTTGGCCGGCCGCACCGACTTGAAGTATTCGTTCGACGCCAGGTTAACCAGTACCGGATCGCTATCGGCCGCCAATACGTCGTTGAGGCGCTCGGTAATACGGTCGCCCCAGTAGGCATACAGATCCTTGCCGCGCGCGTTGGCCAGCTTGATGCCCATTTCCAGGCGGTAGGCCTGCATCAAATCCAGTGGACGCAGGCAGCCGTAGAGACCGGAGAGGATGCGCAGGTGATTCTGCAGCCAATCGAGTTGCCCGGCGTCGAGCGTGGCGGCATCGAGTCCCTCGTAAACGTCGCCCATGAAGGCCAAGACGGCTTGCTTGGCGTTGTCGGGGGTGAAGTGCGGCTGCCAGTCGTGGTAGCGGCCGACGTTCAGCGTGGCCAGCGCATCGCTGATGCCCATCATGGCGGCGATATCGGCGGGGGTGCGGGTGCGGAGCAGTTTGATCAGCTCGGCGCTGTGATCCAGCAGATCCGGCAGGGTATACCGGGCAACGTGCGCCGGCGTGTCGTAATCCAGGGTTTTGGCTGGCGAAATCACCATCAGCATGGGCATGTCCTTGATTGGATTATCTGGCAAATTGTCTGGCATTCTATAAGTTGTCGCCATCGGAAAAAAGGAAAAATGATGCGGGCATTACTACAACGGGTGACGCAAGCCGCCGTCACGGTCGCGGAGCAAGAGACGGGACGGATCGGCCCTGGGATTTTGGTGCTTGTCGGCATTGCGCCAGAAGATACCGAGGCGGATATCGACTGGTTATGCCGCAAAATCAGCCAAATGCGCATCTTCAACGACGAAGCGGGCGTGATGAACCGGTCCGTGCTGGAGGTCGGCGCCGAGGTGCTTGCCGTGAGCCAGTTCACGTTATTGGCCAGCGTGAAGAAAGGCAATCGGCCGTCGTATTCCCGCGCGGCCCCGCCCGTCATGTCGCAGCCGCTGTTCGAGCGCTTCGTGGCGCACATGGCCGCCACGCTGGGCCGGCCGGTGCCGACGGGGGTGTTCGGCGCCGACATGCAGGTCGCCTTGGTCAATGACGGTCCAGTGACAATTTGGCTGGACAGCGACAATCCGGAGTAGGACATCGTATAGTTAAAACAGCCCCGTTCGCTAGAAGACGATGAAATGAATCCCTTCATGACTCGACGGTTCCGCGTCTTATTGCTGCTGCTTTGCCTGTGCCAGGTACGGGGCGGGCTGGCCGATTCGCTGCCCGTGGTGCGATTGGCGACGCTGGAGTGGCCGCCGTACAACAGCGAAACCCTGCCTCAGGGCGGGGTGAATACCGCCTTGGTCCGGGCGGCTTTCGCCGCCGCCGGATACCGGCTCGAGGTCGAAACCTTTCCCTGGAGCGCCGCGGTCTATAAAGGCCTGCACGACGCGCGCTTCGACGGGTACTTCCCCGAATATCTTTCTCCCGCCGCCCGGCGCGACTGCTACTTGTCCGAGCGGGCCGGCGAAAGCCCGGTGGTGCTTGCCAAGCGCAAAGACAGCCAATACCCGCCGGTGCGCGGCGTGTCCGATCTGGCTCGCTACCGCATTGGCGTCGTCCAAGGCTACAACAATACCGAGGCGTTCGACGCCAACGTCGCCCGCGGCGTGCAAAAGGTCGACGTCGCCCTGTCCGATGAGCAGAATCTGGATAAGTTGGCGCATGGCCGCGTCGCGCTGATCATTATCGACCGCAATGTCATGGCATGGCTCTTGGCCAATAGCCCCCGGCTGCGTGGCCAGGAAGCGCTGCTCGATAGTCTGAGGCCGCCTTTGCAGGTACAAGGGCTGTATATCTGCTTCAAGCGCGACGCCCAGGGTCAGACTTTGGCGGATAGCTTTTCCGGCGGGCTGCGCCACGTCGATGTCGATGATTTCACCCGCCGTTATCTGAGCGCGTTGCACAAATAAAAAGGACTGCCGTGGCAGTCCTGAGGGTGTTGACAAACCCATGCTCGCGAAGCGAGCGCCCCCTCTCAGGGAGAGGGCAGGGGGAGAGGGAATCGATGGGCAGGCTGCGAAATCAGTCAGTTGCCACTAAGGCCCGGCTTTGCCGGGTCCTCCGCGACCGCTGCAAACCACTAAATCAACAGCCTGAGGGCTGCCGTGGCAGTCCTCGTTGGCGCGCGCCGAAACGCTTATAGATTGTTGATCACCACCACTTGTCCCGGGTGCAGCGAGGCCAATTGCTCGGGGCTGTTAAGCCGCTGGATTTGGCTGCGATCGATGCCGAAGCGACGCGCGATGCTGAAGACCGTATCGCCGCGCTGCACCACGTATTGCGCCGGCAGAGTCGCGGCGGGCGCCGGCGTGGCGACAACGGCGGGCGCATCGCCGCCGGCATCGCTGACTTGCTGCGTGGCGCGGGCTTTAAGCAGCAAGACTTGGCCAACGCGCACGTTGTTGCCGGTCAGGCCGTTGAGCTGTTTAAGCTCGGACACCGAGAGATTATAGCGGCGGGCGATGTTGTACAGCGTATCGCCCTGGGCGACCACGTGCTGTGTGGCCGACGCTTGCGCCATCTGCGGCACCGGATCGGCCATGGCGACCTTGACCACCGCCGGCGCGGCGCTCGCTTTGACGGTATCGTCATTGCCGGCCGGTCGGGGCTGCTGCGCGGCGAGCGAGGCGATCGGGTCGATTTCCGCCGGCGATGCAGGCTGGACGTCGACGGCCTGGGCCGGAACGGCGTTCGCTGCTACCTGCAGTACGGCCTTGCCGGTATCGGGCGCGTCGGCCGCCACCACCTGGGTGTCTGCCGTGGTCAACGGCTTGACGTCGTCAACGCCATTCTTCATCGCCACCAGCACCGGCCGTCCGGCCGGCAGCATGCTGCTGTTGATGTGATTGACGGCGAGTAGTTGCGTGCGCGACATGCCGGTCCGGTTCGCCAAGTCGTCGACCGTTTCTTCTCCGTTCGGCGTATAGACCTGCCAAGTCAACAACGGCTTGTCCCATTTCGCCAGGTTGGCCTGGAAGCGGTCAACCGATTTGACCGGCAGCAGCATCTGGCGACCGGCTTTATAGGCGTAGACGGGCAGGTTGTAGGCAGGATTGAGCGCGGTGAACTCATCCACCGAGATGCCGGCGAGCTTGGCGGCCAGCGCGATATCCATGTGCCGTCCCGGCGAGACCGAAACGAAATAAGGCCGGTTGGGGAATTTGTCGAGCCGCACGCCGAAGTTTGCCGGATCGGCCAGCAGGTCGCGGATGGCGAGAAGCTTCGGCACATAGCTGCGCGTCTCCGCCGGCATGCGCACGTTTTCGTAGGTGACCGGCAATCCGGCCGCCTGGGTGCGGGCGATCGAGCGCGACAGGTTGCCCTCGCCCCAATTGTAGGCGGCGAGCGCCAGGCTCCAGTCGCCGAATTGGGCGTACAGGGTTTGCAGATAATCCAGCGCCGCGTTAGTGGCGGCGGTGACGTCGCGACGGCCGTCATACCACCAGGTCTGCTCCAGGCCGTATTGCCGGCCGGTCGTCGGCATGAATTGCCACAAGCCGGCGGCGCCCACCGGCGAGGTGGCCGTCGGAACGAAAGCGCTTTCGACCATCGGCAGTAGCGCGATTTCGGTCGGCATGCCACGGCGCTCTACTTCATTCAAGATATAGAACAGGTATTTGTGGCCACGGGAGAGCGTGCGTTTGAAGACGTCGGGGTGGCTGGCGTAATAGCGGGTCTGGCGCTGCACCAGATCGTCATTGACGTTCGACATTTGGAAGCCCTGGCGCAAACGCTCCCAGACATTGTCGCCATTACGCAGCAGATTGGCGTTCTGCAGCATCATTTCCAGCCCGGCGGCGAGCCCTTGATCGGCATTGGCAACAAACGTCGGCGCGTCATTAGACGCCTTCGCCGCACCGGAGGCGGCGAAGAGCAATGACAGCGCAAGTGCCAATGGTTTGAATCTTTTCATTTGGCGGGCCCAGAATTCTGATTTTCGGCCGATGCTAACCACCGAAATAGGGTGTGTCAACCCAAAAAACACAAACAATTTCATAAGGTTTTAGCATCTACCGGCGCAATAGCAAGCTAGGCGGGCCTCCTGACTGAAATATTTGTGTATTAAATGGTCAATCGGGTCGTTGCGCGCGGCGCTAATTCGATGACGCGTAGCGAGAATTATTCCGTAAGAGGGGTAATTTACGGTTAGCGAATGCGGAAGGGGGATATGCCATTAATTTGTCCGTTGCCGCTCGGCACACAAAACGGGCGCGCTCAGTGCCGAGTGCGAGGTTCTGCGGGAGGTGGGCCTTGCCTAGCGCGGCTTTGCGGCGATGGCGGCGGCAATGTCAACCACGCCGGCTTGTGCTGGCCCGGCGGGGAGATCAAATATCTTGCGCTTTGAAACCATCTTTCCAACGACGCAGGGCAGCGAATATTTCCACCTCGCTGGAAAAAATCCTTTTCTCTTTTTGCTCAATGACTTGGCGGATAGCCGGTTGATTGCAGCGCAAAAAGGGATTGGTGGCCAATTCCAATGAAAGTTTGCAAGGCAGCGTCGGGTAATGATGAGCCCGCCGGGTTTTGTCGTGTTCAAATCGTTGTTTTATATCGTGATTGAATGGCTCAGCTTGCTGAGCGAATTGCAAATTAGCCAGCGTATATTCATGCGCTGGGCAAACTTGCGTGTCCGGCGGCAAGGTGGCAAGCGCTTGTAGCGAAGCCAGCATTTGTGCCGGGGTGCCTTCGAACAACCGCCCGCAGCCGGCGCCGAACAAGGTATCGCCGCAGAACAGCCACGGCGTGGCGTAGTAAGCTAGATGGTCGAGCGTGTGACCGGGCACGGCCGAGACCGCGAAGTCGAGCCCAAGCGCCGAGACGGTCTGACCGTTGCCGACCGGTTCGGTGGCGATCTCCAGCGTGCTCGGGCCGACGATGCGTAGATGCGGCTGCTGCTGCAACAAGGCGGGCAGACCGCCGACGTGGTCGGCATGGCAGTGGGTAATCAGCACCGCGCGCAAGCGCAGCCGATGAGCATCGAGATACGCGAGAAGCGGCGCGGCGTCGCCCGGGTCGACTGCGAGCGCATCCGACTGATCGTGCAAAACCCAGATATAATTATCAGAAAATGCCGGGATAGGAGTGAGCGTGAGCATGGTGTCGAGAGACCTTCCAAGATGATCGAGTCTTTTTCCCAGTGGCTGACGCAGAGCGCGCTGGGGCAGTATCTGCTGGTGCGCGAACAGGCGTATTTCGATCGCGCCGTGGCCGACGTGTTCGGCTATCATGCCGTTCAGGTCGGGATGCCTCAAATCGATTTTTTACGCGAAAATCGCATCCCTTGGCAATGCCATGCCGGCCGAGGTCCCGGCGCGCAGGTTTACTGCGACCCCCGGCAATTGCCGTTCGCCAGCGCCAGCCTCGATCTGTTGGCGCTGCCGCATGTGCTTGATTTCACCGAGCATCCGCACGTGGTGCTGCGCGAGGCGGAGCGGGTGCTGATGCCGGAGGGACGGCTCGTGTTGACCGGGTTCAACCCGGTATCGCTGTGGGGTGTGCGGCGCATGGTCCAAGGGCGTTTCCGGGCGCCGTGGAGCGGCAATTTTCTGCCGTTGCCGCGGATCAAGGATTGGTTGGCGTTGCTGGAGCTTGAGCCGGACGGCGGGGCCTTTCTGGCTTATGCGCCACCGTTCGAGCGCAGCGATTGGCTGGAAAATTGCCGCTTCATGGAAGCGGCCGGCGATCGCTGGTGGCCGCTGGCCGCCGGCGTTTACGGCATCGAGGCCGTCAAGCGGCGGCGCGGCATGCGCCTGATCATGCCAAAGTGGCGCAAAGCCAAGGCGGGGCTGATCGTGGGCAATAAGGACCACCATCAGCCGGTATCCAAGCAATCTGACAAGACCGCATGACTGAACATCTAGTAGTGGAGATTTACACCGACGGCGCCTGCAAGGGAAACCCAGGGCCGGGCGGATGGGGCGCGCTGTTGCGTTACAACGGCAAAGAAAAAGAACTGTTCGGCGGCGCCGCCGACACCACCAACAACCGCATGGAGCTGCAGGCGGTCATCGCCGGCTTGCAGGCGCTGAATCGGCCTTGCCGCGTCGTCGTCTATACCGACTCGCAGTACGTGAAGAACGGCATCAGCGAGTGGATTCACAATTGGAAGAAGCGTGGCTGGAAAACCGCCAGCAAAGAACCGGTGAAGAACGCCGATTTATGGCAACAGCTCGATCAATGCCGCGAAATGCACGAAGTCGAATGGCGTTGGGTCAAGGGGCACGCCGGACATGAGTTCAATGAGCGCGCCGACCAGTTGGCCAACCGCGGGGTGGCCTCCTTGTAGTCCTTTAGGTCTACGTTTTACTACGTAAGTCATTGACTATCTTGGTTTTTATGCAATAAACATGAAATGCGCCGCCAGCCGGCCTGTTCATTGCAGGAGATCCACGATGCGTGACGATGCCATTCCAAGCCGACGGCGTTTCCTGCGAGACGCCGCGCTGGCTGCGCTGGCCGTTTCCCCCCTGGCGAGATGGGCTGGCGCGGCCGAGTCCGGCGCGGAGGATGCCGGTGAAGGCGTGACCTTCGCGGCCGGGCCCAGGCCGTTGGTGCAGTACCCGCAAAAGCGGCCGCTTTATCTGGTGACCACGCGTCCCCCGCATTTGGAAACGCCTTTCTCGGTGTTCAACGAGGGCCCGATCACGCCGAACGACGCTTTTTTCGTTCGCTACCACCTGGCCGGCCTGCCGACCGCCATCGATCCCGAGACGTATCGGCTGACGGTGAAGGGGCTGGTGAATACCCCACTGTCCTTGTCATTGTCGGCGTTGAAGTCGATGGCCGAGCCGGCCGACATCGTGGCCGTCAATCAATGTTCCGGCAATAGCCGCGGGTTTTCGACGCCGCGCGTGTTCGGCGCGCAGCTGGCCAACGGCGCCATGGGCAACGCGCGCTGGGTCGGGGTGCCGCTCAGCGCGGTGCTGGCGCGCGCGGGAGTGAAGGCGGGCGCCAAGCAAGTCACGTTCCGCGGTCTGGATCAACCCGTCCTGCCGGCGACCCCGCCGTTCATCAAGGCGTTGGATATCGCGCACGCGCTGAGCCCGGAACCGCTGCTTGCCTGGTCGATGAACGGCGCCGATCTGCCGTTTTTGAATGGCTATCCGCTCAAGCTGATCGTGCCGGGCTATTTCGGCACTTATTGGGTCAAGCACTTGAGCGAGATCGAGGTGATCGACCACACCTTTGACGGTTACTTCATGTCCACGGCGTACCGGGTGCCGGACAACGATTGCTTCTGCGTCGAGCCGGGCTCGACCATGGCCCAGTCCCGCCCGATTTCTTCCTTGCCGGTGCGCAGTTTCATCACCAGCCCTCGCGACGGCGACGTGCTGCCTATTGCGCGCACCATCATGCTCAAAGGCATCGCCTTTGATGACGGCGCCGGCGTGAGCCGGGTAGAGGTTTCGCTCGACGGCGGGCAAAGCTGGCGTGGCGCGGTATTGGGGCAGAACCTGGGGCGTTACGCGTTTCGCGAGTGGACGTTGCCGGTGCGCTTCGCCGCCAAGGGGCCGGCCTTGTTGCTGGTGCGCGCGAGCAACCGGGCGGGGGAGACGCAGCCGATGCGCGCGTTGTGGAACCCGGGCGGTTATCGCCGCCATGCTGTCGAATCCTACCGTGTGACCATTGCCTGAGGAGTGCGCCATGAAGCCTCTGACGACGCTGTGGTGCGGCGGTGCGCTGGCGGGCATGGCCATGCTGTCTCAGGCCGCGCAGGTGGCGATCGCGTTGCCGCCCGAGACGGCGGCGCTGCGGCCGTCGCCGTTGCCGGGATATCAGGTGGCGGCACAAAAATGCGCGACCTGCCATTCGGCCGACTATATCAACTACCAACCGCCGGGCATGAACCAGGCGCAATGGACGTCGGAGGCGGCGAAGATGCAGCACGCTTATGGCGCGCCCATTACCGATCAGGATGTGAAGGTCATCGGCGCTTACCTGGCAGTGGCCTATGGCAGCGCTCAAGCCACGGATGCGGATGTGCTGGCCGCCGGCCCCGTCGTTGCTGCGCAGGGGGCGGACGTCATGGCGTTGCTCAATACCCATGGCTGTCTGGCCTGTCACGCGATAGACAAGAAGGTGGTGGGGCCCGCGTATCGCGATGTGGCGGGCAAATACGCGCATGACGCGGAAGGGTTGTCGAAGGTCATGGCCAGCATCCGCCTGGGCGGCAGCGGCAAATGGGGCGAGGTGCCCATGCCGCCGTTTCCCCAGCTCAGCAACGAAGACGTACAGGCTTTGGCGGCCTTCGTGCTGCGTCAATAGTGCCCCGGTTGTCGGCCAGCCATGCAAACCCGTTCTGAGGATTGAGGCGTTGCGGTGGTAGAATGTCCGCCGTGCCACCGCTTAGAGATTCACGGGAAACGACACTTCATGGCTAACCGATCCATTATCCTCGATACCGAAACCACCGGTCTCGAGCCCTCGCAGGGTCACCGCATCATCGAATTCGCCGGCTTGGAGATGATCAACCGCAAGCTGACCGGTCGACACCTCCACCTGTATTTCCATCCCGATCGCGCCATCGACCCGGATGCCGAACGGGTGCATGGCATCTCCCTCGATTTTCTGGCCGACAAGCCGCGCTTCGCCTCCGCCGGGCACGAGCTGATCGAGTTCATCCGCGGCGCCGAGCTGATCATCCACAACGCGCCCTTCGACGTCGGCTTCCTCAATGCCGAATTCGAGCGTATCGGCGCCGAGCCGGTGGCGCGGCTGTGCGACGGCGTCATCGACACGCTGGCGATGGCGCGCGACCAGTTCCCCGGCAAACGCAATAATTTGGACGCTTTGTGCGACCGCTTCGACATCGACCGTTCCAATCGTACGCTGCACGGCGCGCTGATCGACTGCGAACTGCTGGCGGAAGTGTATCTGTCGATGACGCGCGGCCAGGAAAGCCTGGCCATGGACATCGACTTGGACGACGGCCCGGTCGACCTGCAGCAGAGCGCGGGTTTCGAGCGCAAGCCGCTGACCGTGCTCGCGGCCAGCGACGCTGATCTGGACGCGCATCAGCACTACCTGGACGATCTGGACAAGGCCGTCAAGGGAACCTGCCTGTGGCGCAGCCTGGAGAGCGAGGAGGGTGTGGCATGACGCGTCATGTCGCGCTGGTTCCCGCCGCCGGCAGCGGCGCGCGTTTCGGCGCCGCCTGCCCCAAGCAATATCTGCAGCTGTCCGGCCGGCCGTTGATGTGGCATACGCTGTCGACCTTGTGCCAGGTGGCGGCCATCGACGAAGTGGCACTGGTTTTGTCGCCGGGCGACGAGTGGTTTGACGATTATGACTGGACGCTGCCCAAGCTGACGGTGCACCGGGTCGGCGGCGCGACGCGGGCGGAAACGGTGAAGAACGGCATTGCCGCGTTGGGGCTCTCGTCCGAGGACTGGTTGCTGGTGCACGACGCGGCGCGCTGCTGTTTGTCGGTGGCCATGGTCGAGCGTTTGCTGACCGAGGTGGCCGACGATCCGGTCGGCGGCCTGCTGGCCCTGCCGGTGCCGGATACCGTCAAGCGCGCCGACCGCGACGGCCGCGTCTCGATCACCTTGCCGCGCCAGGGCATGTGGCTGGCGCAGACGCCGCAGATGTTCCGTGCCGGCGTGCTGTCTCAGGCGCTGGCTGGCGATTTGACCGACGGCGTCACCGATGAGGCCTCCGCCATTGAACGGCTTGGCCTCAAGCCGCGGCTGGTCGAGGGCGACGCCAGCAATTTCAAGGTGACCTGGCCGCGCGATCTGCCGCTGGCGCGGGCGATTCTGGAGGCAAGACAATCATGACGCAATGGCGGGTAGGCCAAGGTTACGACGTGCATCGATTGGTCGAGGGCCGTCCGTTGATCCTTGGCGGCGTACACATCGCGCATCCCTTGGGCCTATTGGGGCATTCCGATGCCGACGCGCTGTTGCACGCCATCACCGACGCGGTGCTGGGCGCGGCTGGCCTAGGCGACATCGGTCGGCATTTTCCCGATACCGACGCGCGCTTTCATGGCGCCGACAGCGCGGTGTTGTTGGCCCAGGCCTATGCGAGCGTGCGCGCCGCCGGTTGGCAACTGGTCAATGTCGATGCCACGGTGATCGCGCAAGCGCCGAAGCTGGCCGGACACATCGACGCCATGCGCCGGCGCATCGCCGAGATTTTGGCGCTCGATCCCGATTGCGTGAACATCAAGGGCAAAACCAACGAAAAGCTGGGTTATCTGGGGCGGCAGGAAGCCATCGAAACGCAGGCGGTTTGCCTGTTGACCAGGCTCTAATACGGGCTCGGTCGGTCCCGAAGAGTTCTGGGCCTTATTTCATCTATATGGGATAATGAAATCAGGCTCTACACACTATGATCGCAACAGGGGAGATTGTCGTATGTTGACGCAAGACCAGCTCAAGCGGGCAGTGGCCAAGAAGGCCCTCGAATTCGTTCCGGACGATGCCATCATCGGCGTCGGCACCGGCAGCACCGTCAATTTGTTCATCGAGGAGCTGGCGACCATCAAGGGGCGCGTCAAGGGCGCCGTGTCCAGCTCCAACGCCAGCACCGAGCGCCTTAAGGCGATCGGTATTCCGGTGTTCGACCTCAATACCGTCGACCTACTGCCGGTGTACATCGATGGCGCCGACGAAATCAATCATTACCTGCACATGGTCAAAGGCGGCGGCGGCGCGCTGACGCGCGAGAAGATCGTGGCCGCGGCGGCCGACCAATACGTCTGCATCGCCGATGAAAACAAATATGTCGAGATGCTGGGCGAGTTTCCGCTGCCGATCGAGGTCGTGCCGATGGCGCGCAGTTTCGTCGCGCGCGAGCTCGTGCGTCTCGGCGGCCATCCGGAACTGCGCGAGGGATTTGTCACCGACAACGGCAACATCATCCTGGACGTGCATGGTCTGAAGATCGCCAAGCCGGTCGAATTGGAGGAGACGCTCAATCAGATCGCCGGCGTGGTGACCAACGGCTTGTTCGCCAAGCGCCGCGCGGACGTGCTGCTGCTGGGCCGTCAAAACGGCGTCGATGTGCTGAAGTGAACGCGTGCCGGCCAGGATGACTTGTCATCGGACTGTCATCTGGCCGGTTTAACATGCGACTTTTCCCGTTTTACCGTGCAAGAGGCGTAAATGGCAGAACATACTTCCAAGCAGTTTGATCTCGAACTCGAAGGCATCCGCACGCGCGTGCTGCAGATGGGCGGCCTGGTTGAGCAGCAAATCCGCTCCGCCACCGAGGCGCTGATGGCGGGCGATATCGAGAGACTGCAGAAGGTGGTGGATCAGGATGCTCAGGTCAATGCCATGGAAGTGTCCATCGACGACGACTGCACTCATATCATCGCGCGCCGCCAGCCGGCGGCGGGCGACCTGCGCATGATCATGGCGGTCATCAAGACCATCACCGACTTGGAGCGCATCGGCGACGAGGCGCAGAAGATCGCGCGCATGGGCAAGACCATCTATCAGACCGAGCGCTATCAGGTGCCGCGCTTCCGTGAAATCCGCAAGATGGCCGAGGTGGCGCTCGGCATGGTGCGGCGCGCGCTCGACGCGTTCGCGCGGCTGGACGTTTCCGCCGCCGAGGAGCTGGAGCGGGAGGACCGCCGCCTGGACGACGACTTCAATGCCGAATTGCGCCAGCTGATCACCTTCATGATGGAAGACCCGCGCACCATCAGCATGTCGATCGACACGCTGTTGATGGCCAAGGCCATCGAGCGTATCGGCGATCATGCCACCAATATTTCGGAGTATGTGGTGTATCTGGTCAAAGGGACGGATATCCGCCATCTGACGCCTGAAGCGAAGATGAGCGCCGCCAGCGGTTCCTGAGCCGGCTGGCCGATAAGCCGGGAGATGACGTCCCCGGCCAAAGAGCGGTAACATTCTGTTGCCGCTTTTTTTATGCTTATTCGATTTCGATGACCATGCCCGCCACATCGGCGCCGGCCTTCTCCGCCGCCAAAGAGACGATATTGACGACCGAATCCTTGTCCTATGACGTTCTGGCCACTGTCGACCTAGGGTCCAACAGTTTCCGGCTACAGATTTCCCGCCTGGTCGACGATCAGCTCTATACCCTCGATGCCTTGAAGGAGACCGTGCGGCTTGGCGCGGGGCTCGGCGTAGAGAAAGTGCTCGATACCGATACCCAGGAACGCGCATTGGCGTGTCTCGCGCGCTTTGGCGAGCGGTTGCGCGGCTTTTCGCCGGCGCAGGTGCGGGTGGTCGGCACCAACACGCTGCGCGTGGCCAAAAACGCGCCGGCGTTCATCGAGCGCGCCGAATCGCTGCTGGGTTTTCCGATCGAAATCATCGCCGGCCGTGAAGAAGCCCGTTTGATCTATTTGGGGGCGGCGCATTCGTTGCCGGCCACGCGCGAGCGCCGCTTGGTGGTCGATATCGGCGGCGGATCCACCGAATTCATCATCGGCAGCCAGTACCGCGCGCTGGTGACGGAAAGCCTGCCGCTCGGCTGTGTCAGCTACAGTCTGCGCTTTTTCCCCGACGGCAAGCTGGGCAAGAACCAGTTCCGCGACGCCACGCTGGCCGCGCGCAACGAAATTCAGCGCATCCGCACGGCATTCCGGCCGGAGGAGTGGCAATTGGCGGTCGGCACTTCCGGCACCGCGCGCTCGCTGCGCGACATCCTGGAGATCAACGACTATTCGGCGGCGGACATTACGCTTGAGGGCATGATGCAACTGCGGCAGGAGATGGTGCGCCGCGGCCACGTGAAAAACGTGGCGCTCAACGGCCTCAAGACGGACCGCGCGCCGGTGCTGCCGGGCGGACTCGCCATCATGATCGGCATTTTCGAGGAGCTGGAAGTTTCCAAAATGACCGTGGCGGAGGGCGCGCTGCGCGACGGGGTGTTGTACGACCTGCTTGGCCGTCAACGCGAGCACGATATGCGCGAAACCACCGTCAGCCAGTTCTGCCGCCGCTACCATGTCGACCTCGACCAGACCAAGCGGGTGACCGTGCTGGCGGAAAGCCTGTTTCGCAAGGCCTGCGGCGAAGACTTGGACCAGGATTGGCTCAAGCTGTTGATCTGGAGCGCGCGCCTGCACGAAATCGGCCTGTCCATCGCGCATACCGCCTACCACAAGCACTCGGCCTATATTCTGCAGTACGCCGACATGCCGGGCTTTTCCAAGCGCGAGCAAGCCGCGCTGGGGCAGATCGTGCTCGGCCATCGCGGCGACATGGCCAAGCTGCTGCCTTATGTGGCGGAGCAGGCGCTGTGGCGCGCCATCGTTTGCCTGCGTATCGCCGTGTTGTTCTATCGCAGCCGCAACGACGTGACGCTGCCGCCCGCGCTCGACCTGGCGGCTCAGGCGCACGGCTTTACACTGACGGTCAACAGCGGTTGGCTCGGCGCCAATCCGCTGACCGCCAGCGCCTTGCGCCAGGAAGTCAGCCAATGGAAAAACATTGGCTATGCCTTGACGCTTCAGCAAGTGTGAGCCGCCGCGGCGCGCGCGCCGCTTCCTCCCGTGCCCGGCAAACCCAGGATTGTCTACCGATCCTGATCTGCCGGGCCGATTGCCATACCTCCCCCCTTTGTCGACGCGCCTCCCTGACCGCGTGCATTCGCGCAAACGGATGTTCTTATACGAAAAAAATGTTTGAAAACGAACGTCATTTTTGTCGAATGTCAAACTGACAGCGTCCGCTCTCCGTTAATCTTGCATCTTAAAATCTTGTGTGCAGGCCGTTTTGCCTGCGGTTCGACATTTTTGTTCATCGAGCGTGCTCATCGAGCTATTTTTTCGTTTCCGCTCTTTCGCGAGCACGCTTCGTTGGATCTTCACGTTAAACGGGTGATCATGGCTGCCAGCAATCCTCTTCCCTATGTTGTCTCGGAATCCGCGCGCAAGCGCCACATCATGAATACCGCGCCGCTGCGCTATTTCCTGAGCGCGGTCATGGCCGGCGGCCTGATTGCCGTGGTGTTGGTCGTCAGCCTGCTATTGGGGCAGGCGCTGCATCTGGCGGGTTCGCCGATGTATTACGCCGCGAGCGCGGGCTTCTTCGGCACGGCGCTGTGCACGATTATCGTCAGCAAGACGGAGCTCTTTACCAGTAACGTCATGTATATGGCCGTGGGGGTGTTGTCGCGCCGCGTGAGCTGGAAAGAACTGGGCAAGAGCTGGCTCTTGGTGTACGCCGGCAACTTCATCGGCGCACTGCTGTTGGCCTTGATGTACGCGCAGACCGGCGCCTTGGCGCACCTGCCCGCCGATCACCTGCTGTTCGACGTGATCGCGCATAAGACCCATGCCGACAGCTGGGCGATCTTCTGGAAAGGGGCGCTGTGCAACTGGATCATCTGCCTGGCTGTTTGGGTGCCGCTGCGCCTCTCCAACGACATGGCCAAGCTGGCGATGACCATGCTGCTGGTGTTCGTATTCTTCTTTAGCGGCTACGAACACAGTATTGCCAATATGGCCTTCTTTAGCCTGAGCTGGTTTGCCTCGTCCGGCGTGACTCCCGATTGGGCGGCGACGCTGCATAACCTGATTCCGGCGACGCTCGGCAACATCGTCGGCGGCGCGATCGGCGTGGCGGCGCTCAACTTCTATCTGGAACGCGACACGCTGGCGGAAGAGAGCACGGCGGTGCAAGGCGAGGTGGCGCTCGCCCGCTCTTAAGCGGAAGGTTGTGAGGCGGCGGATGATGTGCCATGCTTGTTGCGGTGCAACAATTTGGAGCTGCCCATGTTTGGACGATCCGCCTCACCCCCGTTGCTCAGTTTGGCCCTGCAAGGCGGGGGCGCTCATGGCGCCTTCACTTGGGGGGTCCTCGACGCCCTGCTCGAAGCGGGGTGTTTTCATTTTGACGGGTTAAGCGGCTCCAGTGCCGGCGCCATGAACGCAGTGGCGGTGGCGCATGGACTCGCCTGTGGCGGGCCGGACCAGGCCCGCGCCACCCTGGCGGATTTTTGGCAGCGTGTCGGCGTCAGCCTGCCGCCGGAGATGGTGCAACCGCTGCGCGCGCCGGACGATGTGTCGATGCCGCCTGGGTTGCAATTGGCGCTGCAGTTCACCCGCTGGTTTTCGCCTTACCAGCTCAATCCCCTCGACTACAATCCATTGCGCGCCATCATCGACGATCTGTTCGATTTCGAGCGCATCCGGGCCAGCTCCCCGGTGAAGGTCTTCGTCGCCGCCACGCGCGCCAACAGCGGACGGCTTCGCCTATTCGACAATCGCACTTTGTCGGCCGACGCGTTGTTGGCCTCCGCCTGCTTGCCCAGCCTGCAACAGGCGGTGACCATTGACGGCGAGGATTATTGGGACGGCGGATTTTCCGCCAACCCGGCCATTTTTCCTTTGATCCGTTTTTGCCGGACCAAGGATATCCTGCTGGTGCTGCTTGCCCCCATGGAGCATGGCGAAACGCCGAGGAGTGCCGAGGATATCCGCCAGCGCGTGCTTAATCTCAGTTTCAACAGCGCTTTCTTGCGCGAGATGCGCTTATTCGCGCTCTTGCGCGATATGGCCGGCGAGTCTCGTTTCTTGCGCGGCCGGCTGGAGCGGCGTCTGCTTGCCACCCGCTTTCATATGATCGAGGCGGAGGACTTGCTCTCCGAGCTCGACGCATCGAGCCAAGCGCTGGCGCATGCGCCTTTTTTGCATTGGTTGCGCGATGCTGGTCGCGGCCGCGCGCAGGCTTGGCTTGTCCGACATGGCGTGAAAGTCGGTCAATCGTCCAGCGTGGATATTCGCGCGCTGTTTTTCGCCTAGCGTGAGATGGCGCGCGGGCGCGTCATCGCGGCACGTTATTGCTGTCTATTAGACGTGCATGATATTCTTTTTGCATTTGCAAGCGCATGTGGCGCGCACGCGTGCCCGGAGAGTGAAATGGGACTGGATCAAGAACTACAGCAGATTTTGCGGCAGGAAGTCGAACTGGTTTTTCCGCGTTTTGACGCCGCCGCCGCGTGGGAATTGGGCGTGGCGTTGCGGTCGGCTGCGCAAAAGCGCGGCGCCGCCGTGGTGATCGATATTCGCCGTGGCGATGAGATTTTGTTCTACCACGCGATGCCCGGCACCACGCCGGCCAACGCCGATTGGGCTCGCCGCAAGCGCAACGTGGTCGAGATGATGCACCGTAGTTCGTATGCGGTCGGTCTGCAATGCCGTATCTCCGGCCAGACCTTGGAGCAAAAAATGGGTTTGCCGACGCGCGACTACGCTTGCCACGGCGGCGGTTTTCCGATCACGGTATCCCATACCGGCTATCTGGGGTCGATCGTGGTGTCGGGCATGCAGGAACGCGACGATCACAACATGATCGTCGAGGTGTTGTCGGAGCAGTTGGGCCGCGCCTGATTTTTCGGTTTTGCGCTCACGGCGCCGCCTCCGTCACGGAGGCGGCGCCGTTTTCCGTATTTGGCACGCGCTGCGCAAGTGCCAGCGCGAATGCCGTGACCGCTTGCCAGTCGGTGTAGTCGCGTACCGTGTCGGGGTGGGTCGGCCCGCCGGTCAGCGCCATGATAAGGCGGATGACTTGGCGGTCGAGCCAGCGGCAACGCGGGTAATCCAACTTGCCGGCGAAAGCCGTCACCTGATCGGGGCGCCAACCGATGTCATCGAGCAGGCGGCGCAGATAGGGGTTGCGCGCGGCGTCGGCGCGCTCCGGTTTCCGCGCGGTCAGATTGACGGAGAATAGCCCGCAGGGCCGTTGCTGCAGCCAGTGCTGGTGCTGGCGTAGAAAGGCGGCCACTTCAGGCCGGTGACGGCCATAACGAATGCTGGCGCCGATCAGCACCGCTGACTGCGTGGTGAGCGCCGGCGGCGCCGTCAGATCTGCCATCACGACCCTGTAACCCTTGCCGGTCAGAATCTGGCTCACATAATGACAAATAGCTTTAGTATGACCGTCAGTGGTCGAGTACAAAATGAGAATATCCATCGTTGAGCCTATTGTATGCCGGCTTGACCCATCAAGGAGCGTCTATGAACAGCAATTGGATCGACATCCGCGCCGCGCACGGCGATACCTTTTCCGCCCACTTGGCTTTGCCGCCGCTGGGCCGGGGACCCGGCATCGTGCTGGTGCAGGAAATCTGGGGAGTGAACGCGCATATTCGCGCCGTGGCGCAGCAGTACGCTTTGGCGGGCTACGTCGTGCTGGCGCCGGATATCTTCTGGCGCATCGAGCCGCATATCGAATTGAATTATGACCAGGCCGGATCGGCCCGGGCCTTCGAGTTGTACGGCCAGGTCGACACCGCGTTGGCGGCGGCGGATGTGGCGGCAACCATCGCGCATTTGCATGCCATGCCTGAGCTTGACGGCAAGGTGGCGACGCTCGGTTTCTGCCTGGGAGGGCAGCTCGCCTATCGCGGCGGCGCAGAGGGCGGCGCAGACGCCATCGTCTCCTATTATGGTGGCGGCATCGCCGAGCATTTGGACATTGCCGCCAGCATCGCTCAGCCCGCGCTGTTCCATCATGGCAGCCGCGACGCGCATATCACGCCCGAGCAGGTCGCCGCCATCAAGGCCGCCTTCGCCGGCAAAAGCAATGCCCAGTTCTTCGATTACGCCGAAGGCGAGCATGGGTTCAATTGCTGGGGGCGCCCCGCCTATCGGCAGCGCGAGGCGGCGCTGGCGCAAGGCCGGACGCTGCAGTTTTTGGCGCAACATCTCTAGGGTCTGTCCACCAAATGTTCGCGGACAGGCCCTAGTCCCTAATAAGGATCGATGGAGGGGCCGAGCCAAATGGGGTCCTGCCTGGCTGGCGCGGCGGACGATTTATCCTGTTGCGTGTTGTCCTGAAGCTTCTTCTTGATGCGCCAGACTGTCCGCAGTTTCGACACCATTTTGACAGTGCTTTGCACATGAAACGAGCAGATGAGCGTGACGGCCGGGGCGGCGGCGGGCGGTGCGTCGCTGTCTGGCATGTTCGGCTCCTGCACGCTCAAGTGCGAGACCGGGCGGTTGAGGTGCATGGCTCTGACCGGGGGGCTGGCCGGCGACATCAGCACCAGCCCCAAGGAAACCGGTAGAGCCAAATGGGATTGCAGGCGACGCATGAGGCACTCCTCGACGGATTGTCCGACGTGGGACTCGCGCGCCTGGTAATAGATTTCTGCTGGCCATGGATTTTCGGTCCGAACTGTCCTTATGGCCAGCGGGGGATATTTACCGGGGTAAGGGAACTGTCGGAACGTTGGACGGTAACGTATCGTCCAGCTCATCCGAGGTGATCAGCCGCGCCGGGATGGTGCGCACGTCAACCATGGCCGGCGTGTGAAAGTCGCTGGCGCAGGCGTCGATGTCCGCCGCCGTCGCCGCCTTGCCCGGCATGGCGTCATCCAACGGCTGTAGTTTCAGCGCCGAGAGCAACAGGCCGCCGTCGCTCAGCACGGTTGCCTGTGCCGTCGCGTAGGCGGACTGCGCGATTAAATAGTCTCGCTGCGCGCTAAAGAGCTCGTTTTCACTGTCGAGTACGTCCAGCAGCGTGCGTTGACCGATGTCGAACTGCTTACGGTAGGCATTGCGGGCTTTCTCCGTCGATAGCTGGTGTTGCAACAGCGATGTCATCTGCGCCTTGTACTTGAGTACGCTGTCCCAGGCTTGACTGATGTTTTGGCGCAGATTGCGGCAAGCCTGATCGCGCAGGTCGAATGCGGCGTTGCGCTTTTCCGCCGCCGAGCCGAGGCGCGCTTTGTCGGCCCCGCCGCGAAAGAGATTGACGGCGAAGATCACCGCCGCCGAGGAGATGTTGGTGCGTCCGGCATAGCCGTCGTAATTGTCGGTGGGGGCCTTGGACAACTGCAGGTTGACGGTCGGCGCGAAGGCGCCGCGGCGCACGTCGACCTCGGCCTGCGCCGAGTGCAGCGTAGCGATCGCGCCCAGATAGGACGGATTGTGATACACGGCGGTGCGCATCAAGGCGTCTTCCGTCGGCATCGTGGCGGTCATGTCCGGCACGGTGGCCATGTCGTCCGGCGGCGCCGATCCGGTGATCCGGGTATAGCGCGCCGTGACGTCCTGCAGATTGGTGTTGTCGGTGATCAAATTGGTCTCGGCCAGCGCCAACCGACCGGCGGCCTGCTCCAGATCGACGCGGCGACCGACGCCGGCCCGAACCCGCTCCACGATCTGCCCGAGTATCCCTTTATGGATCGCGTAGTTGTTCTTGGCGATTTGTACCAATTGCCGGTAGAGCAGCACGTCCTGATAGGCTTGCACGGCCTGCAGCGCCAGACTCTCGCTGGTGTCTAGCACGCTGAAATAGCGCGCCTGGCTGTCAGCGTCGAGTTGGCGCACTTGATTGACCGTTTGCAGCCCCTGGAACAGGTTCTGCGTCACACTCGCCGTCCAGCCCCGCGTGGTGTAATGCTGCGGCACGATGCCGGATTCTGACGAGTAATCGTATTTTTGCCGATTGGACTGATAGCTGAGATCCACGCTGGGATAAAAGTCGGCGCGGCCGACGTCGGTGTCGTGTTCCGTACTGCGAAATTCGTGCAGTTTCTGCAGCACTTCCGGATTATGGGCAATCGTGCTTTCCACCGCATCGTTCACAGTCGCCGCGTGGGCGAACGGCGCCGAGAGCGCGAGCCCCACGGAGAGGGATAGCGTCAAGCGTCGGGGCAGGGTAGTCATAAGCGATTCTCTCCGTATCTAAATGTCATTTATGGTTGCGCATGATATGCGCTAATACTGGAGTAGCACCCTGTTGACCCTTTCGCTGCGGATCCATCCCAATGACCAGCTGGCCGGAGTTTTCGTCGCCCCCGCGCACCGCATGGCGCGGCCGCTACCGGCTGCCGCGCCTGGTGGCCGTGTCGCTGCTGCTATGCGGCGGGCTCTGCCTGGCGGCGATGGCCAGCACCTTGCCGTCCGCGGCGACCGTGGCGCGCTTCGGCCCCCAGGCGGAGCGGCTGTTTGTACAGTGGCGCGATCTGCTCGCCACGCTGGCCGGCCGGCCCGAGGGCGAGGCGCTCAAACGCGTCAATCTGTTCTTTAATCGCCGCATTCTGTTCGCGGAAAACAGCAATATCTGGAACCAGGCCGATTATTGGGCCACGCCGCTGGAAACCTTCGGTAAGGGGGCCGGCGACTGCAAAAGCTACGCCATCGGCAAATACGTGTCTTTGCGCCTGTTGGGCATGGCGCCGGAGAAGCTGCGGCTCGTCTACGTCAAGGCGGAAATGGGCGGACCGGCCAGCGGCCTGTTCGAGGCGCATATGGTATTGACGTACTACCCGGCGCCGACCGCCGAGCCGCTGGTGCTCGACAATCTGGTCGACAGTATTCTGCCGGCCTCGCAACGTCCCGATCTGACGCCGGTGTTCAGTTTCAATATGGAAAACATCCGTGTCGGCAATGTGCAGAGCGAGAACGTCAATCAATTGGCCCGGTGGAAACAGTTGTTGGATAAACTGAAAGCGGAAGGTTTTTCATTCTGAGAAAGCGGGCCGTGAGCACGACGAAATTTTCCCTGATCCAACGCTTGTGGATCTTGCTGCTGTTGGTGGCGACCCTGTCGATCGGCGGGGCGCTGGTTGCCAATCTGCTCAACGCGCGCCAGTACCTGGAACAGCAGCTGAGCGCGCAAAGCGCCGATACCGCGCATTCGCTGGCGCTGACGTTGACCCAATACCACGCCGACCCGGTGATGGCGCAGGCGCTGCTCAATGCCACCTTCGACCTTGGGCATTTCGCCGAGGTGCGTTGGGAGGCGGTCGACGGCCACGACGCCATCCGTCTGCGAACGCCGGCGCCGGCCGTCAGGGTGCCGGGCTGGTTCATTCGGCTCTTGCCGATCTCGCCGACGCCGGGTAGCGCGCAGGTGTTGCGCGGCTGGCTGCAAGCCGGCCACATCGTCGTGGTGGCCCAACCGACCTATGCGTACCTGTCTCTGTGGCAGGGCGCCACGCAAACGGTGCTGTGGCTCGCCGTCGTCGGCCTCTTGGCCGCCGGCCTCGGCGCCGTCGACATCCGCCGCGTGCGGCGGCAGCTGGCCGCCGTGGTGGCACAGGCGAGCGCCATCAGCGAGCAGCGCTTCTACAAGATTCCCATGCCCGGCATTCCCGAATTGGCCCAAGTGGCCGACGCCATGAATCAGATGGTCGACCGTCTGCAATCGTACCTGGAAGGTCTGCGCGACGAATTGGACCGGCTGCGGCAAAGCGTGTTGACCGACCGTAGCACGGGGCTGCCTAACCGCGAGGCGTTCGAGCAGGCCTTCAAGGCGTTGCTCGCCGGCAGCGAGGATCCGGTGAACGGGTCTTTGCTGCTCTTGCGCGTGGCCGGTCTTGCCGAGCTCAATCAGCGGCTAGGCGGCCGCCGGGTCGACGCGCTGCTCAAGCGTGTCGCCGACGACCTGCAGGCGTGTTGTCAAACGCACCAGGGATGGCTGGCCACGCGGCTGCGCGGCGCCGACTTCGCCATCCTCTGCCCCGAGTTGGCTTACGGCGCGGCGTGCGGACTGGCCGACGAATTGTGCGCGGCCTGGAATATCTATCCGGACATGGGCCTGACCGATCAGCCTGGGGTGGGACATATCGGCCTGGTCGACTTTCAAAGCGGCGACGATCCGGCGCAGACGCTGCAACGCGCCAGTCAAGCGCTGACGCTGGCCGAGGCCGGCGCGCTCGACAGCTGGCGCGCGGATACCCGTTCGAACGCGCCCGATGCCGTGGCCAACGACCACGATTGGCAGCAATTGCTGGATCTGATCTGCTGCGACGGCTCGTTGCAGCTGCGCTGGTATCCGGTGTGCCATCCCGACGGCGGCCTCAAGTGGCAGGAGGGGATGCTGTATCGGCCCGCGCGCGGCGCTTTGCCACAGCTCTCGGCGTTGCGCATCGTCTCGCATGCCCTGCGGCTGGGGCGGGTGTACCAGATTGACCTTCACACGCTGGAATTGGCCTTGAGCCTCGGCCCGCACGGACGTCTCGCCATCAACGTGTCGCCCGCCTCGCTCGCGCACGACGATTTTCTGCCTGGCGTGCTGGCGTTGTTGCGCGCGCACCCGGCGCGGCAAATCCACTTCGAATTCCATGAGACCGGCTTGGAAGAGCATTGGGACGCTTTCGTCCATTTTTGTCTCGCCGTCCGCCCGGCGGGCCATCGCGTCGCGGTGGAAATTCTGGGACACGACATGGGACTCGTGGCCAAGACGCATGAGGCCGGCATTGCCTATCTGGTGCTGGATAACGCGCTGACGCAAGGCATTCACGCCGACGAGGGGCGCGCGGCGCTGGTGCGCGGGCTCCTGCAGATGGCGTCGCTCATGGCGATGGAAATCGAGGCCAAAGGCGTCGACAGCAATGCCGACCTTGAAGCCTTGGTGGCGATCGGCGTGCATTGCCTGACGGGACCGGCCGTGCGCTGAGCGCGACGGCCGCAGCCGCAAAGAGTTTGCAGACAGGCCCTAATGTACTGTCAGTGTGTCATGACCGAGCATCTGCTGCAGCAAGGCATGATCGCTCAACGTCATCGCGCCGAGTTGAGCGAGATCGGCGTGGGATGCCGCCGGCGTTGTTGCGCCGCCTGCGCTCGGACCGAGCACCTCTCCAAGCGTCAACGCACTGTGCTGCGCCAGCGCCCCTATGGGCGGCAAGCTGGCCACCGCGGTGCTGCTGCCGTTGCCCGACGTATTGCCATAGAGGTCGGTAATGGTGGCGCCGACCGTCAGGGGGGCGCCGTTGGCAGGGGCTGTCACGGAGAAATCCGCCAAGCCGGCGCCGAGGTCGCCGCTGGTGACGACATGACTGACCGGCTGGCCGGTATTGCTCGTCAGCGTGACGGTGTCGCCCGCTTGCACGCTCGCATCCAGCGCGACCTGCACGGTGACGTGGCCATTGGGCGCGTCGGATGGTTGGATGACGCCATTGTGATCGACGATGACCACCTGAGGCGTGTGCGGCGCCTGGGTGTCCACCTGCGCCGAGGTCGATGCCGTCACCGAGGTGTTGCCCGCCGTATCGGTCAGTGTGCCGGTGACGGTCAGCGTGCCGCCGCTTGCTGGCGCGGCGACACTGACCGTTACCAGTCCCGCCAGGATTTCCGTAGCCGACACCGCGTGTGCGATCGTGCCGCCCGCGCTGGAGGTCAGCGTCAAGGTGTCGCCGGCAACGACGCTGGCGTCCAGCCCAACGTTGACCTGCGCCAGGCCGTTATGCTCGTCCGGCGTCCCGATGGTGCCGCCATGGTCGACGATGGTCAGTAGCGGCGCATCCGGCGCCACCGTATTGACCAGCGCGCTGGCGGCGGCTGGCGTCGAAACGTTGCCCGCCGCGTCGGTCACGGTGGCGGAAACCGTTAGCGTCTGGCCGGTGGCCGGCGCGGCGACGTTGAATGTGACGTGGCCGGCGGTCAGATCGGCTGCCTGGACGGTGACGCTGAGCGGGACGCCGCCGCTATTGGCCAGGGTGACGACGTCGCCCGCCCGGACCGAGCCGTCGAGCCCGACCTGCACTTGCACCTGCCCGTTATGCTCATCGCCGCTGCCGATGCCGCCAGGATGATCGAGGATGATCACGTCGGGCGTGTTCGGCGGCAGCGTCTCGACCAGCGCACTTGCCGCGCCGGGTTGCGACGTGTTGCCGGCGGCGTCGGTGATGGTGGCGGAGACGGCCAGCGTTTGGCCGTTGGCGGGGGCGGTGACGTTGAACGCGATGTGCCCGGCAACCAGATCGGCCGCTTGCACGGCATAGCTGACGGGGACGCCGGTGCTGGCCGACAAGGTGACGATGTCGCCGGCCTGAACCGAATTGTCCAGCGCCACCTGCACCACGACCTGCCCGTTATGCTCATCCGCCGCGCTGATGGCGCCGTTATGGTCGACGATGGTCACGCTGGGCGCGTTGGGCGGTACGGTGTTCACCAGCGCGCTATCGACGCCGGGCGCCGAGGTGTTGCCCAGCGCATTGGTCAGCGTGGCGGTGACCGTCAGCGTCTGCCCGGAGGGCGGGGCGGCGACCTGCATGATCACCTCGCCCGCGGCGATGTCGGCGGCCTGGACGACATAGGTGACCGGCGCGCCGTTGCCGCTGGCGAGCGTGAGGACGTCGCCGGCCACCACCGACCCATCCAGCGCCACCAGTACCCGAACTTGGCCATTGTGTTCGTTGCCGAGGCCGATTTCGCCATGGTGATCGACGATGCTGACGTCCGGCAGGTTGGGCGCGGTGGTGTTGACCACCCCCGAGGCAGCGCCAGACTGCGACTGATTGCCCAGCGCATCGGTCAGCGAGGCCGACACGGTCAGCGTTTGGCCGTTGAGCGGCGCGGTGACGGCGACGGTGGCGAGACCGGCACCGATCTCGGCTGCCGTGATGACATGGCTGAACACGTCCCCGCTGGAGCTCGTCACCGTCAGCACATCGCCGGCGCGCACCGTGCTATCCAGCGAGGCCTGCAGTTGCACCTGGCCGTTGTGCTCGTCCGCGGCGCTGATGATGCCGTTGTGGTCGACCAGCGTCAGCGTCGGCGTGTCGGGCGGCGTGGTGTTGACCACGGCGGTGGCGCCGCCTGGTAGCGAGACGTTGCCAAGTTGGTTGGTGACGGTGGCCGATACGGTCAGCGTCTGGCCGTTGGCCGGCGCGGCGACATTGAAGGTCGCCTGTCCGGCGGCGAGGTCGGACGCCTGTACGGTGTAGTTGACCGGACTGCCGGTACTGCTCGTCAGGGTGAGGGTATCGCCGGCATGCACCGAGCTATCCAGCGAAACCTGTACCTGCACCTGGCCATTATGTTCGTCGGGCGAGCTGATGACGCCGGCGTGATCGGCGATGGTGACCGTGGGCGTGGTCGGCGGTGTGGTGTTGACCACGCCTGTGCCGGATCCCGGCTGCGAGACGTTGCCAAGCTGGTTGGTGACGGTGGCCGAGATGGTCAGCGTCTGGCCGTTGGCGGGTGCTGCGACGTTGAAGGAGGCGTGGCCGGCGGTTAAATCGCCCGCCTGCACCGTGTAGCTGACCGTGCCGCCGGTGCTGGTCGTCAGGGTGAGTCTGTCGCCGGCGTGCACCGAGCCATCCAGTGAAATCTGCACTTGTACCTGGCCGTTGTGCTCGTCCGGCGAGCTGATGATGCCGCCATGGTCGACAAGGGTGACTGTCGGCGTCGTCGGTGGCGTGGTGTTGACCAGCGCGGAGGCGGTACCGGTGGAGGATGTGTTGCCGGACGA
>Ga0213872_10000440_pt1 | contig 34046 bp, 19 predicted proteins | sample VelepicomBERX_R2_FD_160071 | JGI IMG/M metagenome (GOLD analysis project Ga0213872, IMG submission 160071) | Rhizosphere microbial communities from Vellozia epidendroides in rupestrian grasslands, the National Park of Serra do Cipo, Brazil - RX_R2 | ecosystem: Host-associated > Plants > Roots >...
TGCAGAAATGCTCGTTGACGACCAGATGCGGCGTGCGCTCCGGGCTGGGCTCGGGCTTGAGGATGTGCGTCGATGCCAATGGCGGCTCGACCAGGAACATGCGGCCACCCTCGTCCATGGGTTGGTCGAGATAGACCATCAACTTGTCCTGGACGCCCGCGATGGACATGCGGACCTTGCCGTCCCAGATCGCCAGAGGCAGCTCGTCGCGCTCGCTGAGTCGCCGGTCAAGCTCCTCTCGCGTCACCTCGCGGGGCGGCGTGCCGGCGATTGCTGGCGGCACTGCTTCTGCCGGCCAGAAGCGGAAGGCGCCCGTGGTCTCTGTCCCGAGCGCGCTGATGAGCGCATAGATGTTGGTCTTTGACACGCGGTAGGTCGTGGCCGTGATGTCGAGCGCCCGGCCCTCGGGCAGCAGGTTCTCGACAAAGCGCTTCACGGCACCGATGGCGTAGCCGCCGGCAGGCGGGGCAAAGGGCAGCGCAGGCGACAGCGGAAACGCCCCAGGCTTCGCCATCCATGCCGCGTCGTAGTTCAGCGACCAGACGTCGTTCCTGGGCTCGTGACCCAGGGTGGCCACTCTCTGATCTTCGGCCCAAAGGGTCAGGGCGTGCGGGGGAGGATGCGCGGCCGCGGTCGGGACGCCGAATTCATTCATGGCTGCTCGGGCTGCTCGCTATCGGGCCGGCGCGCGGACTGCATGGCAGGATGGCTCTTGGGGCCGAGCATGAGCGCGAGCCCCAGGCTGTCCAACACCGTCAGCAGTTTGTCCACCCGTACGGAGCCCTTGCCGTTTTCCAGGCGGGACAGCAGGTCAACGGAGACGCCGCTCAAGGACGCGGCGTCGTCAATCCTGAGCGATTGCTCGCGGCGTCGTGCACGGATGGCGGGCCCCAGGTCGGCGGGTGCGCTGATGCGCAGGAGTTCGTCATGTGTGCTGGTGTGAGTCATTTCGGAATTCCAGAAATATCAGGATCTTGATGGCTGGGTAAGAAATAATTTCTGTAATTCCGAAATCGTAGCGTTCAGGGGTCGAGTTTGACAAGAAATTTCTTGAACTCCGAAACTTCGTGCGCATTCGGCCTGCCAGGCAGGTGAGGCCTGGCGCCTGGATCGGGTGGCGAGCCAACACACGCTTCGGCGCCATGCGCTGCCGCCCATCCCCCCAGATTTGCAGCCCGTCACAAGCGATTTGGTCGATGATGCGTTCCGCCGCAAGATGCGCGGCATCTTGTACTGGAACACGAAAGGCCCATCATGAACTCTCGTCGCGGTATCGCGTTTGCGCTGATCGTTGCCACCTTGACCTTCACCTCGGTGTTTGCGAACGCCTCGTCCTGGTTCGGCTTAGGGGGCGTGCGTGGATCGGGGTAGATCGTCAGTGAGGCGCGCACACTCGGCGCGTTTGACAGCATCGCGGTGGCGGGGGACTTCAAGGTCACGATTCGGCAGTCCAACACTCAGCGCGTCGAGATCAAGGCGGACGACAACATCCTGCCGCTGATCGAGACACGCGTTGTCGACAAGGGGCATGGCGCCACGCTGGAGATCGGCACGCGGCGCGGCTCCTCCATCAGTCCGAGCGAAAGGCCGCAGTTGACGCTCGAGATGCCGCGCCTGCGCGCCATCGACGTTGCCGGCGCGGCCGACATGGCGGTCGCTGCCTTCAAGAGTGAGCAGATCGATGTGTCGGTGGCTGGCGCAGGGGACTTGAACTTCGACCAGCTCGATGTCGATGCCCTGAAGCTGTCCGTCTCCGGCAAGGGGGACGTCCATGCCGCCGGCCACGCCAAGCAGCTGAACATTTCGATTTCCGGCCTGGGCGATATTTCGGCGCCAGATCTTGCCGGCGACGATGTCAATGTCTCCATTTCGGGCGCCGGCAATGCCCTGGTGCGCGCCGTACGCAGCCTGCACGTCTCGCTGGCCGGCGTGGGGGAGGTGAGCTATCACGGCACGCCAACCTTGTCGACGTCGATCTCCGGCATCGGTACCGTCAAGAAGCTGGATCACTGAGTCGACCGCTCAGCCAGCGGGGACTCCAGCTTTATCGTGCGGCGGCACCTTTGCCGCCGCACAAACTGGTTAGGCCTTGAATGCCGCGGTGTCTCCGGGGCGGCGCAGCATCTTGTTGACCTCGTCCTGGTGCAACTCCTCGTTGACGATCATTTCGCGGGCGTATTCCTCCAGCAGCACCGAGTGGCCCGCCACGATGTTCAACAAATCGTAGTAGGCGGCCAGGGCGGCTTTTTCGTGCTCGAGGCTTTCGCGCAGGATGTCGCCGATGTCGTGCTGCTCGGTCTCCAGCAGCGGGCCGATCTTCAAGGACGGATGGCCGCCCAGCAGCGTAACCAGCTCCCCGGCCTTGTGGGCGTGCGCCAGGCTCTCGTCGGCGTTGCCCTTCATCCAGGAGACGATGGGAATCCGGTTGTAGCCGTACACCATCAGCGAGTAGTGGGTGTACTTCACCACGCCTGCGAGCTCGAACTCCATGATGCGGTTGAGCGCCTCGATGGCGGCTTGATTCTTGGCGTCGTCCATGACGAGTTCCTTTCAAGGTGGGCTGGTGTTTCAAGGGCCGGGAGAATTCTCTGCTTTTTCAGTGGGGGATGCATCCCCTGCGATTTGGCGCAGGATTTGACGGGAGCCTTGAAACGCAAATGTGAAGGGCGTATGGGCCCGACTCTTAAACGCCGCTGGTCGCGGTGCCGAACGAATTGCCCTGATGCGGGCAAGGGCCCAGGCGCCACCTCGAATCCGCCGACAATGTCACTTTTCCGACCGGTTTTGACCGGTTCTGTCCGGACTTGTTTGTGTTGATCCATGCAGATGCCTGAACTCCGATCCTCGCCGCCCATGCCGCTCGCCTTCCTCATCGACCTGGACGGCACCCTCGTCGACACGCTGGGCGACTTTGTCGAGGCCCTGGCGCGTATGAGCCAGGATTTGCAGCTGCCGGCCCCGGGCAGGGAATTCGTCGGCAAGACGGTCGGGCGCGGCAGCGAGCATCTGCTGCGCAGCTGCCTGGCACATGTGGGCGCGGACGCTGGCTTGTACGAGACCGCGTGGCAGCGCTACCAGGCGCATTACGGCGCGATCAATGGTGAGTATTCAACGCTGTTTCCCGGTGTTCGCGAGGGCCTGGCATGGCTGCGCGCGCAGGGTCTGCCCATGGCCTGCCTGACCAACAAGCCGTCGGCGTTCGCCAAGCAGCTGCTGGCGCGCAAATCGCTCGACGGCTATTTCGATCGCGTCTTCGGCGGCGACGATTTCGCGCGCCAGAAGCCCGACCCCATGCCTTTGCTCAAGACCTGCGAGGCGCTGGGCGTGGCGCCCGAGCGCAGCTGGATGGTCGGCGATTCCAGCAACGACGCGCAGGCCGCCAAGGCGGCGGGCTGCCCGGTGGTGCTGATGCGCTACGGCTACAACCATGGCGAACCCATTGCGCAGGTGCCCGCGCTGGCCCATCTGGACCGCCTGGATCAGATCGGCGCCGTGCTGGCGCGCCGAGCCCATCCGACCCCCTGATACACTCGATCGCACGATGTTTATCACACGCAAACACCGCAAAGGGTCGAACGACCGGGGAGCCTGGCCCTGGCGGGGCTGCTTCGTCTGCGCTTGAGGGCGTCCGGCCAGGCCAGGTGGCGTGGGTCAGGACGCCATACCATGCAATGAATCGGCGCTGGCGCGAATCCGCGGCTGGCGCCCACATGACCAGGGTTTGCCGTGATCACTGAACTTGAATTCAAGAGCCTGGCCGCCGAAGGCTTCAACCGCATCCCGCTGATCAGCGAGGCCTTTGCGGATCTGGAAACACCCCTCTCGCTGTACCTGAAGCTGTGCGCCGGCGCAGGCGCCTATGGCGGCAGCGCCGGGCACTACAGCTTCCTGCTGGAGTCCGTCGTCGGCGGCGAGCGTTTCGGGCGTTATTCCTTCATCGGGCTGCCGGCCCGCACCGTGCTCAAGAGCCGCGGCTTCAAGACCGAGGTGCTGCGCGACGGCGTGGTGGTCGAAACGCATGAGGGCAATCCGCTGGCCTTCATCGAAGACTACCAAAAGCGCTTCAAGGTGGCGCTGCGCCCCGGCATGCCGCGTTTTTGCGGCGGCCTGGCCGGCTATTTCGGCTACGACGCGGTGCGCTACATCGAGTCCAAGCTGGCCAAGACCGAAAAATCGGGCGGGCTCGACACGCCCGACGTGATGCTGCTGCAGTGCGAAGAGCTCGCGGTGATCGACAACCTGTCGGGCCGCCTGTACTTGATCGTCTACGCCGACCCCTCCGAACCCGAAGCCTTCTTCAAGGCCAAGAAACGCCTGACCGAGCTGCGCGACAAGCTGACCTACAGCGTCGCTGCGCCGCAGGTCAAGCGTGCGCAGGCGCATCCGGTGTCGCGCGAATTCGCCAAGGCGGACTACCTGGACGCCGTGTTGACGGCCAAGGAATACATCGCCGCCGGCGACATGATGCAGGTCCAGATCGGGCAGCGCCTGAGCAAGCGCTACACCGAATCGCCGCTGAGCCTGTACCGGGCCCTGCGTTCGCTCAACCCCAGCCCCTACATGTACTTCTACGACATGGGGGACTTCCAGATCGTGGGCGCCTCGCCCGAGATCCTGGTGCGCCAGGAAAATACGCCGGACGGCCAGAAAGTGACGATCCGCCCCTTGGCGGGCACGCGGCCGCGCGGCGGCACCATCGAACAGGACCTGGCGCTGGAGGCCGAACTCAAGGCCGATCCCAAGGAGTGCGCCGAGCATCTGATGCTGATCGACCTGGCGCGCAACGACATCGGCCGCATCGCGCAGACCGGCTCGGTCAAGGTCACGGATGCCTTCGCGATCGAACGCTACTCTCATGTGATGCATATCGTCTCGAACGTCGAGGGGCTGCTCAAGCCCGGCCTGAACAGCATGGACGTGTTCAAGGCCACCTTCCCCGCAGGCACGCTCAGCGGCGCGCCCAAGATCCGCGCGATGGAGATCATCGACGAACTGGAGCCCGTCAAGCGCGGCATCTACGGCGGCGCCTGCGGCTACCTGAGCTTCGCGGGCGACATGGACCTGGCTATCGCCATCCGTACCGGCATCGTCCAGGACCAGAAGCTGTACGTGCAAGCCGCCGCCGGTGTGGTGGCTGACTCCGTGCCCGAGCTGGAGTGGAAGGAAACCGAGGCCAAGGCGCGCGCCCTGTTGCGGGCGGCCGAGTTGGTCGAAGAAGGTTTCTGAGCCGGGTTCAACCCACCAGGCCGTCGAACATGATGGTCCAGCGGCCGTCGTGTTCGCGCCAGTACTGGCGCTTGAGCTTGGCGTGGCCTTCCTTCTCGTCGGCTTCCAGATAGGTCACGATGACGACCTTCTGTTTCTCGGTCCAGGGCAGGGCGCTGATGCGCTGCAGCGAACGAACCGGCCATTCGTGCCGGTTCATGCGCTCCAGGTTGCGAGCCAGGCGCTCCGCCTCGCTGTCGGACCCGCGCTCCAGCCCCGGTTCGTAGAACGTCGCCACGGTCTGCGCGTCTTGAGTCAGGCGGGCGCGCTCCCAGCGCTGGTAGGCGCGCTCGAAGCCGCCGTCGAGCGCCGCGACGTCCGGTACGCCGTGCTTGATCCAGTGCAGGTGTTCTTGAATCAGCACCGGGGTCTCGCGCGGTTCGACCAGTCTGGCCAGGGCCTGCATGTCTTCGAAGGCCAGCACCACGCAGCCATCGGACGCCAGCGGGCCGCGGCTGAAGCGGCCGTCGCTGTTGCCATGGATCCAGATGTTGCTGCCGCTGCGCCCCACCTGCCGGTCGTATTCGTTGGGATAGTTCAGCGGCAGCGCGGCGGCGCCATAGCGGTCCACGGCATCGTCGCGGCGCAGCCCCACGTGATAGATGCCCAAAGGCGTGCGCATGTCCCCTTCGACCTGCTTGCCGGTGCCCAGCTTGCCGATCGATACGTAGAGGTCGCGCAGCAGCTTCGGGCCCGACGCCGAGTTCTCGAACACATACAGGCGCGCCCGCGAGGTGTCCACGGCAATGGCGTGCTTGATGGCGGGCGACAGGCTGGCAAATTCGCGCGGCAGCGCGTTCTGCGGCGGACGTTCCACCAGCGCGGCCAGGCGCAGGCGGGCTTCGGCGCGCAATTGCGCCACGCTGCGGGCTTCCTCCGCGCTCAGGCTGGCGTCGCTGGCCGCCATCAGGGGCGTGGGGGCGCCGGCACGGGCCTGCAGCAGGTCGGCATACAGCAGCTGGGCCAGCGAGAAATCGGGGTGTGCGCGCACCAGTGATTCAACGGTGGCAAAGGCCGCGCCTTCCTCGCCTCGCGCCAGATGCTGGTAGGCGCGAATCAACTGGCCCTCCGGCGTTGCCACGTCGAGACGGGCGTCCTTCAGGCTGGGATGCGGGTTATCGGCTTGCGTGAGCGCATCGCCGGTGATGAAGCCGCCGGTGCTTGCTTCAGGATTGCGGGCCATGTGCGCGAACACAAAGCCCACCGCGCCAAGCGTCAGGAGCGCCACGCTGCACCATGCCAGCAGGCGTTGGCCTGCCCGGCCGGCTTGGCCTTTGGCATGACGGGGTGCGGCGTTGGGTGCGGTCATATCGGGTACTTCAGCCTGGGGCGGACGCGTGCGCGCAGAGGTCGAACAGGGTTCAGGCCGAAGTGTCTACGGCAGGCGAACGAATGACAAGCTTGTTGATTGCGGCGGAGCCCATGTCCCTCAGCTCGAAGATTCTTGCGTGATCAGCCAGCCGCCGGATTTGCCCTTGACCAGATCCAGCGTCTTGCTGCTCTTCACGTTCAGAGCATCGGAGGTGTAATCCTGGCGGAAGCGCACCGTGGCCTTGTCGCCCGAGATCTTGATCTGGACGTCGGACACCCCGACGCTGATTTTCTTTTTCCCCATGATGCGAGCTTGGCGATCGGCCTGCCAGGCCTGGTGGCTGGCGGCCTTGCCCTTGAAGTCGGGGCTGTACGCGGCCACATAGGCGCTCATGTCGCGCCGGCTCCAGGCCTCGGCCCAGGCATGCAGGACGGAATCCACCGCTTGATGCTCTGCCTGGTCGGCTGCGGCAGCCTTCGCTGGCGTGGGCGCAGGTGCGGGTACGGGCGCCGGTGCCGCCGCCACCACGGGAGCCGGGGCGGCAGGCTTGGCTGCGACCGGGGCGGGGGCCGGACTCGGCGCGACCGGCGCCGGCGAAGCCTTCGCCACGGTCACAGGGGCTGGCGTGGGGGTGGGTTTTGCCGCCACAGCGGGTGCGGCAACAGGGGCAGTCGCTTTGGGCACCACCGGGGCCGGCGCGGGTGCCGGTGTCGTTGCAGGCGCCGCGGCGACGCTGGTCGCGGCACCCGCCTTGGCCAGCGCTGTTTCGGCTGCCGAGCTGATGGGTTTGCCGGTGCGCGGATCGATCGGTGTTTCAAAGACGTTTTGAATCACCGACAGCTTGAGCGGCAATGCGCCGTCGGTCTTGTCCAGCGCCAAGGCCTTCTTGTAGGCCTGGCTGGCCATGCGCGCGTACACATCGCCCAGATTCTGCAAGGCGGTGGCATAGCTGGGGTTGGTCCGGATGGCGAGTTCCAGGGCTTGCCTGGCTTTTTCGTAGTCACCCTGCGCCGCGTACAGCACGGCGAGGTTGTTGTAGGGACCGGGCAGTTCCGGGTGTGTTTCGGTCAGTTTCTGAAACACCGCAATGGCCTCGGCCTGGCGGTTCAATTGCGTCAGGGCCAGGCCGCGCTGCAACATCAGCTTGGGATCGCCCGGCTTGGCCGCCAGCAGCTGATCGGCCTTGTGCAGCGCGTCCGCGGGCTTGTTGGCGCTGAGCAGTGACTGCACATTGCTGGCGTCTTCGGCCTGCGCGGCGCCCAGGCCGAAGGCCAGGAACAGCGCAGCGCTGAGGTGACGCAAGGAAAAGCGAGGCACGAGCTTGGACGAGACCATGGGTGCATTCAAAAAGTGGGCTGCGCGGATTGTAGTTGTGTCGTGTCGCTGCTCCGGCTTGGAATTTCGCCTCGCACCAAATGGCTCCTCGGCGTGGTGCTCAGGCATCGGCGCGCGCGTTTGCCGCAGGGCGTACTGGGAGGGCCGCATGCTAGAGTGTCAGCCTTTGTTCGGCTGGTCCTGGGGCCGGTTGATTCTGGTCCTGGGTCCGGTATTGAGGCTTATTCCTTGCGCATGGAAATCGCTCGCCTGAAAAGGATCTTGCACGGCAAGTCCTGGCTGCTCGGTTTGGGTGGCTGGCTATGTGCCAGCCTGGCTGCCCAGGCGCTAGCGTCCCCAACGTGGGGGCAGGCGGTCGTCCTGTCGCGCCTGGGCCAGCCCCTGGCGGTGGTCGTGCCGCTCAAATTTGCGCTTGGCGAGGCCTATGTCGAGTCGTGCTGGCGCGCCAAGGTCAAGGTGGCGGGCAAGGAAGTGGCGCGTGACCAGATCCAGAGTCTGGTGGAGCGCCAGAGCGACAGCCTCAATGCGCGCGTCATCGTCCGTTCCTTGCAGCCGATACAGGACGCCGCGGTGCAGCTGAGCATGGGGTGCCCGGCTCAGACGCTGAATCTCGACCTGGCCGCGGGTGCCGGGGCTGCCGCCGCTGCGATGACGAAGAACCGGCTCAAGGCGCTCGCATCGCGTGGCTCCATCCTGGATGCGCCTGCATCGACGGTGCGTTTGTGGGGCAGCCACTGGCTGAACTCGGACGTGCAGCCCGTGCTGCTCGTGCAAATGGCGCCCGCGCAGGCGCTGTCGCCCGGCTTGTGGCGCATGGACGCCGAGCCGGCGTCTGCTGTGGGCGGCATGGCCTTGAAGCCCGAGCGCGCTGACGGCGGCAAAGGCGGCAAAGGCGAGCGCATGCTCAAGTTGCGCTGGGTCATGGAGCCGGGCGAGGCCGTGGCCATGGCCTCGCGCGCAGCGTCGGCTGCCGAGCGGGTGCGTCAGCTGGAGGGCGGCATCGCCGAACTGGCCCGGCAGCAGCGCGATGCGCAAATCGAGTTGCAGACCCTGATGACGGAGCAGCTGGCGCAGGATGCGCACGACGACACGCTGGGCAAAGCCGGTGCAATGCTGCTGGACGCGCTGGGTGCATTGGTGCTGGGCGGCGGCGCCTGGGTCTGGTGGCGACGCCGCGCCAAGACTTGATCCGCTTCGTCCCGCCGCCCCTTTTTGCCGACTCCTGTCTCGTTCCCTCCGTTCTTTTCTTCGCAAGGCTGCCGCGGCGGCCTCGTTGTTGAACAGGACTACACCATGTTGCAAGCACGCCATTCGAATCCCAGTATGAGCGCAAGTGCTTCGTCGACGCATTCCTCCACGGACGCCAGGTGAGGGTGAACGACCAGGCTGGGAGATGGTGGGGGCTCGTAGGGTGAACTCACGCCTGTGAATTCAGGAATCGACCCCTGGCGAGCCCGCTGGTACAGCCCCTTGGGATCTCGTTGCTCGCAAACATGGAGCGGCGTGGCAACCCAGACCTCGAGAAATGAGTTGCGCCCGATGATGTCCTTGGCCAACTCCCTGTCTGTCGTAAAAGGGGAGATCAAGGCCGCTACCGCGCCGACCCCGGCTTCATTGAGAAGTTTGCAGGTCTCCGCGACGCGTCGAACGTTTTCCCGCCGGTCGGATCGAGAAAATCCAAGATCCGCACACAGGCCTTTTCGCAGCTCGTCACCATCGAGTACCCAATACCGTTGTCCTGTTGCCAGCAGGCGTGCGCATACATTGCGCGCCAGGGTGGATTTGCCGGATCCCGGGAGGCCGGTCAACCAAATGGTTATTGCCATGTTGGATTCATTGAATTTCTATCCATTGCAGGTGCGCGATGGCGGGCGATGTGTTCAAGGTCTCCTGAATTCTGGATAGAACCAGTCGTAGTACCAGGCAAAGGCCTTGTGTATCAGCTCCTGCACTCGAAGCGGCACATCGTGGCGGGCAGGGACGATCACGCGATCACGCTGCGCATGCAGAAACTTATGGCGATAGTAGCTGTCGCTTTCGTGTGGGCGGACATTCAGCCGATCTGGATCGACGCTGTGCGCCGACAGCCCCAGCCATTGGTAGAGTTTTTCCATGGTGTCCTGGGGATGGAGGCTCAGATCTTCGAATTTCACGAAATACAAGCGATCTTTGATGGATTGCGGAAAATCCTGCACCGCCAAAATTGATTGCAGCGGTGCGCCGACGGCTTTGGACGGGGCGAACAATTGATCGGCCCGGTTGAATCGATCCAGGTCGGCAAAGTGATCAATGAAATCGAGCAGCACCGTTTTTTGATGCTGGCTTTCAATGGAGCCGTAGATCTGCCCCAGCTCGCGGATGGGCACGAGCAGGCGCGCCTCGGGCGCGAGTTCCAGCAACAAGTCCAGGCATTGCAGCCAGCCACGGCTTTTGTCGACCACGACGCCTGCATCCATCTGGTCGGCATACCAGCCGCGCAGCAAGCCTTGCATGCCCGTCTTGAGGTGCCCGTAGCTGGTCGTGAATTGGCTGTCGAGCTGCGCCAGCATGAAGGGATCGTCGCTGATGCCACGCCGCAGGGTCAGCAGTGAATTGCACAAGGGGGAGCTGTGCCCTTCGCAATAAACATCCGGATGCTCGGCCAGCAATTGACACAATAAAGTTGATCCGGAACGAGGAAGACCTGCAACACCAACAAATCTGGGCTTCATCGGGTTTCCTTGACCAATTTCGGTAAACTTTGCCGACCGGATGGGAGTTTAATTCATGAGCATGAACGCTAACATCGTGGTGCGACTGCAGGCGCAGGCCATGCGGACTCCGGCGGCGCCCGCCATCATCTCGGACAACCAGGTCCTTAACTTCGAGCAAGCCCGTTTCTGCGCGGGCGTGATTGCCGCGCATTTGAAGCGCCAGGGTGTAGAGCCGGGCCAGCATGTGGGTGTGGCCATGGGGCAGAACAGCCTGCATTTGCTGGTGCTGTGGGCTGTCGCGCAGATCGGCGCGGTGTCCGTGCCCCTGCACCCGGCGGTGCCGGCAGATCGGCGCCTGGCGGCGGCGCGTAAATTCGCGGTCGCGCACGTGGTCTCCGGGCGTGAGGACATGGCGCTCCCGGGCTTGCATTTCATCGGCCTGGGCAACCTGGAATTTGGCCCGCTTTCCAGTGTTGACCACGAGGTCGCGCCGTTGGCCGCCGACGCGGGCTTCAGGGTGATGATGTCGTCCGGCACTTCTGGCGACCCCAAGGGCATGATGCTCACCCACGGGCTCATGCAACTGCGCGGCACCATGAAGGAAGAACTTTGCCATCCCACCCATCGCGTCGTGCCGATGGACCTCAATTTCGTGGCCGGTTTCCGACTGGCCGTGCATGCCCTCATGCACGGCGCATCCGTGGTGCTGCCGAGGAGCCTGCAGGCGCAGCAATTCCTCGCGGACGTCATCCGCTTTGGCAGCACCCACCTTCACCTCTCCCCGGCGCAGGCTCGCGAGCTTGTCGACGCGGCCACGGCGCCCGGCCTCCATTGTCCGAGTCTGCTGAGCGTCCGGATTGGTGGCGGCTTGTTGCCGCCGCCTCTGCTGCGCCGGTTGCGCGAGCGCATCTGTCCGCAGGTCAGCATCTGCTATGCCGTCACGGAAATGAGCTGGATCAGTTATGCGCCCGCCGAGTTGCTTGAGCAATATCCCGCCAGCGCGGGGCGTCCCTGCGCCTGGGCTGAGGTCGAGATCGTCTCGGACGAAACGGGCGAGACCTTGCCCAAGGGCGCCATCGGGCGACTGCGCGTGCGCTCGGCTCACGGCGTGACGGGTTATATCAATGACGAGGCGCAGACCCGCAGCCATTTCAAGAACGGTTGGTTCTATACCGATGACCTGGGCTATGTCGATGCGGACGGCCTGCTCTACATTGAAGGCCGTACCGATGAGACGCTGAACATCGATGGACAGAAGGTCAATGTCAACGATCTCGAGGCTGTGCTGGGGGCCCATCCCGGCGTGGCTGATGCAGGCTGCTTCGTGGGCAGTGATGCGCTCGGGCATCCTGCGCTCACGGCGGCCGTGGTGCTGCGTCCGCATGCAAGTCTTGAAGAAGTCCGCCGCTATGCCTCGAGCCGGCTCGGCCCTCTGACGCCGACACAGTTCCTCGTTGTCGATGCGATTCCGCGTACGCAAGAGACGCGCAAGCTGAAGCGCTCGGCGCTGGCCCAATGATTGGAGCGGTCCGGGCTCACAGGAATTTGACCAACTGCACCCAGATGCGCGAAGACGCCGTCGAGCCATCCGCATCGACGCCGTTCTTGCCTGGATTCGGATTGCTGCCCATCTTCCAGGCCACGGTCCCGCTGAGCATGTAATCGTTCTCCTTGTACAAGTTGACGCCCAGGCCTTTGCCGACGAGCGCATAGTCATTGGGCAGGCCCGACTGCGTGAAGGACGCCCAGGCGGTGTGATGCTGGCGCAAGGCTCCGTGGTCATAGAAAGCCAGCCATTGCAGTGAGCCCAGATCGGCCGGCGCGGCCATGTTGTAGCGCAGTTCCAGGGTGATCAGTTGGCCTTCGTCCGAGGGCGCCTCGCCGACCGGGTAGGCGCGCACGGCGGTCGGCCCGCCGAACACCATGCTTTCCGAGCTGTCCAGGTTTTTGTTCGAGTATTGCGCCGTGATCTGCCCATACAGCACCAGCGACTTCGTCAGGCTTTGCTGCCGCATCGCCTGCAGCATCACTTTGCCGTAATAGCCGGCCGTCTTGGCAGTCTGGGCATCGGCGGAGGCGTTGGCCGGCGCCTCGGCCAGATTCACGTGGCCTTCGGTCAGCGTGGCGGAAAAATTGGACAGGCCGCCACCTTGCCAGTTGTCGGTCTCGTCGCCATTGATGCCCAGCGAGGCGTCACGCACCTGGTTGTTGCTGATGGTGCCGGCAGTTGCCTTGTTGACCAGGTGCTTGGCTTCCAGCGTCACCGTCTGGTAGAGGTTGAAGAAGCGCGTTCGGACATAGGGGTAGACGGCAAACAGGCTGCCCGTTGCCGCATTGCCATGCAGCCCCGCCTGTTCATAGGGACCCCCCAAGGTGTAGTCGGTATAGGCCTCGGACGCGCCAAGCTTCAGCCCCGATCCGCCAGCCGGAAAGGTCCAGGCGAGTCGTTCATAGTTGAACCCGTCCACGCTGGTCAGCAGCTGGGCGCTGAGTTGGTCGCCCAGGCCCGCCAGCGAGGCTACATTGAAGTTGCCGCCAAGCCGCACGGCGCCGTTGTATTTGTTGCCGTCGTTGTCCGCCGTCAACTGGTCGTGATAGAAGCGCCCCAACTGATTGGCCTCCAGCACCAGGTCGCTGGTGCCGACCGAGGCGCCGGGCACCATGCTGGCCGTGGCGGCCAGGTTCGGCAACTCGTTCTCGAACAGCATGGCGCGCTCCAGCTTGGGCACCTCGATGGTGGAGCCGGCCGCGGCCGAGCCGAAAACCAGATTGCGCATCACCTCGTCGGAAATCTTGGGCCCAGGGCTGCGGTAATGGATCGTCACCTGGCCCATCTTGCCCTCGAGCACCATGATCTCAATCGATTGGTCGGCAATTTTCTGCTCGGGCAGGTAGGCGCGCGCGACCAGGAAGCCGCGGTCGCGGTAGTACTTGGTGACACGTGCAGCCATGGCCTCCAGTTCCTGGAAGCCCAGTTCCTTGCCCAGCTGGTCGGCAACGACGGCTTGCAGCACCGCGTCAGGGAAGGCCGAGACGCCGGTGAACCGGACATGGGCTATGTGTGTGTGCATGCCCTGCACATCGGTCATGGCCGGTCGTGGCGCCTCGGGCACCTGGATCAGGTTTTCCGGCGGCTTTACCGGAGGGTTCGACGGTGGCTTGATGGTCTCCAGAAGGACGCCCGCGTCGATTGGCGCGGCGCCGGCCGACGACATCAGCAAGGCCAGCAGATTCGCGCCCAGCCCTGCGGTGGGACGCAACAGCCTCTGTCGCGGCGGATGGCCGTGCACCGGCAGGAAGTCGAAACGCTCTTCGTCAGGATGAAGTTTCATTGTGTGTTTTAGTTGGTTTGTTGTTCCGTGTCGATCGGCTGACCTTCTTCTTGCCCTTCCCGTCTTTCAATTCATCCGTGCCGGGCGCGCTGGTCGTGCCCTGGTCCTGATCCGCAGAATTGCCGGTGGTGGATGGCGCCGAGCCTTGCGGCTGGTTGCTACCCGGAGACGGGTTGCCTCCCGAGGTCTGGCCCGTGCCAGACGATGAACCCGTTCCAGTCGACGCCGGATTCGAGCCGCCTGGCTGGTCCGGCCCCGATGACTGCCCGGCACCGCTGCCTTGGCTGCCTGGGCTGCCGGGGGGCTGGACTGCGCTTGGGGGAGCGCCCGATCCGGTCGAGGGTGTGTTCGAGCCGCCTGACTGAGCCGAGCCCGAAGCCTGGCCGCCGCTCGCCCCTGCAGGCGCACCCACGGCCTGGTCGCCACTGGATGGCGGCGTGGGTGCCGGCGTGGTGACACCAATTGGCACGTTAGACGCCGTTCGCCCAATCTCGGTCTGATTGCCCCCGACGATGGGCAGGGACTGTGTGCCGAAATTCTGGTCCTGGCTTCGCGCCACGGATGTACCGGCCGCCGGCAAGCCTATGCCGAAGTTGCTCACGCCCACGTTCATCGGCGCCGCGATCGGGTAGGGCGCACCGACCGTGACGACAGGCAGGCTGAACACGACCTTGGGCAGGGCCTGCTGCACCTGTGTTTCGACGTCGTATGTGGTTTGCGGCGCGCTGCTGCCCCCGATGTTGTTCAGGATAGGCAGGCTGGGATACACCGCGGGCGCGGGAGCTGGAGCTGGCGCTGGCGCTGGAGCTGGAGCTGGCGCTGGCGCGGGTGCTGGTGCGGGAGCTGGAGCTGGAGCTGGAGCTGGAGCTGGAGCTGGAGCTGGAGCTGGAGCTGGAGCTGGAGCTGGCGCTGGCGCTGGCGCTGGCGCTGGTGCTGGTGCTGGTGCTGGAGCTGGAGCTGGTGCTGGTGCTGGTGCTGGTGCTGGTGCTGGTGCTGGTGCTGGTGCTGGTGCTGGAGCTGGAGCTGGTGCTGGTGCTGGTGCTGGTGCTGGTGCTGGTGCTGGTGCTGGTGCTGGAGCTGGCGCTGGCGCTGGCGCTGGCGCTGGAGCTGGCGCTGGCGCTGGCGCTGGAGCTGGAGCTGGGGCTGGAGTTGGTGCTGGTGCTGGTGCTGGAGCTGGTGCTGGAGCTGGGGCTGGTGCAGGTGCAGGTGCAACGTAGTTGATCCAGCTTGAGTTTGCCGGCGTCGTGCCGCCGCTGAACGACTGCGTCCCCGCCACCCAGGTGGAGTCGGCCACCGAGCCCACGGTGGTGGCTGCGTTCAGTGTGACCGTCGATGTCGACGTGATGTTGGGGTTGGCCAGGCTGGCGTGCCCCGAGATCACGTCATTGATCGCACCCTGCAGGGAGCTCACGATGACCGCGCCGGCACCGGCGTTGATCTTGTTCAAATCCACTTCGCCGACCGAACTCAGGGTGACGGCCCCGCCGCTCGACGCGACGTTGTTCAGCAGCCATGGCGTGGTCGCAGTGTTGCTGATCTGTACGGCCCCCTGGGCCGCGGCGTTCAGCGTGGCGACATCCGTCCACAGCGGCGACGCTGCGCCGACGCCCGCCGACGCGTTCAAGGTCAGTGCATTGGCCGTCACGGTCGGCTGCGCCGCATTGCCGAAACCGTCGACGATGGCGCCGCCGGCGGTGGTCGTCAGCGTTGCGTTGCCGGTCGTGCTGATCGCGTTGTTGAGCGTCAAGATCCCGGCGGCGCTCAGCATGACCGCGCCGCCATTGCCTGCGCTGGCCGCCCCGTTGAGCGTCAGGGCGCCGCTGCTCGATACATCGATCGCGCCATTGGACGTGCTCAGTCCAGTGACCACGGTCGTGCCAGATGGAGGTGTGATCGAGAGGTAAATGCCGCCCGCCGACTGGATCTGGGCGCCGACCGAGTTCACCGCCAGCACCAGCGGGTTGTTGGCCGAACCCAGGCTGCTCAGGACATTGAAGTTCAGGCCGGTCGCGGCAATCCCGGGTGTCGAGAAGTGGCCCGTGCCGTCCTGGCCGGCCTGCACGACGCCGCCCGCCGGCGCGCCCAGGCTGACCGTGCCCGGAGAGGACAGCGCAAAGACGTTCAGATTGCCCGTTGGCGTGGTGACCGCCACATTGCCCTGCGGATTGGCCGCGCTGATCACGGTCTGGCCGTTGGTGTTCACGGCCAGGTCGGTCGCGGTGGATCCTGTCACGACCACATCGGCTGCTTGCCCCTTGGCGTTGACGACCAGCGAGTCGGCCGTGTTGGCGGCACCCGTGCTGCCCGCCGCACCCGTCTCGAGCAGCAGATTGGTCGTGTTGATGTTCAGCGTGTGCGGCGTGCTGCCATTGTTTGGCACCGTCACGTCGCTGCCGCCGATCAGCGTCAGCGAGGCGACGTTCGGGTTGGTCGTCGTGTCCAGCGTGTTGGGCAGCAGCAGGTTGGTGCCCGCCGAGAACCTCAGCTTGGCGTTCGTCCCCAGCGTGGTCCAGGCCGACGCATCGCCCATGCCGGTCAGGTCCAGGCCAAAGCAGGCCTTCAAGTCTATGGTCGACCCCGTGCCGGTGGCCGAGAAATTCAGTGAACCATTGCCCAGCGCCACCGTGCCCTGCGCCGTCTGCGGCAGCAGGTAGAGCACGGTGTAGGCATTGTTGGCGGAGGTCGAGGTGCTGAGCTGGTTGACCTGCACGCTCAGCGTGTTGCTGCTGTCCGTGCCGTTGTAGCCGATATTGTCTTGCGCCACCAGATGGGCGGCGTTGCCCTGGACATGGGGGTCCGTGCAGCAGTCGCGCGGCATCGTGCCGGTGGCGCTGTCCAGGGCGTCGCCCAGAATCGAGCCCGCCGCGGCGCTCAGGCGCACCGCGCCTTGCGTGGCGCCGGCAATGGCCTGGTTGACTGTCATGTCGCCCTGCGACAGGCTGATGTTGACATCGTTGCCGGGGGCATCGGTCGCCGCGCTGCTGGCTAGGTTGACAAAGGTGTTGCCGGCCACGTTCACATGGATGGCGCCATTGTTCGTCGTCACGCTCTGCAGCGTGACTGCGCCGGTCTGGTTGATGTAGATGTCGCCGGTGCCGGTCGAGTGGGCGGTGATCACGCCCGGCTGGTTGGCGCCAAAGTCGTAGGCGGCCGTTGCCACCGCATTGCTGGCGCTGCCGATATTGCCCGTGGCCGTGAGGTTGACATTGGCCGCATGGATCACCGTGCCGGTGCTGGCATTGCCGGCTATATTGCCTGCCGCGTCGATGTTCACCGTGCCGCCACTCAGGCCGGCGATGAGCTGGCCGACCTGGAAGTCGCCCGCACTGGTGATGCTGATGGTCTGCGCATGGCCATTGCTGGCCACCAGCGGCATCTGCGTCAAGGCCGTGGCGGTCGAGTCCAGCGTGATGTCGCCGCTGGATACGGCAACCACCGCTTGCCCGTTCACCTGCACGCCCAGCGGGCTCGGACTGCCGTTGGCGCTGGCGATCTTGCCGCCCAGGCCCAGGGTGTTGAGCACGATGCGCGAGGCGCTCACGCCGCTGCCCAGGTCATCGTCCTGGATCGTGCCGCTGGGTGCGGTGATCTCGACCATGGCGCCAGGGCCGGATGCCGTGACCGTGTTCACCTGGACCGTGCTGTTGTTGACCGAGTTGTAGACGGTGATGTTGCCGAGGTAATTGCTGCCATTGGCGCCGCTCGCCACCTGGCCCATCTCCAGCGTGCCGTAGTTGTTGAGCACATGGATCAGGCCCGCACCCGTGCCGATGTTCATCGTCAGCGACGATGCGTGGTCGCCAGGCCCGCCGGCCAGCAATTGCACGTCGCCCGTCGTCGTTTGCGCGGTGAGCGTGCTGCCGCTGCCTCCATACACCAGCACGGGTGCCGCGGTGCCAATGCCCGTGGCGGCATTCAGGCTCACGGTCTGTCCCGTCACGCCGGTGGTGCTGTTGGAATTGCCCTGGATGGCGCCTGTTGTCGACGTCAGGTCAACGCTGTTGCTGCCATTGATGGCGCCGATGATCAGGGTCTGGGCCGACGAGGCAATGACCTCTGCTCCGGCGATGTTGGCGGTCGACAGATCCAATCCGCCGCTCCCCACTTGCACGTTGATGGCACCGTTCGAACTCATCACGGTGCCGCCCAGGCCCAGCGTCAACCCGCTGACCGTGATGGGAGCGCCGCCCGAGATTCGGGCGCTGCTCAGGTCGATGGCCCCGGCGGTGGCCGTCAAGGTCGTGCCGATGCTGCCTTGCGACCCCAACTGGCTGTTGGCCAGGCTCAGGCCGCCGGTGCTGGCCGTGAGCGAGAGGTTGCCGCCGCTACCCAGGGTCGAGCCCGGCGCCGTGATGGCCTGCGCCATGGCGGACACATCGCCCGAGCTGTTCAGCTGGGCTGAAGTCAGGTCAATGTTGCCGCTGGTCGCCGTGATGCTCACGCCGCCGCCGTTGGTCGTGCTCAGTTGACTGTTGCCCAGCGCCACGGTCGAGCCTATCAGCGACATGCCGGCGGAGCCTGCCGAGTACACCGTGGCGCCTCCCAGATTCAGGGCATCCGTGGCTGTCAAGGACACATTGCCGGCATTGGCCCGCACCGTGCTGCCCGGCAGGGCGATGCTCGCCGCCTGCATCACCACGTCGCCGCCATTGGACGAAATGGTCGGCGTGCCCGACTCGATGATCTGCGCCGTGCCGGCGTTCAGATTCAAGCCGCCGTTGCCGGCGCTGACCGTGTTTTCCAGCGTGATGTTGCCCGAGGCAGTGACTCCAATGCCGCCGCCGGTTTGCAGATTGTTCAAGGTGATGGCGCCGGTCTGGTTGACGTAGAAGCCGGCCGTCGCCCCTGTGGTGCTCCCAGAAATGCTGCCCACCTGCGTGTTGATCGGCGCATTGGCGGTTCCGAAGCCGCCTGCTGCGTCGTATGTTGACGTGTTGTAGTCGTACTGCGGGTTCAGCGTGAAGCTGATCTGTCCACCGGTGATGGAGCTGTTGGCCGAGGTGATGCCCACATTGAAGGGATTGGCAATCGCCAGTGCCAGGGCTCCGCTGCCCAGGTTGACCGTGCCGAGCTGGATGGGGTCGTAGGAGGCGTAGCTGAAGTTCAGTGAGGTACCGTAATTGACCGCTACCGTGCTGCTGCCGCTGGTCGCGCCGGTGTCGGTGATGGCAACAATGGTATTGGCGTTGGTGTCTTTGATCTGCACCGTGCCGCCTGGCATCAAGGCGCCGAGCGAGCCGGCCCAATTCGCACCGGCATTGCTGCCGTCGGCCGCATAAGTGCGCCCCACCGAAATGGAAGACACACCTGTGACCGGCAAGGTGGCATAAATGCTGCCGTTGGCCATCAGGCTGATGACCGGGGCGCTCAGCGCCAGCGGGGTGGCCGTGCTGCCGTCGTAGCCGATGTTGTAGACATTGGGATAGACCACGCTGCTGTAGGTGCCCCCTGTGCTGTCGCCGTAATACTCGCCCGAATTGTTGGCGTAGGTACTTTGATGGGCTTGTACCGTGATGCTGCCGGCCGCCTTCACCGCATTGCCGGCGGCGCCGGTGATGTTGCCGTCGGCCGTCGTGAGCGTGACGCTGCCCGTTGCCGATGAAACAGTGCCCGTGTGTCCAATGGTCGGATCGGTCCCGATGACGATGCCGGCATTCGGGCTCACATAGTCGCCATGGACCTGCAGGCTGACCGTGTTCGCGCCACTGAGGCGCGCGACGTTGACGCCGGCATAGGAGCCCAGTTCCACGGAGCCTCCGGTGGAGACCGCGTTCAACGTCAGTACGCCTGGATTGGTCGTTTGCGTACCTGGGTTGGCATAGGCGCCGTAGTTGAATTCGTACCAGACATTCGCGCCATTCAAATTCCAGGTACCCAAGGTGCTGCCATTGAGGGTGCCGATGTCGCCGCCGGCCTGGAGGCTGATGCTGGGCGTGAGTCCGAAATTGCCGCTCTGGCCGTAAATATTCGTTGCCGCCGTGATATTGACGCTGGCGTTGCTGATGATGCTGCCATTGAGCGTCACGCTGCCGGCGCCGGCCGTCAGGGAGATGGGATTGCTGGCCGGGCCGTAGCCATTGCCGAGGGACTCTCCACCCTGCGCGGCATCGTCGATGCCAGCGACATTGATGGACTGTCCTGCCTGCATCGTCACGCCCGACGCGCCCTCCAGGCTGGACGCTCCGGTGATGGAGCCGGTGGCATGCATCGTCACCGGGGCCTGATACAGAGAAATATTGCCGCCGCTGTAGGTGATGTTGCCGCCCGCCGTCAGGCTCAATCCTCCGGAGCCAACCCCGAAGCCATTGGTGAGGTTCAAATCGCCCACCGACGTGACCGCAATGGCGCCGCTGCCCCAGGAGTATGCCCCCAGGCTGATGTTCAGCGGATGGCCCGCCACCTGATTCAGGTTGATATTGCCGTTGTTCCATGAACTTGCTGACACCTGGCCCGCGACATTCGTATAGATGGCCGAGGACGGTGAGGCGCCCACATCGGTGCCGGCCGATAGCGACGCATTGCCCGTGGTGGTGATGTTCGGCGTGCTCAATGAGCCGCTGTCAGCGTTGATCGCCCCATTGATGCTGCGCAGGCTCAGCGAGCCGGCGCCCAAATTGAGCGTGCCAATATTGAAATTGTTGTTGGCATTGAGGTAGTTCAGGTTGACATGGCTTGCAGTGGCGCTGAGCAGCGCGAACACGCCGCTGCCGTCATTCCCGCCATTCAGGTTGAAGACCGAGCCGTCCGTGATCACGAGGGCATTCGCGGGCCCATCATTGGAGTCGCTGACGGTCACATTGGCGAGTCCGCGCGTCGGGGTGCTGACGACGCTGACGTAAGTGCTGCCGCCGCCATTTTGAGTGGCCGTCGCCAGGTTGATGGTGTCCACCAGCATCGGTGCCGAAGAGGCGCCGATATTGCCCCCTTGCGCCGTCAGCGAAACGCTGTCCGCCGCGGAGCCCGTGCCGCCATTGAGCTGGCTGACGCTGCCGCCGGTGTCGACCGAGATCGATCCGCCGCTGCCTGGCACGTTGATGCTGCCAACGGCAATCGGGCTGTAACTGGTGATGGTCACTGAGCTCGACGGCGCCATGACCACGTGATTGACATCGAGCACGCCGTTGACCGTGTCGCCGGTGGCGTTGAAGGTGGCCTGGCTGCCGACGGGTGCACCACTGTTGTCAATCGAATAGACGGGTGGCACGCCATTGACGTTGTCGACCTGCAGCGTATTCAGGGTCAGCGCAGTGATCACTGCAGGGTCGGCGACGTAGAGATTGCCCCCTGTCGTGAAGCTCAGATTCGAGGCATTGATCTGGATCGGATGGCCGGTGGCGCCTATGGACTGATCCTGGCTGACGGTCATCGAGACCGAGCCGGCCGCGGTTACCTTGCCCGCGCCGGCGAGCTGACCGATGCTGCCGGTGTCTGAGGTCAGCGCAATGGTGGACGCGGTGAGCGCACCCAGCACCATGCCGCTGTCGCTCTCGAAGGAAAACTGCAGCTGCGGCTCGTTCAGGCCATCGAGCGTGTACTGGAATACGCCTAGGCCCAGCTGCTGGTCGACGATGCCCAGCCTCAAGGGCTGACCGCCCGACAGCGTTTGGTCGGCAATGGAGATGGTGTTGGTCGTTCCCAGGCCCACGAGCGGCTTGTTGTGGTCACTGACGATGCTCAAATTGCTGAGTTCGCTCTGGTTGGCGATGAACATATCGCCGCCGCCATTGAGCGTCAGATTCGAGGTATTGGTGGCCAGTGGGATGGAAGAAGTCCCCAGATTGCCGTAGTTGGCCATCAGTGCCACCGACGAGCCCGACATGAGGCCCGCGCCAGGCGCTGTGATCGAGGCCGGCCCGTTCGAGGCCACTGCCTGCAGGAACAGCGAGCCGCCGGCGCTGGCGTTGCCGACGTACAGGTTGCCGATGTTCTGAATATAGATGCTGCCGCCTGCCTGCACGCTCAAGTTGCTGACCTGGACAGGCAGCGAATTCTGCGAATTGCTCCAATAGTGCCAAGGCGAAGCCGCGACCTCGCCAGCGCTCACCAAGTTCAAGGTGTTGGCGACGATTGCCGCACCATTGACAATGGCCGCGCCGGTCGAATCGGTCGTCGCGCTGGTCACCGCATTCCAGCGATTGAGGTAGATCGACGGCGCGATCAGCGTCACGTTGGAATTCGGCGCGCCGAGGTTGATCTGCCCCGTGCTGAAGTTGCCGTTCGAATAATTGCCCGCCACGAGCGGCATGAAGCTGTCACGCTCGTTCAGCGTGAAGTACTCCAGCGTGCTGCTGGTGAGGCTGGCCAATTGCGTGAATGTTCCACCCCATTGGTAATTGCAGCTGTTATTGCAATAGTCGTTCAGCGTCAGCGCCAGATTGCCGCCGTCGATGATCGAATAGGTGTTCGGCGCGTAGTAGCCGCTGGTGGCCTGGGCATGCGAGAGGACCAGGCTCAGCTCGGTCAGCGCCGCGCTGTCCTGCGCATAGATGTTGCCGTTGCTGGTGAGCAGGAGCTGTGGCGTGTTCAGCAGTATCGGGGCAGCGCTGGTCCCCACGTAGCCGAGGTAGCCGCCGGCGCTGAGCGAAACCCGGTTGGCCGTGATGCCGGTGGCGCCAGTCACCGTCGACTGGGCAATGCCCATGGCCGTGGTGTCGTAATTGGGGTAGTTGCTGTAATTGCCGCTGGAGCTCAGGCTGACGGTGCCCCCCACGTCGCTGATGCCCAGATGGTTGGCGTCACCGACGACCAGGCCGCGATCCGCCGAGAACGAGAAATTGATGGCACTGCTCGACGTCAGGCCCAGCGTGGTCCAGTAGCCGTTCACGTCGGTGGCGGACAGGCTCAGATCGCCGCCTATGGCGTATGTGAACTGCTGCCCGTAAGCATGCGAGGTCGTGATCGCCACGCTGCTCAGCGTCGGCGCCCCCGTGATCTGGCTGTTGTTGACCGTGAGATTGAGGTTGCCGCTGGTGTTCACCGTCAAGGCCCCGACGGCGGCGTTGATGGCCGGCCCGGCGACCGCTCCCACGTCGCCTGCTGTGGCGCTCAGGTTCACCGTGCCCGCCGTCAGCTGGTTGCTCGCGCCGCCGACGATCTGGGTGGCGGTGAGCGCGATGGAATCGGCCGCCGTCAGGCCCACGCTGCCTACCTGCATCGCCTCGCCCGAGACATTCAGCGTGAGATTCAAGGGCGTCATGGCATTCGCGTTGCTGGCCGACACCACCATCGTGCCGCTGCCCGAACTCACCGCTGAGATGCCTTGTCCCGAGCTGTTGGCGTCGGTGAAAACATAGCTGTCGGCACTGCTGTCGCCCGTGCGATTCAATGTGAAGTTGTGCAGCGGCCCTGTCAGGCTGAAGCTCGCGGTGAGAGGCGCCCCCTGGTTCGTTTGGGACACGGTGGAAATCAGCAGATCCGTCAGCGCCAGATTGCCGCTGATGTTGGTGGAGGTGCTGCCGTTGTTCAAATCCAGCGTCACCAGCTTGCCGGCGCTGCCCGACAGATTGAGCACCGTGCTGGCATTGGCGCCGTCCTGCTGGCTGGTGGTGGCGTTGTAGCCGGGGATCAGGGTGTAGGCCGCCGGCGCCACGCCGGAGGCGCCCGACTGGATGGACAGGCTGGGCGTGTCCGCGGTGATGACGACGCTGCTGACCTGCGAGGCCGGCGCCGTGCCCGTGACGCCCAGGCTGCTGATCACAAGGCCCGCGCTCGACCCGCTGCCTTGCAGCGTCAGCCCATTGGGGTTGTTGACCGTCGGCGTGATCGAATAGCTGCTGGTGGCATAGGTGCTGCCGGCCACATTGTTGGCCAGGTACAGGTTCAGGTGAGTCGCATCGACGTTGGTGTTCACAAACATCGAACCTCCGCCGCCCGCGCCCAGGCTGCCCGGCTGGTTGCTGAGGTCGAGCGTGGTCGGCGCGGTGATATTCAGCGGCACGACAGACGAGCCGATATTGCCCGTCTGGTTGTAGAGCTTGATCGTGCCGCCTGCCACCAGGTTGCCGCTGCTCAGGCCCAGGATGTCGCCGCCTGTGACATACAGGGACACCGTGTCGCTGGCATCGGTCTGAACCGTGCCCACGCTCAGGTTGCCGCCGCTCGCCTGAAGCGCGATGTACGAATTGTTCGTTTGGACCGTGCCGGCGCTCAAACTGCCGCCGCGGGCCGTCAAGGCGACGGAGGCATTGCTGGTCAGGATCGAGGTCGCACTCAGATTGCCTTGCGACGTCGTGACGCTGACTGTGGTGCCTTGCGAGGCCTGGCCTGGATTGGCCAGCGAGGACATGTCGGCGATGGCAATATTGCCCGCGCCGTCGGTCTGCATCCAGGCGTAGCTGTTGTCTGACAACAGGTGCGTCACATTGATGTTGCCGGATCCCGTTTCGAAATAGACGCTGGCGCCCGTCGCCGCGAGTTGGGTGACCGAGATCGCGCCGCCGCTGCTGTACAGATAGATCTCGGGTCCATTCGTGGACAGGTTCGCCACGTTGATCGCGCCCGCAGCGTTCACATCGAAATGCCCGCCGCCTGTCAGCACCACGGCCGGGCTGTTGATGCCGGGCGTGCCGATATTGACGTTGTTGGCGTAGAGGTTGACGTTGGCGTGCGCGCTCTGCAAGCCAGTGACCAGGATGTCGCCATCGCCGCTCAGGTTGAAGTTGCCTATGCCACCGCTGCCGTTGTTCAGCGAGGTATTGCTGACCGTCAATGGGTTGGGACCGTTTGCAGCGCCGGGGGTGCCGGCGCTGAAGTTGACGCCATTGCTCGGGCTGGGCGTTGGCGAGGGCCCGGACAGAACCGCGTAGCTGTTCGGCGCTGCGTTGCCGACGTAGGAAAGATTCAGGCTGAGCGTGCTCAGCGTCGACGAGGTATTGGTGGCATTGACGTCGCCCGAAGTCGTCAGGTTGATGGTCTTGGAGGCGGTAAGCACCATGGGCAGGCCGGCGGAAACGCCCAGGCCTGCCGCCGTCCCGGTCGAGCGCATCGATATCGTGTTGCCGTAGCCGCAGGCCCAGCTCACGCATTCATTCGGAACGGACACATTGATTCGACCGCCCGAGGGGCCGCTGGCGACGATGGGGCCATTGGCGGCTGTCAGCGTCACTTGGCCGTTATAGCCATAGTAGTAGCCGTTGAAAAAGGAGTTGATCTGGCCGACCGTCAGGCCGCCATGGGTGTTGGCAATGTCGCTGCCGTAGTGGTTCAGGAAGTTGTTGACGCTGTTGATTTGCAGCGGGTGGGGGTTCAGGCCTGCTGGATCGGACACGGCACTCACCCCGGCGGCGTGGAAGAACACCCCGGCGTTCGACCAGTTGTTGCCGTTGCCGTACGCAGCAACTGAACTGCTGCCCGCCGTGGCCAGGTTGACTTGTGCTGCCGTGTCCACTTGCCCGTAATTGAAGGCAATGCCTTGAGCCCCGGTGATGTTGAGCACGCCGGCCCGCAAGGTGCCGCCGCCAGTGGGATAGGCCGCCGTAATATTGGTCACCTGCCCATTCGGGCCGCTGCTGACGTTGAGCGTGCCCATAGGCACGCCTGCCGCCGCGTTGACGGCTCCGTCGGTGCTCAGGTCGCCGACGTTGACCGTGTAGCTGTCGGAGCTGATGGTGATGCTGCGGTTGACGTTGTCGGCACCGTTGAGCACCGCGCTGTCGACTTCGAGATTGCCGTGATTGCCCTGGGTCGCGACGTTGATGCTGGTGTTCGAGGTGGCGTTGCTCACTCTGAAGCCGTTGGTCAGGACTCCGCTCAGGGTCAACGCCTCGTTCGCATCGGCGGTGTCGATCTGCACCGCGCCGTTGCTGCCGGCAGCCTGCGTCACCGCCAGGCTCAAGCTGCCCTGAGTGGCCTGCACCGTCTCAAAATGCATGGACGCCAGGTTGCCGTCATATCCTGCCGTCGCCCAGGCCGACTGGCCGGCCGACAGGTTCGACAGGAAGGTGTTGTAAGGCTGTCCGTCAAAGACCAATGCAAAGGGCGTGCCTGAGCTGCCGATATTGCCGCTGGCCTGCAGATTGATGTAGCTGGCGCTGGCATTGCCGCTCAGATTGCCGGTCTGGTTCAGGCTGACTATGCTGTTGTTGGCCACGGCGCCCGCGCTGTTGAGCACCTGAGCGTCGATATGGCCGCTGACTTGCGTGGCCAAGGCCAGGCCGTCCTGCGTGCCGCCGGTGCTGAAGTCGTCGACCCCTCCGGCGGCATTGATGCCGCCGATGGCATAGGGCGATCGCAACACCAGAGCGGCCGAGCTGATGGGCGTGCTGTTGCCGCCCAGGATCATGCCGTTGGACGAGCTGATGTTCAGGTTGCTGCCCGGCAGCAGCACCGAGGCCGGCAGGAGATTGGTGTCCTGCGTGATGCTGACCGTGGCCGGGCCCGAACCCTGGCCATTGGCGGTCGCGCTGTACTGCACCCAGCTGACGCCGGCGTTGTAGAGGCTGCCGTTGCCGCTGGTGTCCTGACCGGTCAGGCTCAGGTTGGGCGCCGTCACCTGGATGGCCACAGGCGTGCCGGTCAGGTGGTTGCTGCTGATCGCGAAGCTGCTCAGCGCGCTGGCGTCGTTGACATAGGCCACGCCACCGCTCATGAGGTTCAGCGTCGACGCATGGGTCTGCACCACGCCCGTGGGGCTGCCGATATAGCCGTAGGTGGCATCCAGCGTCACGGCGGAGCCGGCAATGGAGGCCGCGCCCGTTTGTGTGACGCCGCCGCCGAAGATGCTGACCGACACCGTGCCGCCATTGGCCGCGCCATTGCCTGCCGTCGAGGCATCGAGGCCGGCCCCGAGCTGCACCGTGACGCCGCTGAGCGCGATATTGGCGCCGTGCGTGGTGATCTGGCCCACATTCAGCAGTGAACCATTGCCCGAGGCTGTCAGCGTCACCGGAGCGTTGTTCGTCATGATCCCGCTCGGACCCGAGACTCCGTTCAGGAACTGGATGCCGCCGGTGCTGTTCGAAGTGATCGATACGCTGGTCGCGTTCGCGAGGTTCAGGACATTGTTGCTCAGGGCGTCGACCGTGATCTGCCCGTCGGCGCTCAGCACGATGGCACCGGAGGCCGCCTGCAAGGTGCTCTGGCTGATGCCGCTGCCGCCGATCTCGAGCGTGGCCGGGTCGAGCAATAAGGTGCCCGCGCGCGCGGCCGCGGCCGCGCCGACCTGGATGCTGCCGTTCACGCTGTCGTTCTGGCCCGCCGAGATCTCGACCGTGGCCCCATGGCCGGACGGGCCGCTGCCCTGGCCCTGGATGCTGCCGTGGAAGGTGGTGTTGCCGGCCGACCAGACGACGGCCGAGCCCGCCGCGCCGGCGCTGGCGACATCGATCACGCTGCCCTTCGACAAGGTGCTGGCCTGGCTCGAGTTGATCAGCACCTGGCCCGCGGCGCCGGTGCTGCTGCCGGCCTTGATCGTGCCGTCTACCTCCACGGTGCTGCCGGCCATCGTCACCTGGCCGCCGTTGGCGTCCACGCTGCCGCCTGAGACCACGCTGCCGGCGGCATTCTTCACCGCACCGAGGTTGGCTGCTGCGCCAGTGGCCCCGGTGTTGGCCGGCGCATCGGCCGCCAGCATCCAGATCTGGCCGTCGCGCTCGCCCAGCGCCTGGGCCTGCAGGATGCCCTGGTTGTTGACGACGGTGTCCAGTACTTGGTTGGCCGATTTGCCGGTCAGGATGATGCGACCGCCATCGGCATAGACGGCGCCTGCGTTCTGCACCAGCGCGTTCAGCGTGGCCTGCGGCACCGCCACTGACAGCAGCCCGGCGCCGTCCAGGCTCAGCGTGACCTGCTGACCCGAGGCCAGCGCCACCGAACCCAGCTTGGCGGAGATGAGGCCGGTGTTGCTCACCTGCCCACCGATCATCGCCACGAAGCCGCCATCGGCGGCCTTGATGCTGCCGGCATTGCCGACAGGGCCCAGGCTGGCGCCGCCCTGGAACTTGTAGTTGCCGGCCAGGAAGTCGCTGTCGGTGATGTCCAGGCTGGAACTCAGCAGCGAGCCGACATTGACCTGGGCCCCCTGGCCGACCACCACGCCCTGCGGATTGACGATGAAGACACGCCCATTGGCATTCAGCTCACCGTAGATCTGGGTGGGATTGGCCGACAACACCCGGTTCAAGGCCGCCGCGCTGGCATTGGGCTGAAGGAAATTGACGGTGGCCGAGCCCCCGATGTCGAAGCTGGTCCAATTGATGATGGCATTTTGCGAAGACTGGTTGACCGTCATCACATTGCCGCTCACGCCAATGCTGGCCGCGCCCGCGCTGAGCACGCCGTTGCTGGGCAAGGCGTTCGCCTGCGGCGGCGCTGGCGGCAGCGATCCTGCCAGGCTGGTCCCGGCCCTCAGGGTCATCAGCAGGGCGCTGACCGCGGCAGCCACCGCCCTGCGCGTCGACGAAGGCTTGCCGCGCCGCGCCACCTTCTCGTGCGTGACGACATAGCCTTGATGGGCCTCGCTCCAGACAATGCAATAGATGTTGTTCATGATGCGACTTCATTTCCTGGGAACCTGATCGGAAGCCTGCGGCAGCATGAGATCTATGGACGGATTCTGGGAAAGGCCAGTGCCATGCGAGGTCAGGAATGAGTTGCGCGAGCGGGCCGCGCGGATTCTGAAACCCACGGGCCATTGCGTCGCCGTAAGCGCCACGATGCTTGGGGCCTGCGTGCCCAAATGAGTCAGGCATTCTGGGGTCGACACACCGGATTGGAACCGGACCGCGCTGACGTTCATAGTTCGCTCCCTTGCGGACCAGCCAAGAATACGGGTTCAAGCGCTCGTCACGCGTGTGGGCTTTCGTCAGGTTTGTGGATGGTGTGAATAACCTGTTACGGAAGTCGGCGACAGCATCCTGCATCGATATTAGGAATTCAGGTTTTGGATTGAATCCTCGATCCCCCGGATTGGACGTTTTTTCCGACGCCAGCCGCTACGCAATTGATGCGTTCGGACTGCTTGGGGCAGCACCGATCAAGCCGCCGCATCAAACCCGCTCGATTCCGAGCACGGACGGATTCCTGCGCCCAACGTACCGCCCGCCAGGTCAATGTTGCCTAGACCCAGCGCGACGAATGATCGTGACTGTCTCGCCTGAGTCGCACCTGATCTCGAAGTGATCGGCTCGACCAAATGTGGTACGTGATAATGTTGCGCATATGGACGATCCGTACTGCATTCGAACTACATCGCACTTCTTTGAGCGTTGGCGTACGCCAGCCAACTAGCTCAAAACCACCTGTGCACGATGTGCACACCTTGCCTCTCTGTGCTGAGGCTGCACGCTACCGGCAGCAAATTGAAAAGCGGGTACCCATGTGGGTACCCCATAGGGCTTCAGAGGGCTTGCAACCAAATCAATCAACGTGTGAGGTTCGATATGCTTCTGATGATCGACAACTACGACAGCTTTACCTACAACTTGGTCCAGTACTTCGGAGAGCTGGGTGCGGAGGTCAAGGTGGCGCGCAACGACGAGATCTCGCTGGCCGAGATCACGGCGCTCAAGCCTGACCATCTGGTGCTTTCGCCCGGTCCCTGCTCGCCGGCCGAGGCCGGCATTTGCGTCGAGGCCATCCGGCATTTCATGGGCAAGCTGCCCATCCTGGGCGTGTGCCTGGGCCATCAGAGCATGGGGGCGGCGCTGGGCGGCAAGATCGTGCGTGCCAAGACCCAGATGCATGGCAAGGCCAGCACCATCAGCACCGACCAGCAGGGTGTCTTCGCCGGCCTGCCGCGCGAGTTCAGCGTGATCCGCTACCACTCGCTGGTGATCGAGGACGCCAGCTGCCCCAAAGAATTCGAGATCACGGCGCGCAGCGAGGACGGCGAGATCATGGGGGTCCGGCACCGTGGGCTGGCCGGCAGCGCGACGCCCATGGAAGGCGTGCAGTTCCATCCCGAGTCCATCCTGAGCGAGCACGGCCATGCCATGCTGAAGAACTTCCTGGAATTGGCGGCATGACGGCCGTGGCGCCGGGTCGCCCCAAGCAAGGCCGGGTCCCCCTGGGGGACCGTTCGGCGTACTCGACGAACGAGGGGTAAACATGATCGATCTTCGCAGCGACACCGTCACCCGGCCCACGGCCGCCATGCGCGAGGCCATGCTCGCGGCGCCCTTGGGCGACGACGTGTTTGGCGACGACCCCAGCGTCAACACGCTGCAGGAGCGCATTGCGCAAGGCCTGGGCTTCGAGGCCGCCTTGTTCATGCCAACCGGGACGCAAAGCAATCTGTGCGCGCTGATGAGCCATTGCCTGCGCGGCGACGAGTACCTGGTCGGCCAGTTTGCCCACACCTACCGCTGGGAAGGCGGCGGCGCGGCGGTGCTCGGCTCCATCCAGCCCCAGCCCCTGCCGCATCAAAGCGACGGCACTCTGGCCCTGGCCGACATCGAGGCCAACATCAAGCCCGACGATGCGCACTTTGCCCGTACGCGCTTGCTGTGCCTGGAAAACACGCTGGGCGGCAAGGTGCTGCCCAACACCTATCTGGCCCAGGCCTCGGCGCTGGCGTCGCGGCATGGATTGGCGCGGCACCTCGACGGCGCTCGCTTGTTCAATGCGGCCGTCGTCAATGCCCAAGGCGGCGATGCCTGGGCGGCGGCGCGCGAGATCGCGCAGCATTTCGACAGCGTGTCGGTCTGCTTTTCCAAGGGGCTGGGCGCGCCTGTCGGGTCGGCCCTGTGCGGGTCGCGCGACTTCATCCGGCGGGCGCATCGCTGGCGCAAGATGGCCGGCGGCGGCATGCGCCAGGCCGGCATGCTGGCGGCGGCGGCCTCGCATGCGCTCGACCACCACGTCAATCGCCTGGCCGACGACCACGCCTTGGCGCGGCGCCTGGCGGCGGGGCTGGAGCAGATTCCCGCCTTGCGCGTCGAGGCGCCGCAAAGCAATATCGTGTTTGCCGATCTGGCGCCGCAGGTGCCGGCGGCGCGCGCCAGCGAATTGCTGTCATTCCTGAAGTCGCGCGGCGTGCTGGCCACCGGCCTGTACCGGCTGCGCTTCGTGACGCACCTGGACGTCGATGCACAGGGCGTCGATCTGGCCCTTGCCGCGCTGCGCGAATTCTTCAATGCATAACGAGAAATACTCCGCCATGTCCATCACCGATACCGACGCGCTGACCCGGGTCATCGAGCATCGCGAGATCTTCCACGACGAGATGCTGTCGCTGATGCGCCGCATCATGGACGGGCAGATGTCGCCTGTGATCGCCGCTGCGCTGCTGATCGGCCTGCGCGTGAAAAAGGAAACCATCGGCGAGATCACCGCCGCCGCGCAGGTGATGCGCGAGCGCTCGCTGAAGGTGCCGGTGCCGCCCGGACCCAACCTGGTCGATGTGGTCGGCACGGGCGGCGATGGCGCCCATACCTTCAACATCTCCACCTGCTCGATGTTTGTCGCCGCGGCGGCGGGCGCGCAGGTGGCCAAGCATGGCAGCCGCAGCGTGTCGAGCAAGACCGGCAGCGCCGACGTGCTGGAGGCGCTGGGCGCAAACATCATGCTGGGCCCGGAGCAAGTGGCGCAATGCCTGGCGCAGACGGGCATCGGCTTCATGTTCGCACCCAACCACCACCCGGCCATGAAGAACATCGCCCCGATCCGCAAGGAGCTGGGCGTGCGCACGGTCTTCAATATCCTGGGGCCGCTGACCAACCCGGCCTGCGCGCCCAATATCCTGATGGGGGTGTTCCACCCCGATCTGGTCGGGATCCAGGTGCGCGTGATGCAGCGCCTGGGAGCCGAGCACGCGCTGGTGGTCTACGGCAAGGACGGCATGGATGAAGTCTCGCTGGGTGCTGCCACGCTGGTCGGCGAACTCAAGAACGGCGAGGTGCGGGAGTACGAAATCCATCCGGAGGACTTCGGCCTGACCATGGCCTCGAACCGCAGCCTGCGCGTCTCCGGCCCGGAGGAGTCGCGTCGCATGCTGCTGGACGCGCTGGCCGACGTCAACGGCGCGGCGCGCGACATCGTGCTGCTCAACGCGGGCGCCACGCTGTATGCGGCCAATGTGGTCGACAGCATTGCCGCCGGCATTGCCAAGGCGCGCCAAGCCATCAGCAGCGGCGCGGCACGGGCACAGCTGGATCGGTTCGTGAGCGCCACGCAGGCACTGGGCAAGGCGTGACGCGGTTGCGCCGTTGAGGACAGGTGATGTCAGACATTCTTCGCCGCATCAACGCGGTCAAACATCAGGAAGTCGAGGCTGCGCTGCGCCAGCGCAGCCTGGCCAGCGTGCGTGAGGAAGCCGAAGCCCGGCGAGGCGAGCGGCGCGGGTTTGCGAACGCCTTGCACAGCAAGGTGGCGGCCGGGCGCAGCGCGGTGATCGCGGAAATCAAGAAGGCCAGCCCCTCCAAGGGCATCCTGCGCGAGGACTTCCAGCCGGCACGGATCGCGCAGAGCTACGCCAGCCACGGCGCGGCTTGCCTGAGCGTGCTGACCGACCAGCAGTTCTTCCAGGGCAGCGCGGCCTATTTGCAGCAAGCGCGCGCGGCCTGCAGCTTGCCGGTGTTGCGCAAGGACTTCATGGTCGACGCCTACCAGGTCTTCGAGGCCGGCGCGATGGGAGCCGACTGCATCCTGCTGATTGCCGCCAGCCTTGACGACGCGCAGTTGGCCGATCTGGAGGCCGTCGCAATCGACCTTGGCCTCGATGTGTTGGTGGAGGTGCACGACGGTGCCGAACTCGACCGGGCGCTGCGCCTGAAAACGCCGCTGCTGGGCATCAACAACCGCAATCTGCGCACCTTCGAGGTGACGCTGGACACCACCTTGGGGCTGCTCGGGCAGGTGCCTGCGGATCGACTGCTGGTGACCGAATCCGGCATTCTCGGACCCGATGACGTCGCCCGCATGCGGGCCGCGCAGGTGCATGCCTTCCTGGTCGGCGAAGCGTTCATGCGGGCGGACGATCCGGGCGCGGCGCTGGCGGCCTTGTTTGGCTGACTCGACGCCCCACCATGCAGCAGCCTGCGCTCGATTGGGGCGAGTCGTCCGCGTCGAATGAGCTGGCACTGCCGCTGGGCGAGGTGTTGCTCGCGGCCTGCGAAACCCTGGACCCGGCCTGGCGTGCCGTGCTGGAAGAGTGGCGCCTCAGCGCCGCCGGCCAGCGGCTGCTGGCCTTTGTCGAGGAGCGGCAGGCGCGGGGCGCGCATGTGCTGCCGCACCGCCCCCTGCGCGCGCTGCAGAACCTGGCGCCGCAAGCCGTCCACGTGGTGATCCTGGGGCAGGACCCTTATCACGGCGAGGGGCAGGCCGAAGGGTGGGCTTTTTCCGTGCCTGCAGGCGTGGCGGTGCCGCCCAGCCTGCGCAATATTGATCTGGAATTGCAGCGCGACCTCAATCTGCCGCCGCCCGGCAAGGCCGTGGGCGGTCATCTGGGCGCCTGGGTCGAGCAGGGCGTGATGCTGTTGAACACCTCGTTGACCGTGGAGCTCGGTCATCCCGCCAGCCATGCCAGGCAGGGCTGGGAAGCGCTGACCGACGCCTGCATGCGCGTCCTGGCCGAGGACGCGGCGCCCAAGGTTTTCATGCTCTGGGGCGCGCATGCGCAAGCCAAGCGGCCCCTGATCGAGGCGGCCGCGCCGCGGCATCTGGTGCTGCAGGCCAATCACCCCTCGCCCTTGTCGGCCCGGCGCGGTCCGCTGCCCTTCATTGGCTGCGGGCATTTTTCCAGGGCGCGGGACTGGCTCGGGGAGCGCGGCGTGACGATCGATTGGCGTCGCGCATGAGGACCGGGACGGCCCTGGTCTGGCTGCGCCGCGACCTGCGCCTGAGCGACCACGCGGCGCTCGCGCAGGCCTTGCACAGCGGCGCCTCGGTCCAGTTCGTGTTTGTGTTTGATACCGACATCCTGAAGGACCTGCCGCGAATGGACCGGCGCGTAGCCTTCATCCATGCCACGCTGGCCGAGATCGACCAAGGCTTGCGGGCGCTGCTCGCGGACGCCGGCCTTCTCGTTGGCCATGGCCGGCCGGTCGAACTGATTCCAAGGCTCGCGGCAGAACTCGGCGCCGCCGCGGTGTTTGCCAACCATGACGACGAGCCCGCCGCGCTGGAACGCGACGCCGAAGTCGCAAGGCGCCTCGCGCTGGACGGTCGCCGACT
>Ga0213872_10000441_pt1 | contig 34035 bp, 28 predicted proteins | sample VelepicomBERX_R2_FD_160071 | JGI IMG/M metagenome (GOLD analysis project Ga0213872, IMG submission 160071) | Rhizosphere microbial communities from Vellozia epidendroides in rupestrian grasslands, the National Park of Serra do Cipo, Brazil - RX_R2 | ecosystem: Host-associated > Plants > Roots >...
CGGCCTCGAGGACCGTATCCCAGGTGAAGTGGCGCAGGCGGCGCGGCACCACCACCACCGAACCGGGCTCCAGCTTGGGCGGATCCGACAGCCAGGACTGGCCGCTGACCTGCAACGCGGTGCCGTCCGGCTGGATCACGAACATGTGGTCGTCATCGGCGATCTCGGTGACGCCGCCGGCCAGGGCGACGTAATCGGCCACCGAACGGTCGGAGCGATACTGGATGCCGCCGGCCGACATCACCTCGCCCGCCACCACCACCGAGCTGGGGCGGCGCGGCACGAAGATCTGGTCGCCCGGCTCCATCACCAGGTCAAGCTCGGGATGGGCGGCCAGCGCCTTGGGATCGAGGGTCACGGCGATGCGCCCGGTGGGATCGCCGCCCGAGCGCAGCCTGGCGATCATCTGGGTGACGTAGCCGATCTCGGCCTCGTTGATCTGCTGCTTGTTGGTGACCGTGCCGACGATCCCGATCACCTCGCGCTCCAGCGCGTCGGCCTCGCGCTGCAGCACGCCGCGTTCGGATTCCGCCACGGATTTGCGCAGGAAGATGACTCCCGACGGATAGGCCGACTCGGTGAAGCCGCCGGCGCGGGCCAGCACCGAGGAAAGATGCTCGCCGCGCAGGATCTCGTAGCCGCCGGGGAACTTGACCTCGCCGACCAGCGACACGTCGCCGGCGTCGCGATCCGAGAAGACCGGATTGAAACGAATGCGGTCGAAGGGTTTCAGCGCGATTTCGGGGAACTGGCCGGGCGGCGTGGTGTAATTGCGCCGCACGGTCCGCGACGAGCCCGACCCGTTGTCGATCTGCGCCGAAGTCACTTCGAAGGAATGCAGATCGACCTTCGGGGTCAGCCCGCCCGCCGCCTGCACCACGCGGTCGAGCCCGGTATCGGGCATGACGAGGAAATCGCCGGGATTGTTCACCTCGCCCACCACCGTCACGGTGTAGTTGCCCAGCGTGCTGACCAGCAGGCGCCGGCTATCGTCGTCGATTCCGGTGAACAGGCGCGGCGGCTCGCGCCGCGGGACGCGCATCTGGTTGCCCAGCGGACGCGCGGTGGGATCGTCGCCCTCCAGATGATTCTCCGGATCGTCCACCGCCAGCGCGTCGGCCGGCGCCCGGATACCGGGATAAAGTCTTTCGGCGTCGCTCTTGGGTGGTCCCTGATCCTGCGGCTCGGCCTGGGCCGGGGCGCTCTGGCCGAGGCCGGACAGGGCCGCCGCCGCGACGTAAGGCGGAATATTGAGCTGGCTCAGCGCGTTGGCCGGCGCCGCACCGGCCGCCGGCGCACCGCCGCCCAACAGTTGCGCCAGGTTGCCGCCGCCCGCCAGATTGCCGAGCTGCGCCAGGCGGGGATCGGCGGCCGGAACCGCCGCGGCGGCGGCGGCGTTCTCCACCGCATTGTTGTTGGCGCCGGTGCCGGCCACCGCCGAGGCGATCGCCGCCTCGGGCGTGGCTGCCTCGGCGCCCTGCTCCGGATGGTCGCTGACCCGCTTGGCCGGGGTACGCAGGGCATCGGCGGCGCGATGGGCGATATAGCGCATCTCGGCGACATTGGTGATGTAGACCTGATCGTTGGATTGCAGCGCCATATCGGCCTTGCCTTCCAGCACGTCGACCGCCGAGAAGGGGATCACCGTGCGCTGCAGGGTGGCGGGGTCGAGGCGGATCACCGCGTCGGCCAGCATATAGGGCAATGGCTTGCCGAGGGTGGGGGTGAACATGTCGGCCGAGGTCAGCAGCCCATGCAGGCTGCGCACCGTATTCAGGGGATAGGTGCCGTCGACGGCGGTGGCGCCCATCAGCTCCACCTTGGCCAGGGACACGTCGGAGGTCGAGGCGACGAACAGGATGTCGCCATCCTGGATGTTGGGCGAGGTACCCGACGCCACCTGGATCATCTCGCGCTTGCCGTCCTCGCGAGTGTGCAGGATCGAATAGCGGTAGGAGCCGCGCACCTCGGTGCCGCCGGCCAGGCGCAGCGCCTCGAAGATCGAGACGGCGTTCTGGCCCGGCGGCAGCTCGTAGATGGCCTGGCGCTTGACCTGTCCCACCACCGCCACCGCGCTGGTCTGCAGAGGCACGACGATGCGATCGCCCTCGGCCAATCCGAAATCAGAACCGCCGGCCTGTCCCGACAGCAGCGAATAGAGGTCGAGACGGGTGGTCTTGTCGCCGCGCACGACCTGCACCGAGCGCAGGCTGCCGCTGTTCTTGATGCCGCCGGCCAGACTCAGCGCGTCCAGCGCGGTGGCGAGGCCCGACACGCTGACCAGTCCGGGGCTGTTCACCTCGCCGGCCACCCGCACCGAGATCTGGCGCACCGTGCCGACCGAGACGATCGCCTCGGTGCCGGTCAGCGCCTGGCGCGCCGCCGCCTCGATATCGGCGCGGAATTCGCCGAATCGGCGGCCCGCCGCGGGAATGGCGGGCAGCGAGGGCAGCACGGCGCGGCCGTCGCGGTCGATCTTGGTGCGGAAGCTGGAATTCTGCTGGCCATGCAGGGTCAGCACGATCTCGTCGCCTTCGCCCAGCACGTAATCCTCGGGCAGCGACCCGGTCTGGCGCACCACCACGGGGGTACCGCGCCCGAACACGTCATAGCCGAACTGGCGCAGCGGCACCCCGGCGCGGGCGCTCATCAGGCGTTCGATCGGCGACAGCGCGGCGGTCGAGACCATCGACCGGGAAGCGCCCTGCGGGTAGGTCACCGGATTCTGCACCGACACTTCCGGCGACAGCGAGGGCACGCTCTGCTGTCCGGTCAGCCGCTGCTGCAGAACGCGGAAAATGTCGCCGGTCAGGTCGCCGCCGGCGCCGCCACCGCCCAGCAGTTGCGACAGACCCTGGGCCGAGGCGAAATCGGCCGACAGCCAGCCGGCGGCGGCCAGACCGGCGACAAGAAGGGATTTGCGGGAGTAAGTCATCGTATCAGGCCTCCACCAGCCAGGGGGTTTTGTACTGAGCCTGGCGTCGCAGCAGCGTCGCCAGCCAAAGCCAGGACGGCCGCGCTCCCTGCGTCAGGAGTTTCGAAGAGGTCCAGGCCGCGCGCGGATCGCGGCTGTAGAACAGGGCGCGCAGCAGCAGATTGGCGCGGATCCTTGTGTAGTCGGGGGCGACCTTGCCGGCGCGGCAGGCCCGCTCGATCACCCTGATGTCGCCCTCCAGCCGCCTGAGCGGGTCCATCGAGGCATGGAAGCGACCCGACCGGCTGCGCCACAGCGAGACCGGCCGGTCGAGATAGACCACCGGCGCGCCTGCCGCCTGGGCGAACAAGGCGGTGGCCATCTGGTCGGTATGGGTTTCGTCGTCGGGATCGAAGCGCAGCCGCGCCGGACCGTCCAGGCGATAGAGATTGGCCCCCAGCGGCCCGTAAAGCATGGCGCCCGACGCCAGCGACTGGGCCAGCAGATCGCGGGGCGCTATTCCCCGCTCGGGATCGCCGGCCCAGCGGATGCGGCGCGCCACCCGCAGCGGATTGAGCGCCGCGTCGGTGACGCGATAAGGGGCGAGGCCGAGCGCGGCGCCGCGGCGCTCCATGCGGTCGCGCAGGGTGAGGATGCTGCTATCGGCCAGCGCATCGCCGACCATCAGGAACAGGCCATAGGAAAATCCCGCCGCCTCGGCCTGGCCGAGGACGCAGTTCCAATTGCCGATGCGCCCGAGATTGGCGCCGTTGCGATGAAGCAGGATCGGCGCGCCCTGCGAATCGTGCGCCGGCAGCCGGTCGGGGCTGCCGTCGGTCGAGGCGTTGTCGGACACCACGATGCCGTAGGATCCGGCCGGCAGGCCGGCGCGAGCGATCGAGGCGATGGTTTCCTCAAGCAGCGCCCCGCCATTGAAGGCCGGCACCAGGATGGCGATACGCCCCTTCATGCGCGCAACCGGCGCCCGATCTCGTCGGAACCGAGAACCTGGGCGTATTCGGCCGGCGTGCCGCAGAAGATCACCTCATCGGGCTCGATCAGTTCGAAGCCGATCCTGAGGCCGCGCTCGATCAGCGGATTGTAGAGCGGGGCGACATAGCGCTCGCGCCGCTCGGCATCGCTTTTCGCCGCGGTGGGGTGGCGATAGGCCCAGCGGTACTCGCCGGCGCAGCGGAAGTGATAGAGGCCGGTGCAGCAGAGGTCCGAGATCGCCTTCTTCTCCGCCACCTCGGCGACCACGCCGGGACGCGAGGGGTGCGCGGCGACGAACGACCAGCCGTCGCCCGTGCCGCGGAATACTTCGAGATAGCCGGCGCAATGATGGTCGCCGATCCGCGCCGGCTTGCGATAGCCGGGCCGGAAGGTGTCGATGTTGAAAATCGCGATGCTTTCCGAATTGTCGACCATCGCCTCGTCGAGGCCCAGCAGCACCGTCTCGGCCTGGCCGGCGGTGGGCCGCTCCAGCACCGTCAGCGCCGCGCGGTCGACGCCCAGATGCTCGCAGCGCTGCAGCACGAAATCGGCGTCCGCCGCGTCGCGCACCACGAACAGGAAGGAATCCGTGGCGAAATAGGCTTCGAAGCTCCGCACGGCGTGGTCGAACAGCGGCGCGCCATGCAGCGGCAGGCGGAATTTCGCCTGGCCGAAGCCGGCTTCGCGGAAGCGGCGGCTGTCTCCCGCCATCGGGAAGACGAACATCATGCGGCCCCGCTGAAATAGCGGTCATAGACGCGGTAGCCATTGGCCAGCAGCGCCCATTGCCGATCGGAATCCTCGGCATGCAGCGGCAGCATCGAGAAGAACAGCAGCACCGAGATGGCGGCGGCCAGCCTTTCACGGCGCGGATCGCCGCCGCACACCATGTCGCGGAAATGGCTCTCGATCTCGGCCTGGGCATGCGCCTCGGCGACCGACAGGGTCAACGCGTGCGGCCGCGGACGGCCGAGATCGTAATAGCCGGCGACGATGAAGTCGTAACGCCCGACCACCGAGTGGTGCAGCTTGCCGAGATCGTAGCGGGTATCGCCATAGACGCTGGGCCGGCCCGGCTGGGCATAGCCGCGCGGATCCACCATCTTCACGCTGCCGCGGCGGAAATCGAACAGGATGTTGGAGAAGCAGAAATCGCCGTGCAGCACGCCGGCATCCTCGTCGCCCGGCGCGCCGATCACCTCGGCCATCTCGTCGATCAGCGCCAGCGGCGAGGGAAACTCCCGGCCATTGACCGTCCAGCCGCCGTCGGCCTCGACATTCGCCTCGCCCGCGAAGCGGCGCCAGCGCTCGATCGCCTTGCCGGCATAAAGATCGCCCGGCCAGCCCGGCGCCAGACAATCCGGCTTGCAGTCGCGCATCAGCGCCAGGGTCTCGCCGCAGGTGGCGAGGATGCGCCGCCACACCCCCGGCGCGAAGGCGCCGAACACATAGAGGTCGGACAAAGGGCAGAGATATTCGTAGGCCAGCGAATAGCCCGGCCGGTTCGACCCCGGCGCCACGCGCCCGAGATACGCCGGGACATGGGCGCGCAGCCGCGTCGGCAGGCTTTCATACCAGGCCGCCTCGGCCTCGATCTTGTCACCCTGGACGCTGGTCTTGCAGACGATGTTGCTGGCGATGGAGAGGGTGTTGAAGGCGCGCTCGGTGGTCAGCGCCCGGCGCGAATCGTAATAGGTGTTGAGATGGCCGAGATCGAGCCATTGGCCATGCGCCTCGACCGCGCGGAAGGCGGGATGGCGAGTCGCATAATCATTGAGCGCGGCCAGGAAATCCGGCTTGGCGCAGGCCAGGCATTTGAGGAAATCGAGTCCGCTGGAAAAGCGGAACAGACCGCTGACGATGGCGGCCCCGTCGCGGTTCCCCTCGGTCACCGGCGTGACCCTGACCGGCGCGCCGCTGTGCGCCACCGCCCACGGATAGGGATGGGCCTCGGTATGCACCGACAGCCCGTCCTCGGGAAAATCCCGCAATCCGAGGAAAAGCGTGTCGCCATGCAGCAGCGTCAGCTGCTCGTCGCCCGACAAGCTCTGGATTACAGCCAGCATCACCGACTCGGCCAGCGACAGCCCGTCGGGGATGAACAAGGTCTCGACGCCCAGCCGGTCGAGCAGCCGGCGGTCATGGTCCGAAGGCTTGAAGGATTGCGGCAGGGTCAGCACCACGCGATCCGCCAGGCGGCGCAGCATCTCGGCCTGCAGCCGGAACAGCCGGGTATTCCCCACCGGCAGGAAAGCCGGCGGCAATGGCCCGAACTCGGCCGCCATCTCGGCGTTGATCGCCGCAGCCGACGTTATGATCGCCGCGCTCATTTATCTAAGCCCTCAGACGCCGGGCGCGCGCCTCCGCGCGCTTGGCTCCGCTCCGAATTGGCCGCTCCGCGCCCCTCTCCGCTACGCTCCGATTCCCCTCCTCGGCCGGAGGCCTCGTCGTCGCTCCGCGGGCACGCAGTCGCGTGCGTATTCGCGCTCTGGATCGCGCTCATTTCCCGACGCCCCCTTCCGCCGCAAGCAGCTCGGCGATGGCGGTCAGATCGAGCGACGTGAATTCCGACGGCCGGATCGCCCGGTCGTCGACATAGAACCCGTCCGTGCCGCACCAGGGCTTGCCGACATGGATCTCGTCGAACGGGATGTCATGGCGCTTCAGCCACTCGATGGCGATCGGCAGGGTCTCGGCGTTGATGCGGCCAATCGAGTTGGCGAAGGTCCGCATGTTGCGCGAGGTCATGATGGCGATGCGGAACCCTGCGGCCGCATAGTGGCGGAGCCGCGCCACCACCGCCGGATTAGGCTCGAGATCGGCGTAGCTCTCGCCGCTGCCCGGAACGGTCAGCGTGCCGTCGAGATCGATGACGATGGTCCGGCTCATGACGGTTTGGCCGCCTTGGCACGCAGCGACTCGCGGATCTGCACCACCGGGACCGACAGCAGCAGGCCGGCGATGACGCCGAGGATGACGAACAGCGAGCGCCGCGGAAACACCCGCTCGCGCAGGTCGGGCAAGGTCGGCGGATCGATGATGCGGAAGGCATATTCCCTCTGCCCCTTGGCGTACATGTAGCTCTGCAGCGCGCGCTCATAGGCGTTGGCCAGGGCGCCGGTCAGGACATTGGTGGCACCCTGGCCCTGGCCCTGGGCCTTGGCCAGGGCCTCGGACAGATAGGCCATGTTCTGCTGCGCCTCGTCCAAGGCATGCTGGCGCATCTGTTCGTTGGTCAGGTCGATCAGGTCGCGCGACCATTTCAGCGCCGCCTCGCGGTCCTTCCAGGTCAGCGCCATGGTGACGATGCCGGTCCGCCGGTCCAGGGTGATGTCGCGAATCGAGCGGTTGAACAGCTTATAGCCGGACCGCAGGGTCGGTATGCGAACGCCCTCGACCTTCCAGCGCCCGGCCTCCTTGTCCCATTTGGTGTCGAACAGCTGGGGGAGCAGATTTTCTTTGGTGGCGTAGGTGTCGAACAGTTCGCGCGAGGCCAGGATGGCCAGCGCCTCGTCCTGATTGCCGGAGGCCCGTCCGCCCAGCAGCGACGCGCCGACCCCGGCCAGGCCGCCGCCGAGCAGGCCGGAGATCGACGCCAGATCGAGATTGCCGAGGCCAGCGGACGGCTTGACCGGCATCACCTCGATCTCGATCCGCCAATAGGACGGCAGGACGAAGGCCAGGGTCGTGGCGATGGCGCCGCTCAGCAGCACGGTGAAGCCGGCCGCGACCCAGTTTCGCCGCATGCGGATCAGGAACTGGGACAACCGGTCCTGGTCGCTGCCTGCCGTCCAGTCCAGGTCCGCCGAATCCACGCCCACCGGTGCACCTCTTTCAAAGGAATGACTGGGGCTGGGACGAGGAAAACCGCGCAGATATTCCCATTAAACGCAAAAATTAAGTGCTTTGCCCGGACGGGGCCCAAGAGCCAAACTGCCCCCGCTTCCCGGCCTGCGTGGCCGTCAATTCGGGTGACCCGGTGAAGAGGTTCAATTTCGGTCTCGTCGGCGGACTGGCCGACCAGGCCATCGTCAGCCTGGGCAATTTCGCCCTCAACATCCTCCTGGCCCGCGCCTTGCCGGCGGCGGAGTACGGGGTGTTTTCGGTCGCCTTGTCGTTCCTGGTCTTCTTCAACAGCCTGCATCAGGCGCTGGTCGCCTATCCCCTGTCGGTGCGCGCCGCCGCCGCGCCACCTGGCGAGTCCCCGCGCCTGCTGGCGGTGGCCGCCCTGCTGACGCCGCTGTTCGCCCTGGCCTGGGCGGCGCCTTTGGGCGCCGGGCTGGCCAGCATCGGCCGGCCCGCTTTGCTGCCGGCGGCACTGCTCGCTCTGTTGCTGTGGCAGTGGCAGGAAACGGTGCGGCGCGGCTTTCTCGCCCGCTCGCGGTTCGGCTTCGCCATCGCCTCGGATCTCGCCCGCTATGGGTTGCCGGCGGCAGCGGTGCTGCTGGCCGGGCAGCTTCCCATCGGCGCCGTCATGCTGCTGATCGCCGGGTCCGCCGCCGCCGCGGTGCTGCCCGTCCTGCCGCGATTGGCGCCCCACCTTGGACCGGCGGCGCGCGTCCTGCGCCCCGAGCTGGCCGGCCATTGGCGAGTGGCGGCACCGGTGCTGGGGGCCAATCTGCTGTCGGCGCTGTCGGTGCAATGGTTCCTCTGGCTGCTGGCTTGGCGCGACGATCCGGGCGGCGCCGCGGCGCTGGTCGCGCTGGCCAATATCGTCGCCATCGCCAATCCGGTGATGCTGGGCGCCGAGAACATGCTGGTGCCCGAGGTGGCGCGGCTGCGCGCCAGCCTCTCCTTCGGCGGCATGATGCGCCTGCTGGCCCGGCGCGGCGTGCTTTACGGCGCGATGGTGGCGCCCTTCTTCCTGCTGATCCTGGTCCTGCCCGAGACCGCGGCCCGCCTGTTCTACGGCCAAGCCAGCCCTTATGCCGACGCCAGCGGCCTGTTGCGCCTGCTGGTCGGAGCCTATGCCGGACAGCTGGCCGGCACGCTGTTCAGCGCCGTGCTGCGGGGCTATCAGGCCAGCGGCGCGGTGTTTCGCATGCAGCTCTATCCCGCCTTGTTCGGCCTGACCGCCGGCAGCTGGCTGACCTGGACCCTGGGGCTGGAGGGCGCCTGCCTGTCCGCGCTGCTGGCCGGCGGGCTGCGCGCCGCCGCCGGGCTGGTATTCGTTCTGCGCCTGCGCGACGCCGGTCTGCCGGCGGGCGCGGTCACGGTGTCCTGATCATGGAAAGCCTGTCCCGCCTCGAGCGCATCTTGTGGCTGTGCCTGCTGCTGGTGGTGCCGGTTTCGTCCTCGCCGGCGCTGCCCTTCGGCGAAGGCACGCTGGCGCGTCCGCTGGCCATCGTGCCGGCCGTTCTGCTGTTGCTGCTGGCCGGCTTCCGCATCCTCTTCCTGCGTCAGCGTCCGCGTCTTGCCGGCGACGGCTTCGTCCTGCTCGGGCTGTTCACCCTCTATGCGGTGTCGTCCGGCCTGTGGGTGGTGATGAACTTGCCCGACACCGTGTTCAAGGGGCAGACCCCGTTCGACAGCCTGCTGCGTGCCCTGCTGACCTGGGGCGCGGGGTTGGCCTTCTACATCGTGGCGCGTTTGCAGGTGCGGACCGACGAGGATGTGCGGATCTCGCTGCGCTACCTGTTCATCGGCATGAGCGTCTCGATCGCCTTCGCCGGACTGCAGGTCGTGGCGATCGCCCAACAGGGCGAGGTGCTGCGGGCCGTCCAGGCGGTCACCGATCTGCTGGCGGTGCATTATGACGGGCTGGTCAGCCGCGCCCAGGGCATGACTTTCGAGCCGTCCTGGCTGGCCACCCAGATCATCGCGCTGCTGACGCCGACGCTGATCGCCCGCGCCATTTCGCGCCAGGAATTCATCGGACGGGGTGCCGGCCCGGGCTTCGTTCTCCGGCTGGCCGGGGGCTTCGCGGTGGCGATCGCCGGCATGCTGTTCTCGGGGTCGCGTTTCGGCTTGGCGGCGATGATCGGCATGCTGATGGCCAGCGCCGCCGCCGCCGCCCTGCGCGGCCGGCTGATGGCGGCCGCCACCCTGTTCGCGGTGTTGCTGGCGGGCGGCGGCGGACTGGCGACGATGAGCCTGTTCGGCGCCGGCGCCGGAGCGACCTATGTGACGGGACCGCTGGCCTATCTCAGCGGCACCGCCGATCTCGACCAGGCGACGGGATCGGACCTCGCCACCGGCGTCACCGACGCGTTGGCTCTCGCCGGGCGCTTCGCCGCCGGCGAGGCGGCCGGCCTGACCTGGCTCGATCATCCGGTGCTCGGCGTCTCGCTGGGGAACAATTACCGCTATTTCAGCGAATACGCGCCGGACTGGGCCTTCACCACCCAGCTTTTCACCAACGGCGCCAAGGAAGGGCTGGGATGGCTGGACCCCAATTCGCCCGAGAAGGGCAACGCCAAGAACATGATCCTTCGGCTGCTGTCCGAGACCGGCGCGATCGGCCTCGGCTTGTTCGCCCTGTTCTTCCTGCGCCAGATGTTCAAGGGTCCGGCGCGCGACGGATTCCACGCCTATTTCCGGCTCGCCGCCGCTCTGGCGCTGGGATTTTCCTTCCTCAACCAGGACAGTTTCGTCGATGCCGGGTTGTGGATTCCGATCGTTCTCTGTTTCGCGACGAACCGAGGGAATAGGGACGCCGTTCCGGCCGTCTAGACGATAGCTCCGAACCGGAGCTTTCGGGACTGACGCATGAACGCCACCACTCTTCCCCATCAGCGCATTGCCTTCGTGTCGACGCGCGACTTGACCCAGCGCAACGGCCGAACCCTGATCCTCGGTCCGGTCATCCGCTCGTTGCGCCGGCATCACGTCGTCGATGTTCTGCGCCTGCGGTCGGTGATGGAGACGCGGCGACGGCGCGATTTCGCCGGCGCCGCGCTGGCCTGGCTGAAAAGCCTGCCGAGCGGCCGTCCGCTGCCGTTGCAGTGCCTGCTCTATGCCGCGCCGGACGAGGCGCTGAGCCTTGCCGCTCATATCCGCGACCATCAATACGACGTGGTCTATCTCGACACGGTGCGCTGCCAGATTCTGCTGCGGGCGCTGCGGCGGCTGGCGCCCGACATCCATGTGGTGACCGATTTCGACGATCTGATGTCGCGCCGCGCCGCCTTCCTGGCGCGCCGCGGCCTGCCCTTCCTGCCGGGCCATGTCGGAGCGCATCTGCCGGTCTGGCTGCGCTTCCTGGTCGAAAGGCCGCTGGCCCGGCTGATCACCGCCTATGAGGCGATCACGTTGCCGGCCGCCGAGAACGAAGTGGTGCGGGCCTCGAACGTCACCGTGTTGCTGTCGCCGGTCGAACGCCGCATGCTGCAGGCCCGCACCGGCGCGATGGTGACCGCCATTCCGCCGGCGGTCCCGGCCGAGGCCCAGGCCTGGCGCGTCGCCCAGTCGCTGCGCTTCGTCTTCATCGGCAGCGACCGCCAGCTGCAGAACCGCACCGCCATCGATTTTCTGTTGTCGCTGTGGCAGCGCCACCGCCCCGGCGCCGAACTGCATATCTATGGCCGCCAGAGCCGTCCGCAGCCCGATGTGCCGGGCGTGCGCTGGCACGGTTTCGTCAGCGATCTCGAAGAGGTCTATCTGCCGGGCAGCATCGCCCTGGTGCCGGCCATGGTGGCCGGCGGCATCAAGACCAAAGTCGTCGAGGCCTGGGCCTGGGGCTGTCCGGTGCTGGGCAACGCCGTCGCCTTCGAAGGACTGGAAGTGGGCCATTATCCGCTGGCCATCCCCGAGGACGAGTGGGAACCGATGCTGGCCAATCCGGGCGCCTATGCCGGTTTGTGGGTCCGCGCGGCACGGCTCGGCAACGATTACGTCCGCGACGCGCTGGCGCCGGTCCATTCGGAACAGGCGTGGGAGAGGGCGGTGCTGCCCGCCCTCTCGCCTCAGACGCTAGGATAAGGACTGCTCATGCCGCAGACGCTGTACCACGGCCTTTTCCACCGGCGCCGCATAGACGTCGTTGTCGATGCGCCAGCGCGCCAGGCGCCGCAGCAGGCGGCTGGCGCCGCCGCGCGCCGGACCGACGGCGTAGCGGTTGTAGAATTTGAAGCGCTCGATGCGGCGGTAGAGATGATCCGGCACCCAATTGCCGGCAGTGCCCGCCACATAGTCGAAATTCGCCCAGTCCTCGAGGGACTTCGGCACGTCGCCGGCGACGCCGGTCGCCAGGGCCGAGCCGGGATAGGGCTTGTAGTAGAAGAGGGGCGTCTCGAATTTCGGGCTCATCGCCCTGAGCGTCTTGATCATGCCGAGGGTGGATTCGACCTGCTCCTCGGTCTCGCCGGGGAAGCCGACGATGAAGGAGAAGATCACCGCGACGCCGTGATCGCGGCATTTGCCGGCGGTCTCGAGGATGGCGTCGATGGTGGTGTCCTTCTGGATCCGCTTCATCATCTCGTGCGAGCCGGTTTCCACGCCGACCAGAACCCGGCGCAGCCCGGAGCGGACGCAGAGCTTCCACACCTCGTCGGGCAGGCGAATCCCCTGATCGGCGCGAAGGGTGCCGGCCCAGGTGAAATCGAGGCCGCGGCGCAGGAATTCCTCGCAGATCTCGGCGACGCGGTGACGGTGGGTGAAGTAGGTCTCGTCCTGGAAATTGAGGTCGGTGAAGCGGTAGCGCCGCCACAGCGTCTCGATCTCGTCGCCGATCCGGCTGGCCGACGTCGCCTTCCAGTCGCGTCCATAGACGAACGGATCGGCGCAGAAGGCGCAGCGGAAATTGCAGCCGATCGAGGTGATGTAGTCGAACTGGCGGCGCTTCTTGAACTCGAAATAGCGTTCGACCGGGATCAGCTCGAAATTGGGCGGGACGAAATTGTCCAGGCTTTCCAAGGGACGGGGCGCATTGCGCACCACCTTGCCATCGCGGCGGTAGGTGGCGCCCGGCACGCCGTCGGCGCCGCCGCCTTCGGTCAGCCGCTCGACCAGCTCGGCGAAGGTGCGCTCGCCCTGGCCGGCCACGGTGATGTCGATGCTGGCCTCGTCCAGCGTCTCGGCTGGGAACAGCGAGGGATGCCATCCGCCAGCGATGGTCGGGAGGTCCGGGTAGCGTTCCTTCACCGCGCGCAGCATGGCCAGCGCGTCGCCCAGCGGGCGCCCGGTCAGCATGGTCACGCCGAAGCAGACCGCATCCTCGGCTTCGCGCAGCACCGTTCCCAGCGGGTCGGGTTCGATGCGGGCGTCGATGATGCGCACGTCGTAGCGGGCGGAATCGAGATTGGAACCGATGGCCAGCAGGCCGAGCGGCATGGTGTGGAATACGGCAGTGGGATTGTAGAGAACGACTTTCCGTCTGGCGCTCATGATCTGCCTTGGGTCGTTGAGGAGGGTATATGCTCGTGACCGCGCGCCTGAACGCGCTGGACCGCGCGATTTATTCGACGGTGGCCTATCGCGATATATTCCACTTCCCGGTCACTCTCGGGGAAATTCACCGCTATCTGCACCGGGTGCGCTGCTCGGAGGCCGAGGTCCTGGCGGCCTTGTCCTCCAGCCCATTGCTGGAACGGCATCTCGACGGCGACGGCGAATTCTTCTGCCTGAAAGGGCGCGGCGAGACCTTCGCCATCCGCCGCGAACGGCGTGCGCTGTCGCAGGCGCAATGGCCGACGGCGCGACGCTTCGGCCGTTTCCTGGCGATGCTGCCCAATATCCGCATGGTGGCGATGACCGGGTCGCTGGCCGCCGGCAATTTCCCCAAGGATGGCGACATCGATTTCCTGCTGGTCACCGATGGCGGCACGATGTGGCGGACACGGGCGCTGTGCCGGTTGCTGGCCCTCCTGGACGAGAAGCTGCGCCAGGGCCTGTTCTGCCCAAACACCTTCCTGTCCGCCGCTGCCCTGCCGCTGTCCCGGCACTCGCTCTACGACGCCCAGGAGCTGTGCCAGATGGTGCCGCTGCACGGCCTCGCGGTCTATGAGGAGGTGCGGCGCGCCAATGGCTGGACGGCGGAGTGGCTGCCCAACGCCGCCGGCGCGCCGCCCGCCGCCATCGAGCTGGAGCCCTTGTCCCGCCCGCTCAAGGCCTGCGGCGAGTGGCTGCTCGACAGCGGATTCGGCCGCACGGTCGAGAAATTCGAAGCCAGGCGCAAGATTCATCGTTTCAACGACACCGATCACTTGAAGGGCGCCTGGACCCGCTCAACCCCGGAATCGCACAGCATGTGGGACGGGATGCGGCTGCGCATCGAGGCGGCCTGGCAGGAGCGGCTCGAGCGGATCGCGGGGGAATAGGGAAGTGCTGCCTTATTTTCTCGATCTCGCCGACGAGATCGAACGGCGCTTCGACGTCGCCGGCTGGACCAGCGGCGATGCCGGCCTGTGGCCGCTGGCGCGGATGGACCTCTATCTCGATCTCTATTGGCAGGAGTTGGGCGGACCACCGGCGCCAGGCTCGCGCGTGCTCCGCGCCGCGACTCACCTCATGCGGCCCGCCGCCAATCTTTGGCAGCAGCGCCGGGATGCCGGCAAGCTGTTGCGCGAGCCCCATCCCGCCGAAGTGGTCTTTCTCGGCGATGGAGTGTCGCTCGACCGGCTGGACGGAATGTGGGAAGACCGTTATGGCGAACCCCTGCTGGCCGATTACGATGCCGAGGGCGTCTCCAGTTTCGTCATGCAGGCCGGCGACATGCGTCGCGCGCCGCTCAAGCGTCCCACCTTCGCCGCCAATCTGGCGGAAGCCGCCGCCCGGACCTCCGTATCGCGGTATCGCCGGCCCTTGTCGCTGCCGGACCATGCGGCGCTCATGGGGTACCTGGCCCGACGGGGGATCAGCGCCCTTTCCCTGGCGCCGGAGCGGCTGGCCCGCCGCGCCGCCATGCTGCACGCCACCGCCGAGGCGTTCGCGCGGATTCTCGATCGCGTCCAGCCGCGCATCGCCTTCACCGTGACCTGGTATGCCGGGCTGGCCCCCGCCTTCCTGCTGGCCTGCCGTCGCCGGGGCGTCCTGACCGTCGATCTGCAGCATTGCCCGCTGGAGGGAAGGCACAAGGCCTATCGTTGGGCCCGCCTGCCGAAGGAAGGATACGCCCTGCTGCCGGCGGTGTTCTGGACCTGGAAGGAGGAGGACGCCGCCCGACTGCGGGAGTGGGCGTCCGGCCCCTGGCATCGCGGCCTGCATGGCGGCCATCCCCGGCTGCTGCCCTTTTTCGACGATGAGGATCCCCGCACGCGGCAGTGGGATGCGAGCTTCCAAACCCTGGCCGGCCCGGCCGGCACGCGCGACGTGCTGGTAGCCTTGCAGACGATCGGGGGTCAGAAGGAGATCTGGGAGACGCTGGCCAAGCGGGTTGCCGCCTCGCCGACGACTTGGCGCTGGTGGATCCGCCGGCACCCGTCGGGCAGGCCCGAGGACGACGCGCTCTATGGCCGGCTGCTGTCTGTGTCCGGCCCCAATATCCGCCTCGCCGAGGCGTCGGCTTTGCCCTTGTCGGCCTTGCTGCGCCACATGAGCGTGGTGCTGTCGGTGTCGTCGGGCGTGGCGGCTGAGGCGGCCGCCTTCGGCGTCCCGGCGATCTTCCTGAACGGCGATCTCGACGGGCTGCTGCCTGCCATCGCCGCCCTGCCGGCCCGGCCGCTCCGACCTGCGGCGCCGTTTCAGCCGGATCTCGGCTTCACGCTCAGCCTGCTCGACGGCATGGCGGACGAGTATCGGCGCCTGCACACCGGAGGGAATTTTCCCTGGCCGGCATCGTCTTAACGACATGGACGACACCGACTACGTCAAACCGGACCACCCCCTGGTCCTGACCCGCGCCTTACTGGCCGACTTTCTGTCGATCGGCGGCGGGAAGGGCCGGCGTGCGCTGGTCTATGTGCTGGCCGGCGCCGCGCTGGAAGGAATCGGCCTCTCGCTGATGGTGCCGCTGCTGGCCCTGATTTTCGACGCCGGCGCCGTTGATGGCCGCCTCGGCGCCCTGGCGGCCGAGCTGTTTTCCCTGGTCCGGGCCGTCACGCCGATGGCCCGGCTGGTGGTGCTGCTCGGGTTCTTTGGGGTGCTGATGGCGATCCGCGCTCTGGTGATCGCCGCGCGGGACATCACTCTTTTCGACGTTCAGCGCCGCTTCATCGAAACGCTCAGGCTGCAGATCGCCGACCATCTGGCGGCCGCGCGCTGGTCCTACCTCGCCGGATTGCGCCATTCGCGCGTCACCCACCTGATGAGCGGCGACATCCAGCGCCTGAGCATCGGCGTCCAACTGCTGCTGCGCGGCCTGACCGGGGCGGGACTCCTGCTTGCCCAGTTGACACTCGCCGCCTTCCTCTCGCCGATGCTGGCGGCCGTTATCGTGGTTCTCGTCGCCGCCGGCGCGATCGTGCTCCGGCCCATGCTGCGGCGGGCCTGGGTGCTGGGCGGACTGTGGGCCGATTCCGACCTGGTCCTGCTCAACGACACCACCCAGTTCCTTGCCGGGCTGAAACTGGCGATGAGCCAGAATCTGGAACGCAGTTTCGTCGAGGAAACCAAACATACCCTGGAATCCCTCGGCGAACGGCAAAGCCACTACAGCCGGCGACAGGTTCGGCAACAGGGCTTCATGACGGCCGCAGCCTCGTTTGCCGCCGCGTCCCTGATCCTCGCCGGGTTCGGCTGGTTCGATGTCCCCCCCTCGGTTCTCATCACGCTGCTGCTGCTGGTGTCGCGGATGCTGTCGCCCGTGTGGCACATCGTGAGCGGCGCGCAGCAATTCGCCCTGGTTCTGGCGATCTTCGACCGTCTCCAGCAGCTGAAGGCCGAGCTGAAAGCGGCGTCGCGCGGCGACGTCGCGCGGTCGCCGGCCCCGCCGCCTGAAGGAAGGATCGTCTTCGAGGCGGTGTCGCTGCTGCACCGCCAACGCGGGGCGGTGGTCGAGCACGGCTTGCGCGATTTCAGCATCGCCATCGCCCCCGGCGAATTTCTCGGCGTCACCGGAGCGTCCGGTGCCGGCAAGACCACCTTCGCCGACCTGCTGGTGGGGCTCCACTCGCCGCAGGCCGGCACCATAAGAGTGGGCGGCACGCTGCTCGAAGGAGCCGCGTTGATCGCCTGGCGCGATACGCTGAGCTATGTCTCGCAGGATCCGTTCCTGTTTCACGACACGGTGCGTCGCAATCTGTCCTGGGCCGATCCCGGGGCGACGGAAGAAGACTATTGGCAGGCCCTTGCCCTCGCCGGCGCCGACGAGCTGGTCCGCAAGATGGAAAAGGGGCTGGACACGGTGGTCGGCGAACGCGGCATCCTGGTGTCGGGCGGCGAGCGCCAGCGGATCGCCCTGGCCCGAGCGCTGGTCCGCCGCCCCCGGCTTCTGGTGCTGGACGAAGCGACCGGCGCCATCGATGCCGATGGCGAGCGCGAGATCTTCCTCCGACTGCGCCGGATGCCGGAACGGCCGTCGATCGTCATGATCGCCCATCGCACCGAGAACCTCGATTTGTGTGATCGGATCGTGACGTTCGAGGCCGCGCGTCCGCAGCTCCATGCGGTCTCTCTCGGCCGGGTCACGCGATGAAGATCGCGCTCGTCGTCTCCGGCGGGGTGCATCCCAGCGGGGTCGATCGGGTCGTGCCCTGCCTTCTGTGGCTGATCGAGCGCCTCGCCCTACAGGGTGACGAGGTGCATGTCTTCTGCTTGCACGGTACGGCCTCCGAACCATGGCCCATGCTCGGGGCGACGATCCGCAATGCCGGAGGAAGCGGCCGGCTGCTGCATCTTTTCCGCCAGATCCTGGCCGAACATCGTCGGTCGCCATTCCAGGTCGTCCACACCATGTGGTCGGTCCGGGCCAATCTGGTGGCGATCGCCGCGGCAAAACTCCTCGGCCTACCCGCCCTTCTCTACTGCGGTTCGGAGGAGCTGGCCGCGCTGCCCGACATTCCCGGATTTGGCCGTCACCTCTCGGTCAGGGGGCGCCTGTCGTTCCATCTTGCCGTCGCCGGCGCCCGACGCGTCGCCGCGCAGAGCGACTATATCGTCGAGCTGGCGCGCCGACGGGGAGTGCGCGCCGAGAGATTGGCGCTGGGCGTCGCGTTGGACCGATGGCCGCCCTTGGCGCCGCGCCGCCGCGCCGCGCGCGCGCCGGCCAGATTGCTCCACGTCGCTCATATCACCCCGGTGAAGGATCACGAGATGCTGCTCGCCACCATGGCGCGCCTCAAGGGGATGGGCGTCGCCTTCGAGCTCGACATCATCGGCACCGACATCGCCGGTGACGGCGCCGTGGCGCATCGCGCCGCGGAACTCGGCCTGGAGCGCGAGGTCCGCCTGCACGGCTTCGTCCGCCATCACGCGATACGCCCGTTTTTCGAGCGGGCCGACCTTTGCCTGCTGACCTCGCGCTATGAGGCCGGCCCCCTGTGCGTGATGGAGGCGGCGATCGCCGGGGTGCCCGCGGTCGGAACCAATGTCGGGCATCTGTCCGAGTGGGCGCCCCTGGCGGCGCGCGTGGTGGAGCCCCGCGACAGCGACGGACTCGCCTCGATCGTCGCAGGCCTGCTGGCCGACGAGGACGAACGGCTGGCCCTGGCGGAACAGGCGCAGGCCCGGGCGCTGGCCGAGAATGCCGACATCACCACGCGCCGCTTGCGCGAGGTCTACGCCGAAATGTCGGGGGCGGGATCATGACGCCGGTCGAGTTTCTGCGGCGCTGCCGGCACTTCCCGTTCCATGAGAACTGGATGATCGGCATCATCGACCGCCCGATCGAGGATTCGTTGAATTGGACCGAGTGCCCGCCGGTGCGCTGGATCGGACCGCGTTCGTCGAAACGATATCTTGCCGATCCGTTCGCCTGGCCGGGAAAGACGGGGCTGGTGCTGTGCGAGGCGTATGACTTCGCCACCCGCAAGGGCCGCATCGTCAAATTGCAGCTGCACGGCGATGCGATCGTCAAGGAAGAGCCGCTGGATATCCCGATCCCCGGACATTTGTCTTTCCCCTTCCTGTTCGAGGAAGGGGGGCAGGTCTACGCGCTGATGGAATCGAGCCAGGCGCGTCTCCTGTCGCTCCTCCGCTGGGCTGACGACAAGGGCTGGGAAACGACTGCGACCATCCTCGCGGACGTCGGCGCCGCGGACAGCGTGCTGTTCCGCCATGGCGGGCTGCTCTGGATCGCCTATACCGACATCGATCTCGGCCCGTTCGACAATTTGAACCTCTGCTTCGCGCCGAGTCTGGCGGGACCATGGACGCGCCACGCGGCGAACCCCGTCAAACGGGATCCCCGGTCGGCCCGGTGCGGCGGCCAGCCTTTCACGGTCGCGGGCCAGCTCTATCGTCCGGCGCAGGACTGCGTGGGCGGCTATGGCGTAGGATTGCGAATCATGCGGATCGCCGATTGCACGCCCACGTCCTATGCCGAGGAGGAGGTCAGCTCGATCACCCCGGGCCGCGGCCGCAACCCGCACGGGTTGCACACCCTGTCGGCCTACGGACCGGGGCAATGCCTGGTCGACGGCAAGCGCCTGATGTTTCTGCCCGGTCAGGTCATCGAAAAGATCCGATGGGGATGGCATGCGCGGGGCGGAGCCCTGAAAGCGCGATGACCGCGCCGCCCCCCTGCACGACGCCCTTGCGCGCGCTGGTGATCGGCGCCGGGCCGATGGCCGATCACATACATCTGCCGATTCTGGCCGAGTTGCGCGACGCCGGCGAGCTGGAGCTCGCCCTCGTCTGCGATCTCGATCACCACCGGGCGGCGGCGGCACGACGGAAATTCGCCTTTGCCGATGAAGGCGGCGATGCCTGGGCCGCGCTCGGCCGCGATGACATCGATCTTGTCTATATCTTCGCCAGCGCGCAGATCCATGGCGAATTCGGATTGGCCGCGATCGAGCGCGGCAAGCATCTGTTCGTGGAAAAGCCGGTGGCACCCTCCTATGCGGTGGCGCGACGGATGGCCTCGCTTGCCGCGGAACGCGGCCTGATCGCCGTCGGCGGGCATAACCGGCGCTTCCTGCCCGACCTGGCGGCCGGCGCGGGGGGCTGGCGCGAGGCCGAGGTGACTTTCGACAAACCGATGGCGGGAAAGAGGCCGCCTTTCGGCGCCCGCAGCTGGCTGAGCGCCAACGGCATCCACGCGCTGGATGCGCTGCTGTTCCGGATGGGCGGCCCGCCCGACGAGATCGCCGCCTCGTCGGACGGCACCCATGTCTTTACCGCCTCGATGCGCTGGAGCCACGGCGCCCGCGCGGAGTTCCGCTCGGACAATCAGGCCGGGGTCCGCCTCGAGAGCTATCGCTTCCGCTCTCCCGGCCAGGAATCCGCCAGCACCGAGCCAGACATTCCCAGCCGTCTCAGCTTCGTCGCCGAGCATCGCGCCTTCCTCGGTGCGGTAAGCGGCGGACCCGCACCGGCGCATTCGCTCGACGACATCGCCGCGTCCCTTCATGTCTGCGAGCTGATCGAGGACGCGCATCGCGGCGCCGTGATGCTCCCCGACGTCCGGCCGCTGCCCCCGGTGCCAGCGCCCTGCTGCGCGATCCTGGTGTCGCAGCCGGCCAGCCTGCAGCCGGCTCTGGCCCGGCTGCTGCCGCGTTACCGGCTGATCTCGCCGACGGACGTAGCCAGCCCCCGGCCGGACGTCGTCGGAGCTCTGTTCGGGCGCGGGGCCGAACCGCTGTCGACCGAGGTTCTGGATCGCTTACCCGGTCTGAAGGTGGCCGGAATCGCCGGGCTGTCCGTTGCGCGGTACCATCCCGAAGTCTTGCTGGCGCGCCGCATCGCCATCATAAACGCCGTCGACGCCCATGCCGATAGCGTCGCCGAATTCGCCCTCGGCCTTGCCATCCTCGGCCGACGCCGCGCATTTCAGGGTCATGAAGCGATGCGCGAGGGAGATTGGGGGACGGTCCGGACCTCGCCGCTACGCCGCCTAGCGCGGGCCGTGAAGCCGATGTTGCAGCGAGGGGGTTTGGGCGCGGCGGTCGATGTAGCGCGCAGGCATGTCGCGACGCCCGCGCCGACGACGCCGCGCGACCTGAAAGGCGCCACCGTCGGGCTGATCGGCTGGGGCGCCAATGCGCGCGCCTTCGCGGCGCGGCTGCAGGCGTGCGCCGCCAAGGTTCTGGTCCATTCCGAGCATGGCGGGGCGGGGGAACTTGCCGCGCCGCTCGATCGGGTGCTGGCGGCCGACATCGTGTCGCTGCATCGCGGCCTGACGCCCCGCACCCGTCACGCCATCGGCGCCGCCGAACTGGCGAAATTGAGGGCGGGGACGGTGCTGATCAATATCGCGCGCGGCGGCCTGATCGAGCCCGAAGCGTTGGTTGCCCGCCTGCGGCGCGGCGACATCTTCGCCTGCCTCGATACCTACGATCTCGAACCGCTGCCGCGCCGCCATCCGTTGCGGCGCCTGCCCAACGTCTTCCTGACGCCGCATATCGCCGGCGGCTCGCCCGACATGCAGGAGGAGGCCGCCGAGGAGGTCGTGAGCAAGGTTGCCAGCTACCTCGACGGCGGCGCGGTGGAAAGCCTGTCCCGCGACAGGCTCGAGGTCATGACCTGACGGCGGTGAGGATCGCGGCCAGCAGGCCGGGAAAGCGCCGCTCGACCTCGTCATAACGCGAGAGATTCCGGCATTCGACGCCCTGTCGCTCCGAACGGATCAGGCCGGCGTCACGCAGCACCTTGAAATGCTGCGACAAGGTCGATTTCGGAATGGTCCTCTCACTGACCCGCGACGACAGGTCGGTACAGTTCTGCGCGCATTGCGAAAAGACGATGTCGGCGAAGATCGCCAGGCGCACCGGGTCGGACAGGGCATGCAGGATGCCCTCGAGGGTGATGCTGTCGATCGGCGGATGCATAAGCGGTCTCATGAAGATTTCATATACGCCACTTGAATGCTGGTTCAATAGTTCCAAATTCCCGAACTATCGTACCCATAGAACCAACGAGGATCAGAACATGAGCAAGCTTTCCGGTAAGGTCGCCCTCGTCACGGGCGGTTCCAAGGGCATCGGCGCCGGCATCGCCAAGCGCCTCGCCGCCGACGGCGCTTCGGTGGTGGTCAATTACGCCTCGAGCAAGGCCGGCGCCGATTCGGTGGTGGACGCCATCGTCAAGGCCGGCGGCAAGGCGATCGCCGTCCAGGGCGACGTGTCCAAGCCCGGCGACGCCAAGGCCATCGTCGATACCGCGGTGAAGACTTATGGCCGCCTCGACGTGCTGGTGAACAATTCCGGCGTCTATGACATGAAGCCGCTGGAGCAGATCACCGCCGAGCATTTCCATCGCCACTTCGACATCAACGTGCTGGGGCTGCTGCTGGTCACCCAGGCGGCGGCGGAGCATTTCGGCGAGGGCGCCAGCGTGATCAATATCGGCTCGGTGGTCAGCCGCATCACCCCGCCGGCCTCGGCGGTCTACACCGGCACGAAGGGCGCTGTGGACGCCATCACCGGCGTGCTGGCCAAGGAACTCGGCCCGCGCAAGATCCGCGTCAACACCGTCAATCCCGGCATGATCGAGACCGAGGGTACCCACACCGCCGGCCTCATCGGCTCCGACTTCAACGATTGGGCGGTCGCCAACACCCCGCTGGGCCGCATCGGCCAGCCCGAGGACATCGCCGCGGTCGTGTCGTTCCTGGCGTCCGACGATGCCGGATGGGTCACCGGGCAGGACATCCTGGCCGGCGGCGGGATGCGCTGAGCTAAACCTCCGACTTCAGCCAGTCGCGGAAGGCCGCGAGAGGGGGGTATTTTTCCCCCCTCTCGGGCCAGACCAGATAGTAGCTGCCGCCGCCCGGCACCGGCCCGCCCCACAGGGCGACCAGCCGGCCGTCGACCAGTTCCGGCTCGGCCAGGAATTGCGGCAGCAGGGCGACGCCCAGCCCGTCGATGGCGGCCAGGATCATCTGGGCGAACTGATCGAACATCATTCCCTGCGGCGCCCGCTCCTTCACGCCATGACGGGCGAACCAGCCGGTCCAGGCCATCGGCCGGGTTTCCAGCTGCAACAGCGGCAGGCGCAGCAGATCGGCCGCCGACGCCACCGGATTGGCCGCCAGGAAGGCGGGCGAGCAGGTCGGCACCAGCGCCTCGTCGAACAATTTCAGATAACCCACCCCGGGCCAGGTCTCGGCGCCGAAATGGATGGCGGCGTCGAAGCCTTCCTCCTCCAGATCGAACGGTCTGAGCCGCGTGCCGAGATTGATGGTGATTCCAGGATGGGCCGAGAGGAATTTCCCCAGGCGCGGCGCCAGCCAGCGCATGCCGAAGGTCGGCAGCACCGACAGCGACAGGGTGCCGCCGCCGGTGTTCGAACGCACCCGCATCGAGCCGCGGCTGATCAGATCGAGCGCCCGCCCGACCTCGCGCGCATAGGCCAAAGCCGCCTCGGTCGGCACCAGCCGGCGGTTCTGGCGCAGGAACAAGGTGACGCCGAGCTGCGCCTCGAGCGTCTGGATCAGCCGGCTGACCACGCCCTGGGTGAGATCGAGATCGCGCGCCGCCGCCACCGTCGAGCCGGTGCGGCAGACCGAGTCGAAAGCGGTCAGCAGGCTGATCGAGGGAAGAAGCCGGCGAGGAGTCGCCATTCTATGCCTACAATGAATATTTCCATGCAAGGATAGTGTTATTCAGCGCCGGAACAATGGGTAATATGCATGATCCATTTCGAGGACCCCTGTCATGCCCCAGCTGAAACCGAAAGACGCCCCCGATCTCAACTCCTTCCACTGGGAAGACCCGTTCCTGCTGGAGGACCAGCTGAACGAGGATGAACGGCTGCTGCGCGACGCGGCGCGGACTTATGCCCAGAAGGAATTGCAGCCGCGTGTGATCAAGGCCTTCGGCGAGGAGATCACCGATGCGGCCATCTTCGCCGAGATGGGCGAGATGGGCCTGTTGGGCGTCACCATCCCCGAGGAATATGGCGGGCTGGGCGCCTCCTACGTCGCCTATGGCCTGGTGGCGCGCGAGGTCGAGCGGGTCGATAGCGGCTATCGCTCGATGATGTCGGTGCAGTCCTCGCTGGTGATGTATCCGATCTATGCTTACGGCACCGAGGAACAGCGCAAGAAATATTTGCCCGACCTCGCCAGCGGCAAGAAGATCGGCTGTTTCGGCCTGACCGAACCCGACGCCGGCTCCGATCCGGCCGGGATGAAGACCCGCGCGGTCAAGACCGCCACGGGCTACAAGCTGACCGGCAGCAAGATGTGGATCACCAATTCGCCGATCGCAGATGTCTTCGTGGTATGGGCCAAGTCCGAGGCGCATGGCGGCAAGATCAAGGGCTTCGTGCTGGAGAAGGGCATGAAAGGCCTGTCGGCGCCGAAGATCCACGGCAAGCTGTCCTTGCGCGCCTCGATCACGGGCGAGATCGTCATGGACGGCGTCGAGGTCGGCGAAGAGCACCTGCTGCCCAATGTCGAGGGGCTGAAGGGGCCGTTCGGCTGTCTGAACCGGGCTCGCTACGGCATCGGCTGGGGGGTGCTGGGCGCCGCCGAATTCTGCTGGCACGCCGCCCGCCAATATGGCCTCGACCGCAAGCAGTTCAACCGGCCGCTGGCCCAGACCCAGCTTTATCAGAAGAAGCTGGCCGAGATGATGTCGGACATCGCCTTCGGCCTGCAGGGCTGCCTGCGCGTCGGCCGGCTGATGGACGAGGCCAAGGCCGCGCCCGAGATGATTTCCCTCATCAAGCGCAACAATTGCGGCAAGGCGCTGGACATCGCCCGCATGGCCCGCGACATGCACGGCGGCAACGGCATCCACGAGGAATTCCAGGTCATGCGCCATGCGATGAATCTGGAAACCGTGAACACCTATGAAGGCACCTTCGACGTCCACACGCTGATCTTGGGCCGCGCCATCACCGGGTTGCAGGCGTTCTTCTAATGGATCGCGCGGAGATCGTTCACGAGAATTTCCTGCGCCGGGTGGCGGCGCGGGATCTTCCCCCGGGCCGTGCTCCCGCCGGTCCGCTGGGCCGGGAACAGGCGGTCGCGCTTTACCGCGCCGGCTGCCTGTCCCGTGCGCTCGATCGCACCAGCCGCGCCATGCAGAAGGCCGGGCAGGGTTTCTACACCATCGGCTCGTCCGGCCATGAAGGGCTGGCGGCGGTGGCGGCGGCCCTGCGCCCCACCGACATGGCCTTTTTGCATTACCGCGACGCCGCCTTCCAGATCGCCCGCGCCGATCAGGTGCCGGGACAGACCATCGCCTGGGACATGCTGCTGTCCTTCGCCGCCTCCTCCGAGGACCCGATTTCCGGCGGGCGGCACAAGGTGCTGGGGTCGAAGGCGCTGAATATTCCGCCGCAGACCTCGACCATCGCCAGCCATCTGCCCAAGGCGGTGGGCGCCGCCTATTCGCTGGGCCTGGCCAAGCGCCGGCCGCCGGAACACCGGCAACTGCCCGAGGACGCCATCGTCTATTGCTCGTTCGGCGACGCCTCGGCCAATCATTCCACCGCCCAGGGCGCCTTCAACGCCGCCGGCTGGACCTCGTACCAGGGCGTGCCGATGCCGCTGCTGTTCGCCTGCGAGGACAATGGCATCGGCATCTCCACCAAGACGCCGAAGGGCTGGATCGCCGCCTCCTTCGCCCATCGTCCCGGGCTGAAATATTTCGCCTGCGACGGGCTCGACATCTTCGAGACCTTCAAGGTGGCGCAGGAAGCCGCCGCCTATGTGCGGACCCGCCGCAAGCCGGCCTTCCTGCATATCCGCACGGTGCGGCTCTACGGCCATGCCGGAGCCGATCTGCCCACCACCTACATGCCGCGCGAGGAGGTCGAGGCCGAGGAGGCCAACGATCCCCTGCTGCACAGCGTCCGCCTGCTCGACCAGGCCGGAGCGCTGGCGCCCGACCAGGCGCTGCAGATCTATCGCGACACTTTGGGGCGGGTCGAGCGCGTCGCCGCCGAGGCGGTCAAGCGCCCGCGCCTGAAAACGGCTGCCGAGGTGATGGCCAGCCTGATCCCGCCGAAGCGCGACTGCAAACCGACCAACGGTCCCAGCGCCGAAGCCCGCGCCGCTCTCGGCCTGAGCGAGAAAGCGCTGTCCGAGCCGCAGCCGATGAGCCGCCTGATCAATTGGGCGCTGACCGATCTGATGCTGGCCCATGGCGAGATCGTGCTGATGGGCGAGGATGTCGGCCGCAAGGGCGGCGTCTATGGCGTCACCCAGAAGCTGCAATCGCTGTTCGGCCCCGACCGGGTGATCGATACGCTGCTCGACGAACAGGCCATCCTCGGCTTGGGCATCGGCCTGGCCCATAACGGCTTCCTGCCGGTGCCGGAGATCCAGTTCCTGGCCTATCTGCACAATGCCGAGGACCAGATCCGCGGCGAGGCGGCCACGCTGTCCTTCTTCTCCAACGGGCAATACACCAACCCGATGGTGCTGCGCATCGCCGGGCTGGGATACCAGAAGGGCTTCGGCGGCCATTTCCACAACGACAACTCGATCGGCGTGCTGCGCGACATTCCCGGCCTGATCCTGGCGATCCCCTCGACCGGCTCGGACGCGGCGCGGATGCTGCGCGAATGCGTGCGCCTGGCGCGCGAGGAGCAGCGGCTGGTGGTATTCCTCGAACCGATCGCCCTCTATCCGATGCGCGACCTCCACGCCGACAAGGATGGCGGCTGGATGAGCCTCTACCCGCCGCTCAACGACAGCATCCCGTTCGGCGAGGTCGGGGTGCACGGGCAGGGCAGGGATCTGGCCATCGTCACTTATGGCAACGGGCACTATCTGTCGCGCCAGGCCGAACCGCGCCTCAAGGCGGCCGGGCTGAACACCCGCATCATCGACCTGCGCTGGCTGAGCCCGCTGCCCGAGGACTCGCTGCTGAAGGCGGTGGAAGGCTGCAAGCGTATCCTGGTGGTCGATGAATGCCGCCGTTCGGGCGGGCCGTCGGAAGGGCTGATCACGCTGTTCAATGCCCGGACCGACATCCCGGCCAGCCGCATCGCCTCCGAGGACAGCTTCATCGCCACCGGCCCGGCCTATGCCGCGACCATGCCCTCGGCGGAGTCCATTTTCCAGGCGGCGGTCGCGTTGAAATGACAAAAACCGCTGTCGTCATCTGCCCGGGACGCGGGGTCTACAACAAGCCGGAACTCGGTTATCTCGGCCGTTATCATGCCGACAAGGAGGCTTTGTTCGCCCGCTTCGACGAGGAACGCCGCAAGCTCGGCCAGGAAACCCTGGCGGCGCTGGATGGCGCGTCCACCTTCTCGATCGCCACCCATACAAGGGGCGACAACGCCTCGGCGCTGATCTATTCGGCGTCCTTCGGCGATTTCCTCGCCATCGACAGGAACAGGATCGAGATCGTCGCGGTCACCGGCAATTCCATGGGCTGGTACACCACCCTGGCCTGCGGCGGCGCGCTCAGTCCCGAGGGCGGGTTCCAGGTGGTCAACACCATGGGTACGCTGATGCAGGAAAGCCTGATCGGCGGCCAGCTCATCTATCCCTTCACCGCCGAGGAATGGCGCGCCGCCCCGCAGCGCAAGGCGGAATTGCTGGCGCTGGTCGAGGAAATCGGCGGCCTGACGGGCCATGTGCTGACCCTTTCGATCGATCTCGGCGGCATGCTGGTACTGGCCGGAAACGACGCCGGCCTGTCGGCCTTCCAGGCCGCCGTGCCGGTGGCGCAGGAGCGCTTCCCGATGCGGCTGTCCAACCATGCCGCCTTCCATTCTGCGCTGCAGGCGCCGGTGGCGGCGGCGGGACGGGCGCGCTTGCCGTCCTCGCTGTTCGGCCAGCCGGCGATCCCGATGGTCGATGGACGCGGCGCCATCTGGTGGCCGGGCGCCACCGATGCCGAGGCCCTGTGGGACTACACGCTGGGGCATCAGGTTACCGAGACCTACGATTTCACCAAGGCGGTGCAGGTGGCGGCGCGCGAATTCGCCCCCGATCTGTTCATCGTCCCCGGTCCGGGCACCACGCTGGGCGGCGCCGTAGCACAATCGCTGATCCTGTCGGGTTGGCGCGGGCTCGATTCCAAAGCGGCGTTCCAGGCCGCTCAGAAGGACGCGCCGATACTGGCAGCGATGGGGATGGAGGAGCAGCGTCCCTGGGTGGTGTGACTTAGCTATGACCACAGAGGAAATGCCCGCGTCGTTGTGCTAGGATCTCTGATCCAGACAACCCGGGATTTCCCGTGTCGATGGGGTATTCCGGGTCCTTCCAGCCTCGAGGTCGGGAGAATGCCCATGACGACCAGAACCATCAGAAACCCTGTGGAATGGACCGGCGACCAGGTGGTCCACGCCGCGCACGGCATCGCCGCCACCGGCCGCGCCCTGCATCACGCGGTCGAAACCCTGCACTCGCCCGCGCCGACGGTGAACCGCATCGAGATCGGCGATCTGCGCGAAGTCCTGTCGAAAGGATTTTCCGACGCCGGCGCCTATCGCAGCGACGTCTTCTTCCTGGTGATCGCCTATCCGGTCCTGTGCCTCGGCATGGCCTGGATCGCCTTCGGCATGAACATGCTGCCGCTGGTGTTCCCGCTGGCCTCGGGATTCGCCATCGTCGGCCCGGCCGCCGCGGTCGGTCTCTATGAGATGAGCCGGCGGCGCGAGCAGGGGTTGGAGGTCAATTGGCGCAACGCCTTCGACGTCATCCAGCGTCCCGCCATCGGCGGCATCCTGATGCTGGGCGTGCTGCTGACCGCGGTGTTCCTGGCCTGGCTGATGGTGGCCTGGATCATCTTCGAGAACACAATGGGGCCGGCCCTGCCGACCGACATGGATCAGTTCCTGCGCGACGTGCTGACCACCGAATCCGGCCATATGATGATGCTGTACGGCATCGGCGCCGGTTTCCTGTTCGCCGTATTCTCGATGATGATCAGCGTGGTGTCGTTCCCGCTGATGGTCGATCGCGACACCGGGCTCGACACCGCGGTCGCCACTTCGTTCCGCGCCGTGATGGCCAATCCCGGCCCGATGGCCGCCTGGGGCCTGATCGTCGCTCTCGGGCTGGTGCTGGGGTCGATCCCGTTATTCATCGGCCTGGTGGTGGCATTGCCGGTCTTGGGGCATTCCACCTGGCATCTCTACCGAAAACTCATCGGGCGTTAATTCCCCCGAAGCAGAAAGACGGCGAAAGGCTGCGCGTCGCTGACCCATGAGGTCTCGACGCGCCAGCCGGCGCGCGCGGCGATGTCGTCGATCATGGCGGGTGTGAATTTGTAAGAATTCTCGGTGTGGATGGATTGGCCTTCGGCGAAATCCACCGCCAATTCGCCATGGATGGTCACCCGCTGGTCGCGCTCGCTGACCAGATGCATCTCGATCCGGCTGTCCTTTTCGTTCCACAGAGCGAGGTGGCGGAACGACTCGGGATCGAAATCGGCGTTCAGCTCGCGGTTGATGCGCACCAGGATGTTGCGGTTGAAGGCGGCGGTGACGCCTTGCGCATCGTCATAGGCGGGAATCAGCGTTTCGAGCGGCTTCACCAGATCGGCGCCCAGCAGGAACGAGGCGCCGTCGCCCAGCATCGCCCGCGCCCGCCCCAGCAGGGCTGCGGCTTCATCCGGGGTGAAATTGCCGATGGTCGAGCCGGGGAAGAACCCGACCGTCGGGCGCGCCCGCACCGCTTCGGGCAAAGTGAGCGCCTTGGTGAAATCGGCCGCCACCGGGGTGACGGCGAGATCGGGATAATCGGCGGCGATCGAGCGGGCCGCGGCGGCCAGAGCGCTCTCGCTGATGTCGATCGGCACATAGAAGCCGAGCTGCGGCGCGGCGTCGAGCAGCAGCCGCGTCTTGACGCTGGCGCCGCTGCCCAACTCCACCAGCGCCGCCCCCAGCGGGATGTGGCGGGCGATCTCGGGCGCGACCTTCTTCAGCAGGGCGATCTCGGTGCGGGTCAGGTAATATTCGGGAAGATCGCAGATTTCCTCGAACAGGCGCGACCCTTCGGCGTCATAGAAATATTTGGCCGGCAGGGTCTTCACCGGACCTGACAGGCCGGCCTGGACATCGTTGAAGAAGGGACAGTCGCGATAGGCTGACGCCAGGTTGGTGGTGATGCGCATCGATCATTCCTCGCCAGTTGCCAGCCGGAAGCCGGAGAATTGCCACCGCGCCTGCGGAGGGAAGAAATTGCGGTAGCTCAGCCGCTCATGGCCGGGCGGGGTGGCGCAGGAGCGGCCGCGCAGCACCATCTGGTTGATCATGAACTTGCCGTTATATTCGCCCAGCGCCCCCTTCAGCGGACGGAAGCCGGGATAGGGCGCATAGGCGCTGGCGGTCCACTCCCAGACATCCTGAACGAAGCCCTCGCGCAGCGGACGCGGATGGGTCTGGATCGCGGCCGGCACGTCGGCGGCCGCGTCGGACAGACGGGCCGCGGCCTCCCACTCGAACTCGGTCGGCAGACGGGCGCCGGCCCACTCGGCATAGGCCGCCGCCTCGTAATAGCTGACATGGCAGACCGGCTCGTCCGGCCTGACCCTACAGAGCCCGTTCAGCGTGTAGACCGACCACTCGGCGCCGTCGCGCAGCCAATAGCCCGGCGCCTCCCATTGCTGCGCCTGAACCGTCGCCCAGCCGTCCGACAGCCAGAATTCCGGGCGGCGATAGCCGTCCTCCTCGATGAAGCGCAGGAATTCGCCGTTGCTGACCGGGCGGTCGGCGATGCGGAAAGCCGGCAGCAGCGCGTCATGGGCCGGCGTCTCATTGTCGAAGGCAAAGCCGCGCTCGTCATGGCCGATCCGATGCACGCCGCCGGCGACGTCGACCCAGCGGTGCGGCGGCAGGCCGGCGGCAGGCGGGACGGACTCGGCGGGGAGGTAGACCGGCGCCAGGACGGAGGCGGAAAATGCGTGCTTGATGTCGGTCAGCAGCAATTCCTGATGCTGCTGCTCATGATTGAGCCCGAGCAGCAGCAGATCGGTCAGGCGGGGATCGGGTGTCGCCAGAAGCTGTTCCATCGCCTGGTCGACATGGGCGCGATAGGCGGCGATCTCGGCGATGCCGGGGCGGCTGATCACCCCGCGCGCCGGGCGCGGGTGGCGCGGCCCGACCGCCTCGTAATAGGAATTGAACAGATAGGCGTAGGCGGGATCGAACGGCCGGTATCCCGGCAGGTGCGGCACCAGCAGGAAAGTCTCGAAAAACCAGGTGGTATGGGCGCGATGCCACTTCGTCGGGCTGGCGTCGGCCATCGACTGGACGGTCTGGTCCTCGGCCGACAGGGGCGCGGCCAAGGCTTCGGTGCGGGCGCGCACCCGGCCGTAGAGTTCGGCGAGCCAGTGAGGTGACAAATCGTGAGGTGCCATTGCTCTTCCCAAACCGGAGCAAAGCATAACAGTTGCGCCGCAATTTCCTCATTTCAAGGTGCGGGCGGCTCCCAGAGTTCGATCGGATTACCCTCGGGATCGTGAATCCGAGCGAATCTGCCGAGTTCAGGGATGTCCCACTCCGGCTTGGTTATGAATTCGATACCCGCCGACGCGAGCGATTGCAGCAAGGCATCGAGGTCGTCGACGCGGAAATTGATCATCCAGCGCCGGTCGGCGGCAAAATAGTCGCTGTCGTCGGCAAAGGGCGCGAGCACGCTGGGACCGGCCTGTTGCTGCCATTCGCCGCCCATTTCGAGGCCGAGATGGGTCTTGTACCAGGCCTGGATGGCCTTGGGATCGCGCGTCCGGAAGAACAATCCACCAATGCCGGTAATTGCCATGCGGCCCTCCTGCCGTTATTGAGACAGCGTTGGCGGAAAGGATGGACATGGTGCCCGAAGAATTGCAACAGCGGGTGATCGCCCTGGAAAGCCGGATCACCCATCACGAGCGCATGGCGGAGGAAATGTCCGATGTGCTGGCCGAGCAGCAACGCGTGATCGATCTCCTGACCGCGCAGGTCAGACGCCTGAACGGCCGGCTGCAGGAGATGGCCGCCGGCTGGTCGCCCTCGCCGCAGGACGACAAGCCGCCGCCGCATTACTGACCCTTTTTCACCGCCTGGATCAGCCGCTCGAGCCCATCGAGAAAGCGCGAGCGGTCCTGCTTGGCGTAACCGCGCGGACCGCCTCCCTCGATCTGGCCGGTGTCGCGCAGATGGGTCATCAGATCGCGCACCGCCTTGGCCATGCCGATCGAGCCCTCGTCGAAGATCTTTCCCCGGTGATCGATGCCGCGCGCGCCCTTGGCCAGACAACGCGCCGCCAGGGGAACGTCGCCGGTGACGACGATGTCGCCGGCGCCGATCCGCTCGACGATGCAGTCATCCGCCTTGTCCAGCCCCTCCGCCGCAACCACCTGCTCCACCAGCGGATGGTCGAAGCCCCTCAGCCAGCGATTGCCGATCATGGTGACCGGCAGGCCGTGGCGGACGGCGACCTTGATGACCTCCTCCTTCACCGGGCAGGCATCGGAATCGATGTACAGACGCATGGATATCTTTCTCGCTTTACAACGACTTGCTATCATTCCGACAAGCCGCAAGGAATGAAAAACGTGCCGCAAAAGCCCGATCACGCCAGCCGCCGCGACTTTCTGAAAGGCGCCGCCACGCTCGCTCCGCTGGCGGCCCTGCCGGGAACGCCGGCCGCATCGGCGCCGTCCCCGATCGCCCCGCCGCCGGCCACCCCGGCCACCAATGACTACCGTCCCACCTTCTTCACCCCGGCCGAGTGGGCCTTCATCAACGCTGCCTGCGCCCGGCTGATCCCCGAGGACGGCAACGGTCCCGGCGCCGTGGAGCTGGGCGTGCCGCAATATATCGACCGCCAGATGGGCACGCCCTGGGCCGAAGGCGCGCTGTGGTACATGCAGGGGCCGTTCATCGAGTCCAAGCCGGAAATGGGCTATCAATCGGCCCTGACGCCGAAGCAGCAATACCGCCTGGGCATCAAGGCGATCGACGCCGCGGTGCAGGCCGCCGGCGGCAAGAGCTTCGCCGCCCTGCCACCCAACGAGCAGGATTCCTGGCTGACCCGGATCGAGAAGGGCGAGGTCACCTCCCCCGACCTCTCGCTCAAGACCTTCTTCGCCGGCTTCCTGCTGAAGAACACCATGGAGGGCTTTTTCGGCGATCCGCTCTATGGCGGCAACAAGGACATGGCGGCCTGGAAGATGATCGGCCATCCCGGCGTGCGCGCCGACTATCTGGAATTCGTCGCCGAGGCCAAGCCCTATCCCTACGGTCCGGTCAGTTTGCACGGGAAGCGCGGCTGATGGCGATCGTCAACAAGCCGGTCGACGTGGTGATCGTCGGCTTCGGCTGGACCGGCGCCATCATGGCCATGGAGCTGGCCGATACCGGCCTCGAGATCCTGGCCCTGGAACGCGGCGACGACGCCAACACCGTGCCGAACTGGGCCTATCCCAAGGTGGTCGACGAGATTGCGCAATCGGCGCGCAACGGCCTGCTGCAAAATCTTTCCAAGACCACCGTGACCCTGCGCCACGGCAAGGACGAGGTTGCCGTTCCCTATCGCCAGATCGGCTCGTTCAAGCCGGGCCAGGGCGTCGGCGGGGCCGGCATCCACTGGTCGGGCGTGCAGTCGCGGGTGATGCCCGAGGAGCTGCAGCTCAAGACCCACATCACCAAGCGCTATGGCGCGAAATTCATCCCCAAGGACATGCAGCTGCAGGATTGGGGCATCACTTACGACGAGCTGGAACCCCATTTCGACCGCTTCGAATATGTCTGCGGCACCTCGGGCCAGGCCGGCAACATCAAGGGCCGCAAGATCGAGGGCGGCAATCCCTTCGAGGCGCCGCGCAGCCGCGATTTCCCGCTGCCGCCGCTGGCCGATCCGCCGACCAGCGCCCTGTTCGCCAAGGCGACGCGGGAACTCGGCTACAAGCCCTATCCGCTGCCGGCGGCCAATGCCTCGCGGCCCTATCTCAACACCTATGGCTGCCAGCTCGGGCCCTGCAATTTCTGCGGCTTCTGCAGCGATTACGGCTGCATCAACTATTCCAAGGCGTCGCCGCAGACCACCATCCTGCCGGCGCTGCGGCGCAAAGCGAACTTCTCGCTGCGCACCAACGCCCATGTGCTGAAGGTCAATACCGACAGCACCGGCAAGAAGGCGACCGGCGTCACCTATATCGACGCCCAGGGCCGCGAGGTCGAGCAGCCGGCCGGGCTGGTGATCCTGGCCGCCTTCCATCTGCACAATGTGCGCCTGATGCTGTCCTCGGGCATCG
>Ga0213872_10000442_pt1 | contig 33971 bp, 28 predicted proteins | sample VelepicomBERX_R2_FD_160071 | JGI IMG/M metagenome (GOLD analysis project Ga0213872, IMG submission 160071) | Rhizosphere microbial communities from Vellozia epidendroides in rupestrian grasslands, the National Park of Serra do Cipo, Brazil - RX_R2 | ecosystem: Host-associated > Plants > Roots >...
GAGGCGATGAAGGGAATGATCATATGATCATTCCCTTCATCGCCTCGGTGATGCGCGACGTCTTTGAAATCGTACCGCCGGTGCTGAAGGAATCGGCCTATGGGCTCGGCTGCACCAAGTGGGAAGTGGTACGAAAAATTGTTTTGCCCTATACCAAGGTAGGTGTGGTTGGCGGCGTCATGCTCGGCTTCGGCCGCGCGCTCGGCGAAACCATGGCGGTCACCTTCGTGATCGGCAATGCGAACAAATTGTCGTGGTCGCTGTTCGCGGCCGGAAACAGCATCGCGTCGACGCTGGCCAATGAATTTGCCGAAGCGGATACGGAACTGCACGTCTCCTCGCTGCTGGCGCTCGGTCTGATCCTGTTCATCCTAACTTTCATCGTCTTGACCGGCGCCAAGCTGATGCTGGCCGGCATGGCGCGCCGCGAGGGAGTCAAGTCGTGAACACCGTCAATTCCGTTGATACTCCCGTGGCTCATTCCGCCATGAATCCTGCGCCTAAATTCGCACCTGATCCCGCGCTTAACCGTGTTTATCGCCGCCGTCTGTGGTCACACCGCTTCGGCATGGCCTTGTCCTTTCTGGCGATGGCAGTCGGCCTCGGTTTCCTTGCCTGGATCCTGGCGACGCTGCTGTACAAGGGCTTCAGTGCGGTCAACCTGGCGATGTTTACCGAAACTACGCCTGCGCCGGGCAGCACCGGCGGCGGCTTGAAAAACGCCATTTTCGGCAGTCTCATGATCGTCGGTGTCGGCACGCTGATCAGCACGCCGATCGGCATTCTGGCCGGCATCTATCTGTCCGAATACGGCGAGGTCAGCCGTTTTGCGCAGGTGACGCGTTTCGTGACCGACATCATGCTGTCGGCGCCGTCCATCGTGGTCGGCTTGTTCGTGTACGCGATCTATGTCGCCAACGTGCACCACTTCTCCGGCTGGGCCGGCAGCGTGGCGATTTCGCTGATCGCGATTCCGGTCGTGGTGCGCGCCACCGACAATATGTTGAACCTGGTGCCGATCAACCTGCGCGAAGCCGCCTTTGCCCTCGGTGCGCCGCGCTGGAAAGTTGCCCTGATGGTGCGCCTGCGCGCGGTCAAGGCAGGTGTGCTGACCGGCGTATTGCTGGCTGTGGCGCGCATTTCCGGCGAGACTGCGCCGCTGCTGTTCACCGCCTTCGGCAACCAGTTCTTCAGCAAGGACATGAATGGACCCATGGCCAACCTGCCCTTGGTCATCAATCAATTTACGATGAGTGCCGACGACAATTGGATCACCATCGGTTGGGGTGCCTCGCTGCTGATTACCTTCAGCGTGCTGGGTTTGAATATTCTGTCGCGCATGGCATCTTCCGAAAAAGCCCATGCATAATTTTCGCAATCGACACCATGACCAATAACACTCCTGCCAAAGCCGATCCGAAAATCACGATCGAAATTTCCCATCTGAATTTTTATTATGGAAATTTCCAGGGCCTCAAGCACATCAACCTGAAGATCCACGACAAGAAAGTCACGGCTTTCATCGGCCCGTCGGGTTGCGGCAAATCGACGCTGCTGCGTACGCTCAACCGTATGTACGACCTCTATCCGGGGCAGCGTGCCGAGGGTTCCATCGTCTATAACGGCCGCAACATCCTCGAGCCGGGCCAGGACGTCAACATGCTGCGCGCCAAGGTCGGCATGGTGTTCCAGAAGCCGACGCCGTTTCCGATGTCGGTGTACGACAACATCGCTTTCGGCGTGCGACTGTATGAAAACCTGCCGAAAGGCGAAATGGATGAGCGCGTCGAATGGGCGCTGCACAAGGCCGCCCTGTGGACCGAGGTGAAGGACAAGCTGAACAAGAGCGGTCTCAGCCTGTCCGGCGGCCAGCAGCAGCGTCTGTGCATCGCACGTGGCGTCGCCGTCAAGCCCGACGTCTTGCTGCTCGACGAACCGACTTCGGCGCTCGATCCTATCTCCACGGCGAAGATCGAAGAACTGATCAGCGAACTGAAAGACGACTATACGATTGCCATCGTCACCCACAATATGCAACAGGCCGCGCGTTGTTCCGACTACACCGCCTATATGTATCTTGGTGAATTGGTGGAGTTCGGCGAGACCGACCAGATTTTCATGAATCCGGATCGCAAGGAAACCCAGGATTACATTACCGGACGTTTTGGATAAAAATAAAAACGCGGCCGTTTGTTAGCTGCCGCTCTGATAACGAGCCTCAAGGAGAAGACCATGCCTAGCGATCACTCATCGAAGCAATACGACCAGGATCTGGAAGGGATACGTTCCAACGTCCTGTTGATGGGCGGGATGGTGGAAAGCCAGTTTGCTGATGCAGTCGCCTGTTTTCGTACCGGCAACGTGGAGCAGGCCGATGCAACCATCAAGAACGACGAGAACGTCAACCGCCTCGAAGTGACTCTCGATGAGGCGTGCAGCCATTTGATCGTGCGCCGGCAACCGGCTGCCAACGATCTGCGCATCGTCATGGCGACCTCCAAGCTGATCACCGACCTCGAGCGCATCGGCGACGAAGCCACCAAGATCGCGCGTGCCTCCAAGGATATCCAGAGCCGCGGCGTGGCCACGCTCAATCACTATGAAACCGTGCGCGTGATCGCCAACCGCGCCAGCTATATGCTGCACGATGCGCTCGATGCGTTCGCCCGTCTCGACGAGGCGCAGGCGACCAAGATCATTGCGCAGGACGAGATCGTCGATCACGAGTTCCGTTCCATCATGCGCACACTGATCACCTTCATGATGGAAGATCCGCGCACGATTTCTGCCGCGCTCGACACCATGTGGGTGGCCAAGGCGATCGAACGGATCGGCGACCACTGCAAGAATATTGCCGAGTACGTGGTGTACGTGGTCGAAGGCAAGGATATCCGCCACACCGGTTATGCCAGTACGAAATTGAGCGCTGAACAGGACGCCCAGAACTAAAGCCTATGGTCGCAGACAAGACAACTATCCTGGTCGTCGAGGACGAACCGGCGATCGTCGAACTGGTCAGTTTCGCCTTGCGCGAAGCCGGCTGGAATCCGGTCGCAGTCAACAATGCCGGCGACGCCTGGGATTTCATCCAGCGCCGGTTGCCGCATATGATCCTGCTCGACTGGATGCTGCCGGATCAAACCGGTCTGCGCCTGCTGTCGCGTATCCGCGCCGACCGCAACTTCAACGAATTGCCGGTCATCATGCTGACCGCAAAGAGCATGGAAGAAGACAAGATCGCCGGTCTCGACAATGGCGCCGACGATTACATCACCAAACCTTTTTCACCGCGCGAATTGACAGCGCGAATCAACGCATTGTTGCGCCGCAAGCGGCCAGACCATTCGCAAAGCATGATGCGGGCCGGCGAGGTGACACTGGATCCGGTGAGCTGCAACGTCAGCCTGAAGGACCAGAAAATCGACATCGGCCACGCCGAATTCAAGCTGTTAAAATTCTTCCTTGCCCACCCGGACCGCGTGTTTTCGCGCAGCCAATTGCTCGACAAGGTGTGGGGCGATCACGTGGTGATCGAAGAACGCACGGTCGACGTGCACGTGCTGCGCCTGCGCAAAGTCCTGAAAGAGGCAGAGTACTTGATCAAGACCGTGCGTAGTGTAGGCTACATGCTATCCGAGAAATAGGCGCCGGGGCACCGATCGGCGCTCCAATATTGATATGAATCCGCAAATGTTGTTTTGGGTACCGGCACTGCTGCGCATGTCTCTGCTGCTGCTTTTCGTCGGTATCACCGGTTATTTCTTTGGCCCGGCCATTGCTTTTGGCCTCGGTACGGCGGGTTTCGGCCTGGTGGTGCTGGTGCAGCTGAAGTATCTGTACCGCTTGTCCGGCTGGTTGGACGATCCCGACAGCGAGAAGCTGCCCGACGGCTGGGGCGCTTGGACCGACGTCTTTTCCCGCCTGTACCGCCTGCGCCGCGACGACGAAAAAAATCGCACCGAATTGGGCGAGTGGCTGACCCGCTTCCGCCAGGCCATGAGCCTGCTGCCGGACGGCGTGGTCATCATGGACGACGTGCTGTTCCTCGAGTGGTGCAATCCGGCTGCGGAGAGACACCTGGGCCTGCAGAACTTGCGCGACAAGGGCATGCGCGTGACGAATCTGATCCGCAGCCCGGATTTCATGGATTACATCATCCTGGGCCGCTACGAGCATCCGCTGACGCTGACACTGCGCGAACGCAAGCTGATCGTGCAAATCATCCCTTTCGAGAACCGCCGCCAGATCCTGGTGACGCACGACGCCACCGAATCGGAACGCATCGATATGATGCGGCGCGATTTCATCGCCAATGCTTCGCACGAGCTGCGGACGCCGCTGACCGTGATCAACGGCTTCCTCGAAATCGCGTCCTCGCAGCCGAATCTCGATGCGCAGACGCGCAGCGCGCATTTGAAGCTGATGACCGAACAGGGGCATCGCATGCAGAACCTGGTCGAGGATATGCTGACGTTGACGCGGCTGGAGTCGATCGAATATCCGCTGCGGCCGGAACGCGTGGCGGTGAAGGCGCTGCTGGAGCAGATCATGGACGAGGCGAAGGCCTTGTCGGCCGGCCGCCATACGATCACGCTGTCGGCCGACGGACCGGACATCAAGGGCGGCACGGAGGAGTTGCGCAGCGCCTTCGGCAACCTGGTGTCGAATGCGGTGCGCTACACGCCGGAAGGCGGCACCATCAAGATTTCCTGGAAGATGAGCAAGTCCGGTCCCCAGTTTGCTGTGCAGGACAATGGCATCGGCATCAGTCCCGAGCACATCGCGCGCCTGACCGAACGCTTTTACCGCGTTGACAAGGGCCGTTCACGCGAAACCCAGGGCACCGGCCTGGGCCTGGCCATCGTCAAACACGTATTGCTGCGTCACGATGCGATCTTGACCATAGACTCCAAGCCGGAGCAGGGCAGTACCTTCATCGTCAGCTTCCCGATCACGGCGGCGATGGCGGATACGTTTTCTGCTGCTTCCGACTCTGTAGCAGCCGTTGGGTAACAGCTGATTTGACCTTGGCGCGCCCTCGTCTATAGATGGGGATATGCGCTGGCGAAAGGACGCGTCTCCCCTAGCTACCGTTAATATCACCGCTGAGACGCGTCTGCTGACTTTCCAAATACTTGTGGTGGCTCGCCCGCGCTACCTCCTTCCGCCATCCCACATCCCCATATACAGACGGGTAATTGGCTACGCTGTAGTTTTGCCAAAAAACGAAAGAGCAATGAATTGCGGGCACATGCTGGTGAGGCGATTACTACCTTCCCCCGTCATTCCCGCGTAGGCGGGAATCCATAAGCAAAGTCGCGCATCCCGTCTCACTAAGAAGTCCACTGAATGGCCGCGACATGGAACAAGGGGGACATACGCTAAAATCACAAGCTTCATGCCTGTTCCTGAGAAGCCCTTGCTCATGTCCACTCGTCGATTTTCCTGTGCGCTGATCTCCATCAGCCTGCTGCTTTCCGCTTGCACCACAACTCCTCCAACCGCACCTGTAACAGCGCCGGTAGTAGTGGCCCAAACCCCGCCGCCGCCCAAACCGCCGCGCAAAATCAAGATCGGCCTCGCCCTCGGCGGTGGCGCCGCGCGCGGCTTCGCCCACATCGGCGTGATCAAGGCGCTCGAAGCCCAAGGCATCTATCCCGACATCGTGGTCGGCACCAGCGCGGGGAGTTTGGTCGGCGCCTTGTATGCGGCCGGCAACGACGGCTTTACCTTGAACAAGCTGGCCCTGACCATGGACGAGTCGGCCATCGCCGACTGGTCGGTGCCGTTCTTTTCCAGCACCAGCGGGGTTTTGAAGGGCGAGGCGCTGCAGGAGTATGTCAATCGCACGGTCAAGAATCTGCCGATGGAAAAGATGAAGATTCCTTTCGGCGCGGTGGCAACCGATTTGCGTACCGGTGCGCCGGTGCTGTTCCAACGTGGCAATACCGGCGTCGCGGTGCGCGCCTCATCGGCAGTGCCGGGTGTGTTCCAGCCGGTGACGATCGGTGACCATACCTATGTCGACGGCGGGTTGGTGGCGCCGGTGCCGGTCAATTTTGCGCGCGCGATGGGCGCGGACTTCGTGATCGCGGTCAATATCTCTTCGCAACCCGAGGCGCAGACGGCCAACAGCACCTTGCAGATTTTGTTGCAGACCTTTGCCATCATGGGTCAGAGCATCAATCACTATGAGCTGAAGGGTGCCGACGTCGTGATTCAGCCGGGATTGGGTGCCATGAAGGGCAGCGACTTCGACAGCCGCAATGTGGCGGTATTGGCAGGCGAGCAGGCAACGGCCATTGCCTTGCCGGAAATTAAACGCAAGCTCGAGGCAATGCGGAATCAGTAGATTTGGAAGGCGACCTGCCCAATTTGACGTCTTGAGAGCGGGCCGCTGTCCCCTGATAATGTAGTTCAGTCGAACCTGGAGCTGACGCTGTCTGCCTCGCTGGCATCCTCACTATCTTCGCCATGCGCCAGCTCGACCCGGTTGCGTCCCGCCGCTTTGGCCCGGTAAAGCGCGGCGTCGGCGCGCGCCATGGCTTGCTGCACCGTTTCTCCTTTGCCTTTCGCGCCGGGGAGGGCGGTGGTGACGCCGATGCTGATGGTGACGTTCACCTTGCGTGCTCCGACCGGGGCGGCGGCGATGGCGTGCCTGAGGCGCTCGGCCAACCGTGCGGCGCCGTCCAGGTCGGTGTCCGGCGCCAGCACGCAGAATTCTTCGCCGCCGGTGCGCGCCACGGTGTCTGACGGGCGCGCCGTTTCGCGCAACAGACGCGCGGCTTGCCGCAACGCTTCGTCGCCGGCGGCGTGACCGTAGCGGTCGTTGACTTGCTTGAAGTGGTCAATATCGAGCATGAGCAGGGCCCAAGTGCTGCCGCCGCGCTGCACGCGGGCCAGTTCGGCCGACATGACGTGGATCAGTGAGCGCAGGTTGGCCAGGCCGGTCAAGGTGTCGTGCTGGGCCAGGTGTTGCAATCGCCGCACCACGCGCTGCAGCCGCCGCATCACGCGCATCACCGCCATCGCGCCCAGCATGAGGTTGAATAGCGACAACATGCTGGTCAGGCTGACGACGGTGATCTGGTTCATCCCGGTTGGCACACTGATCAGCAACGTGCCCGCAGCGCGCCAGAGCGACCACGCCACGGCAATACGGCCCGCGAATATCAGCCCCGCCGACACCAGCAAGCCGCTGACCAGTGCCGCCGCTGCCCGGCCGAACTCCCGTGCGATCGGTCGGGCGCTGGATACACCGCTGCGCAGGAGGACCGACGCCGCTATGGCGGCTATCAGTGCACCGCGCAGGAAAGGATTCGCGCCGAACGTCACGTCGAACACGCCCATTGCCATGGCCGCCAACAGGACCCCGCCGTCGAGCCATGGGGACCTGGGCTGCTTCAAAAACACACGCATGCCGCGCCCGAGCGCGACGAACGAGGCGACTATCGCGAAATTGCTCAATGCAATCCAGGAAAGGTCTGCGGAGCCGGCGATCTGCAGCGTGAATGTCACCGTCGCCAGCGAACACAGGCAAAACACCGACATGTGAAACGCCGTTTCGCGGGCCAGCCCCAGGAGCTTCCCGGCCACCCACCATCCAATGCCGGCAAACGCCAGCTGGACGGCTAGAACGAGATATAACAGATGATGAGCATTCATGAATTGGAAGTGGGGGAGCGGTACGGATTTCCTTCAATGCGTCGCGGTGGCGGACAGGCAGTCTCGTGGCGCGGCGTCTCCTTGCCGCCAGCGGCCTGCAACCCGTTTATACGTTCAATGTGCAGTAAGCGCCCGCTTACTGCGTACCGGACGGCGCGGCAGGATCCTGCGAGGTTTCTTCGGGAGCGTCGATGCGGCGCGCGCCGTTGAAGCGGCGTTTCCAGTAGCCTACATCCATGCTTTCTATGCGCACATCACCGCCGGGGGCCGGCGAGTGGATGAACTTGTTGTCGCCCAGATAAATACCGACGTGCGAAAAGCCGCGCTTGAGCGTGTTGTAGAACACCAGGTCGCCCGGCTGCAGATCTTTGGGCTCGACCTTTTGACCGACGTGGCTGATTTCCGCCGAAGTGCGCGGCAAGTCCTTGCCCCAGGCCTCTTTGAATACGTAGCGCACCAAGCCGCTGCAATCAAGACCGTTTTCCGGTGAGACACCGCCGAACTTGTAATGGATGCCGAGCATGTCGACGGCCTTCACCGCCAACTGCGACGCTTTGCTGGTGAGGGCCGACAGCGCTTCCATGGTTGAAGTGCCTTCCGGCAGCATGGGGTCGGCCAATGCCGGTTGCTGCGAAAGAATCGCAGCAGCGAGCAGGCAGATCGGACCTAGCTGTCGTACTTTTGTCATAGAGGCAAGTTGTTTCGGCGCAAGCTATGCAATGTACGGCAATACCGGGCGCAATGTCAAAAATTGGTGCTGCGGAGTATGCTGATAGGGTGCTCATAATCGGCCGAATAGGGGCTAAGGATTCATGTGTTTTTTGCCGTTAAAAAGTTGCTAGCCGGAATGGTTTGATTCTGGTTTTCGGTAGACGTTTATGAAATTGCAACGTACTAACGCCGTGTTTTGTCTCCATTAGAATGGCAAGCCTTGAAGAGAACTTGCGAAAACCGCGCATCTTGATCGCCGACGATTCGCGCCTGGTGCGCGCGGTCCTGATCAAGCGCATCGAGGGCTTGTTCGAGTTCCGCGAAGCGGTCGATGGCGAACAGGCGTGGGAAATATTGCTCGGCGATGCCGAGATTCGTGTCGTCATCAGCGATTTGACCATGCCGCGGCTCGACGGCTATGGCCTGCTGCAGCGCATACGGACATCCGACCTGGCGCGTATACGCGAACTGCCGGTGGTGGTGGTGTCGGGCAGTGACGAGGTCGCCGAACGCGAGCGGGCCAAAGCGGCTGGCGCCGATGACTTGATCACCAAGGGCATAGGCGCGGCGCAATTGCTGTCGCGGCTCGATGTGCTGGCCAGGCTTTCCAGCCCCTGATTCGATTCCCTGACCAAGCCCTTGCCGTGTGGCGCCGCTGTGATGATGGGTATAAGCGCAGCATGATGGAGGCGGCGAAGTGCGCGGTTTAGAATGCTTGCTTGTTCAATAAGGAGCTGCGATGCAATCCAAGCCTGTTCTGTCGCTGGACGATCTCAAGAAAATTGCTGCTGCCGCCGAAGCGGAAGCAAGGGCCAATAGCTGGGCCGTAACCATTTCCATCGTCGACGACGGTGGTCATTTGCTCTGGCTGCAACGCATGGATGGCGCGTCGCCGATTTCTGCCTATATTTCCCCGGCCAAGGCCAAGACCGCTGCCATGGGGCGGCGCGAATCGAAAGTATATGAAGACATGATCAACAACGGCCGCTATTCCTTCCTGTCGGTACCGGAAATCGAAGCGACGCTGGAAGGCGGCGTGCCTATCGTAGTCGACGGTCATTGCGTCGGTGCGGTTGGGGTCTCCGGCGTGAAATCAATCGAGGATGCGCAGATTGCCAAGGCGGGCATCGCCGCATTGTCGTAGTGCGGACCGGCAGAATCAGGAATCAGGTAAAGGGGGCGGGACGCAGGCGGGGTCGTTCTTGTCCGTCTGCATTGCCAAGCAGGGGTGTATTGCGCTATAATTAACCGGTTTGACCAATTTAATCCCGTCGTAGCGCATACCTATATCCCCATCGTTCCATTTGGCTCTCGCACACCCGTTTTGCGCCTCGACTGCGCGAAATTGCGAAGGCTGCCTTGGCGCGGCGCAACGGCGGTAACATCACCAGGAGTTACCCCTTGCCGCCCATTCTTTCAGGCCACACCGTTCCGGCCATCCTAGCGCTAGCGGACGGGTCCATTTTCCATGGTTTCGCTATCGGCGCGGCAGGTTCCACGACCGGTGAAGTCGTGTTCAATACCGCCATGACCGGCTATCAGGAAATCCTGACCGACCCCAGCTACAGTCGTCAGATCGTTACGCTGACCTATCCGCACATCGGCAATACCGGCATCAACCAGGAAGACGTGGAATCGGCCAAGGTGCATGCCGCCGGCCTGATCATCAAAGACTTGCCGCTGCAAGTCTCAAACTTCCGCTCCACGCAATCCCTGTCGGATTACCTGAAGGCGGAAAACGTGGTTGCCATCGCCGGCATCGACACGCGCAAGCTGACGCGCATCCTGCGCGAAAAAGGTGCACAGGCTGGCGCCATCGTCGCCGGCGCCGATGCCAACGCCGAGCAAGCTCTCGCGCTGGCGCGTTCCTTCCCCGGTTTGACCGGCATGGATCTGGCCAAGGTCGTGTCCGCTACCGAGCGCTACCAATGGACCGAAGCAGAATGGCAGTTGGGTCAGGGTTACGGCCAATTGAGCAATCCGAAATTCCACGTGGTGGCCTTCGACTTCGGCGTCAAGCGCAACATCCTGCGCATGCTGGCCGAGCGCGGCTGCAAGGTGACGGTGCTGCCGGCTCAGGCTTCGGCTGCGGATGTGCTGGCCTTGAATCCGGACGGCGTCTTCCTGTCCAATGGGCCGGGCGACCCCGAGCCTTGCGATTACGCGATTGCGGCCAGCAAGGAATTGATCGAGCGTGGCATCCCGACTTTCGGCATCTGCCTCGGCCACCAGATCATGGCGCTGGCTTCGGGCGCGAAGACGCTCAAAATGAAGTTCGGTCATCACGGCGCCAACCACCCGGTGCAAGACCTCGATACCAGGCAAGTGCTGATCACCTCGCAAAACCACGGCTTCGCGGTTGATGCGGCCAGCCTGCCGGCCAATTGCCGCGTCACCCACGTGTCGCTGTTCGACGGCTCGCTGCAGGGTTTCGCGCGCACCGACAAACCGGCGTTCTGCTTCCAGGGCCACCCGGAAGCGTCGCCTGGGCCGCATGACATCGGCTACCTGTTCGATCGTTTCATCAGTCTCATGGAAAACAGTGTTGCGCGGGCAACGACGGAGAACCAGAAAAATGCCTAAGCGTACCGACCTAAAAAGCGTCCTGATCATCGGCGCCGGCCCCATCATCATCGGCCAGGCCTGCGAATTCGACTACTCCGGCGCACAGGCCTGCAAGGCACTGCGTCACGAGGGCTATCGCGTCATCCTGGTCAACAGCAATCCGGCCACCATCATGACCGACCCGGAGATGGCCGACGTCACCTATATCGAGCCTATCACCTGGCAGATGCTGGAACGCATCATCGAGAAGGAACGCCCTGACGCCATCCTGCCGACCATGGGCGGCCAGACCGCGCTCAACTGCGCGCTCGACCTGCACAACAACGGCGTGCTGAAGAAATACAACGTCGAACTGATCGGCGCTTCGCCGGAAGCGATCGACAAGGCCGAGGACCGTTCCAAGTTCAAGGCGGCGATGACCAAGATTGGTCTTGGCTCGGCGCGTTCGGGCGTGTCGCACAGCATGGACGAATCCTGGGCGGTGCAGAAAGACATCGGCTTCCCGGTCATCATCCGTCCTTCGTTCACCATGGGCGGCACCGGTGGCGGCATTGCCTACAACCCGGAAGAATTTGAAACCATCTGCAAGCGCGGCCTGGAAGCCTCGCCCACCAGCGAACTGTTGATCGAAGAGTCCCTGATCGGCTGGAAAGAGTTCGAGATGGAGGTGGTGCGCGACAAGAAGGATAACTGCATCATCGTCTGCTCGATCGAAAACCTCGATCCCATGGGCGTCCATACCGGCGATTCGATCACCGTGGCGCCGGCGCAAACGCTGACCGACAAGGAATACCAGCTCATGCGCAACGCCTCGCTGGCGGTGCTGCGCGAGATCGGTGTCGATACCGGTGGCTCCAACGTGCAGTTCGCGATCAATCCGCAAGACGGCCGCATGATCGTCATCGAGATGAATCCGCGCGTGTCGCGCTCTTCCGCGTTGGCGTCGAAGGCGACCGGTTTCCCGATCGCCAAGATCGCGGCCAAGCTCGCGGTCGGTTTCACGCTCGATGAATTGCGCAATGAGATCACGGGCGGCGCCACGCCGGCTTCGTTCGAGCCCAGCATCGACTACGTGGTCACCAAGATCCCACGCTTCGCCTTCGAGAAATTCCCGCTGGCCGACAGCCACTTGACCACGCAGATGAAGTCGGTGGGCGAGGTGATGGCGATCGGACGCACCTTTCAGGAGTCGTTCCAGAAAGCCTTGCGCGGCCTCGAAGTCGGCGTCGACGGCATGAACGAGAAGACCAAGGACCGCGAAGTCATCGAAGTGGAACTCGGCGAGCCGGGACCGGAACGCATCTGGTACGTCGGCGACGCCTTCGCCCAGGGCTTCTCGCTGGAGGAAGTGCACCAGCTGACACACATCGACCCTTGGTTCTTGGTGCAGATCAAGGAAATCGTCGATATCGAATTGTGGCTGGAGAGTCAGTCCCTGAATGCGCTCGACCGCGCCACGCTGCTGCGCCTGAAGCAAAAGGGCTTTGCCGACCGCCGTCTGGCCAAGCTGCTGCAAACCACCGACCAGGCCGTGCGCGAGCAGCGCCGCGCTCTCAACGTGCGCCCGGTGTACAAGCGCGTCGATACTTGCGCCGCCGAATTCGCGACCAATACCGCCTACATGTACTCGACCTACGAGGAAGAGTGCGAAGCGCAGCCGACCGACAAGAAGAAGATCATGGTGCTGGGCGGCGGACCGAACCGCATCGGCCAGGGTATCGAGTTCGACTATTGCTGCGTGCATGCCGCGCTGGCAATGCGTGAAGACGGCTACGAGACCATCATGGTCAACTGCAACCCGGAAACCGTGTCGACCGACTACGACACTTCCGATCGCCTGTACTTCGAGCCGCTGACGCTGGAAGACGTGCTGGAAATCGTCGACAAGGAAAAGCCCTACGGCGTGATCGTCCAGTACGGCGGCCAGACGCCGCTCAAGCTGGCACTCGACCTCGAAGCCAACGGCGTGCCTATCGTCGGCACCTCGCCGGACATGATCGACGCGGCCGAAGACCGCGAGCGTTTCCAGAAGCTGCTGCACGACCTCGGCCTGCGCCAGCCGCCCAACCGTACCGCGCGCACGGAAGAAGATGCCTTGCGTCTGGCACAGGAAATCGGCTACCCGCTGGTGGTGCGTCCTTCCTACGTGCTTGGCGGCCGTGCGATGGAAATCGTGCACGAGCAGCGCGACCTTGAGCGCTATATGCGCGAAGCAGTCAAGGTGTCGAACGATTCGCCGGTGCTGCTCGACCGCTTCCTCAATGACGCCATCGAAGTCGACGTCGATTGCCTGTCCGACGGGCAGCGCACCTTCATCGGCGGCGTGATGGAGCACATCGAACAGGCCGGCGTGCACTCGGGCGACTCGGCCTGCTCGCTGCCGCCTTATTCGCTGGCGCAGGAAACCATCGCCGAACTGAAACGCCAGACTTCGCTGATGGCCAAGGGTTTGAACGTGGTCGGCTTGATGAACGTGCAGTTTGCGATCCAGAAGCAGGAAATCGACGGCAAGATCCAGGATGTGGTGTTCGTGCTGGAAGTGAACCCGCGCGCTTCGCGTACCGTACCTTACGTGTCCAAGGCTACCGGTTTGCAGCTGGCCAAGATTGCCGCGCGTTGCATGGTCGGCCAGTCGCTCGACAGCCAGGGCATCGGAGCAGAAGTCGTGCCGTCCTACTACAGCGTGAAGGAAGCGGTGTTCCCGTTCGTGAAGTTCCCCGGTGTCGACACCATCCTCGGACCGGAAATGAAATCGACCGGCGAAGTGATGGGTGTCGGCAAGACCTTCGGCGAAGCCTTCGTCAAGTCGCAGTTGGGAGCAGGCATCAAGCTGCCGCGTTCAGGCAAGGTGTTCCTGAGCGTGAAGAACAGCGACAAGCCGCGTGCCGTGCAAGTGGCCAAGGACTTGCTTGAGATCGGGTTCTCGGTAGTCGCTACGCGCGGCACAGCTGCGGCGATCGCGGCGGCCGGTGTGCCGGTGACCACGGTCAACAAGATGGTCGAAGGCCGTCCGCATATCGTCGACATGATAAAAAACCAAGAAATTGCCTTGGTGATCAACACGGTCGAAGAGAAGCGCACGGCCATTCACGATTCGCGCAACATCCGTACCTCGGCCCTGGCGGCGCGAGTGACCACCTACACCACCATCGCCGGTGCGGAAGCGGCCGTGGAAGGCATGGCCCACATGGACGAGCTGCATGCCTACGATTTACAAGGGCTGCATAAATCTCTAAACTTGTAAGGTCAAAGCAGCCGCATGGTCGACGTGATCGGCATGTTCGGCTGCCTTAGCTAACAAACAATTTCATAGCAATACCGACCGCAGAGCTTGCAGGGCGCAAAAACGCCTTCCAAGCTCTGTGGTTTTCCTTTATCAAGAGAAATCATGAGTTCTGTACCTATTACCAAGCGCGGCGCCGAATTGCTCAAGGAAGAGCTGCACCGTCTCAAAACCAAAGACCGCCCGGCCGTGATCAACGCCATTGCCGAGGCGCGCGCGCAAGGTGATCTTTCGGAAAACGCCGAGTACGACGCCGCCAAGGAGCGCCAAAGCTTTATCGAAGGCCGCATTGCCGATCTCGAAGGCAAGCTGGGTGCGGCGCAAGTCATCGACCCGGAGTTGCTCGACGCCGAAGGTCGCGTCGTATTTGCTTCCACCGTGGATCTGGAAGACCTGGAGTCGGGTGAGAAAGTCAGCTACCAGATCGTCGGCACCGACGAAGCCGATTTGAAACATGCCAAGGTTTCGATCACTTCGCCGATCGCACGTGCGCTGATTGGCAAGTACGCAGGCGATGTGGTCGAAGTGCAGGCGCCGTCCGGCGCGCGCGAGTATGAAATCCTCGAAGTGCGTTACGTCTAAAGCGGGCGCTCGGTGGGCCCCACGATAAGGATAGCTTGCCTTCGTTTTCTGCTGACCATGTTGTGGGTCAGCAGTTTGTGGACGGTCGGCTACCTGGTGGCGCCGACCTTGTTTGTTACCCTGCCTGATCGCGTGTTAGCTGGCACCATCGCAGGCAGCATGTTCCGCGTCGAGGCATGGTGGTCGGTAGCCTGCGGACTGGTCCTCTTTGCTTTGCACGCAACAAGAAAGCCGCGTCCCAACAGAGTGTTGTGGCTGATTGCCGCGATGCTGGCCTGTACCTTGCTCGGTTATTTTGCGCTGCATCCGTTCATGGCAGCGTTGCGTGAAGCGGCGGGGCCGAGTGGGATCATGACTGCCGATGCGAGAATGCAATTTGGTGTCCTGCACGGCGTTTCCAGCGGACTGTATCTGATAGCGAGCCTGTTGGGACTGGCCTTGGTTCTCCAGTCCCGCGACAAAGAATAAAACTTAACTGCGAAGCTTAACGGCCCGCAGATTTCTTGGTGCTGCGCTGGCGCGGCTTGGCGCGCTTGATCGAACCGCCCTGGGTCACGCGCTCATTGCCTTTGACCATGACCTTGGTGACGCTCGGCTTCTTGGTGCCGCTGGCGCTGGGTTTGACGATGGTCACCTGGCGCATGCCCTTGCCGGCGGTGGCGCTGCGTTCCTTGACGGCTTCCTTCTTCGGGCGATAGACCACCAGCAGTTTGCCGATATGCTGGACCGGTGCGGCCTCGAGCTTGGCGCAGATGGTTTCGTACATCTCTATGCGCGCTTCGCGGTCGTCGCCGAATACGCGGATCTTGATCAAGCCGTGTGCATTGAGGCTGGCGTCGATTTCCTTCAGCAGGCTGGGCTTGAGGCCCGCTTCGCTGATCATGACGACCGGATTGAGCGCATGGGCTTCGGCGCGCAGGGCGCTACGTTCGGCGGGAGTGAGTTTGAGCATGGATTTCCCTTGAAATAGGGATGGCATATAAAAGCAGTATTCTAACGGAATGGCAAAGAATAAATTCAATAAAAACTGGCTGCACGACCACATCAACGACCCCTACGTGAAGCTGGCGCAGAAAGAAGGCTATCGCGCCCGCGCCGCCTACAAGCTCAAGGAAATCGACGAAAGCGAGCACTTGATCAAGCCGGGCCAGGTCATCGTCGATCTCGGCAGCACGCCGGGCAGCTGGTCGCAATACGCGCGCAACAAGCTGGCGGGTAAGGACGGCGGCGGCATTCATGGCACCATCATCGGACTGGACATGCTGCCGATGGAGCCGATTGCCGACGTCCACTTCATCCTCGGCGATTTCCGCGAGGACGAGTCGGTGCAACAGTTAGAGCAAGTGCTGGCCGGCCGCAAGGTCGACCTGGTGCTGTCCGACATGGCGCCCAACCTGTCCGGCATTGCCATCGCCGATGCGGCGCGGGTCGAGCACATCATTGACCTGGCGATAGAATTTGCCCAAAAGCACATGAAACCCTCGGGTTCGCTGCTGGTCAAATGCTTCAACGGTACCGGCTTCAACCAGATCCTTGACAATTTCCGGCGCGAGTTCAAGGTGGTTGTGCAAAAGAAGCCCAAGGCCAGCCGCGACAAATCGTCCGAAATCTTCTTGCTTGGCAAAATCCTCAAGAATCCCGCCTGAATGTTGCCAAGATCGTACAAAAGAGAGCCGTTAGCTCTTGATTTTTCAGGACTTTCGCCCCATGTCCACGCTGCAAGTCCCTATTATTGCGAGTAGAATCGCGTTTACCAGAAAAAATGCAGAGGAGGCCGCTTTTGCCTCCGAGGAGTCCCCGTGAACAATATGTTTTCTAAAGCCGCGATTTGGGCAGTCATCTTATTGGTGCTGTTCATGCTATTCAAGCAGTTCGACAACCACGGACTGTCCAGCGGCGCGACCCCGATCGCCTATTCGGACTTCCTCGATGAAGTGAGGTCCAAGCAGATCAAGGATGCCGTTCTGGAAGGCACCAGCATCGTCGCCACCACCACCGACGGCAAGAAGGTCAAAGCCACCATGACTTACATGGATCATGGCTTGATCGGCGATCTGGTCAATAACGGCGTCAAGTTCGACAACAAAGCTCCGGAAGAGCAATCTTTCCTGTCGCAGGTTTTCATTTCCTGGTTCCCGATGCTGCTCTTGATCGGCGTCTGGGTATTCTTCATGCGCCAGATGCAAGGCGGCGGCAAGGGCGGGGCATTCTCGTTCGGCAAGTCGAAGGCGCGCATGCTCGACGAAACCAATAACGCCGTGACCTTTGCCGACGTCGCCGGTTGCGACGAAGCGAAAGAAGAAGTGAGCGAACTGGTCGACTTTCTGCGCGACCCCACCAAGTTTCAGAAACTCGGCGGCCGCATCCCGCGCGGCGTGCTGATGGTTGGCCCGCCCGGTACCGGCAAGACCTTGCTGGCGCGCGCCATCGCCGGCGAAGCGAAGGTGCCGTTCTTCACCATTTCGGGTTCCGATTTTGTCGAAATGTTCGTCGGTGTCGGCGCTTCGCGCGTGCGCGACATGTTCGACAATGCCAAGAAGCATGCGCCCTGCATCGTCTTCATCGATGAAATCGATGCGGTTGGCCGCCATCGTGGCGCCGGTGTCGGCGGCGGTAATGACGAACGCGAACAGACGCTGAATCAATTGCTGGTCGAGATGGACGGTTTCGAGCCGAATTCCGGCGTGATCGTGGTAGCTGCCACCAACCGTTCCGACGTGCTCGACAAGGCCTTGCTGCGTCCCGGCCGTTTCGACCGCCAGGTGTCGGTGGGCTTGCCCGACATCCGCGGCCGCGAACAGATCCTCAATGTCCACATGCGCAAGGTGCCGATTTCGAACGACGTCGAAGCCGCTGTGCTGGCGCGTGGCACGCCTGGCTTCTCGGGCGCCGATCTGGCCAACCTGGTCAACGAAGCGGCCTTGTTTGCCGCACGCCGCAACAAGCGTACGGTCGAAATGCAAGACTTCGAAGATGCCAAGGACAAGGTCTACATGGGGCCGGAGCGCAAGTCGGCCGTCATTACCGAATCGCAGCGCCGCAAGACTGCTTTCCACGAGGCCGGCCATGCGGTGATCGCCAAGCTGCTGCCCGAGTGCGATCCGGTGCACAAGGTCAGCATCATGCCGCGCGGGTGGGCCCTGGGCGTGACCTGGACGCTGCCGGAAGAAGACCAGTTGAACGACTACAAGGACAACATGCTGGCAGACATCGCCATGCTGTTCGGCGGCCGTGCCGCTGAAGAATTATTCCTCAACGTTTTGTCCACTGGCGCTTCCGACGATTTCCGCCGTGCCACCAACATCGCCCGCTCGATGGTGATGCGCTATGGCATGTCCGACGCGCTTGGCACCATGGTGTACGTCGAAACTGAGCAGGACAACGGTTTCCGCAAGCCGATTTCGGAAGCGACCCAGGAAGTGGCCGACGCCGAAATCCGCCGCATCCTCGATACGCAATATGCGTTGGCCAAGAAGCTGCTTGAGGAAAGCCGCGACAAGGTCGAGGCGATGTCCAAGGCCTTGCTCGAATGGGAAACCATCGATGCCGATCAGGTGACCGACATCATGGAAGGCAAGGAGCCGCGCCCGCCCAAGGACACCCGTCTGACGAAGAAGGCCGTGCCGGGCAACCCGCCGGACATCAAGCCCAGCGCTCCCGCCACGGTTTGAACAGTGGCTTAACAACAGAGGGTGAGGAGTAATCCTCGCCCTTTTTGTTTGGTGCAAAAGAAAAAACGATGCAAGCTATCCTGCAATGCGGACGCTACAACCTGCCGCTGAATACGGGCAGGCCGCTGGTGATGGGCATACTTAACGTCACGCCCGACTCCTTTTCCGACGGCGGTCAATTCTATTCGTTGGACCTGGCCTTGTCGCAGGCGGAACAGATGATTGCGGAAGGCGTCGACATCATCGACATCGGCGGCGAATCGAGCCGTCCCGGCGTGCAGCCGGTATCGCTGGAAGAAGAGTTGCGGCGCGTGATGCCCATCCTGTATGCGTTGCGCGATTGCGGCAAACCGCTGTCGATCGACACCTACAAGCCGCAGGTGATGCGCGAGGCGATTGCCGCCGGCGCCGACCTGATCAACGACATCAAGGGATTCCGGGAGCACGGCGCCGTCGAAGCGGTGGCGGAGGCTGATTGCGCGCTTTGCATCATGCACATGCAAGGCGACCCGCAGAGCATGCAGCGCGATCCGCGCTATGGCGACGCGGTACAGGAGGTGAGCGGCTTCTTGAGCGACCGGGTCAAAGTGTTGGAGCAGGCCGGCGTTGCGCGTGCACGCTTGTGCATCGACCCCGGCTTCGGCTTCGGCAAGACGCTCGAGCACAACCTGGCTCTGCTGAACAATATCGGCAAGATGCAGGATGAGACCGGCTTGCCTGTGCTCGCCGGCCTGTCGCGTAAATCGATGCTGGGCAGCTTGACAGGGAAACCGGTCGAAGGCAGGCTGGCGGGAAGTTTGGCGGCGGCATTGGCAGCGACGGCGCAGGGAGCCCGCATTTTGCGGGTGCATGATGTCGCGGAGACGGTCGACGCGTTGAAGGTGTGGACGGCGACCATGGTTGGTCCCGTGGGGACGAAGCAAAAACAAGAGGAAGAACAAGAATGACACGCAAATACTTCGGCACAGACGGCGTACGCGGCCGGGTCGGCACCCTGCCCATCACGCCCGGCTTCGTCATGCGGCTAGGCTATGCCGCAGGTCGCGTGTTGACCCGCACCAGCACCACGGGCGGCAAGCCGGTGGTGTTGATCGGCAAGGACACGCGCATTTCCGGCTACATGCTGGAAGCTTCGCTGGAGGCCGGTTTCGCCGCGGCCGGCGTCGACGTCATGCTGGCCGGACCGATGCCGACGCCTGCCATCGCCTACCTGACGCGCGCCTTGCGCCTGACGGCCGGCGTGGTGATTTCTGCATCGCACAATCCCTATCACGACAACGGCATCAAGTTCTTTTCCGGGCTCGGCAGCAAGCTGCCCGACGCGGTGGAAACCGCGATCGAGACGGCGATGGACGACCCCATCGATTGCGTACCGTCGGAAAGCCTGGGCAAGGCCAAGCGCCTCGACGATGCGCGCGGCCGCTATATCGAATTCTGCAAGAGCACGTTCCCCAACGAGCTCGATTTGCGCGGTTTCAAGATCGTGGTCGATTGCGCCCACGGCGCTGCCTATCACATTGCGCCCGACGTATTCCATGAACTGGGCGCCGAGGTGGTGGCGATCGGCAATCAGCCCAATGGCTTGAACATCAACGACGGCCATGGCGCCACGGCGCCCGAAGCCTTGTCGGCCGCGGTGCGCGAGCATAGGGCCGACTTCGGCGTTGCACTTGACGGCGATGCCGACAGGCTGTTGCTGGTTGACGCCAGCGGCCGTGTCTACAACGGCGACGAGCTGTTGTATGTGATGGTGAAAGACCGCTTGGCCGTCGGTCCGGTGGCGGGCGCGGTTGGCACCCTGATGACCAATATGGCGGTCGAGGTGGCGCTCAAGAAAATGGGCGTCGGCTTTGCGCGCGCCAAGGTTGGCGACCGCTACGTGCTCGAAGTCCTGCAGGAACGCGGCTGGGTGCTCGGCGGCGAGGGATCGGGACACATGCTCTTCCTCGACAAGCATACGACCGGCGACGGCATCATTTCGGCGCTGCAGATTCTGTCCGCGCTCAAGCGCAGCGGCAAGACGCTGGCGCAATTCACGGAAGACATGGTGCTGTTCCCGCAAAAACTGATCAACGTCAAGGTCGCACCCGGCTACGACTGGCAAATCAATGGCGCAATGGTGGCTGAAAAGAATGCGGTGGAAGCGGAGCTTGGCGAAGAGGGGCGGGTCTTGATCCGCGCCTCGGGTACGGAGCCCTTGATACGCGTGATGGTGGAAGCCAAGTCGGCGCAAGTGGCCGAGAGCATGGCGCGCCGCATCGCCGACAAGCTCGCGGTCTGAACGGAAGCCGGGTAGGGCGGGGCAAATGAATCCGAAGTCTCATGTTCCCATCCTGGTGGTGGAAGACGAGTCCAGCATCGCCGAGTTGCTGCGCTTTACCCTGCAGGATGCAGGGTTCGACGTGAATATCGCCGCGACCGCGCAGGCTGCCCGTCAGGCTCTGGAAAAAGCTTTGCCGCGCCTGGTGCTGCTCGACTGGATGTTGCCGGACACGGCAGGCATCACCCTGTTAAATGAATGGCGCGGCAATGCGCGCACGGCCGCATTGCCAGTCATCATGCTGACTGCGCGCAGCCTCGATGAAGACAAGGTGAAAGGCTTGAATGCCGGCGCCGACGACTATGTGACCAAGCCATTTTCGCCGCGCGAACTGGTGGCGCGCATCCATGCCTTGTTGCGCCGCCAGGCGCCGAGCGAAAAAAACGAGCCGAAATCGATTGGCATGATTACGCTCGATGAAGAAAGGCATGTCGTCCTGGTGAAAAATTCACCGGTCGACGTGGGGCCGGCCGAATTCAGGCTGCTGCAATTCCTGATGTCATATCCAGAGCGCGTGTTCTCGCGTACGCAGTTGCTCGACAGGGTGTGGGGTGACCTTGCCTACTTGGAAGAGCGCACGGTGGACGTCCATATCATGCGCCTGCGCAAATCCCTGGGCAGCGCCGCGGACTATTTGAAGACAGTGCGCGGGGTTGGCTACATGTTGAAATCCGGCGTGGAAAGTTAGCCACGAAGTGAGCAACTAAGCCGGCCGCACGGCACAGAACCGAATTACGTTGTCAATGCTGCATGATTGCTCATGGAAATTGTGCCATTCATGGGGCCTTAAATTGATCAATACCCCTCGTTGGCGTATAATGACGGTCTTCGGAGTGTAGCGCAGCCCGGTAGCGCACCTGCTTTGGGAGCAGGGGGTCCAAGGTTCGAATCCTTGTACTCCGACCAGATTCAAGGACTTGGAAGTGTAGGCTTCCAGGTCCTTTTTCTTTGCACGTTCTCCGCTTGACGCATGGCGCGTTATTGACGCCTGCCAAACAAGGCGAGCGCTGCGGCGCGCTGTATTGCATGATCCACGATGGGAGGCGGATAGCTAAGCGGGTCAAAAGCTTCGGATAACCAAGGCGCATGGATCGCATCGTCCTTGATTGCAGCGAGCTCGGGACAGTAGCGCCGGATGAATGCACCTTGCGGATCGAAGCGCTTCGACTGAGTGACGGGATTGAATATCCGGAACCAGGGCTGGGCATCGCAACCGGTGGAGGCGGCCCATTGCCAGCCGCCATTGTTGGATGCCAAGTCGAAGTCGATGAGTCTTTCCGCGAAATATCGCTCTCCCCAGCGCCAGTCTACGAGCAAGTCTTTGACCAGAAAGCTGGCCGTGATCATGCGCAGCCGATTGTGCATGTACCCGGTCTGGTTGAGCTGACGCATCGCCGCGTCGACAATCGGGTAACCGGTTCGGCCCTCGCACCAGGCGGCGAACATGGTTCTATCGTTGGAAAATCGCAGCGTATCGTATTCGGATTTGAACGCGTGATCGACAACGTCGGGCCGATGCCATAGTAACTGCTGATAGAACTCGCGCCAGATCAATTCCGACAACCAAGTCTCCGCTCCCGGACCGCCGATTTGTCGGGCGGTGCGCACCAACTCGCGGATCGAAACCGTACCGAAGCGCAAATGGACGGAAAGATAGGAGGGACCTCTGACAGCGGGAAAATCTCGCCGTTCGCGGTAGTGCGCGATGCGTCCGCAAAACTCTTCAAACAAGGTCTCGCCGCCGGACATGCCCGGGTTGAAGTTGGCGACGTCGGTTTCGTCGAAACCTAGCGAGCCGAGTGAGGGCAGCATACCGGCTATGCCTTGGGCGAGATGATGCAAATGGGAGCGAACGGAGTACGACTTCAGATGGAAATCATTGATCTTCGCCAGCCAGTTGCGCTTATAAGGCGTAAATACGCTATACATGCCGCCGCTTTGCGTCAGGATTTCATTTTTTTCGAAAATTACCTGATCCTTGAAGCTGTAGAATTGCACGCCTTGCGTTTGCAGACTGGTAGCCACCGCGGCGTCGCGCGCGATGGCAGAAGGCTCGTAATCATGATTTACGTAGACGGCTTGGGCGCCGTATTCCGCAGCCAGGCGCGGTATTTCCGTGAGTGGATCGCCATGCGCCACCACCAGGCCGGAACCATGTTGTGCCAGTTCTGCCTGCAGTTCAACCAGGCTTTCCCGGATAAACGCAACGCGGCGATCGTTGCGTGGCAGCGAGGCTAGTATGGTGGTGTCGAAGACAAAAACGGGGATTACGCGGGACGAAGCTTTCAAGGCTTGATACAACGCCGCATGATCGAACAGGCGCAGATCGCGACGAAACCAGGCGAATACCGTCATGGCCGAAATAGGAAAAGTAAGTGATGTGGAACATAGCGGTTTGACAGGGCTCGCCTGAATGAAGCATGGCTTGACCGTCAAATTGCGTCGTAGCTACACTGTCCATTCTAATCGCGCCGATGATGGAAAGAATTTAGAAAATATGTTTAACACAGCCGAAGAAATTCAAGCCTTTATTGCGGCGTTCGAGCAGTGCACTTTACCCAAGCCAAGCTGGACGCATCATGCCCATTTGGTGGCGGCCTTGTGGTACCTCACACACCATAGCGAGGAAGAAGCGCTGGAAATCATGCGTCGCCGGATTCGCGCTTACAACGAAGCGGTAGGCACGGAGAATTCAGACGGCAGCGGTTACCACGAAACTTTGACCAGATTGTTTCTGCAAGGCATTTCTTTGCATGTCGCCAAACATCAGGGAGTGGCCTTGCCGGATTCGGTGACTGCCTTGCTGGCTTCGCCGCTTGGCAAGCGGGAATGGCCGCTGCGCTTTTATTCACGCGAACGCCTGTTTTCGGTCGAGGCCAGGCGGCATTGGGTCGCTCCGGAAAAGCCCGTGGAAGAAGCTTCGGCATAGCTTATGGTATTGCGGCCAATCTGGTCTGGTAATTGTGACAAGACGATTACCTGCTTTTGCCTGCCGCCAGAGTCCTTGTGATACCATCCGCCATCGCAATTATTATGGTGGTAAGTACGATGCCCCTAGACCCGATGCCGACCTCTGTTCGGCCTTATATTCCCGCCGACGCCAAGCTCCCCGAACTGAGTTTCCGTGCCCTGCTGATGGGTGTGGTTCTCGGCATGGTTTTCGGTGCTTCCTCCCTGTATCTGGTGCTGAAGGTCGGCCTCACGGTCAGCGCTTCGATTCCGGTGGCCGTGATCGCCATTACCCTGTTCCGCTTGACCCATAAACTGGGCGGCAAGGATTCTTCCATCCTCGAAAACAGCATTACCCAGACGGCCGGCTCCGCTGGCGAGTCAATCGCCTTCGGCCTGGGCGTCACCATGCCGGCGATCCTCATCCTCGGCTTCGACCTGGAAATCTCGCGCGTAATGCTGGTCGGCGTGTTGGGCGGTTTGCTCGGCATCTTGCTGATGATCCCGATGCGCCGCACCATGATCGTGGTGCAGCACAATGAATTGAAGTATCCGGAAGGCACGGCCTGTGCCGAAGTGCTGAAGGCTGCTGCGACCGACTCTTCGCGCGAAGCGGCCGGCGAGATCGGCAGCTCGAGTGGCGAGGATGCACAAAAGGAAGCGGGTCAACGCGCCAAGGTGATCTTCGGCGGCTTTGGCCTGGGCCTGCTCTATAAGGTATTCAACATCGCGTTCAAGGGCTGGAAAGACGTACCCGAGATCGTGTTCGGCGCACCGCTCAAGAGCGGTTCTATCGGCGCCGAGATTTCGCCGGAACTGCTTGGCGTTGGCTACATCATCGGCCCGCGCATCGCTTCGATCATGGCGGCCGGGGGCGTGATGTCCTACCTGTTGCTGATCCCGATGATCAAGTTCTTCGGCGAGCATCTGGGCGTGCCGATTCCGCCCGGAACCAAGCTGATCGGCGAAATGTCGCCTAACGATATCCGCGGTGCCTATGTGCTGTACATCGGTGCCGGCGCGGTCGCCACCGGCGGCCTGGTCAGCCTGGTCCGTGCGCTCCCCATTATCTGGCGCAGTCTGACAGCCGGTTTGTCCGGCATGAGCCAAGGCGTGAAAGCAGCGCTGCCGCTGCGCACTGATGAAGACATCCCCATTAAGTGGGTGGCAATCGGTTCCCTCGGCATTATCGCCGTCATTACGGCCGCTACGCCGTTGCACATGAACTTGCTCGGCGCCTTGCTGATCCTGGTATTCGGTTTCCTGTTCGCTACGGTGTCGTCGCGCCTGACCGGCGAGATCGGGTCTTCGTCCAATCCGATTTCGGGCATGACAGTGGCAACCTTATTGTTTACTTGCCTGATCTTCCTGATCATGGGCTGGACCGGCGGCCAGTATTATGTGACGGCCTTGTCGGTTGGCGCCATCGTCTGTATCGCTTCAAGCAATGCCGGCACGACCTCGCAAGACTTGAAGACAGGTTTCCTGGTCGGTTCGACGCCGCGCCTGCAGCAGTACGCCATTCTGGCCGGCGCGCTTTCTTCGGCCCTGATCCTCGGCCCCATCCTGCTCAAGCTTAACGACGCCGGTACCGTCTACGTGCCGGCTGCGCAAGTGGCTCCCGGCTTGACTACAGATGCCAGCAAATTGATGGATACCGCCAAGCTGCAGGGTCCGCAAGCGGCACAGGATGCCAATACTTATAAGGTATGGCACAAGACCGACACTGTCGGCGGTCCGTCCGGCAAATATCTGGTCGACGACAGCGGCAAGGTTGCTTACCTGGTTGATCCGGGCATCAACGGTTCCTACACCAAGCGTCCGGATGGCAGCGAGGTGAAGAAATACGATGCGCCGAAGGCGGTGTTGATGTCGTATATCATTAAAGGCATCCTGGACCGTCAGTTGCCCTGGACGCTGGTGCTGTTCGGCGTCATGATCGCCGTGGTGCTGGAAATGTCGGGTATTCCTTCCCTCGCTTTCGCAGTCGGCGTGTATCTGCCTCTGTCTTCGTCGGCGCCGTTGTTCATCGGCGGCATGGTGCGCTGGCTGGTCGACAAGCGCAACGAGCGCCTGCCGCACTACGCTCATATGACTGCCGAGGAAAAGCAGGCGGCTGGCGACAGCAGTTCCGGCGTCTTGCTGGCTTCGGGCTATATTGCCGGCGGCGCTTTGGCCGGTATCATTATCGCGTTCACCGCCGGCATTCTGACCAATTTCGATCAAGCCGTCGGCGCTTGGGCCGAGAAGAGCAATCCCTTCTTTGCCGGCGCCAGTGCCGACGCCCTGTCCCTGTTGCCTTACGCGGTCATTGTCCTGCTGCTGTATTGGGTTGGTCTGGACCAGAAGCACAAGCCCGCATAATGGGTTGATCGATTCCCGAACGGCCTTGAAACGCCGCTCCACCGCAGGGTGGAGCGGCGTTTTTGTTTCCGGAAAGCCATCCCAGTTATCCCCAAATTCCGGAATTAGGCCGGAAATTCCCCCTTTATTCTTGCGATGAGCCGCGTGCGAATTGGCACAAGATGAGCCATGTTTTCTTTTCGGACCATGCCGGGCACATGGGTTTGGGCGCATTTCATTCACGGCGTCCGAGTTGCTGGTGTCACCGGCAAGGAAGGTGAAAATGAAATTGAAGAAAAAAGATGCGCGCTTGCGCGATAGTGGCAGCAAAACAGCGGCTGCAGCCGGTGCACATGCAGACGGTTGCGTGAATCTGCGCGAGCAATTCATTTCGCGTGAGGAAATCAACCGGCTGGTTGAGCTGTTCAATGCGGGCCGCTTTGTCGAACTGGAAAGCCGGGCGCGGATGGCGATTCAGCAATTCCCGCAAGACGGCTTCGGCTGGAAAGTCTTGGGCGTCGCGTTGAAGAGCCAGGGAAAAGATGCCCTGATCGCCTTGAAAAAGGCGGCGGAATTTCTTCCCAACGATGCCGAAGCGCACTCCAATCTTGCCTTGGCTCTGCTCGATCTCGGCCAACTCGATGCGGCCGTGGCCAGTTGTCGGCGTGCCCTGTTGATCAATCCGAATTTCGCCGTCGCCCACAACAACCTGGGCAACGCTTTGCGCGACCTGCGTCAACTCGACGCTGCCGAAGCAAGCTGCCGCCGCGCTCTGGAAATCGACCCGAATCTCGCGGTGGCTCATCATGGCCTGGGCGTGGTGTTGCGCAACCAGGGGCGTTCGCTCGAGGCGGAAGCAAGCTGCCGCCGCGCCTTGGAAATCGATCCCGATTTGCACGGCGCCATTACCTTCATGGCCGAATTGCAGGCCGACCAGGGGCGGTTCACGGAGGCTGAAGCGCTGTTCCGGCGCGCCATTGTGCTCAAGCCAGATTCGCCGGAAGCCTGGGCCGGGTTCGTCGGCGTGCGCAAAATGAGCAAGACGGAGATTGGTTGGCTGCAGGCTGCGCAACGCCTGGCAGACAGCGCCTTGCCGCCGCGGGCCGAGGCGCGTCTGCGTTTCGCCATCGGCAAGTTTTACGACGACATCCAGGAATACGACAACGCCTTCGCGCACTACCAGCGCGCCAACGAGCTCGGCAAACTATACGGCACACCATATGACCGCCGTCAGCAATCGTTCGCGGTCGATGTGCTGTCGCGCGTGTATAACCGCGACTGGATACGCCGCGAGCAGGTGTATGCCAATCCTTCGGCGCGCCCGGTGTTCATCGTCGGCATGCCGCGCTCGGGTACCTCATTGGCGGAACAGATTCTGGCCTCGCATCCGAAAGTATTCGGCGCCGGCGAACTGGGTTTCTGGAAGAAGGCTTCAGCCATTCATGTGCCTTCGGTATTTGGCGGGCAAATCGGCGAAGGCGCGCTCAACAAACTGGCGCGCGATTATCTCAAGGTACTCGACAGCCACGCTCCCAACCGCGAGCGCGTGATCGACAAGATGCCCGACAATTTCCTGCATCTGGGATTGATTCACGCCACTTTTCCCAATGCGCGCATCATCCACATGCAGCGCAATCCGATCGACACTTGCCTGTCGGTCTACTTCCAGCATTTCAATACTTCGCATGCCTATGCCAACGATCTCGAAGATCTGGTGCACTACTATGCCGAGTACTACCGCTTGATGGAGCATTGGCGCACCACGTTGCCCGAGCAGACAATCCTGCATGTTCCCTACGAGGGACTGGTCGCCGACCAGGAAGGCTGGACCCGCAAGATGCTTGAGTTCATCGGCATGCCTTGGGATGCGCGCTGCATCGATTTCCACCAATGCGACCGTCGCGTCAGCACCGCCAGCAACTGGCAGGTGCGGCAGAAGATCAACAAGACCTCAGTCGAGCGCTGGCGCCACTACGAGAAATTTGTCGGCCCCCTGGAAGTGTTGACGGAACTCGACTGCACCACCGGGCGGGCGCTGCGCGAAAAGCAGAAACGCGAAGGCGAGGGTACGCTGCAACTATTGGGCAACATCCTGCAGCGCGCAGAACAATCCTTGCGTACGGATGACGGCGACTGGCCCTTGTTCGATGCTCCCGAGTCGCGCGCGCGCCGTACCGCAGAACTGGCGATGACCACTGCGCGTTAGCAGCGGCGGGCAACAATATTCGACGCGACCACTGTTTTTGCAGTGGTCGCGTTTTTTATTTCACTGCATTTTCTTTGCCAATTGATCTGCTTTCCATATGGCGCAATGTCCGTATCAAAAGGACAATGGCAAATGTTGGCAGCCAGACCCAAAGCAGCTCCGACCACAGCACGGCCAGTCCGTTTTCGGACAGCAGTCTGGAGGCCCCAATAGGTGAGACCTGGATCGGTCGTATAGGGGCAAAAAACCTCGCACTTGAAAACGGCCAGAACAGCGCTACGCCCAACCCGCCGTTGGTGAACATGTCGAGCAAACCATGCGATGCGGCTGCGGCGAATAGAAAGGCGAACGCCGCTTTCCCTGTAGTTTTAAGCTGGCGCGATGCACAGCAACCTATCAGTGCGACCGCGAACGCAAATAGCAGCGAGTGACTAAAGCCGCGGTGTCCAAATTGGTCGCTATAAGGGATACTCATTCGGAAAGCCAGCACATCCACATCCGGAATGATGGAAGCCAACACTCCTGCTGCAAGTAATCGATTGGAAATGGTCTGAGGTTTGCTGCTCAATGAGAGCGCAAGCGGGACGGCGGGGTGAGTAAAAGCAGTCGGCATAAAAGTAGTTTTTCATCGTATTTTGCGACGATTCGCCGCTGATGACAACACTGCCTTTTCAAACCCCTGGCTACATCAATGTCCCATGAGCTAGGCCGAGAAAGCTTGATGGAATGCTTGAACTATATATTGTTTAAAGTTAAAGTATATGAGCTGAGCCACAAGCGACAGCAAACCACGTTTCCCATTCTCAACCATTTGATCGGGACTCGCATGACCGCTACAGCCTACGAAGACACGTTCGCCGCCGACAATCTCCCGGCGCGTGAATTGTGGCCGGAACTTTGTTTCGACTTGCCCGAGCTGCAGTATCCGGAACGTTTGAATTGCGTGCACGAGTTGCTCGACCATGGCGGATTGAGCGACAAGCTGGCTATCCATGGCAGCCGCGAATCCTGGACCTACGCCCAATTGCGCGCAAATGTGAATCGCATCGCCAATGTATTGCGATGCGACATGCGGCTGGCGACCGGTAGCCGGGTTCTGCTGCGCGGCTGCAATGGGCCGATGATGGCAGCATGTGTGCTGGCGGTGATGAAGGCAGGCTGCATTGCCGTGCCGACCATGCCCCTGCTGCGGGCAAAGGAGCTGGGCGTCATTCTCGATAAGGCCCAGGTGGGTGCGGCGTTATGCGCAGCGGATTTGCGTGAAGACCTGGAAACGGCGGCCGAGCAATCGAACTGCCTGCGGCAAATCGTCTACTTCCATAGCGAGACGGACGACGGCATGGAAGCACGCATGCGAGGCCAAGCAGATACTTTCGATGCGGTACAAACTTCGGCGGAAGACATCTGCCTGATTGCCTTCACTTCGGGCACGACCGGTATGCCGAAAGGCACCATGCACTTTCATCGCGACATCCTGGCCATCTGCGATTGTTTTCCGCGCTCGACCCTGCAAGCCGGGGAAAGTGATTTGTTCATCGGCACACCGCCGTTGGCGTTTACTTTCGGCCTTGGCGGTTTGCTGCTGTTTCCCTTGCGTGTCGGTGCATCAACGGTGCTGCTGGAGAAGTTGAATCCGGAAGCTCTTCTGCAGGCGATCGCAAAGTACCGCGCCACCGTGTGTTTCACTGCGCCCACGTTTTACCGGCAAATGGTGCCGTTGGTCCCCAAGTACGATCTGTCCAGTCTCAAGAAGACGGTGTCGGCCGGTGAAGCTTTGCCGGTGGCAACGCGCGAGAGCTGGCGTCAGGCAAGCGGTCTGCAGATGATAGACGGCATCGGCGCCACGGAAATGCTGCACATTTTCATTTCAGCCGCGGGCGACGACGTGCGGCCCGGAGCTACCGGCAAGCCGATACCGGGCTATCGCGCCTGCGTGCTCGACGAAGCCGGCCGGCCGGCGCCTGCCGGAGCCATTGGACGGCTGGCAGTCAAGGGGCCGACCGGTTGCCGCTACCTGGCCGACCCGCGTCAACACGATTATGTGCTGAACGGCTGGAACCTGACCGGTGATGCGTATCGCATCGATGAAGCCGGCTATTTCTGGTACTGCGCGCGCACCGACGACATGATCATCTCGGCCGGCTACAACATTGCCGGCCCCGAAGTGGAGGAGGTGCTGTTGCGTCATCCACTGGTGGCCGAATGCGCAGTGGTTGGAAGCGTCGACGAGGAACGCGGCCAAATCGTCAAAGCCTTCGTCGTATTGAAGCCGGGAGCTGAAGCAGGCGAGGAAACCGCCAAGGCGCTGCAGGAATTCGTCAAACGCAATATTGCACCTTACAAGTATCCGCGCGCCGTCGCCTTCCTGCCTTCGCTGCCGCGCACCGAGACCGGGAAATTGCAGCGCTACAAACTGAGAAATCCGTGAGATGGGAATGAAGATTGTTTGCGTAGGCGGCGGTCCGGCCGGCTTGTATTTCGCGCTGTTGATGAAAAAGCTCGACAACTGCCATGACATTACCGTGGTCGAACGCAATCGCCCCTATGACACCTTTGGCTGGGGCGTGGTGTTTTCCGACCAGACTCTCGGCAACCTGGTGAACGCCGACGAAGCGAGCGCGCGCGAAATCCTGCAAGCCTTCAATCATTGGGACAATATCGACGTCCATTTCAAGGGCCATGTCACGACCTCGGGCGGCCACGGCTTTTGCGGCATCGGCCGCAAGCGTTTGTTGAATATTCTGCAAAGGCGCTGCGAAGAATTGGGCGTCAGACTGGCCTTTGAGACCGATGTGGAAGACGACTCCGCCTTGGCCGTCCAATACGACGCCGACCTGGTAATCGCCTGCGACGGCTTGAACAGCCGTATCCGCAAGCGTTACGAGGATAGTTACAGGCCCAGTATCGATACGCGCAAATGCCGTTTTATCTGGCTCGGCACCAAGCAGTTGTTTCCGGCTTTTACGTTTGCGTTCGAAGAAACCGAGTATGGCTGGTTCCAGGCACATGCCTATCAATACGACGGCGACACCTCAACCTTCATCGTCGAAACACCGGAAGATGTGTGGCAGCGAGCCGGCCTTGATCGCATGAGTCAGGAAGAGGGCATCGCATTTTGCGAAAAGCTGTTTGCCAAATATCTCGGCGGCCATGCTTTGATGAGCAATGCCGCGCATTTGCGCGGCTCCGCGGCCTGGATCAGGTTTCCGCGTATCGTGTGCGAGCACTGGATACATTGGAGTGACATCGGTGGTAAGCGTGTGCCGGTAGTATTGATGGGCGATGCCGCCCACAGCGCGCATTTTTCCATTGGCTCCGGCACCAAGTTGGCCCTGGAGGATGCGATCGAATTGACGAAATGCTTCGCCGAGCAAGGCTGCCATGGATTGGAACGGGTGCTGGCGGCATATCAGCAGACCCGCGCGCTCGAAGTGCTGAAGATCCAGAGTGCAGCACGCAATTCGATGGAATGGTTCGAGAACGTGCAGCGTTATACCCGCCTGGAAGCGCCGCAATTCGCTTACTCGATGCTGACGCGCAGCCAGCGCCTCTCGCACGAGAATCTGCGCGTGCGCGATGCCGCTTACGTGAGCAAATATGAGCACTGGATAGCCGAGCGTGCCTGTGCGCAAGCGGGTTGCCCAGGTCAGGCCACATCGATGCCGCCGATGCTGACCCCGTTCAAGCTGCGATCCACGGTGTTGAAGAACCGCATCGTGGTGTCGCCGATGGCGCAATACTCAGCCGTGGACGGTACGGTCGGCGATTACCATCTGGTGCATCTCGGCAGCCGGGCGTTGGGCGGGGCCGGCATGGTGTTTGCCGAAATGACTTGCGTATCGGCCGACGCGCGCATCACGCCCGGTTGCCCCGGATTATATGCGCCTGAGCATACGCGGGCCTGGAAGCGCATCGTCGATTTCGTCCATGCGCAGACAGACGCCAAGGTCGCCATGCAGATCGGCCATGCCGGAGCCAAGGGTTCGACACGGTGCGCGTGGGACGGCATCGATCTGCCGCTCGACAATGGCAATTGGCCGCTGGTGGCGGCGTCGGCCCAGCAGTACCTCAAGGGCGTGTCGGCCACTGCGCGCGCGGCCACCGCGGCCGACCTGGCGCGCATCAAGGCGGATTTCGTGCGCGCGACCGAGGCGGCGGCGGAAGCGGGCTTCGATTGGCTGGAACTGCACTGCGCCCACGGCTACCTGCTGTCGAGTTTCATTTCGCCCTTGACCAATCGCAGGGAAGACGAATACGGCGGTTCACTGGAAAACCGCTGCCGTTATCCGCTTGAAGTGTTCACGGCAATTCGCGCGGTATGGCCGCAAGACAAGCCGATCAGCGTGCGTATCTCTGCGCACGATTGGGTAGCAGGCGGCATTACGCCCGATGACGCGGTAGCGATTGCGCGCTTATTCAAACAAGCCGGCGCCGACATGATCGATTGCTCGTCCGGGCAAGTCAGCAAGGACGAGCAGCCGATCTACGGCCGCATGTTTCAGACGCCGTTCGCCGACCGCATCCGCAATGAGGCCGGCATTCCGACGATTGCGGTGGGTTCTATCTACGAGGCCGATCATGCCAACAGCATCATCGCCGCCGGGCGCGCAGATTTGTGCGCGCTGGCGCGCCCGCACCTGGCCAATCCGGCCTGGACGCTGAACGAAAGCGCGAAGATCGGCTTTGCCGGCATTGCATGGCCTAAGCAATACCAAGCCGGAAAATTGCAGCTCGAACGCAATCTCGAGCGCGAAAAGCAGATGGCCGCGGCCGGCAACGGCTTGTCGCCGCAACAGATTGCCGCGAAATTATTGGAAGGATGAATCGATGGTGCGCAAAACGACGGGCGACGGCGAGCAGGCTGCGCAGGTATTCGATCTCGAAACCCGCGTGACTGACGATCATCATCAAGCGCTGAAATTGTGGCTGCGTATGCTGTCTTGCACTACCCGCATCGAGAACGAGGTGCGCTCGAGGCTGCGCACGGAATTCGACATTACCTTGCCGCGCTTCGACCTGATGGCGCAATTGCAGCGTCACCCCGACGGCCTGCGCATGGGGGAATTGTCGCAGCGCATGATGGTCACCGGTGGCAACATCACCGTGATTACCGATCAGCTCGAACAGGAAAAGCTGGTGGCGCGCGTGCCGATACCGGGCGACCGGCGTGCCTATAGCGTCAAACTGACAGTGGCCGGGCGGCGTGCCTTTGCCAGAATGGCCGCCGAACATGAAGCCTGGATCGCCGAATTGCTGGCCGGCCTGTCGTTGCAGGAAAAGGACAAGCTGAGCCGCCTGCTGTCCCAACTCAAGACTCATCTGGCTGGTGCGGATGCTGCTGCCAAGCCCGAACCTTCCACGGAAATCAGGAATTAAGGAGCAAATATGCGCCATCTACCGGGGCAGCCTCACACGCTGCCGGGCAATCGCAACATACTTTCATCTTATCAGGCGGTGCACTTCGGCTTTGCCGTGCAGAACGGCGTGGCAAGCTTGACGCTCAACCGCCCGGACCGCAAGAACCCCTTGACCTTCGATTCTTATGCCGAATTGCGCGAGCTGTTCCGCAGGATGGCCTACGCCAATGACGTGAAGGCGATCGTGATCACCGGCGCCGGCGACAACTTTTGCTCGGGCGGCGATGTGCACGACATCATCGGCCCGCTGGTCGGCATG
>Ga0213872_10000443_pt1 | contig 33899 bp, 26 predicted proteins | sample VelepicomBERX_R2_FD_160071 | JGI IMG/M metagenome (GOLD analysis project Ga0213872, IMG submission 160071) | Rhizosphere microbial communities from Vellozia epidendroides in rupestrian grasslands, the National Park of Serra do Cipo, Brazil - RX_R2 | ecosystem: Host-associated > Plants > Roots >...
CGCGTCGCCCTTCAGGGTGTGCGCGATCGACGAACGGTAGGACAGGCCGAAGCGGGTGTTCTGGTCCAGGGTGAACAGATAGCCCAGGTTGAAGCCGAAGCCCCAGTCCGACGCGTTGAAGGCGCCATGGCCGTCTTGTACGGCGGCCAGCGCGGCTGGATTGCCGCCCAGCGCAACGATCGACTTGATCAGGACCGCGCCTTGTGCTGCGCCGGCCGGGGTTTGCAGTGCGGCGATCGAACCTGGCACGTCCACGGCCTGGCTCAGGTCGGCCTTCATGTGCTCGGCGTCGATGCCGAAGCCGAAGGCGTGGTGTTCATTCAGCTTGAACGACACCGATGGATTCAGGGTCACCGATTCCAGCTTGACGCCGTCCAGTGCGTAGCGGCCGGTCCAGGTCGGGCCGTAGTTGATCTTGGTGCCATAAGGGACGAACAGGCCCAGGCCCACGGCCCACTGGTCATTCAGCTTCTTGCTCAGGTACAGCGACGGCGCGGTCACGGAATCCGGTGCGTAGTCCTTGGCAGCGGTGCCGCCGGTCGGCGTGCCGAGGAAGCGGGTCGAGCCGGTGTCGGTGTAGGTCGAGTGCGGCAGCACCACGGTGGCGCCCAGCTGGGTCTGGGTGCCGTCCAGGCGCGACAGGCCGGCCGGGTTGTAGAAGATGGTCGATGCATCGTTGGCTTCAGCCGCGTTCGCATCGGCGGTGCCTTGTGCTGCCACGCTCTGCGAACCAAAACGGTAACCCGATGCCATGGCGCTGGCCGAAACGGCGCTCAGCGCGGCTGCAATGATGAGGGGGAGGTATTTTTGTTTCACTGTAGGTCTCACTTTTTAAATATTTAGTTCTTGGCCCCACACCCGACAAGGTAGGTGTGTGGAGGCCAGCAGCATACTACACAGGTGAAGTATCTACCTAGAGGGAGAACACTAATAAAAAAGGGCCCGCAGGCCCTTTTTTTGTTATCCAGCTCTATCAAGCGCGCTTGAATTTTCGCAGCGCCATGAACGGCAAACGGTACAGCAGGCGCACGAACACCAGGGTCAGCAGCGCTTCCGCCAGCGTCATCAGGAAGGCCGGGAAGGCGCTCCAGCGTTCCGCGCGCTTCTGGAACTTGGCCTTGGCGCGGTCGCGGGCGATCTCGATGCTGTCGTAGAAGGTCGGCACCACCAGCAGGGTCAGCAGGGTCGAGGTGATCGTGCCGCCAATGATGGCCACCGCCAGTGGACGGTAGAACTCGCCGCCCTCGCCCGTGCCGATGGCCACCGGCATCATGCCGGCGATCAGGGCAAAGGTGGTCATCAGGATCGGACGCAGACGCATGCGGCCCGCATACATCAGCGCGTCTTCACGGCCATACCCTTCCTCTTCGCGCTTGCGGGTCGCATCCAGCAGCAGAATCGCATTCTTCGCCACCAGGCCCATCAGCATGATGATGCCGATAAAGCTCATCAGGTTCAGCGTCCCGCCCGTCAGCAGCAGCGCCAGCACCACGCCGATCAGCGACAGCGGCAGCGACACCATCACCGCCAGCGGCGCGGTAAAGGAACCAAACTGCATCACCAGGATCAGGTACATCAGGCCGATACCGGACACCAGCGCGATCAGCATCTGGGTGAACAGTTCCTTCTGGTCCTTGCCGGCGCCGCCCAGCGACAGGCCATAGCCCGGCGGGAAGTCGATCTGCTTGGCCAGCTTCATGGCGTCGGCCGTCACTTCGCCGGCCGAACGGCCCTGCGCATTGGCCGACACCGAGATCAGGCGCTTGCCATCCTTGTGGGTGATGGTGGCCGGGCCCTTGCCCATGGTGACGCGGGCGATCTGGTCCAGCGGCACCATCTGGCTGGTGCCGCTCACGGCGATCGGCAGGCGCTCGATATTCTCGGCGCTGGTGCGGTCGTCCGGATGCAAGCGCACCGCCACGTCGCGCGACTCGCCGGTCGGGTCGACCCAGTCGCCCACTTCGATACCGGCAAAGGCCACCCGCAGCGCCTGCGCCGCATCGCCAGCCGAAATGCCCATCGAGTTGGCCAGGCCGCGGTCCAGCTCAATCTGCAGCTCATCCTTCGGATCCTGTTCCGACAGGCCCACGTCCACCGCGCCCGGCACCTGGCGCAGCTTGTCCATATAGGCGCTGGTGATCGCCATCAGCTTGCGGGTGTCGGGACCGGTGAACTCCACCTGGATCGGCTTGCGGTTGCCGTTGCTGAGGTCATCCAGCACCACGTATTCCGCGCCCACCAGGTGGCTCAGCTTGTCGCGCAGCTCGGCAGCCGCTTCAGTCGCGGTGCGCTTGCGCTCGCTCTTCTTGCCCAGGTCGACGTAGATGCGGCCGCCGCTCAGGTTGACGTAGCTATTGGTCTGCTTGGTTTCCGGCAGCTGGCGCGCCAGCACGGCGGCGTTTTCCAGCTTCAGGCGCGAGTACTCCAGGCTGCTCGAAGACGGCGTGCGCACATCGATCATGATGGTGCCGTAGTCCGACTGCGGCAGGAAGCTGGAGCCGCCAAACTTCATGTGCAGGGCCAGCGCGCCCACCAGGGTGGCCAGCGCGATGCCGGTCATCCAGCGGCGGTGATGCAGCGCCCAGCCAATCACATTGCCGTAGCGGTCGGCCTGGTGGTCGAACCATTCGTTAAAGCGCTGCAGCACCTTGCTGATGCCGGTCTTCGGCGCATGGTGGTAATCCGGCGGGTCGCCCCAGAAGGCCGACAGCATCGGGTCCAGCGTGAAGGAGATGAACAGCGACACCATCACCGAGCAGGTCACCGTCAGCGCGAACGGACGGAACCATTCACCCGACACGCCCGGCATCACCGCCACCGGAATGAACACCGCCATGATCGAGAAGGTGGTGGCGGCCACGGCCAGGCCGATCTCCGCCGTGCCTTCCAGCGCGGCCTTGCGGCGGTTGGAACCCATCTGCATATGGCGCACGATGTTTTCCCGCACCACGATGGCGTCGTCGATCAGCACGCCGATCGCCAGCGACAGGCCCAGCAGGGTCATGAAGTTCAGCGTGAAGCCGCACAGCCACACGGCGATGAAGGCGGCGATCACCGAGGTCGGCAGCGACAGCGCCGTGATCAGGGTCGAGCGCCACGAGTTCAGGAAGGCATACACCACGAACACGGTCAGCACGGCGCCGAAGATCAGCGTCTCGATCACGTTGTTCAGATTGCTTTGCGATTCCTCGCCGCCATCCTGGGTCACTTCCAGCTCGGTGCCGGCCGGCAGGTCTTTCTGGATTTCCTTGTTCAGTTCGCGGATTTTTTCCGCCACCGTCACGGTGGACGCATCCTTGGAGCGGCTCACCGAAATGCCCACATTGGGGCGGCCCGAACGCACGCTGACATTATTGATTTCCGCGAAGCCGTCTTCGATGGTGGCCAGCTGGCCCAGGCGGATGATCTCGTCGCCATTGCGCTTGACCACCACGCTCTGGAATTCTTCCGGACGCTCGATGCGGCCCACCAGGCGGATGCTCTTCTCGTCCATGCTGCCGCGCACCTTGCCCACCGGCGCATTGGTGTTCTGGTTGCGCAGCGCGTTGACCACGTCGCTCACCGAGACGTTAAACTCGCGCAGCTTTTCCGCCCGCAGCAGCACGCTCAGCTCGCGCTTGAGCGAACCGTTGACGGTGACGTTGGCGACGCCGTCAATGGCGCGGTAGCGGTCGGCCAGCTGGTCTTCCGCCAGGCGCGAAATCTCCGCGTGGGTCTGGCTCTTGGACGACAGCGACATCTGCATGATCGGCTCGGCCGACAGGTCGATACGCTGGATCACTGGCTCGCGCATCTCCACCGGCAGCTTGTAGCGTACCGCCGCGATCGAGTTGCGGATATCGTCGGTGGCTTCGATCAGGTTCTTGCTGAAGTTAAACTGCAGCTCGATGCTGGCCTGGCCTTCCGAGGCCGTACTGTTCAGCTGGGTCACGCCGGTAATGCTTTGCAGCGATTTTTCCAGGCGGTTGATGATCTCGCGCTCCACCGTCTCGGGCGAAGCGCCCGGATACGGCACGGTCACGAACAGGCGCGGAATTTCCACGTCGGGACGCTGGTTGACGCGCAGCTTACCCAGCGCCATCAAGCCCAGGCACATCAGGGCGATGATCACCACGATGGTGGCGATCGGCCGCTTGATACTGAAATCGGATAAGAACATGGCTTGGTTTCCTTAGTTACCCTTGTTGGCTTGCGCCACGGCGGACGAAGACGCCTTCGGCACCGCCAGCTCGATCTTCTGGCCATCGTGGAAGTTGGAGCCCGGCACGCGCATCAGCTGGTCGCCGCTGGCCAGGCCGGCCAGCACCTGCCACTTGCCGCTGCGTTCGTCGCGCGTGCCCACGCTCAGCGTGGCCTTCTGCAGTTTCTTGTCTTTCAGGCGCCAGACATAGCTGGCGTCGCCGTTACGCACGAGGGCCGAATCCGGCACCATCAGGGCCGAGGTCGACTCCGCTTCCACCCGGCCTTCCGCGTACAGGCCGGCCACGCGCGGCTGGTTGTTGTCGGCGAAGGACACCAGCACTTCCACCTGGCGGGTGACCGGGTTGGCGGCCGGATCGACACGCTTGACCTTGCCGTTGAAATTCTGGCCCGGATAGCCGTTCACCTTGAACAGCACCGGCTGGCCCACCTTGACCACGCCCACCTTGTCGGCCGAGACGCGGCCTTCAAAGCGCATCGAGGCAGGATCGACCACCTTGATCAGCTCCTTGCCGACCTGGGCGGTATCGCCGTTGGAGACCTTACGTTCACTGACGATGCCGTCAAACGGCGCGCGCACCACAGTGCGGGTCAGCTGCTGGCGTGCCGACACCAGGCGGGCGCGCGCGGCGGCCAGATCGCTGGTGGCGTTGTTGCGGCGGATCTCCGCATCTTCCAGCGACTGGGTCGACACCATGCCGGAAGCGCGCAGGGTTTTCTGGCGCTGGAACATGCGCTCGGCCTGTTCCAGGGTCTGCTGGGCGGCGCGCACGGCTTCGTCCGCCGAGTTGACACTGTCGCGGATCGACGTTTCATCCAGGCGCACCAGCACGTCGCCCTGCTTGACCGGCTCGCCGTTCTCCTTCAGCACCTGTAGCACCACCGCGCCCACTTCGGCGCGCAGGTCGGCGCGGCGTTCCGGCTGGATCGAGCCGGTAATGACCGGACCGGAAGCCAGCGAGTCAGACGCCACCGTGACGGTATCTTCCGAAGCGATTTGCAAAGTGACAGCTTTGGCATCACCGGCGCCGGCCTTCTCTGGTTCCTTGGCGGGCTTGCTGCAGGCGACCAGGGCGGAAGCAGCGGCCAGAGCGATGAGGGTTTTACGCAACATGTGCAAATCTCCGAAAATGAGTAGAACTACGTAGCTAAATTACAAGCGGGCAGAGTATCCCTGAGCACCATGGTGGTGTCAATTACCCAAGGACTGGATTGCCGGATTTGGGGGTTGAAGTGCGGTTTGGCAGGACAGAATGCAGGACAGCAGAGGGATGGGGCGCCGGGAAAGCGCCCCGAAATGCAGCTTAGATGTGGCTGAACAGGTAGTTGGCCACGTGGCCCATGATGATGCCGGTGACCAGGCCACCGCCGATTTCCACCAGGGTGTGGCCCATGCGCTCGCGCAGCCATTTATGGCCGCCGTCTTCCTTGGCCAGGCGGTTGATGGCCGCCGCCTGCTTGCCCACGTGCTGGCGCAGGCTGTTGGCGTCGATGATGACAATAAAGCACAAGGTCACCGCCACGCCGAAGGCTGGATGGCCGATGCCCTCGCGCAGGGCGATCAGGGTAGCCATGCTGGACACCGTCGCGCTGTGGTTGCTGGGGAAGCCGCCATTGCCCACCAGGTTGAAAGCCCAGCGGCGCGCCTTGGCGCTATTGATCAGAAACTTGATCGGGCCGACCGTCAGCCAGGTCAGCAGCGGGGTAAGCAGGTAGGCGAGATCCATCGGCAAATCCTTGAAGTCGGTTGAAAATTGGCGCAATTATGGCAGAAGCCTCCCCAGAGGCGGAAGCAAGTAATATAGAATTTGCAGCATTACACTTCTGGAACCCCGCATGCAGCACTTCCGCCTCTCCTTTATCCTGACCTTTGTCCTGATGGCCGCCGCCGGCTGGTGGGGTTTCCACCAGGATGGCGCGCGCGGCCTGCTGGAGGCGGTCTGGCAGGCGGGCGTGCTGGCCGTGATGGAAGTCTCGCTGTCTTTCGACAATGCGGTGGTCAACGCTTCCGTGCTGCGCCACTGGGATGAACGCTGGCGCCGCCTGTTCCTGACCGTGGGCATGATTGTCGCCGTGTTCGGCATGCGCCTGCTGTTCCCGCTGCTGATCGTCTCCTTTGCCGGCAGCATGAGCCTGGCCGACGTCTGGCATATGGCCACCGCCACGCCCGAGGTCTACGCCGCCCAGCTGGAAAAAGCCCACGCCCAGATCGCCGCATTTGGCGGCGCCTTCCTGCTGCTGGTGTTCCTCAACTTCCTGTTCGACGAAGAGAAAGAGCTGCACTGGCTGGGCTGGCTGGAAAAGAAATTCGGCCAGCACGGCACCGAAAGCCTGGCCGTCATGCTGGCCCTGTCGGCAGTATTCGGCTGCGTCGCCCTGCTGCCCGACGCGGCGCAGAAATATGCCGTGCTGTCGGCCGGCGTGCTGGGCGTGACCACCTATATGGCGGTGCACTGGCTCAGCACCCTGCTGGAAGACGAACAGCCGGCCGACGATGTCGACGACGTCACCGAGACGGGCGTCGGCCAGGTGGTGGCAACGCTGGCGCGCGGCAGCATCGGCGGTTTCCTGTACCTGGAAGTGCTGGACGCCTCGTTCAGCTTTGACGGCGTGATTGGCGCGTTTGCCATCAGCAGCGACGTGGTCATCATCATGCTCGGGCTGGCGATTGGCGCCATGTTCGTGCGTTCCCTGACCGTGTTCCTGGTCAACCAGGGCACCCTGGACGACTACGTCTACCTGGAGCACGGCGCCCACTACGCCATCGGCCTGCTGGCCCTGATCATGCTGGCCAGCGTGCGCTACGAAATTCCCGACTGGTTCACCGGCCTGTCAGGCGTGGCGTTTATCGGCGTGTCGCTGTGGTCTTCGATCCGCTATCGTGGCCGCCGTCCGGCGGAATGATAGACTACCAATATTAGTATCTTCACCATTACCACAATGATCACCAAAAAACGCGTCTTCATGACCCTGGGCGGCGTGCTGGCCAGCGCTGTTGTGCTGTTTGCCGGCTACACCTGGATCACCCTGCACGTTTCCTATTCCGACGGCGAGCGCGCCGGCTTCCTGCAGAAGTTCTCCCGCCGTGGCTGGGTCTGTAAAACCTGGGAAGGCGAGATTCTGCTGACCTCGATGCCTGGCGCGATTCCGGAAAAGTTTGAATTCAGCGTGCGCGACGACGACATCGCCCACCAGCTGCAGGCAGCGGCCGGCAAGCGCGTAGTGCTGAACTACGAACAGCACAAAGGCGTCCCCAGCGAGTGCTTCGGCGACACCGAATACTTCATCACCCGCGTCCAGGTTTCGCAATAAAAAAACCGGGGTCAGTGCCGGCAATCGGACACGAGCTCTGCCGTAAGTTTGGCTACGGCAGAGCTCGTGTCCGATTGCCGGCACTGACCCCGGTTTGGATTAGCGGGCGCGCCAGACGCCGTTGGCGGTTTCGGCGGGCTTGGTGAGGCGGTCCAGCACTTTGCGGGTCATCGAGGCCGACTGCTCGCGCTCGGCGCGGGCACGGGCGGCGGCCAGTTCGGCAGCGATTGCGCCCTCTTCCGCCTGCTTGCACAGGCTTTCTTCCGCTTCCACTTTCAGCTGCACAGCGGCCAGCGCTTTTTGCGCGGCGGCGTGACGGCGGGTTTCCAGATCCAGCAGCTTCTGCTTGGCCGCAGCCATCGCTGCGGTGGTGTCGGCCACCTTGCGCTGCATGGCGGCGTGGGCTTGCGCGGCTTCCAGCAGCGACTGCTGCGAAGCTGCCTTCTCGGCCACAGCCTGGTCGGCGGCCACGCGGGCGGCTTGCGCGGCCTGCTCGCGCTGCAGCACCACTTCGGTCTGTTCCTGTTCCGCGTCAGCTGCACGGCGTGCTACGGCGGCGGCGTTCTTCTGCGCCTCCAGACGGCTGGCGATAGCCTGGGTGGCGCGTACCTCCGATGCGGTGGCGGCGCGCTTTTGCGACAGTTCCTGATCCAGCATGGCAATCGACTGGCGCTCGGCTTCCACGAATGCGCGTTCGGCCTTCAGCTGGGCTTCAACAGCGACGGCTTTTTCCTGTTCGACGCGGGTGCGTTCTTCCTGCACGGCGCCCAGTTCCACGGCCAGACGGGCTTGCGCCGCCAGTGCCATGGCTTCCTCGGCTTTTTGTTCGGCTTCGATTGCTACCTGGGTGGCAATGGCGTTGGCGGCTTCCGCTTCTTTTTCTGCGGCGGCGGCCAGGCGATCATCGGCTTCGCGCTGTGCGGCCAGGGCGGCAACCTGCGCCTGCTCGGCGACGATGCGGGCTTGCGCGGCAGCGCTGGCGGCCTGCTCGGCGTCCAGACGCTCCTTCAGCGCGGCGACGGCTTGCTGCTCCGCCGCGACGCGGGCGGTTTCAGCTTGTTCGATGGCTTCGGCATGGGCGCGGACCATGGCGGCTTCGACATCAGCGTGGGTGCGCTGCATGCTGCCGATGGCTTCGACGTGGGCCTGCTGGATGCCTTCAATCTGTTCAGCGTGATTGCGCGCCGAAGCTTCCTCGGCGGCGTTGCGCTCAGCGACGACGCGCTCCAGCGTCTCGATGCGCTCGCGCTCCGCCTGCAGTTGCGCTTCCGCTTGCTCGGCGTTCTGCACCGCCAGATCGCTGGCGGCTTGCTCTGCTTCGACCTGCTCGGTCAGGAGCGCCAGCGCATGCAGCTCGGCGGCGTTCTGGCTGGCGATCAGCTGGGCCGAAGCGTGCGACAGGGCCGAACGCTCCAGCGCCAGATCCTTGGCGCGCTGCTGTTCGAGGCTGTCAACGCGGGCCGCTTCAGCGGCGGCTTCTTCGGCCGCCTTGCATTGCTGAGCTACTTCCAGTGCATGCTGCTCGGCTTCCAGCTTGAGCAGCGCCTGCGCCTGGGCCTCCTCCTCCGCTTGCACACGCGCCATGGCGACGGTGTGCAGCTGACGATCGACTTCAATCCGCGACTCGGTGGCGGCGATGATGCGGGCATCGGCATCGCGGCGCGCCACAGCGGCATCGGCAGCGACCTTCTCCAGACGCTCGCGATGCAGGGCCGCGTCGCGCAGTTCTTTTTCCGTTTGCAGACGCAGACGCAGCGACTGGGCGGCGCTGTGCTCCGATTCCGCCTGCGCCAATGCGATCTGCTCGCGTTCCTGTTCCAGGTGCGCCAGCGCGCGGGCTTCTTCCAGCGCGCGCACTTCGGCGGCGGAACGGTTGAAGGCCGATTCCAGCGCGATCTGGTCGGCGCGTTCGCGTTGCTTGGTCAGTTCCAGCGCTTCGGTTTCCGCTTCGGCCAGCATCTGCGCGGTGTGGCGCGCGGCCTGGGCGTGACGCTCGCGCTCACGCGCCAGCACGGCCACGCGCGCATCGGCGGTGGCGACACCCACCATCTCTTCTTTCGCGGCCTGCACGGCGGCCACGCGTTCCGCCGCTTGCAGGCGGGCTTGTTCGGTCTGGGCTTGCAGTTCTTCGGCGGCGCGGGAAGCGGCTTTGGCCAGCTTGGCGTCGACTTCAATCTGTTCCTGCGCGCGTTTGCGGCTTTCTTCTTCAGCACGGGCACGCTGTTCGGCGGCGACGCGGATGGCGTTGTCCGCTTCCACGCGGGCCCGCAGATCGGCGGTTTCCTGTTTGACGGCGTCCAAGCGCGCCACGCTGGCCTGGGCGGCATCGCGCAGCGACTCCATGCGCTCGCGGCCGGCGACGATCGCGTCTTCCGAAGCCTGGGCATTTTTCAGCGCGGCGGCGGCGGCGGCGGCGTCCATGGCGGCGCGGTCTTCCGCCAGGGCGCGGGCGCGGGCTTCAGCATGGGCGCGGCTCTCGGCGGCGCAAGCGGCTTTGGCTTCCGCTTCCACCCGGGCGATGGCTTCCTGGATGGCTTTCAGCTCCATGGGCGGACGTTCGGATTCCGGTGCTGGAACGTGCTGCAGCTCTTCCTGGTCGGCGGAGAAAGCGACGGAGAGATTGGCCATTTGTGCTTGCATGAGAGTTCTCGCTGAAGACATGCCCCGGCACCCACCGGGACTTCTGAGTAAGCATTATCAAACAGCGACGCAAGGGACCGAGCGGCAAGGAGAAGGGAAAATACCCGCTATTTCGGCGGATACGGGCGCCCGGCCCGCTCCGCCGAAGGGGTGATTTAGTGGCTGAACGGGGTGGTCAGCTCTTTATCGTCGCTGTCCACCACGAACACGGCCAGCAGCTTGGCCGGTTCCGTCTTGCTGGCGTTGGCGCTGACGCCGTGGCGGTCGCCCGGCATCTCGGAGAAGTTCTGGCCCGCCTTATAGACCGTTTCCGGTCCATCGTTGACGCGACTGCGGATCGCGCCTTCCAGCACAGTGGCGTAGATGAAGGCCGACTTGGCATGGGTATGGCCGGGCGAGAAGCCGCCCGGTCCATACTCCACCAGTACGCCCTTGATGCTCTTGCCGGGCACATTGGGCAACTCGTGCTGATACACGACGGTGACTTTGGCATTCTTCGCCTGCGGCGCATCCGCCAGCGCGCAGCCCACCGGCGCCAGCGCGATCAACAGCATTCCGAGCATCCGTTTCATTGCTGACTCCATAAAGATCAAGCTTGTCGACGGCGCAGGAATTCATCCAGCGCGATGCGGCCCAGGCGCGCCTCTGCCAGCGGCACCAGCGACAATTCTTCCACCCGGCCGCCGAAATAGCGCGCCTCGGGATCGGCGACGACCGTGCGGGCATCGCCCACGGCCTGCAGATAACGGCCGATGAAGGCATTCAGCGGCGCGCGCTCCGGACCGGCGAGTTCCACGATACCGTTGCGCGGAGCACCCAGGGTTTCGTCAGCGACAAAGGCCGCCACGTCGTCCGAGGCGATCGGCTGGAACTGGCCCGGCGCGAGATGCGAGACGCCATCGCTCATGCCCGAGTCGGCGATCCCGCCCAGGAACTCCATGAACTGGGTGGCGCGAATGATGGTGTAGGGATTGCCGGAAGCGGCGATCAGCGCCTCCTGTGCGACTTTGGCGCGGAAATAGCCGTTATCCGGCATGCGGTCGGTACCGACGATGGACAGGGCCACGTGATGGCGCACGCCCGCAGCAGCTTCCGCCGCCAGGATATTGCGGCTGGACGTCTGGAAGAAGTCCAGCACCTCCTGGTCAGCCCAGGAAGGCGAATTGCTCAGGTCAACCACCACCTGTGCGCCGCGCATGGCCGCTTCCAACACTTCGCCGGTGATGCTGTTGACGCCCGTCGATGGCGAGGCCGCGATGACCTCATGGCCGCCCTGACGCAGGATTTGTGCAGTTTTGGTGCCAATCAGGCCGGTGCCGCCAATAATCACGATCTTCATGATTTCTCCTTTCGGTTCTAAGTACTCCTTAGACGGCCCCGAAAAGAGATTTGTGACAGCCCTGCCTTATTTTTTTAAACGGGCCACAGTGGCGGCTCATCCATCAGCGCCACCTGCTCGCGCAGCTCCAGGATGCGGTCCTGCCAGTAGCGCTGCGTGTTAAACCAGGGGAAAGCCGCCGGGAAGGCCGGATCGTCCCAGCGCCGCGCCAGCCAGGCCGCGTAATGGATCAGGCGCAGGGTGCGCAGCGCTTCCACCAGATAAAGCTGGCGCGGATCGAATTCGCAAAAGTCCTCATAACCGGCCAGAATGTCGGACAGCTGGCGCACCTGTTCGCTGCGCTCGCCCGACAGCATCATCCACAAGTCCTGGATGGCAGGCCCCATGCGGCTGTCGTCAAAGTCGACAAAGTGCGGACCGGCGTCGGTCCACAGCACATTGCCGCCGTGGCAATCGCCATGCAGGCGCAGATGGGCCACATCGCCCGCGCGCTCATAGCAGCGCCGCACGCCGTCCAGCGCCTGATCCAGCACGCTCACGTAGGCGCTGCGCAGATCCATCGGGATGAAGTCGTTCGCCAGCAGATACTCGCGCGGCTCGACGCCAAAGGTGTCGATATTCAGCGCCGGCCGCTCCGCATAAGGCTTGACCGCGCCGACCGCGTGAATGCGTGCGATATAGCGCCCGGTCCATTCCAGCACGGCCGGATCGTCCAGCTCCGGCGCGCGGCCGCCGTGGCGGGTGAATACGGCAAAGCGGAAGCCCTGGTAGTGATGCAGCGACGCGCCGTTATGCACCAGCGCCGGCACCACCGGAATCTCCTGGGCCGCCAGCTCCTCCATGAACGCGTGCTCCTCCTGGATGGCCGCATCGCTCCAGCGCGCCGGACGATAGAACTTGGCCACCAGTGGCGGCCCCTCCTCCATGCCGACCTGGTAGACGCGGTTTTCGTAGCTGTTCAGCGCCAGCAGACGGCCATCGGCGCGCAGGCCGATGCTGTCGAGCGCATCGAGCACACAGTCCGGGCTCAATAATTCAAAAGGATGCGTAGTCATAGCCGCCATTGTACGGTGCGACGGCGGCCAGCATGTATACTGTCGCCTTCAACCAAATAAATGAGCAAGCCATGCAACTCGACCAGCCTTTGACCGAAAAAGAATTTGATGAACTGGACAGCTTCCTGCTGTCCGAGCGCGCGCCGGAAGACGCGATGACCATGGATACCCTGCACGGCTATCTGACCGCCATCGCCATCGGCCCGGAGCCCATCATGCCAGTCGAGTGGCTGCCCAAGGTCTGGGGCCAGGACGGCAAGGACGCGCCCAAGTTCAAGCATGCCAAGGAAGAAGAACGCATCATCAACCTGATCATGCGCTTCATGAACGAGGTGCTGGTGACCTTTGAAGTGGCGCCGAAAGAGTTCGAATGCCTGTACGTCGAGCACGAGCACATGGGCCAGACCCTGATCAACGCCGAAGCCTGGTGCTGGGGCTTCTGGGAAGGCATGGAGCTGCGCCCAGGCTCCTGGGATGCGATCTGGGACTCGGAAGTGGCCCCGCTGATGCGCCCGATCTACCTGCTGGGCGCCGACGAAATCGAGGAAGACGAACTGCCGCTGGTGGAAGATCCGGTCAAGGCGCATAAGCTGGCGCTGGAGCTGGAAGCCAACCTGCCCGCCATCCACAAGTTCTGGCTGCCGCGCCGCAAAGCGCCGGTGGAAACCGTCAAGCGCGAAGAGCCGAAAGTCGGCCGCAATGACGACTGCCCATGCGGCAGCGGCAAGAAGTACAAGAAGTGCCACGGCGCCAACGAAGGCTCCGAGTAATTCCCCTCAGCGCCGGCGGCTGACACTTTTTGTCGCCGCCGGCCGCCGCACCCGGCTGACAAAAATTGTCTGCCTCCCCGCATCAGCATCGCAATAAGTGGCAATTTTGGTCACTTGCAGGGCGCTAGGCCGCATTGCGCCGTGCTGGCATGGAAATTGCCGTAGAGAATCGAAAATTCATCATACGGAGAGAACATGCAAAAATTTCAACCACGGGCGCTCGCACTGGCCTGCCTGATGGCCTATGGCGTCAGCGCAGGCTCCAGCGCCTGGGCCGCCACCGCCACGCTGGAACACAGCGGCGGCAGCTCCGTCGAACTGGGCAACACCATCTGGTTCCTCGGGAAGGTCGACGGCACCGGCATCTACATGGACTTCGCCGTCAACGGCATCCCCGGCGGGAACGCCACCGTCGGCACCATCAATTCGCAAAATGGCGCCTACGTCGCGCCCAAGACCATGCCGGCCAACAGCGCCATCGTGATCACGGGGACGACCTCGGTCTACAGCAAATACAGCAACAAACTGTCCGCGACCTCCACGCTGACCTTGCGCGCGCCAGGGACCAAGCCGCCTTCGCCATCGCCGTCGCCGAGCCCCTCGCCCAGCCCGACGCCGACGCCGACGCCCACGCCTACGCCTATGCCGGCCCCGACGCCCGCTCCCGGACCGGTGATCGGCCCGCAGCCCGCGCCAGACGCAGCCCGCATCGCCGCCACCCGCCTGCTGGAACAAGCCACCTTCGGCGCCACACCCGCCGACGTCGCCGCGCTGAAGACTTCCGGCGCCACGGCCTGGATGAACAAGCAGTTCACCCTGCCCGCCAGTGCGATCCCCGTCACCACCGACATGAGCGTGCTGCAAAACGCCTGGTACAAGAACATGGCCACCGGCCAGGACCAGCTGCGCCAGCGCATGATCTTCGCCCTGTCGCAGATCTTCGTCATCTCGGCCGACAAGAACCCGTATGCCAACGAGATCCAGCCCTGGCTGACCACCATCTCCAACAACGCCTTCGGCAACTTCAATACCCTGCTGCGCGAGATGACGCTGAATCCAGCGATGGGCAAGTACCTCGACCTGGGCAACAGCGTCATGCCTGCGCCGAACGAGAACTATGCGCGTGAAGTCATGCAGCTGTTCACGCTTGGCCCTGTGCTGCTCAACCAGGACGGCAGCACCCAGACCGATCGCAATGGCACGCCGCTGCCCACCTACGACCAGGCCACCATCGGCCAGATGGCGCATGCACTGAGCGGCTGGACCTATCCCGGTACCAGCGCCACAGACCTGAACTGGGAAGCCTTTACCGGCCCGCTGCAACCGCGCGACAAGTACCACGACAAGAGCGCCAAGACCATCGTCGGCGGCATCACCCTGCCCGCAGGCAAGACCACCGTGCAGGACTACGACGCCGTGATGCAGGCGCTGTTCCAGCATCCCAACCTGCCGCCGTTTATCGCCACCCGCCTGATCCGCGCCTTCGTCACCAGCAACCCAAGCCCCGCCTACATCCAGCGCGTGGCCGACGTCTTCGCCAACGGCCCGTCCGGACGCGGCGACCTGAAAGCCACCCTGACCGCCGTGCTGACCGACGCCGAAGCGCGCCAGGACAAGCCGACCGCCACGCAAGGCCATCTGAAGGATCCGATGCTGCACTCGATCGGCCTGTTCCGCCCCCTCAACGCGACGGTGGTCGATCCCACCAACCTGTTCTGGGACTACTTCCTGCTGGGCGAGAAGATCACCGATGCACCGTCCGTGTTCAACTTCTACTCGCCCAACACGCGCCTGCCCGGGTCGCCGCAATACTACGGTCCCGAGTTCCAGCTATACGCACCGGCGCTGGCGGTCAGCCGCGCCAACTTCCTGTTCAACTTCATCTCTGGTCAGTACAAGACCATGGTCAACGTCGACATCTCGCCCTTTGTGAATGTGGCGGGCGACACCACCACCCTGGTCAATCTGGTCGACAGCACGCTGCTGGCGGGGCGCATGTCCAGCAGCGCGCGCAACGCTATCGCAGGCGCCGTCGCCGCCAGTACCGATCCACGCCAGCGCGCCATCACCGCGCTGTATCTGGCCGCCATCAGCGCCGAATTTGCCGTGTCCGAATAAGGGAATCGAGATGAATACCAAAAACGAAAAAATGAACCCATCGCGCCGCCGCTTCCTCGGAACGGGCGCGCAAGCGGGCCTGATCGGCGCCATGTCCACGCTGGGATTGCTGGGCGCCTCGGCGCCCGCAAAGGCCGCCGTGAACGACTATAAGGCCCTGGTCTGCCTCTACATGTTTGGCGGGAACGACGGCAACAACATGATCGTGCCGCTCGATACTGCACGCTACAACAAGTACACCAGCATCCGCGGCAGCGCAGGCCTGGCCTTGTCGGTCAACGCCAAGACCCTGCTCGCGCCGCGCAGCGCCACCTTGCAGGCGGTGGCAAATCCGGTCAACCAGCCCTTCGCCTTCCACTACGGGATGCCGGAGCTGGATGCGCTGTACGGACAAGGCATGCTGGCCGCAGTGCTGAATGTGGGAAGCCTGAGCAAACCGCTCACCAAGGCGCAATACCAGACCGGCGTCGGCGTACCGCCGCAGCTGTTCTCGCATCCCGATCAGACCATCCAGAACCAGGCCGGCACGCCCTCCGCCGCAGGCACCGGCTGGGGTGGACGATTGGTCGATGCGCTGGGCACCGGCGGCCATCTCGACGCCATCTCGGTCGGCGCAGGCGGCCTGTTTGTCGAAGGCGCGCAAACCCACGGCAATCTGCTGCCGGGGAATGGCCAGCTCGATCTGGCGGGCATGAACTTCTGGCCGCAAAAGGAAGCCGATGCGCGCCGCGCAGCGCTGGTGCAGATTCTTTCGGCGCAAAATCCAAACGTGATCGCAGCGGCGGCCAACAAGGCGCTGCTGAACGGGATGGACCTGGTGACCGACCTGAGCGCCGCCAACACGGCCTCGCCGCTGTCCACCACCTTCCCCGGCACCGCGCTGGCGCAGCAGCTCAAGACCGTGGCCCACCTGATCCGCCTGCGCTCGCAGCAAGGGCCGGGACGCCAGGTCTACTTCGTTTCGCTGAGCGGCTTCGATACGCACGGCGGCCAGGCCTACCAGCAGTTCGACATGCTGCGCCAGGTCTCGCAGGCATTGGCCGCGTTCCAGCAGGCGCTGGGCGAGATCAACGCAGCACAGCAGGTCACCACCTTCACCCTGTCCGAATTCGGCCGCACCCTGCAGCCCAACAGCAGCGGCACCGACCACGCCTGGGGCAATCACCACCTGGTGCTGGGTGCGGCGGTGAAAGGCGGCGTGTACGGCCAGTTCCCCGACTTCACGCTGGGCGGTCCCGATGACGCCACCGGCCGTGGCGCCTGGATTCCGCAGATCTCCAACCAGCAGTACGGCGCCACGCTGGGCGCCTGGTTCGGTGCGGACGTGCAGACATTGGACAACCAGGTCTTCAAGAACGAGTTGCAAAACTTCTCCATCGCAGACCTGGGCTTCATGAACTAAGCAGACCACTTGCCGGCGATTGGCGTTCCGTCATTGTTCCGTCATGAATTTGTAATCTGACCGTCATCCCCTGGTCAGCGCGGCCTCCTTACACTGCTCTTCATCGACGCAAGCTGTCGTCTTTGAATAACCCGAGCACTTACCGTAAGGAGCCAAATCATGCTGAACATCAAACGCGCCACCATCGCACTCGCCATCGCCGGCCTTTCCACCGCAGCCCTGTTCTCGCCTGCCCAGGCGGCCGGCCGCACCGGCACCACGGCGGACTACGGCCAGGCCGTCAATACGAGCGCCATCGACCGCGTCATCAACCTCGACGCGGGCACCAGGTACGTCAACGTCACCAATGGCGAAACGGTGCAATTCAATCTGAACGGCCAAGCCGCTTTCACCTGGCACTTCGACACATTCAGCAACGAGACCTCGTTCGAGCTGTCGAAAATCGCCCCCGCCACCGCAGGCGTCGAAGGCGTCCGCGTCTACGTCGCCAGCAATCCGCTGTATCGCGGCTAAGGCGCTCACCAATGAAGAAAGCTATCTTAGTCGGCTGTATCGGCAGCGTCATTGGCGCTGCCGCCCAAGCGCAATCGAACGTCACCATTTACGGCACCGTTGACCTGGGTATCGTTGAAGAACATGGCGGTGCCGCCGGTCCGGTCAGCAAAGTCACCAGCGGCGTGGGCTCGGCATCGCGCCTGGGCTTCAAGGGCACCGAAGACCTGGGCGGCGGACTGAGCTCGGTCTTCGTGCTGGAGTCCGGCATCAAGGCCGACACCGGCGAATCGGATGTCGCAGGCTCGATCGCCAATCGCCAGGCCTTCGTCGGCCTGAGCAGCCGGGAATACGGCACCCTGACGCTGGGCCGCCAGAAGACCAGCCTGTACAAGGCCCTGGGCGAAGTGGGCGATCCCTTTGGCCTGGGTTACGCGGGCAGCTCAAAAAATTTGTTCCCGCTGGCCGGGCCGAATACCCGTACCAGCAACACCGTGGCCTATAACAGCCCTTCTGTCGATGGTTTCTCCGGCGAGGTGACCTACAGCGCCGGCGAGCAGGCAGGCGACGCCACTGCCGGTCGCCAGATGGGTGGCGCGCTCGCCTACAGCAATGGCCAGTTGAACGCGCGGCTGGTTTATAACAACCGCAACAGCGACGTCGCCGCTCCGGGCACCGGCGCCATCAGCCACGATCTGGGCCACAACGTGCTGCTGGCGGCGAACTACGACTTTACCCTGCTCAGGACCTACTTCGCTTACGGCCAGGACCGGGGTTATAACAGTGCAGTGCTGCCCAATCTGAACAATCCCTACCACTACGCCGACGCGCCCAAAGCCACCACCGACAGCACCGACCTGCTGATCGGCGCCGCCGTCCCGGTGGGAAAGGCCGGCACGGTCCTGGTCTCTTATCTGCGCAAGGATGACAAGCAATTCAACCAGGACGCATCGCAATTCGGCATCGGCTACACCTACGCCCTGTCGAAGCGAACCAGTACCTACCTGGCCTACGCCCACATCCGCAATCAGAACGGCGCTGGCTACACGGTCGGCAACGATACGGAAGCCGGCAGCGGCAACGCCGCCTTCAACCTGGGCGTTCGCCACTCCTTCTGAGCGGCACTCCCTTCGGGGGGATGCGAGGGCAGAATGGACTCCGCTAGAATGAGTGGATGTTCACCCTGCCCTTCAAACTGCCGTTCTCGCTGCCCACCAAGGCCACTGCGCCGTTCTGCCCTTCCGAAGTGGCAGGCACGGTCTACGTGCCGGAGGACGCACCGCAGTGGAAGAAGATCGCCCGCTTTGCGGGACCGGGGCTGCTGGTCTCGGTGGGCTATATGGATCCGGGCAACTGGGCCACGGCGATTCAAGGTGGCTCGCAGTTTGGCTACCAGCTGCTGTTTGTCGTGCTGCTGTCCAGCCTTGCGGCGATTGTGCTGCAGTGCCTGAGCATGCGGTTGGGGGTCGCCACCGGCAAGGATCTGGCCGTGCATTGCCGCGAGCAGTATTCGCCACCGGTGACCAAGGCCCTGTGGGTCTTTGCCGAGATCTCCATCGTCGCCTGCGATCTGGCCGAAGTGCTGGGCTGCGCGCTGGCGTTCAAGCTGCTGCTGAATGTCTCCTTGCCCGTCGGTGTCGCGCTCACCGCGCTGGATACTTTCATCGTACTGGGACTGAAGGGTAAAGGCTTCCGCCAGATCGAGGCCATCGTGCTCGGCCTGATCCTGACTGTGGGCCTGTGCCTGTTTGTGGAACTGGTATTCGTCAAGCCGGACTGGCACGCCGTCGCTGCGGGACTGGTGCCTTCCGCCGCTTCGCTGTCATCGCGCGAACCGCTGTATCTGGCCATCGGCATTCTGGGTGCGACCGTGATGCCGCATAATCTCTATCTGCATTCGTCCGTGGTGCAGACGCGCGTGGTGGCGAAGAATGAGCACAGCAAGCGCGCCGCCATCGCCCTGTCGCGGCTCGACACGATTGTCTCGCTGCTGCTTGCCCTGCTGGTGAACGGCGCGATCCTGGTGCTGGCTGCTGCGGCCTTCTACCAACCGGGTAATGAGCGCATCCTCGACATCGACGACGCCTACCATCTGCTCGATCCGGTTGCAGGCACGGCGGCCGCGGGACTGCTGTTTGGACTCGCCTTGTTCGCCTCCGGCCAAAGCTCGACCTTCACCGGCACGATCGCCGGCCAGGTCATCATGGAGGGCTTCCTGAAGCTAAAGATCCCCTGCTGGCAGCGCCGCCTTCTCACGCGCGGCCTGGCCTTGGTACCCGCGATGATCGGCGTGCTGGCTTTGGGCGAGCACTCGGTCGGCAAGCTGCTGATCCTCAGCCAGGTGGTGCTAAGCCTCCAGCTCCCCTTCGCCATGTACCCACTGGTGAGCCTGACGGCACGCCGCGACGTGATGGGCGTCTTCAGCAACGCCTGGTGGACCACGGCACTGGCCTGGTTCCTGTTCGCCCTCATCACCGCCGCCAACATCTGGCTGGTGTGGCAAGCGCTGGCCACATAAAGCAAATTCTTCGATTAGCCTCAAAACAGTCTTGTCCAGCTAAAGCAAAGTGATAGCTCCATCCATCATTGGAGCCATCATGTCCTATCAACTGAATCCCAAACTGAAAGACATCGAAGAAGTCGGAAAATTTGCCAACACCGCTGGCAATACGGAATGCGTAGAGTTTATTCGCCAGGCTTGCAATGCGCCCAGAACGACGCTTTGAAAAAAGGGAATCAACGTTATGGACGCCGCGCCTGGAAGCATCACAAGCGGTACGGCTATCGCCACATTTGATGCGGACGGCCACTATCCGACCGACACCAAAGGGAAACACGCGGCAGTCTATCTCAGTCATGGCCCTGGAGGCATCGCGGTTTTAGACCAGTGGAATGCACAAGGCAGGGTTCTGCAGCGCACTATCTTCACTAAGAAACAGCTCTTTCCGCGTGTGAATTCAGCCAAAAACTACTATGTTATCGAGTAGGGGGCGATGGATGAAGACACATTACATCCTAACTGCGGCCCTCATGTTCAGCCGATGTGACGCTGTCCACGCGGCAGCCACGCCGCTCACTTGCCCGCCGACGATCACCGTGGCTCAGACAATATCTGAGCGAGTTCCGGGTTGGGAATCAGTTGCAAGTAACAGGCTGCCGGCGCCGCATTTGATCAATGTCGAGATCTATGCCGACCATCCGTCAAAAGCTGGTGCATTGGTGCCCGACCAAACCAGCCGCACAAACCAGGCGGAACTCACCACCTGAAATTTTCCGCCTGATGACGGAACACCGTACTGGATGGCATGCGTCTATGCAGACACGCGAGTCTTGCTGGTTCGCCAGATTCCACGACAAACCAGGCAGTGCAATCTGACGACCAATCTTCTGCGACAGAAGCGTAATGGCATTGCAGCCTTTACTTGTTCCTAAAAAAACAGGCCGACGCGGTAATGCCGTTTAGCTAAGGCGCTTAGCCGATCCGATCGCGCCGTTGATCGGGGCTCCTTTCCTTGTGCTGACCAATATGGGGAGGCGGAGCTTGGAACCAGTCCTTCTCGCAAACCTTCTATTTTCCTTCTATTGCGGCCTGCATTTGAACCTCCTCCAGTTCTGCAGGTCTAAATAGAGTAAAGCCGAACAACAAATCGGGAGAAATAGAATGTTTGCGACACAGAGTGTGGACCTGCCCCGCCCCACCTATAGCGCCTTGTGGGAGTACCTCAAACAGCAAGGCAAGCAATGGGAGATTCCATCCGTCCTGGCAGAAGCGGTGGCGCTTTGGATGGCAAAGCAGCAAGAGGTCAAGGGTAGGTATGGCTATCAGTGGAAGACTGTCTTTCTTCCGGAGGGTACGGTGTTGCGCTCGTGGAGTTATGGTGAGCATAACTACGCGAAGGTCCAGGGCGACCAGATCATCTATGAAGGCCGTGTCGTTTCGCCCAACCAGTTGGCCCAGCACCTTGGACGTTCCACGCGCAACGCGTGGAATGACCTGTTTATCCGCCGTCCAGGCGACAAGGCGTTCAAACAGGCCTGCGTATTGAGGCTAGAGGTCGAACGGGACGACCAGGTACTGCGCGAGGCGCGCCTGGCAGCTACTGATCCAGTGATCGCTGCACCGGCTGCAACCACTGTGGTTTCGCCGCCCCCTCTGCCATTGAGCTCGGCCTGCGCATCTGGAACGCCGAGCAAGGCCTTGCCGGCAATGCCTGATTCCGACCTGTCGCCACAAGCGCTGGCAGCTATCGTTACATCTGTACTGGCGCATATGACTCCACCTCGGGACACGACACCTGGCCCCGGATGGAATCTTCCCGAACGCCGGAAACACCGTTACCGCTTGGAAGATGTCGCTTTCGAGTGAGCAGCGGGAATGCTGCAACGGCGTTACCCGCGCGGGCCCGTCTTGTACTACGCAACAGCGCGGCTTAGCGCTCCCAGTGACCGTGCGTCCACACCCATTCGTTGTGGCGCCAGCTCCAGTGGCCTGGCACCCAGAAGTGCGCCGGGCTTGGCGCCACCGTCACCTGCTCGACGATCACCGCAGGCATCGGCTGCGCCGCGCCCTGATACCAATGGCCCGGCTGCCATTGCCAGCCGTGGTCATGCCACGCCCAGTGGCCCTGAATCCAGGTATAGCCCGATGCCGGCGGCTGCGGGATCACTTCGCGGATCGGCGCCGGCATCTGGCGCACCACTGCCGGCTGGTCGTGAACCACGACCCGCTCCTTCACCACCGTGGTGCACGCGCTGAGGGCGACAGCGATCGCTGCCGCAGAAATGATTTTGTTGGTGATGCTCATGGTATCCGTCTCCAGGTAGTTGATGGGGCGGATTGTAGCGTCAGCAGCAAGCGTGCTGAATTACCATTTCGAAAGATGTGTAAGCATTTCTTTCGCCGATAAAAAACAGGTCCGCGCCGGACCTGTTTTACTCATTACAGCTTGATGAAGTGCTCGCGGTAGTACTTGAGCTCTTCGATCGATTCGGTGATGTCGGCCAGCGCCGTATGCATCTGGTGCTTCTTGAAGCCGCTGACCATTTCCGGCTTCCAGCGCTTGCCCAGTTCCTTCAGGGTCGACACGTCGATATTCCGATAGTGGAAGAAGGCTTCCAGCTTCGGCATGTACTTGACCATGAAGCGGCGGTCCTGGCCGATGGTGTTGCCGCACATTGGCGCTTTGCCCTTCGGGACCCATTGCTTCATGAAGGCGATCAGCTCTTCTTCCGCCTGCGCTTCCGTCACGGTCGACGCCTTGACGCGGTCGATCAGGCCCGAGCGGCCGTGCGTGCCCTTGTTCCATGCGTCCATCGCATCCAGCGTGGCATCGCTCTGGTGGATCGCAAACACCGGACCTTCGGCCAGAATGTTCAGGTGCATATCGGTGACGATGATTGCCACTTCAATAATGCGGTCGGTTTCCGGTTCCAGTCCGGTCATCTCCATATCGACCCAGACCAGGTTGAATTCATTGGGGCGCGGCGCCGGTGCAGCAGTGGTTTCAGCAGGCAAATCAGTGGCTTGTGACATAATTCTCTCTTGGATTGATAATTACTCCGAATCCGCCATTTTCTCACAGGCACAGAATGTATTCACTTGCGTTTTCGATTTTGTTTGTTTCTTTTCTGATTTTGACGCTGCTGGTGCGCTTCTGGCTCGCCTCGCGCCATATCCGTCACGTGCTGGCGCACCGCGCCGCCGTGCCAGCGGAATTCGCTGAAAAAATCCCCCTCGCCGCACACCAGAAGGCGGCCGACTATACCGTCGCCAAGACCAAGTTCGGTCTGCTGGGTTTGTTCGTCAACACCGCCGTGCTGATCGGCTTTACCCTGCTGGGCGGGCTGCAATGGCTGTCCACCACCCTGTTCGGTCTGACCGGCCCCGGCATGATTTACCAGCTGGCCCTGCTGGCGGGCTTTGCCGTCATCTCCGGCGTGATCGACCTGCCCTTCGACTACTATCGCCAGTTCAGCCTGGAGCAGCGCTTCGGCTTTAACAAGATGACGCCCGGCCTGTTCTTCGGCGACATGATCAAGGGCGCGCTGCTGGGCGGCGCCATCGGCCTGCCGCTGGCCTGGGTCGTGCTGACCCTGATGAACAAGGCAGGCGACCTGTGGTGGCTGTATGCCTGGCTGGTCTGGACCGGCTTCCAGCTGCTGATGATGGTGCTCTACCCGACCGTTATCGCGCCGCTGTTCAACAAGTTCTCGCCGCTGGAAGACGACTCGCTCAAGAGCCGCATCGAAAGCCTGATGGCGCGCGTCGGCTTCGCCTCCAAGGGCCTGTTCGTGATGGACGGTTCCAAGCGCAGCGCGCACGGCAACGCCTACTTCTCCGGCTTTGGCGCCAACAAGCGCATCGTCTTCTTCGACACCCTGCTGGCGCGTCTGCAGCCGCAGGAGATCGAAGCGGTGCTGGCGCACGAACTGGGCCACTTCAAACTGAAGCACATCATCAAGCGCATGGTGGTGCTGTTCCTGCTGTCGCTGGGCTTCCTGGCGCTGCTGGGCTTCCTCAAAGGCCAGCTGTGGTTCTACACCGGCCTGGGCGTGGACCCCGTGCCGCTGGCCCTGGCCGGCCAGAGCAACGACGCCATGGTGCTGCTGCTGTTCATGCTGGTGCTGCCGGTGTTCACCTTCCTGTTTGGCCCGCTGACTTCGCTCAGCTCGCGCAAGCACGAGTTCGAAGCGGACGCCTTCGCCGCCAAGCACACCGACGCGCGCGACCTGGTCTCGGCCCTGGTCAAGATGTACGAGGATAACGCCTCCACTCTGACGCCCGATCCGCTGCACTCGGCCTTCTACGACAGCCATCCGCCGGCCAGCGTGCGCATCCGCCAGCTCAATCTGCAGTTGCAGCCAAGCGCATGAGCAAGGGCCAGCAATTGAAGGCAGTCATCATCGCCGCCCACGGCCGCCACTACCTGGGCGAGGCCGACGGCAAGAAGCTGCAATGCGTCACGCGCGGCAAGAAGACCAATGTGGCCGTGGGCGACATCGTCCAGATCACGCTGACTTCGCCGGACCAGGGCGTGATCGACCAGATCGAAGAGCGCAAGACCCTGCTGTATCGCTCCGACCAGTACAAGTCCAAGCTGCTGGCCGCCAATCTGGACCAGCTGTTCATCGTCGTGGCCACCGAGCCCGGCTTTGCGGACGACCTGGTCTCGCGCTCCCTGGTGGCGGCGGAAGCGGCCGGCATCGAAGCGCGCCTGATCCTCAACAAAACCGACGTCACCGAATCGCTGGAGCGCGCCCGCGAGCGCCTGCAGCCTTACGCGGCGCTGGGCTACCCGGTGCTGGAAGTGTCGGCCAAGGCGCGTCCGGAAGAAACCGTGGAGATCCTGCGCCCGCTCATGGCCGGCAAGTCCTCGATCCTGATCGGCCAGTCCGGCATGGGCAAGTCGTCGCTGATCAACCTGCTGGTGCCGGATGCCGACATCGCCACGCGCGAGATCTCGGCCGCGCTCGACACCGGCAAGCACACCACCACCTTCACCCGCCTGTATCCCTTGCCGGAACTGGGCGCAAACTCGGCCATCATCGACTCGCCCGGCTTCCAGGAATTCGGCCTGTACCACCTGAGCGAAGGCATGCTGGAGCGCGCCTTTGTCGACTTTGCGCCCTACCTGGGCAATTGCAAGTTCTACAACTGCCGCCACCTGAGCGAACCCCAGTGCGCCGTGCTGGACGCCGTGGCCGAAGGAAAAATTGCGCGCATGCGCCACACGCTCTATGGCCAGTTATTGCACGAATCATCACAGGTGTTGTATTAAGGCTATGTGTAAGTGAGCACTACGCGCATTTGCAGTCTATAATTCCTACAGGAAATTAGGCGCGGAGTGCCCGATGGACATGTTTGTGGTCGACGATGAAGTTGCCCGCTGGGAGGTAGCCCTGCTGCCCCTGCACGGGCCTGCACGTCTGCCGCTGCTGGTGCCGCTGGCCTGGCATCTGCGCCAGCGCGACACCGGCCGCGCCCTCGCCCTCGCCGCCGAAGCCGCCCACCTGCTGGCGGCCACCGCACTCTCCCCCGAAGACCAGGACGGCATCGCCGCCCGCCTGCAGCTGGTGCATGCGGAAGCGCGCTGGCTGGCCGGCGAACTGGACGCCGCCGGCAGCCTGGCCGACGACGCCCTGCAGCGCCTGCAAGCCCTGCAAGACCATCAAGGCGCCTGCGACGCCCACTGGCTGCGCGCCTGGATCGCGGTCGACTGCGGCGACCACGAACGCCGCGACGCCGAGCTGGAACAGGCCGCCCGCTGGGCCAGTGAATGCGGCGACGAACAGCGCCTGCTGGCAGCCGAAGCCACCGCCGCGCGCTGGCTGGTGCTGACCGACCGACCTGCCGCCGACGCCCTCTGGGGTGCCCGCTTTGCCCCCTACCGCCTGCGCGAAGCCAGCGCGCCCGTGCCGCTGCCGGCCGGCGCCGCCGCCTGGGTGTACGACTACCTGGCCCTCTCGGCCAGCCACGCCAGCGACTTCGGCAACTCGGCCGGCCACTTCCTGCGCTGCTACGAAGCGGCGCTGAACACCGGCCAGCTGCGCTGCGCCATCACCGCCGCCACCAATATCGGCGAAGACTTCACCATCCTCAGCGACCTGCACTCGGCGCTGGAATGGACCAAGTGCGCGCTCGACCTCGCCCGCCCCACCGGCTGGCCGCGCAGCGTCGGTGCGGCCCTGATGCACACCGCCGACGCCATGCGCCGCCTGGGCCGCACCGACGCCGCCCAGGAGCTGCTGCTGGAGGCGCAGCAGATCCTCGAGCCGATGGCCAACGCCCGCCCCTACGCCATCGTGCTGCAATACCTGGGCGATCTGGCGCTGGACCAGGCCTGCTACGACGACGCGCTGCACTATTTCACCCGCCTGTACGAACGCGGCGACGCCCTGCGCCACGCCGACTTCCGCACCGTGGCGCGGCGCGGCCAAGCCCACGCCCTGAGCTTCCTCAATCGCCCGCAGGAAGCGCTGCAGATGGCGCAGCTGGCGGTGCAGCACGCGCAGCAGCAGGACAACGCCTACCACCACATCGCCGCGCTGCGGGTGCTGTCCATCATCCACACCCAGCACCAGCTGCCCGCGCCGGACGGCATGACGGAGCTGAACGCCACCCTGCACTATCTGCAGCAGGCCCTGAACATCGCCGCCACCATCGACGGCTACGTCCTGCCGGGCGATCTGCTGGATGCGCTGGCGCGCGAATACGCCGCCGCCGGCAGCTACCGCAACGCCTACGAAGCCGCGCTGGCCGCCAGCGCCGCGCGCGAAAAGATCCACAGCCAGGACGCCACCAACCGCGCCATCGCCATGCAGGTGCACCACCAGACCGAGCACGCGCGCGCCGAAGGCAACCACCATCTGGAGCTGGCCGCTTCCGAAGCGCGCCGCGCCGAGCTATTGCAGCAGACCAGCGTGATGCTGGAGCGCCTGTCCGACATCGGACAGGAGATCACCGCCCACCTGGACGCCGCCGCCGTGTTCCAGACCCTGGACCGCCACGTACAGGCCCTGCTGCCCGCCACCACCTTTGCCATCTACCTGACCGACGTGGCGGGTGAAAAGCTCACGCGCGCCTTTGGTGTGGAACAGGGAAAGCCGCTCGCCACCAACAGCATCGCACTGGACAACCCGCACGCCTGGTCGGTGCGCTGCCTGCTGGAGCGGCGCGAGTTCTACGTGGAGGAATTCCCGCCTGGCGCGCGCCTCCACACCACGCCCGGCACCCTGCCCAGCGAGAGCGCGCTATACCTGCCCATGCTGGCGGGCGACCGCGCGCTGGGCGTGATGACGGTGCAGGCCATGCACAAGCGAGCCTACGGCGAGCGCGAACGGCTGATCTTCCGCACCCTGTGCGCCTACGGCGCCATCGCGCTGGACAACGCCGAAGCCTACAGCCGCCTGCAGGAAGCCCAGTCGCAGCTGGTCGCGCAGGAAAAGCTGGCCGCCCTCGGCTCGCTGATGGCCGGTGTGGCGCACGAGCTGAATACCCCGATCGGCAACAGCCTGCTGATCGCCAGTACCCTGCTGCAGAAGACCGAGGAGCTGGAGCGCCAGATGAACGGTCCCGGCCTGCGCCGCTCCGAACTGGCGGCCTACGTGGAAGACGCGCACAAGGCTTCCCAGCTGGTGATGCGCGGCCTGACCAGCGCGGCCGACCTGGTCAACAGCTTCAAGCAGGTGGCGGTCGACCGCACCACCGAGCAGCGCCGCATGTTCAACCTGCTGCAGGTGTCGCAGGAGATCATCGCCACCATGATGAACCGCATCCGCGCCGCCAGCCACCGCATCGAATGCGATATGCCGGACATGGTGTCGCTGGACAGCTACCCCGGCCCCTACGGCCAGGTGATCACCAATTTCATCAACAACGCCTTGCTGCACGCCTTTGCGCGCGGCGCGGAAGGCTGCATGTGGCTGAGCGCCAGCACGCCGGTGGAAGGCCGCGTGCTGATCGTCTTCCGCGACAACGGCGGCGGCATCGCACCCGAGCACCTGTCACGCATCTTCGATCCCTTCTTCACCACCAAGCTGGGACAGGGCGGCAGCGGCCTCGGCCTGTCGATCAGCTACAACATCGTCACCTCCCTGCTGGGCGGCCAGATCAGCGTATCCAGCGGCGCCGAGGGCACTACCTTTACGCTGGACCTGCCACTGACGGCGCCCAGCCATGACGATGACGCCGCCCAGGTCGCCATCTACCATTAAGGGCGGATGACGGCATTTCGCAATATCATGTCGCAAATCTGTATAGACAGCATATTGCATGCCAGTTTCCTCGACTTGCCGAATGTACTTTATAATTGACTGGATCAACAGGCCCAACAGGCACCCTGCCGCGCGCCGCCGCATCCATCCGTGCAATCATGTCCAACAAAAAAGCGATCAAGCATTACCTGCAGTTTTCCGATTTAACGCTGGAAGAATACGAGTACGTCATCGAGCGTGCCCACTTCATCAAGCGCAAGTTCAAGAACTACGAGATCTACCACCCCATGATCGACCGCACCCTGGTCATGGTGTTCGACAAAAACTCCACCCGCACCCGCCTGTCCTTCGAAGCCGGCATGCACCAGCTGGGCGGCGCCGCGATCTATCTGAATACCCGCGACTCCCAGCTGGGCCGCGGCGAGCCGGTGGAAGACGCCGGCCAGGTGATGTCCCGCATGTGCGACATCATCATGGTGCGCACCTTCGGCCAGGACATCATCGAGCGTTTCGCCGCCAATTCGCGCGTGCCGGTGATTAACGGCCTGACCAACGAACACCACCCCTGCCAGGTGTTCGCCGACATCTTCACCTACTACGAGCACCGCGGCGCCATCAAGGGCAAGACCGTGGCCTGGGTGGGCGACGCCAACAACATGCTGTACTCCTGGCTGCAGGCGGCGGAAATCTTCGGCTTCCACGTCAACGTCTCCACGCCCAAGGGCTACGACATGGACATGTCGCTAGTCTCGACCCAGCGCTACACCTTCTTCGACAATCCCGCCGACGCCTGCGAAGGCGCGGACCTGGTCAACACTGACGTCTGGACCAGCATGGGCTACGAAGCCGAGAACGCGGCCCGCATCAAGGCCTTCGACGGCTGGATCGTCGACAGCGCCAAGATGGCGCGCGCCAAGCCGGACGCCCTGTTCATGCACTGCCTGCCGGCCCACCGCGGCGAAGAAGTCTCCGCCGACGTCATCGACGGCCCGCAATCGGTGGTCTGGGATGAAGCGGAAAACCGCCTGCACATCCAGAAGGCCCTGATCGAGTTCCTGCTCCTCGGCCGCATCGACACCAAATAACACCACTTCATCCTGAGATTGGAATCACCATGAGCGACATTAAAAAAGTAGTTCTCGCCTATTCGGGCGGCCTCGATACCTCCGTTATCCTCAAGTGGCTGCAGGATAACTACCAGTGTGAAATCGTCACCTTCACGGCTGACTTGGGCCAGGGTGAAGAGCTGGAACCGGCCCGCGCCAAGGCGCTGAAGTTCGGCATCAAGCCGGAGAACATCTTCATCGACGACGTGCGCGAAGAGTTCGTGCGCGACTTCGTCTTCCCGATGTTCCGCGCCAACACCGTGTACGAAGGCGAATACCTGCTGGGCACTTCGATCGCCCGTCCGCTGATCGCCAAGCGCCTGATCGAGATCGCCAACCAGACCGGCGCCGACGCCATCTCGCACGGCGCCACCGGCAAGGGCAACGACCAGGTGCGCTTCGAACTGGGCGCCTACGCGCTGAAGCCAGGCGTGAAGATCATCGCCCCATGGCGTGAATGGGATCTGCTGTCGCGCGAAAAACTGCTGAAGTACGCGGAAGACGCCGGCATCGACATCGACATGAAGCACAAGAACGGCGGCGCGCCCTACTCCATGGACGCCAACCTGCTGCACATCTCCTTCGAAGGCCGCCACCTGGAAAACCCAAGCGCCGAAGCCGAAGAATCGATGTGGCGCTGGACCGTCAGCCCGGAGAAAGCACCGGACCAGGCGGAATACCTCGACGTGGAATTCGAAAAAGGCGACATCGTCGCCCTGAACGGCGCCCGTATGACCCCGGCCGCCGTGCTGACGGAACTGAACCGCCTGGGCGGCAAGCACGGCATCGGCCGTCTCGACCTGGTGGAAAACCGCTACGTCGGCATGAAGTCGCGCGGCTGCTACGAAACCCCTGGCGGCACCATCATCCTCAAGGCCCACCGCGCCATCGAGTCGATCACCCTGGACCGCGAAGTGGCCCACCTGAAGGACGACCTGATGCCACGCTACGCTTCCATGATCTACAACGGCTACTGGTGGTCGCCGGAGCGCCTGGCGCTGCAGGCCCTGATCGACCACACCCAGGCCACCGTGAACGGCTGGGTGCGTCTGAAGCTCTACAAGGGCAATGTGATCGTCGTCGCCCGCGACTCGAAGACCGACTCGCTGTTCGACCAGACCATCGCCACCTTCGACGAAGACGGCGGCGCCTACAACCAGGCCGACGCCGGCGGCTTCATCAAGCTGAACGCGCTGCGCATGCGCATCGCCGCCAACGCCCACATCAAGCGCGGTAAATAAACCTCTGCCCGCATGACCAGGCCGCTCTCGCAGCGGCCTTTTTTTTTTGATACAGTGCAGGGCAAGCTTGTTCAATATGGAGACGCCATGCTGAAAGACCTGAGTATCAAGAAAAAACTTGCCTTCGGCTTTGGCGCGATCGTCGCCCTGATCCTGATCCTGCTGGCCGTGGCCTATACCAATTTCAGCAAACTGTCGGTCGCCAGCGGCTGGGACAAGCACACCCAGGCCGTGCTGCTGGAGCTGAGCGCCATCGAGAATGGCATGCTGCAGATCCAAAGCTCGGACCGCGGCTTTGCCCTGAGCGGCGATGAAGCCATCGCCGCCCCCATCGCTGCCGGCGAAGCGGAGGTGCACAAACACCTGCGCCAAGCCATCACCCTCACCAGCGACAACGCCAACCAGCAGCAGCGCCTGCCCAAGCTGGAACCGCTGCTGAACGAGTGGCTGAATGAGGTGGTCCATCCCGTTATCGATGCGCGCCGCGCCCTCAACAAGGCCGGGGGCAGCCTGTCCACCTCTGCCCAGCTGTCCACCGCCGCCGAAATCCAGAAAGGCGCGCGTCTGATGGCGTCCATGCGCCAGATCCTGGAAGACGCCGGCAACGAAGAAAAGACCTTGCTGGAGCAGCGCTCCCGCCTCTCCAGCCAGCTGCAGGACACCATGCTCGCCCTGCTGGTGGCGGGCGGCGCCGTCTGCGTGGTCCTGGCCGCAGCCATCGGCTTCACCCTGACCCGCTCCCTGACCATCCCGATGAGCAACCTGACCACGGCGTTGAACCGCATCGCCGCCGGCGAGCAAGGCGCCCGCGCCGATGTGATCTCGCACGATGAACTGGGCCAGGTGACCGCGGAATTCAACCGCATGGCGCAGGCCATCCAGGACAGCCCGGCCAAGGAGCAGCAAGCCACCAATGAGCTGAAAGCCAAGGTGGACGCCCTGCTGGCGGTGGTCAGCAAGGCCGCCTCCGGCGACCTGACCGGCCAGATCACCATCACCGGCAGCGACGCCATCGGCCAGCTGGGCCACGGCCTGGCCACCATGTTCGACAACCTGCGTACCTTGATCGAGAACGTGCAGAAGGCCGGCATCCAGGTCACCACTTCGGCCACCGAGATCGCCGCCTCCGCCAAGCAGCAGGAAGCCACCGGCGTCGAACAGGCCCAGACCAGCGTGGAAGTGCTGGCCACCACCAAAGAAATCTCGGCCAACACCTCGCAGCTGCTGAAAACCATGGAAGAAGCCACCGCCGTGGCGGACTACACCACCAGCGCCACCGCCGACGCCCAGACCAATCTGAATGGCATGAACACCACCATGCAGCGCATGGTCTCCGCCACCGATTCCATCAGCGCCAAGCTGGCGGCCCTGTCGGAAAAGGCCAGCAACATCAACAGCGTGCTGATCACCATCACCAAGGTGGCCGACCAGACCAATATCCTCTCGCTCAACGCCGCCATCGAAGCGGAAAAAGCCGGCGAAGCGGGGCGCGGCTTCTCCGTGGTGGCCACCGAAATCCGCCGCCTGGCCGACCAGACTTCCGTCTCCACCTGGGACATCGAGCAGATGCTGAAGGAGATGCAGTCGGCCGTCTCGGCCAGCGTGATGGGCATGGACAAATTCTCGGAAGAGATCCGCCGCAGCGTGGGCGAAGTGGGCCAGGTCACCACCCAGCTGTCCGGCGTGATGGACCAGGTGCAGAAACTGGCGCCGCAATTCGACGCCGTGCTGCAGGGGATGCAGTCGCAGGCGGTCGGCGCGGAGCAGATCACCTCCACCATGATGCAGCTGAACGACGCCACCCAGCAGACGGTGGAATCGCTCAAAGCCACCAGCGAGGCGGTGCACCAGCTGCAGTACGCGGCGGGCGATCTGCAGGCGGGCGTGGCCACTTTTGCGGTCAAGACGTAATCGCCGCACCACACATTCTGCCCGCTCATGGCAGAATACCGCCCTCGCCTTTGAAAACCGCTGCCGCTGACGGAACGGCAGGCACGGAGAAGCTATGTGGAATAACCTGAGCATCAAACGCAAGCTGTACCTGGGCTTTAGCGCCATTGTCGCCGTCATCCTGATCCTGCTGGCGCTGGCCTATCAAAATTTTGCGCGCCTGTCGGCCGCGAATGAACTCGACAAGCACACCATGGAGGTGCTGCGCTCCATCGCCGGCCTGCGCAACGACCTGCTGCAGGTGCAAGTGGAAGCGCGCGGCTACTACCTGACCGGCAGCCAGCAGCGCTACGACCAGCTGCAGAAAGAGCTCAAGGATCTGCCGGTGTCGATCCGCCAGCTGCAGGATCTGACCAGCGACAATCCAGTCCAGGTCACGCGCCTGCGCCAGCTCGATGAACAGATGAACAGCTGGACCGGGGACGTGATCCTGCCTCAGACCAAGCTGCGCCAGGAGCTGGCCGACAAGCCCAATGCCGCCGATCTGATGGGCCATACCGACCAGTTCAAGCAAGGCAGCCCAGCGATCAAGGCGGTGTACCGCTCGCTGGACGGGGCGGAGGCGGAAGAGAATCGCCTCTCCGTGGAACGCGGCCAGGAATCCGCACGCCAGCAGCAGCGCATGCAGACCGTGCTGGTGGCGGGCGGCGTCGCCTGCCTGGTGCTGGCCTCGCTGATTTCCTGGCAGTTGGCCAAGACGCTGCTGCGCCCACTGAACAACCTGACCCAGGCCGTGGGCCAGATCGCCGCCGGCCAGCAGGACGCCCGCGCCGACATCATCGCGGAAGATGAACTGGGCCAGGTCACGCAGGAATTCAACCGCATGGCGCAGGCCATCCAGGACAGCCTGGCCAAGGAACAGCAAGCCACCAACCAGCTCAAGGCCAAGGTCGACGAACTGCTGGCGGTGGTCAGCAAGGCCGCCTCCGGCGACCTGACCGGCCGTATCAGCGTCACCGGCAGCGACGCCATCGGCCAGCTGGGCCACGGCCTGGCACGCATGTTCGACAACCTGCGCACCCTGATCGAGAACGTGCAGAAGGCCGGCATCCAGGTCACCACCTCGGCCACCGAGATCGCCGCCTCCGCCAAGCAGCAGGAGGCCACCGGCGTCGAACAGGCCCAGACCAGCGTGGAAGTACTGGCCACCACCAAGGAAATCTCGGCCAACACCTCCCAGCTGCTGAAGACCATGGAAGAAGCCACCGCCGTCGCGGACTACACCACCAGCGCCACCGCCGACGCCCAGACCAATCTGAATGGCATGAACACCACCATGCAGCGCATGGTCTCGGCCACCGACTCCATCAGCGCCAAGCTGGCGGCCCTGTCGGAAAAGGCCAGCAACATCAACAGCGTGCTGGTGACCATCACCAAGGTGGCCGACCAGACCAATATCCTCTCGCTCAACGCCGCCATCGAAGCCGAGAAAGCCGGTGAAGCGGGACGCGGCTTCTCCGTGGTGGCCACCGAAATCCGCCGCCTGGCCGACCAGACTTCCGTCTCCACCTGGGACATCGAGCAGATGCTGAAGGAGATGCAGTCGGCCGTCTCGGCCAGC
>Ga0213872_10000444_pt1 | contig 33829 bp, 30 predicted proteins | sample VelepicomBERX_R2_FD_160071 | JGI IMG/M metagenome (GOLD analysis project Ga0213872, IMG submission 160071) | Rhizosphere microbial communities from Vellozia epidendroides in rupestrian grasslands, the National Park of Serra do Cipo, Brazil - RX_R2 | ecosystem: Host-associated > Plants > Roots >...
GGCCGCTGTCCGGCTTGTCGATGCCCGCGATCAGGTTGAGCAGGGTGGACTTGCCGGAGCCGGAAGGCCCCATCAGCGCGGTAAAGTCGCCGCGCGGGATATCCAGCGTGATGTCGCGCAGGACTTCCACGGTCTGGTCGCCGCGGCGGTAGGACTTGACCAGGTGTTCGATCTGAACCAGTGGCTGCATGGCTTACTTCTTCGCCAAAACCACGGGCTGGCCGTCGTGCAGCTTGGCGTCGGGCGCCAGCACCACCTTGTCGCCGGACTTGAGGCCTTTCACTTCGACCAGCTCACCGACCTTGCGGCCAGCGGTGACAGGCACCTGATGCGCCTTGTCGCCATCGACGATGAAGGCCACCGCCTTGCCGTCGCGCTGCACGATGGCGGCGGGCTGCACGGCGGTCACCGGCTGCTTGTCTTCCGGCGGTACGGGCTTGGACAGGAAGGCCACCTTGGCGCTCATATCGGGCAGCACGCGCGGATCGCGGTCGCCAAAGCGCACCTTGACCAGCAGGGTAGCTTTGCTGCGGTCCATGGTCGGCACCATGCGCGAGACGGTGCCGGCGAGGCGCAGCTCGGGGAAGGCGTCCAGCTGGATTTCGCAGGGCTGGTCAACGCGGATCTTGCTCAGATTACCTTCAGAGACATCGGCTTCGACTTTCAGCGTATCCATGTCGGCGATGGTGACCACGGCGCCCTTGCTGTCGGCGGCGGAAGAGAAGGGCGTGATGTTGTCGCCCACGTTGGCGTTCTTGGTCAGGATCACGCCGTCGAAAGGCGCGCGGATCAGGGTCTGGTCCAGGTTGACCTGTGCCACTTGCGCGTTGGCCTTGGCCGCGAGGATGGCGGCGTTGTAGCCCGCCATATTGGCGCGCGCCTTGGTCAAGCGCGCCTGTGCGGCGTCGAAGGCGGAGGCGGTGATGAACTTCTGCGCCAGCAGTTCGGCGGTGCGCTTGTATTCGGCCTGGGCGTTGAGCAGTTCGGCCTGGCCCTGTTCCAGGTTGGCCTGCGCGACCTTGATATTGGCCTGGGCCTGACCGAGGCTGGCGGCGACATCGCGGTTTTCCAGCCGCGCCACCACTTCATCCTTCTTGACCTTGGAGCCTTCCAGCACGCCCAGCCACTCCAAACGCCCGGTGGCCTTGGACGACAGCGCGGCCTTGCGCTGCGCGACCACGTAGCCGGTGGCGTTGAGCAGGGTGTAGTTCTGCGAAGGGTAAGCCTGGGCGACGGTGACGGTATCAACGCTGGCCTTGCCGCCCATCTGCTTGCTGGCCACGCCGGCGATCACCAGCAGCACCGCCACCACGATGACGGGTTTGACCCAGCGGCGGCGCTTGGGCCGCATGGCAGTCGCCGTGGCGCTGCGTTCGATCTTGAGTTTGGAGATATCTGGAGCGGTCACGCCTGCCTCGGCTAAGAGTGGAACGGTGCCCCAGATAGTGCTGCAAAATTATGAAAATTTCAAGCTCAGAAGGCGAAAGTCGTGATCATGCTGCCCGCCGGTGCGCTAATCTGGGTGGCACTGCTGCTGTTGCCGGGGGCTAGCGAGCTGGCACTGTTGAAAATGTAGACCTGATTGTCCAGGCCCGCGTACAGGCGGTCATGGGCTGCATCATACGCGACGCCCGAGTGCGTAGCTTGGTTAGGCAGTGAGACGAAGTTGACCTGACTTGCACCAGTGCTGGCCTGATCCAGCATGGCAATGCCGACACCGGGAACGCCCATGTATAGGCGGTCATGCTGCTCGTCGAGCGACAGGCCGCGGACGTCCTTGTTGGTCAGGGCAGCCAGTTTAACGGGTGTCACAATCGGCAGGAAACCATTGATCTGGTCAGCGTTCGGGTAGGTATAGAGCTGGTCATGCGACCAGCCAAGCACGTACAGCGTATTGCGCCTGAAGTCGACCATGTAGTCGTAGCCAAGCATCCGGTCAATGCGACGGGTAGGGGCTACTGTGCCGCTCAGGGTGCTGATATTATCGAAGACCGCGATGGCGCCGCCAAGGCCGACATTATATTTGACGTACAGACGGTCGTGGACCTTGTCCAGCACCATGTCCCACAGGGAGCTGTAGTCCATTTTGGGCGTTATCAGACGCGTTGGCGTGATGATGCCATTGAGCGCGCTCGCGTGCTCGAAGACAGCGATCTGCAGGCCAGCGGAGGAGTAGAGGCGGTCATGTTCGGCGTCGAGCGCCAGGCCATTCCACATGGTCAGGCCATTGGTGCCCAGAACATTGGCGGAAATGCTGCTGCCTGCGGCCGGGGTCAGCGTCGTGAAGGCGGCGAAGGCATGGTTGCCGTAGTCGCCGACAAACAGCACGTTTCCGGTATTGCCCCCAGTACTGCCATTGCCGTTGTTGTTACCAATGCTGCCGCTGGTTGCGGTAGTGCTGCCAGTGCCGGAGGCGCCCCCGCCCCCGCCGCCGCAAGCAGCAAGGGACAGGGTCAAAACGGATGCTGCCAAAATCTTGAAGAATTTCATATGAGTCGAAGTGGTTGGAAAATTTTTATTGTTTAGAACGCGAAAGTGGTGATGAGGCTGTTGGCCGGGCCGGGCACCATGACGGCGGCAGCGGTGCCGCTTTGCAGTTTGCTGACGGCGTTCAGCACGAACACGCGGCTGTCCAGGCCCGCGTACAGGCGGTCGTTGGCGCCGTCGTAGGATAAGCCTGCCGCCGTGGCCGCGCCGTTGGGGAGGGCGATGGCGGCGCTGGTGGTCTGCGCGGCTGCGCTACCGGCTGCTCCGCCGCGCGTACTGGCGGCACTCACGGCAGCCAGGCCGCTGAAACCGATGATGCCAACGTACAGGCGGTCATTGGTGGTGTCGATGGCCAGCCCGTCCAGCTGGGTGTAGTTGAGCGAGATGTACTTGAGCGAGGAAGCCGGGATGGTGCCGCTCGCCTTGTCCAGATTGGGCAGCGCGAACAGGGCGTGGCTGACGTCGAAGCCGTAGAACACGTTGCGGTAAGTGTCGATCACAAAGCGCTTGCCACCGATGCCTTGCAGGATGCGGCTGGGCGCCACGCCGTTGGCGGCGGTGCTGATGTTCTCAATGATGGCCAGGCAGGGCGCATTGCTGGCGTTGACGAAGCTGACGTAGAGGCGGTCGCTGCCCTTGTCCAGCTGCATGCCGACCAGGTTCAGCAGGCCGGGAATGGCGGGCGTGATCTGGCGGATCGCGGTGATGCGGCCGTTCAGCAGGCTGGCCTGGTCGAATTCGGCGATGCTCTGGCCATTGTTGGCGTACAGGCGGTCGCGCTGCTTGTCGTAGGCGATGCCGGTCCACATCTGCACCGAACCCACGTCCAGCACCTTGGGCGCGACGGTGCTGCCGGCCGTTGGGCTGAGGGTGGTGAGGGCGGCAAAGCCGTGGTTGCCTTCATCGCCGACGAACAGCACGTTGGGGGTAGGGCCGCCGCCCAGCGTGGCGTCGCCGGTGCCGGCTGAACCGCTGCCGGTGCCGCCACCGCCGCAGGCGGCCAGGCTCAGGGTGATCAGGAAGGCGCTCAGGCGATGCGAGATTCTCATGATGTCCATCTTTCAATTAGTTGCCGTGCGTCATTATTTGACGGCGACGCGGAAGAATAGCACTTGATGTAGTCGGCAATATTCACCATTTGTCACAGCGGTCTAATTTGATAAATCTCGATGCAAAGGAAGGGGGCTCATCAAATAATGGTAAGAAAAAAACAAGGATCCTCCTGTGCACTTGATAAACAGCCTCGGCAAATTGGGTGAGTACACCGTCGGCGCCTGTTTTGTCATGGAAGTCGATGGTCATCATGGCTTCGAGGTTGCTTTTCTGGGCGACAAAGCCCAAGTACTGGACTTCCGCATTTCATTGATCGATGCTGATGGCAAGACCTTTGGATCCCACTTCAATTTGCAGGTGAAGGCCAGGAGGGCTCCGCCGTTGGATCGGCCTATTCAGGTCGGCTTTACGCTGGCCGAGGTTGCTCGCGCCTCGGCAATGAACGTCCCGCTATTCGTTGCCGTTATAGAGGAGTTACCGCGACGAAAGACCAAGGTCTGGATAAAGGCCGTCGTAGATCCCACCGTCGGAGTAGACTCAATACAGCGTAAGCATTCATTAAATTCGAATGCGACGCTCAAAAAGCTTTATGGCGAGGTCATGGCGCATTTCACTGGGGTTGCAGGGCAGACCTCTAAGAGCTCACTCATCTAGGAGACGGAAATGGGTATTAACCAAATCAATTCCCGCTCTGAAAACCTGAAGGCGCGGGAGGTAATGGTGAAGCTAAGCCTGGTACTGACCTACGCCGGGTATGACATCGCGGTTGCGCCGCCAGGCGAAGTCGGCCCTGATCTTGTGGCCAAGTCTCAAGATGACGTGCTGGAGTTTGAAGTCAAAATTTGTACTTCTCTGGAGTCGTTGCAGCATGTGGCCAGAGGCTCGGGACAGGATGGTCGCCATCATCTGGTTCTGGCTGTCAGGGGAAATGAAGCGATCTACACTGACTCGGCACTGGTTAAAAAGCTGAGACCTCATTTGCATCAAATTAAGCTGAGGAGTGTGGGTTCTCCGGCTTGAGGGAAGGCTGCTAAGTGTACTGACCCAGACGTGATGTCGCAGAGCGTTGCAGTCAACAGTCTGCTCCCGCCTGCGGAATCAATCGGTGATCGCAACACTCTAACCTCATGCATCCGCATAGGGGAGAGTTAATCATGAAGCAGAAGCCGCGAATTTATTATTCCGAAAGTCAGAAAGCGATGATGTGGGATCGCTGGAAACAGGGCGATTCACTCCAGATGATCGCGCAGATGTTTGACCGGAACCATTCATCAGTGCAGCGTATTTTGGCGGAGTCCGGTGGCATACGTCCAGCTCAACGTAAGCGATCACGATTTGCTCTATCTTTGATTGAAAGAGAAGAGATCTCGCGTTGCTTGGTGGCAGGGAAATCGCTGCGAGAGATTGCGCGCCGGCTACAGCGGGCACCCTCGACAATTAGCCGCGAAATCCAGCGCAATGGTGGGCAGTCTCTCTATCGTGCGGCGCAGGCTGATCTGTCTGCTTGGGATAGAGCACGCCGCCCCAAACTCTGTAAGCTAGCCAAGCGCGGCATGTTGACCCATATTGTATCGAGCAAGCTTCAGTTGCAATGGTCACCTGAACAAATTGCTGGTTGGCTCAAGCAATTTTTCGAGGGAGACAAGGAGTACCAGGTGTCGCACGAAACTATCTACAGGAGCCTCTACATCCAAGCCCGTGGCGCCTTGAAGAAGGAGCTGCTGGAGCACTTACGCCGATCACGAACGATGCGACGCTCTCGTCACTACACACAGAAGACAGAGAATCACGGCCGGATCGTCGGCGCCATTTCGATTAGCGAACGTCCCGCGAGCGCCGAAGATCGAGCTGTCCCTGGGCATTGGGAAGGCGATCTATTATGCGGCAGCCACAACAGTCAGATTGCCACGCTGGTAGAACGTCAAACCCGGTACGTAATGTTGGTCAAGGTCGCCGGCAAAGACACGGAGACGGTTGTCAGCGCATTGATCGACAACGCGCGCCGTTTGCCCCGCGAACTGTACAAGTCCCTCACATGGGATCGAGGATCGGAAATGGCTGGCCACAAACGATTCACCTTGGCGACCGATATTAAAGTATTTTTCTGCGACCCACAGAATCCGTGGCAACGCGGATCAAATGAAAATACTAATGGAATATTGCGACAGTATTTTCCTAAGGGACTTGACCTGTCCGGCTACTCGCAGGAAAAATTGGACGAGGTCGCCAGGTTACTCAATGAGAGGCCAAGAAAGACATTGCACTATTACACGCCCGCACAGCGATTTGCCCAGTGTGTTGCAGCGACAAATTGAAACCACAGCCAGCAGCGGCGGTAACACTAGCATCACTGTGCAGCTTCGAGTTGGTTCAGCTAAACCGTGACGCGCCACTGCGCGATGCTCAGGATAGCATCTTGCTCAAATGAAAAAATCACGCTTTGTCACGTTTTAATAAACAGACGCGTGTAAATCACGCCGGTTCGGCGTGCTCCACCAGCAGCTGGACCTTGGTGACGCCGTTGTATTCATTGGCGTCCAGGCGGAAGGCGACGCGTGCGCGGTCGCCCAGCGAATCAATGTGGCCGAACCAGATGGCGTCGTAGCGGGCGCCATTCTTCTCCAGCATCAGCTTGAGGTGGCGCTCCTTCAGGATGCGCTGGCTCACCACGCGGAACTCGTCGCAGAACACCGGCGGCGCAAAGCCCTGGCCCCAGACCTGGCTGTCCAGCTGGGAGATAAAGTCGGTGGTGTAGTAGGCGTCTTCCAGCGGGCCGTCGGTTTCGATCACGCGCTCCAGCTGCTGTTCGCTGAGCCATGCGCGGCCCACTTCTTCGAAGGCTGCAGCAAAGGCGTCGAAGGCTTCGGCGCGCAGGGTCAGGCCTGCCGCCATGGCATGGCCGCCGAATTTGTCGATTAACGAAGGCGCCTTCTTGTACACCAGATCGAGCGCATCGCGCAGGTGGAAGCCGGGGATGGAACGCCCCGAGCCCTTGATCCAGCCATCGCCCGCTGGCGCGAAGGTGATGGTGGGGCGGAAGAACTTCTCCTTCAGGCGCGAGGCGACGATGCCGATTACGCCCTGGTGCCAGCTGTCGTCGAACACGCAGATGGTGCTGCTGTTGGCCGGTTCAAAGTCATCCAGGTGCAGCATCGCGGTGTCCTGCATGTCGGCTTCGATCTCGCGGCGCTTGATGTTGATGTCGTTGAGCTGCTGCGCCAGCTCCCAGGCGCGGCTTTCGTCGTCGGTGATCAGGCATTCAATCCCCAGCGACATATCTTCCAGACGTCCCGCCGCGTTCAGGCGCGGGCCGAGCGCAAAGCCCAGGTCTACCGGGCTGGCGCTGCGCGCCTGCTTGCCCGCGACGCGGAACAGCGCGGCCACGCCCGCGTGCATGCGTCCCGCGCGCATGCGCTTGAGGCCTTGCGCCACCAGGATGCGGTTGTTTGGATCCAGCTTGACCACGTCGGCCACGGTGCCCAGCGCGACCAGGTCGAGCAGTGCGTCCAGCTTGGGCTGGGTCTGCGCATCGAATACGCCGCGCTTGCGCAGCTCCGCGCGCAGCGCCAGCAGCACGTAGAACATCACGCCCACGCCAGCCAGGTGCTTGCTGGGGAAGCCGCATTCGGGCTGGTTGGGATTTACGATCACGCGTGCGTCGGGCAGGGTGTCGGAGGGCAGGTGGTGGTCGGTCACCACCACTTCGATGCCGCGCTGATTGGCGGCAGCGACGCCGTCGATGCTGGCGATGCCGTTGTCGACGGTGATGATGATGTCCGGGTTCTTCTCGCGCGCGGTCAGCTCGACGATTTCCGGCGTCAGGCCATAGCCATATTCGAAGCGGTTCGGCACGATGAAATCGATCTGTGCGCCCATCTGGCGCAGGCCGCGTAGCGCCACGGCGCAGGCGGTGGCGCCGTCGCAGTCGTAGTCGGCCACGATCACCATGCGCTTGCTGGCGGCGATGGCGTCGGCCAGGAACACGGCCGCGGCGTCGATATGCAGCAGGCCCGATGGTGGGATCATGGCCGCCAGTTCGCTCGACAGCTCGCGTGGATCGGTCAGGCCGCGCGCGGCAAACAGGCGCGCCAGCACCGGGTGAATGCCACCCTGGCGCAGCATTTCGGATTCGCGGTAAGGGCAGGGGCGGATGGTAATGCGGGTCATATCAGGCGTGGTCCAGCAGGGCGTTCAGGGAAGGCTTGCGCCAGAATTTGTATTGCGCCATGCGCGTGCTGTCGGCACGCAGGGTGGCGTTGCGGTTGTTCAGCAGCAGGGAGACGCCGCTGATGCGGCCTTCCTTGAGCGCGGCCAGCAAAGGCACGCACCATTCTTCTTCGATGCGCTGCATGCGGGACAGCCAGTCGGCCCAGTCGCCAGCAACAGCGGGAGCGATCAATTCGTCGAGCAGCACGGCGGCAGGCGCGGGATCGCCGATCAGCTGCGCGGCCGTGGCCGAACGCAGAGCCGGCGCCGCCAGTGCCTCCAGCCAGACCGCCGCGCCGGAGGTGGCCAGTGCCAGGGGCTGCGCCGCCTTTCGTGCGGGTGCGGCGGCTGCATCTGCGCCGCCCCAGATCCACACCGAATTCACTACACGCTGGCCGCGCTGCTCGCGCGCCTGGTTGGCCGGATGCTCATGCCACTGCATCTGGATTTCGTTCTGCAGCTTGCGGCAGCTGCGCGCGGATTCGCCTTGCGGCAGCCAGTCGCTCAGATTCTGGTCGATGGCGGCGTCGGGCGATGCCGTATTCAGCCCGGTCCAGGCATCGGCGCGGACGAACCACAAATCGGGGCGCGCATACAGCAAGGTGGCGCCCATCTCTTCAAAGCATGGGCGGGCGCTGTCGAACAGGGCGCGGGCCTCTTCCTCCTTCAGGCGCAGCTGGCGCGGGTCGGTCAGCAGCATATGGGTACGGGCCAGTTGCACATGCGCGGGCTGCACCATGAACCAGCGGCCCTGCGAAGCCTCCGCTGCCAGGCCGCTGCCGTGCATGGCAGCGAGGGCAAGTACGACGCCTTGCTGCGCATCCAGGCCCAAAGCGCTGCTGAGCCAGGCTTCATGCGGCCATACGCGCTGCTCGCTGTCGAAACTGGTGACTTGCAAATTGCTGTGACGGGACAGCAACGTCGCCAGAGCAGGCGCCTGCAGCGTGCGGATCAGATCGGGGGCCAGCGGCGCAGGTGGCAATGCAGAGGGAAGCGCGAGGGTAATTTGGGTCATCCCGCGATTGTAGGACATCGCGTGCGCTGCCGGTAGTTGCTGTAAGTCACTAGTGGTTATCAAAACAAAAATAATTGTTGCGATTAGTCTAAAAATAACTATAATTTCGACAATGCTTGGTGCAACTTTGATATCTAAACTTGCTAATTGAAATTAAGTTCATGGCAACAAGCTGAAACTCCTAATCCGAAATAACAACAACCCGGGGAACCTCAGATGAAAATCAGTAAAATTTTGGCCGCTGTCGCGATGCTCGCCGCAGCGCCGGCATTTGCCGCCACCACCTTCGACTTTTCCAACCTCACCTATACCGGCGGTGCCCTGCATGGCCTGCTGCCAAGCGAGGTACTGAACAGCGGCTACTGGAAGTGCACCGACGGCGATGTCTGCAGCTCGAATTTCGACAGCACCAGCCTGCACCATCCGCTGGGCGGCAATCTGGTCTACACGCTCAACGGCATCACCGTGACGGCAACGGCCAGCTACAAGAAAGACGGCAACTGGACCAACGCCACGGTGGTGCAGGACCACGACAACAACCACAATCTGGCGCAGCAGAAGGGCGCGGGCCTGGGCGTGTACCACAGCTACGATAACAGCGACGACAACATCACCAGCAACGAGCGATTGACTCTGACCTTCTCGGCGCCGGTGACCATCAGCTCCCTGTACTTGCGCTCGGACGGCCATAACACCAGCGAATGGAGCAGCAATGCCACCTTCCTGCTGGATGGCGTGTCGACCAAGCTGGGCGGCACAATCAGCCCGCATAACCTGACCGGCACCACTTTCACCTTCCAGTACGGCGGCAGCAAGGCTGACCAGTTCTACCTGGGCGGCCTGGTGGTATCGGCTGTACCGGAGCCTTCCAGCTACGCCATGCTGATCGGCGGTATCGGCCTGCTGGGCGTGGTAGCGCGCCGCCGCAAACAGGCGGCCAAAGACTCCGCTTAAGGCTTTCCGGCCCCGCCCGGCCACAATTTTTGTTACAAGTTTTTGCGCCGGGCGGGTGCTATGGGCGGGGTGTTTCGCCCATGAAAGGCTAATTGTGTGGCACACTTCGGGCTCACATAACGCCTATCCCGTGTTACCCATGAGTTTTGTTCAAAAACTGCCGTATGAATGGCTGGTCGGCCTGCGCTACACGCGCGCCGGCAAGCGCAGCGGCCGCAATAGCTTCATCTCCTTTATCTCCCTGATTTCCATGGCCGGCATTGGCCTCGGCGTGGCCGCGCTGATCGTCGTGCTGTCCGTGATGAACGGCTTCCAGAAGGAAGTCACCGACCGTATGCTGTCGGTGCTGGCCCACGTCGAGATCTTCGACGCCCGTGGCGCCATGCCGGACTGGCACGCAGCAGCCAAGGAAGCGCATCAGAATCCGGAAGTGATCGGCGCTGCGCCTTTCGTTGAAACCCAGGGCATGTTGGTCCGCGACGACGTGCTGCGTCCCGCCGTGGTGCGTGGTGTGCTGCCGGAACAGGAGCCGAATGTTTCCGACGTCGCCAAGCAGACCAAGATCGGCAGCTTCAATGCGCTGCAGCCGGGTGCTTATAACATCGTGCTGGGTATCGAGCTGGCGCGCGCGCTGCACGTCAACCTGGGCGAGAAGGTGACCCTGGCGCTGGCGCAAGGCCAGCCTACGCCGGCCGGCGTGCTGCCGCGCCTGCGCTCCTTCACCGTGGTTGGCATCTTTGAGGCGGGCCATAACGAATTCGATTCCGCGCTGGCCTTCGTCCACCTGACCGACGGCGAAAAGCTGCTGCGCATGGACGCGCCCATGGGCCTGCGTCTGCGCCTGCAGGACATGAACCGCGCACCGGAAGTGGCGCGCGCGCTCAAGTCCACCATGTCGGGTGACCTGATCATGCGCGACTGGTCCAAGCTGAACGCCAACTGGTTTGCCGCCGTGCAGACCGAGAAGCGCATGATGTTCATCATCCTGACCCTGATCATCGCGGTGGCCGCCTTCAACCTGGTATCGACCCTGGTGATGACGGTGACCGACAAGCAGGCCGACATCGCCATCCTGCGTACGCTGGGTTCCTCGCCGCGATCCATCATGAAGATCTTCATGATCCAGGGCGCGCTGGTGGGCATCCTGGGCACCGCCATCGGCGTTGGCCTGGGCGTGCTGGTGGCGCTGAACATCGACGTCATCGTGCCGTTTATCGAACATCTGCTGGGAGTGCAGTTCTTGTCGAAGGAAATTTATTACATCACCGCCGTGCCGTCCGACCTGCGCTGGCCGGACGTGTTCAAGATCGGCGGCGTTGCCGTGGTGCTGGCTTTTGTCGCCACCCTGTACCCAAGCTGGTGGGCGGCCCGCGTGAAACCTGCGGAGGCGCTGCGCTATGAGTGAGATGAACAATACGCCAGTGCTGTCCTGCCGTGGCCTGGGCAAGACCTTCAGCCAGGGCGCTTATTCGGTGCAGGTTTTGTCGGGCATCGATATCGAAGTGCGGCGCGGCGAGCGCGTCGCCATCGTCGGTGCTTCCGGCTCCGGCAAGTCGACCCTGCTGCATCTGCTGGGCGGCCTGGATACCCCGAGCAAGGGCAGCGTGACCCTGCTGGGCAAGGACTTTGCCAGCATGAGCGAAAAAGAGCGCGGCGACCTGCGCAACCAGTCGCTGGGCTTTGTCTACCAGTTCCACCATCTGCTGCCGGAATTCTCCGCGCTGGACAACGTCGCCATGCCGCTGCTGATCCGCCGCATGAAGCGCGCGCAAGCGCTGGATACGGCCCAGCAGGTACTGCAGCGGGTGAACCTGTCCAAGCGTGTGACGCACGTGCCGGGTGAGCTGTCCGGCGGCGAACGTCAGCGTGTCGCGCTGGCGCGCGCGCTGGTGACGCAGCCGGCCTGCGTACTGGCCGACGAACCGACCGGCAATCTGGATCACGCCACCGCCAACCAGGTGTTCGATCTGATGCTGGAACTGTCGCGCACCTATGGCACGGCTTTCATCATCGTCACCCACGATATCGAACTGGCGCGCCGCTGCGACCGCGTGCTGCGCATGACCGACGACGGGCTGGTGCCCGGCTAATCTACAGCGAACCCTCATGTGGATCGACACCCACTGTCATCTGGACGCGCACGAATTCGGTAACGAATCGCTGGCGCTGGCGGCGCAGGCTGCGGGGCAGGGCGTGTCGATGATCGTGATCCCTGCTGTGGAGCGGGCCAACTTTGGCATCGTTGCCAATCTGGCCGCACAAGCCGATAACGCTTGCTATGCGCTGGGCATCCACCCGATCTACGTACCGCACGCGGGCGACGATGACCTGGACTTCCTGCGCCAGCAGGTCCAGGCCGCGCTGCAGGATCCGCGCTTTATCGGCATCGGCGAGATCGGCCTGGACTTCTTCATCCCCATGCTGACCGAGCCGGCCATGCGCGAGAAGCAGATCCACTTCTTCCGCGAACAGCTCAAGATCGCCCGTGACTTCGATCTGCCGGTGCTGATGCATGTGCGCCGCTCGCAGGACGTGGTGCTCAAGCACGCGCGCCAGATCCCACCGGCCGGCGGCATCGCGCATGCCTTCAACGGCAGCGCGCAGCAGGCGCAAGGCTATATCGACCTGGGATTCAAGCTGGGCTTCGGCGGCGCCATGACCTTTACCCGCGCACTACAGATTCGCCGTCTGGCGGCCGAGCTGCCGCTGGAGGCCATTGTGCTGGAGACGGATGCGCCGGACATCTCGCCGGCCTGGATTCATCCCGGCCGTAATACGCCGGATCAGATTCCCGCCATCGGCGCGGTGCTGGCCGAATTGCGCGGACTGCCCGCCGAAGAAATCGCCACCGCCACCAGCGCCAATGCGCGCGCCGCCTTGCCTCGTCTTTGATAACCAAAATATTGAGCGGCATCAGAGCAGCCGCTGACAGCTAAGCCAAGCGGCATCGCATTACGTAGCATCCCTGATGGAAGAAGCAGCTGGGAGACTTTGGGAATGCGATTCGCAATACTTGGCCTGGTTGCGGGTGTCATGCTGCTGCAGGTGCAGCCACTACTGCCCGAGAGGCCGTCACTTTGGCTGGTACTGGCGTGTCCGCCCATGCTGTGCTGCGCCTGGCCTTTGCTGCGTAAAGGCATCTGGGCGCTGAGCCTTGCGTCTGGCCTGCTATTTGGTTATGGCTGGGCCGCCCACGTTGCACTCGACACGCTGAAGCCTGCCTTGAGTGCGGCCGACGAGGGGCGCGATCTGACCATTGTTGGCACTGTCGCCAATCTGCCGTATCAATTCCCGCAAGGTGTGCGCTTTAACTTTGTCGTGGAGCGGGTCGAGGGCGATGCTGCGCGGCTGCCGCCCTTGCTCACGCTGGCCTGGTACTCGGGCTTTCGCGATGAGGTCAATGAGGTCGGTGACGTGCAGCCGGGCGAGCGCTGGCGGCTCAAGGTGCGTTTGCAGCGTCCCCATGGCGCGGCCAATCCGCTCGGATTCGATTATGAAGTGTGGCTGCTGGAGCAGGGGATTCGCGCCACGGGCTATGTGCGTCCCGCGTCCGGCAATCGCAGGCTGGATGGCTTTATCCTTAGCTTTAACAACTTGGTGGAGCATTGCCGTGCGCTGCTGCGTGCACGTATCCTGCGCGCCTTGCCGGGCAAGGAATATGCGGGCGTGATCGTCGCACTGGTGGTGGGCGACCAGCGCGGCATCGATCAGTCGGACTGGCTGGTCTTCAATCGCACCGGCATAGGCCACCTCATTTCCATCTCCGGACTACACATCACAATGGTGGCAGGGCTGTTCGCCGGACTGGCTTCGGCTTTGTGGCGGCGCTCCTTCTTTACCAGCCGGCAGCTACCTTTGCTGCTGCCCGCGCAAAAGGTCGCGGCCATCGCCGGCACGGCAACGGCATTTATCTACGTGCTGCTGGCAGGCTTCGGCGTGCCTGCGCAGCGAACGCTGTATATGCTGGCGGTTGTTGCGGTCGCGTTGTGGACCAACCGGATTACCAGCGTGTCGCACATCCTATGCACGGCGCTTGGCGTGGTTGTGCTGCTGGATCCCTGGGCGGTGCTGTGGCCCGGTTTCTGGCTGTCCTTTGGTGCGGTGGCGGTGATTTTATATGCCTCGGTGGGACGCACCGTGGCGCGCACGAGCCGGGCCGGGCTGCTGCACACGCTGCATCTGGGCGCGCACACGCAGTACGCCGTCACACTTGGCCTGGTCCCGCTGACCATGCTGCTATTCGCGCAAATCTCGCTGGTCAGTCCCCTTGCCAACGCCGTGGCAATCCCGCTGGTGAGCACAATTGTGACGCCGCTGGCGCTGATCGGGAGCCTGCTGCCGCAGGGCCTGGCGGAGCTGGTGCTGGGTCTCGCACATTGGCTGGTGGCGTGCCTGGCCGCTTGTCTGCGCTGGATGAGCGGCCTGCCGTTTGCCGTCTGGAGCGCGCCGACACCGCCGCTGTGGCAGTTCTGCTGGGCGAGCTTCGGCACCATCTGGCTGCTGGCACCGCGCGGCTGGCCGGTGCGCTGGCTGGGACTCGCCACCTGGCTGCCGCTGCTGACCGCTCCACCCTGGCATCCGCCGGAAGGCCGGCTGCGTGTGGTGGCTTTCGACGTCGGCCAGGGAATGGCGCTGCTGATCCAGACCAGCCACCACGTTCTGCTGTACGACGCCGGCCCTGCCTACAGCCCCGACAACAATGCGGGTGGCCGCGTCATCCTGCCGTATCTGAAAGCGCAGGGCATCGACGCGCTGGATGGCATGATCATCACCCACAGCGATGCCGACCACTCCGGCGGTGCGCTGACTATCCTGCAGGGCGTGCAGGTGGGATGGCTGCTGTCCTCACTACGGAGCAATAGCCCGATCGTGCAGGCCGCGCGCAGCCACCGTGACTGCAGCGCCGGGCAGCGATGGATGTGGGATGGCGTGCGCTTTGAAATGCTGCATCCATCCGCCGCCAGCTATGCGGACGCCAGCCTCAAATCCAACGCGCGCGGCTGCACGCTGAAGATCACGGCGGGCCACCGCGCCATGCTGCTGGCTGCGGACATCGAGGCCGCACAGGAGGCGGCGCTGATCCAGCAGGGCAGTCCGATACAGGCCGATGTCCTGCTGGCGCCGCACCACGGCAGCGGTACTTCGTCCTCGCTGCCGTTTCTGCGCGCGGTCCATCCTGCGTTGGCGGTGTTCCAGGTGGGGTATCGCAATCGCTACCACCATCCCAAGGCGGAGGTGTATGCGCGCTATGGCGAGCTGGGTATCCAGCGTCTGCGCACCGATGAAGCGGGCGCCATCACGCTGGACTTCAACGGCGACAGCATCAGCACCTCAAGCTACCGCATCGAGCATGCGCGCTATTGGTATGGCCGATAAAACTTACTGATCGAGCGACCAGGCGTAGACCATCCTGGTCCATACAGGTTCGGTCTGGCCGTCCGCCGGTTTGAATTTGCACTGGGCGACCGCCTTCTTGGTGGCCTTGTCCAGCTCCGGGAAACCGCTCGACTTCTGCACCTTGGATTCGATCACGCGGCCATCATTGCCCACCAGGAGCGACAGCAGCACGGTGCCGGTTTCGCCGTTGCGATACGAACGTTCCGGATAGGTGGGAGTAGGGCAGTCGCGCGCATCGGCCACCACCGTATTGCGCGAGGCATTACCGGCGCTGGCCGTCACGGTGCTCGCCGGAGCGCTGCTGCGGCTGGCGTCAGTCACCACTCTGGACTCGCTGCGCGCGGCTTCCTGCACTGGCGGACGTTCCGCCTCCTCGCGGGCGCGGCCAGGTTCCCCTGCGACGGCGGATTTCGGGGCCGCAGGTGCAGCCGCATCGCTTGCCTTGAGTGGCGTGGATGCCTTTGCCGTGGCGACTGCTGGCGGCTGCGCCGGCGCAGGCGAGGCCGCAGCGGGTTTGCTATTCGACGCCGCCGACGGTAGCTCCAGCTTGTGCAAGCCCAGTCCCATCCCTTTCAGCATGGCCGTGAGCCGTTCAAACTCTGACTGTTTGACGGGGGCGCTGGCAGCAGCTGGCGCCTTGCTTGCAGCTGGAGCGCTGGAGGATTCCGCAGCGCTGCCGCCCAGGCCAGAAGGTCCGGCCATCTCGATCACCGCGACGGACGAGGACTTCGACTTACCGCTGCCGCTGCGCTCATTGGAATCGCTGCGGCCATAGGTCGGCACTGGCCAGTCGCTGGCGGGCGGCGCTTCGGCTCCCGCCTGGTACATTGCCGCTTGCGCCAGCATGCGCGACTTTTCCTCGTCGACGCGGCCTGACCAGACGACCAGTGAGAGTCCCACCGAAACCGTTCCCACCACCGCAGCGGCAATACGGCCATTGCGCGAAAAGGCGGCCTTGCGCATCCGCTGCAGCACCGGGACGCCCCCGCTGGCGGCCAGCTGTTCTTCAACCATCTGCAGATCGTACAGTTGGCGTTGTTCCGGGTCGGACAGCACGGTATAAGCCGCGTTCAGGCGCGACATCATGTCGGCCGCCGCCTGGTTGCCGACGTTCTTGTCCGGATGGTGTTTTTGCGAGAGCGATTTGTAAGCCGCGCGGATAACCTCCGTGGGCGCGTCGCGCGTCACGTTGAGGCTCTCATAATGGCTGACAGGTTTTTTCATCAGGGCGTCGCGCATGGCCGGGAATCGTGTCGAATACTCAATGATGCAAGATCATATAGTTGAATGCGCATGCCAAAAAGCATCAGATGCTTCCTGTTGGAGAAAATGACTAAAAAACAACAAAAATATCCGGCGCGCACCTTCGAAATTAGAACCTTTCCACCAAACCACCTCCATTCAGCCCATTACAATGCGTGAATGAGCAAATCAAAGTTGCATTTCGCACACGCCAACAGCTACCCGGCTGGCGTCTACCGCCAATACTTTGCGCCGTTGTCGGAGCGCTTCGACATCCAGACGCTGGATATGCACGGCCACAACCCGCGCTACCCGGTCGACGACTGCTGGGAGCAACTGGTCGATGAATACATCAACGAGCTGACCACCCGCTACGACGAGCCGGTGGTGCTGGTCGGCCATTCGCTGGGTGGGATGCTCAGCATGCTGGTGGCGAAAAAGCGCCCGGATCTGGTACGCTGCGTGGTGATGCTGGATTCGCCCATCGTGGCGGGCTGGCGCGCGTGGGCCTGGCGCCTGATCAAGGTGACCGGCAGCGCGCATAAAGTCCCGCCGGCCAAATTCGCCATCCGCCGCCGCAATGTGTGGCCGGATCCGCAATCGGCCTACGAGCACTTCGCCGCCAAGGAGCTGTTTGCCGCCTGGGCGCCCGGCGTACTGCAGGATTACATCGACTGTGGCCTCAAGCCGCATCCGGAGGGCGTGCAGCTGCGCTTTACGCGCGAGCAGGAGACCGCCATCTACAGCACCTTGCCGCATCACCTGAACAGCGTTGTGCGCGGCCGCTTCCCGGTGCCGATCGGTTTTATCGGCGGGACCGATTCGTGGGAGACCAGCCAGTCCGGCCTCGATCACACCCGTGCTTTCGCGGGGCGGCATTTCCGCCTGCTGCAGGGCGGCCATTTGTTCCCCATGGAGTCGCCCGAGGCGGCAGCCGAAGCGACCACCCAGATGATCGCCGATCTGTTGGGCCAGGACGCCATGCAAGCATGCAAAAAGGACCATGAGGCAGGGCTTTTCGCGTAAAATCTCGTGCATCTTTACTGACTGAGTGCTTTGCGATGACGATTAAGAGCGATAAATGGATCCGCCGGATGGCAGAAGAACAAGGGATGATCGAGCCGTTCTATCCCGACCAGGTGCGCCAGATGGATGGCCGCAAGGTGATCTCCTTCGGTACCTCGTCCTACGGCTACGACATCCGCTGCGCTGATGAGTTCAAGATTTTCACCAACATCAACAGCACCATCGTCGACCCGAAAAACTTCGACTCCAACTCCTTCGTGGACGTGAAGAGCGATGTCTGCATCATTCCGCCGAATTCCTTCGCGCTGGCGCGCACCATGGAGTACTTCCGCATTCCGCGCAATGTGCTGACGGTCTGCCTGGGCAAATCGACCTACGCGCGCTGCGGCATCATCGTCAACGTCACCCCGTTCGAGCCGGAGTGGGAAGGCTACGTGACCCTGGAGTTCTCCAACACGACGCCGCTGCCGGCGAAGATCTACGCGGGCGAAGGCTGCGCGCAGGTGCTGTTCTTCGAAAGCGATGAGATCTGCGACGTGTCCTACAAGGACCGCAACGGCAAGTACCAGGGCCAGCACGGCGTGACGCTGCCGAAGGCTTAAGCTTTACCGTTCTTTACACTTGTGCGCCTGATATTTGGCGCAGCCATGCCGATAATCTCCTTATGTGAATCAACAAAGGAGGACCATCATGGTTGCATCGATATCAGGCGTTTCATCTTCCGGCAGCAGCTCTGCCACAAGCTCGGACAGCAGCATCGCAGCATTGCAGAAGCAGTTGACCGCGCTGCAGAAGCAGCTGGTGGATGCGCAAAAAGACACTTCGCAAACAGCTCAGCAGCAGCAACAGCTGTTATCCCAGCAGATCCAGGCTATCGAGGCGCAGATCGCCCAGCTACAGGCTGCGGCGGCGCAGAAGGCTGCTCAGCAAACCACGCAGCAGACCACGCAGCAGGTTTCCACGCAGGGTGGCGCTTCGCGCAACACCTCGACGCTGGGCAGCGTGATCGATACGGTGGCTTAAGGTTTGCCGCTTGCTACCGGCAGAGAGATCTCGACACACAGCCCGCCATCCGCGCGATTGCGGGCGCTGATCGTTCCGCCATGCGCCTGCACCACGTGCTGGGCGATGGCCAGTCCCAGGCCGTGGCCTTCCGCACTGGCGCTGCTGGAGCGGAAGAAGGGCTGGAAGATCTGCACCAGGTCTTCCGGCGCCACGCCGGGGCCGCGGTCCTGCACGCGGAGGCGCAGATGGCGTCCCTCACTGCGAGCGTCCACTTCCACCTTGCCCTGATCGGGGCTGTGCTTGACGGCGTTGCGCACCACATTCTCGATGGCGCGCGCCAGCAGGTCGGCCTGGCCGGTCACCATCACATCGGTGTCGCCTTGCAGGACCACGCTGCGCTGCTGGGTGGCCGCTTCAAAATTGGCGTCGCCGACGATCTGGTCGAGCAGCTCGGCCATGCTGATATCTTCCCGCTCGGCGCTGATGGCGCCAGCTTCCAGGCGCGATAAGGTCAGCAATTCGCCGACCAGCTTGTCCATGCGGACGCTTTCGCGTTCGATGCGCTCCATCGAGGCCATCACCTTGTCCGGCTGCTGATGCGCGAGGCCGATGGCGGCTTGCAGGCGCGCCAGCGGTGAGCGCAGTTCATGCGAGACGTCGTGCAGCAGGCGGGTCTGGCCGTCGATCAGGCTGCGCAGGCGCGCGGTCATGCGGTCGAAGTCGCGGCCCAGGTCATTCAGTTCGGAGCTGCGCAGCCCGGATTTTTTCTCGAAGCGGGGCGACAGGTCGCCGCCCGCTGCGGCCTCAAACGCCTGGCGCAGCGCGCGGATAGGACGGGAGAAGTACCAGGCCAGCAGTACCGCAAACAGCAGACTGGCCAGGATGGCCGCCACCAAAGGCACCCAAGGCGCCAGTGGATGGAAGCGCGGGCCGCCATGGTCGCCGGGACCACCTGGACCACCTGGGCCACCCGGTCCGCCAGGCTCGCCCGGCCCACCGTGGTCGCGCATAGCTCCCGGATCGCCGGGCCTTCCCGGACCGCCCGCGCCGTCATGTGCATCGCCTGGCCATGGACCGCGCGGGTGGCGATCCGGCCCGGCTATCTGATGCGCGGCGCCTTCCATCATTGGCAGCATGGGATTGCCGTCGTGCGAGGGCAGGAACAGCAGGTAGCGCGTGCCATCGGCGGCGCTGAGCTGCCGCACCACATGCCACTTGTCGTCCTTGTTCAGCAATGCGCGGGCCTCGCCCAGCATGGCGGGACTGACGGCACGGCCCAGCAGCTCATGGCCCTGGTCGTCCACGGCGAACACGCGATGGCGGTCCATCCGCTCCAGCATCGACCGTAGTGCCTTGGTCCCGCCGAATTCCAGTGTGGCGGCGGCCGAATTGATCGCCATCTCGGCCGGCGGGCTGGTATCCAGATCGGCCGCTGCGCTGGAAGCCTGGTTGCGGTTCTTCAGCCACACCGCACCGCCAATACCCACCGTTGCCGCAAACTGTGCCAGCAAAATGGAGAGGAAGAACTTCCAGAACAAACGGCCCACAGGCTTACTCCTTGATCAGCTGATAGCCCATGCGATACACGGTCTGCAGGCAGGAGCGGCCATCGGCGATGGTGCCCAGCTTGTGCCGCAGACTGCTCAGGTGAACGTCGATATTGCGGTCGAAGCGCGCCATCGGGCGGCCCAGGCCCTGTTCCGACAAGATGTTCTTGCTGACCGGTTTACCGGCATTCCGCGCCAGCACTTCCAGCAGATTGAATTCGGTGCTGGTCAGTTCCAGTTTGTTGCCGGCCCAGGCGGCGCGGCGCTGTTCCGGCCACATGGTCAGCTGGCCTACCGTCAGCGTGGCGGGGGCGCCCGCGTCATTGGGAGTGCTCTGCGAGCGGCGCAGGATGGCGCGGATGCGCGCCGTCAGCTCGCGCGGCGTGCAGGGCTTGGCCACGTAGTCGTCCGCGCCCAGTTCGAGGCCGACGATGCGGTCGGTGTCGTCGCCGCGCGCGGTCAGCATCAGGATCGGCAACTGGCTGTGCGCGCGGATGCGGCGCAGCGTTTCCAGCCCATTCATGCGGGGCATCATCACGTCGAGGATGGCGATGGCGTATTGGCCGGTCAGCGCTTGCGCGGTGCCGGCTTCGCCGTCATGAACGGCTTTGACGTCGAATCCTTCCTGCGTCAGGTATTCCTGAAACATGCCGACCAGTTCGATGTCGTCGTCTATCAGCAGAACTTTGCTCATTACAGATTGCACTTGATGGGATGCGGCCATGATAGCAAAACCGGCCTTTTGCGCCCGATCTCTTTACACCGTTTTACGCCGCGCTAACGGCGCTTTACAGCACCCAAACGCAGAATGGCATCTCCAATCACCCATAGGAACGTTTGCATGAAGACCAACATTAAGAATTTAAAACGCATTTTCCTGATCGCCGCGCTGACCATCGGCGGCTACGCCATGGCGGACGACCGCGCCGAGGCGGGTGGCATGCCGCCACCACCAGCCGCGATGCATGGTGGTCATGAAGGCCCGATGGGCGGTCCCGGCGAGGGCCATGACATGCCGCCCGGTCCCATGATGGCGCCATTCCTGCACGGCCTGGAGCTGAGCGAAGCGCAGCAGGACAAGGTCTTCGGCCTCCTGTATGCCGAGATGCCATACCTGCGTGACCAGCACAAGGCCGCCGCCAAGGCGCATGAGGCGCTGCGCGCCCTGGCCAGCGCCGACAAGTACGACGATGCCAAGGCTGCGTCGCTGGCGCAAGCCGCCGCCCAGGCCAACGCCAATATCGAGCTGCAGCACGTCCGCACCGAGCAAAAGCTGCTGGCACTGCTGACGCCAGAACAGCGCAAGCAGCTGGCCGAACGCCAGGAGCACCAGCCGCATCACCCAGTCCATCCCTGACCCCACCGCCACCAACGCAAGGAGAATCCCATGTCGATTAGCGCCCTGACTTCCAGCAGTGCCGCCAGCCAGTTGAGCTATGTCAGCCGTCTGAATTCCACGTCTTCCACCTCAGGCAGCGACGGCGTCAACGCGCCGCCGCCACCGCGTGGCGACCGTGACGGCGGCGGCTTCATCGAAGCCATCGCCAACGCACTGAAGGAGATCGGTGTCACCAGCACGGACGCCAGCAGCTCGTCTTCGAGCGCCTCATCCACCTCGTCGTCCAGCAGCACCAGTACGGACAGCACCAGCAGCACCGACAACAGCGACAGCGTGTCGGCAGCGCTGGGCAGCTTCCTGCAAAGCCTGATGGGCGCGCTGCACGCGCAGAGCAGCGACAACAGCGGCCCACCACCGTATGGCGCGGATGGCGGCCAGGGGGGCGGCCCAGGTGGTTCGGGCGGTCCGGGCAAGCTGGGTTCCGACCTGCAAAGCCTGATCTCCAAGCTGGCCAACGGTGATTCGAGCAGCACGGGCAGCACGGACAGCACCAGCAGCACGGACAGCACCGACAGCTCGGTCTCCGACCTGGAAAGCACCTTCAAAAACCTGCTGGATAAATTGAGCGGCTCCAGCACCGACAGCACGGACGCCAACAGCAAGCTGACCAGCTTCCTGCAGGCCTTGTCGAGCAGCCTTCCAAACAACGGCAGCAGCGGCAATCTGATTAACACCACGGTATAAGCAGGTCTTCACATGGAATCGCACGACAAACACCACGGCCACAGCCTGGCCGAAGATCTGGACGCCATGTTGCGTCTGAACAGCGACCGGCGCCAGACCTTGCGCTGGTTGCTGGCTGGCGCCACGGCGCTGCCGGTGCTGGGATGCGGGGGAGGGAGCAGCAGCGGCGACAGCTCCAGCGCACTGGCATCCACCACGACCAGCAGCACCGGCAGCGGCACCAGTACCGGCACCGGTACTACAACCACCACCACACCCGCTGGCTCCTGCGCCGTCATTCCGGAAGAAACCGGTGGTCCGTATCCCGGCGACGGCACCAACAGCAATGCCAGCGGCATCGTCAACGTACTGACCCAGTCGGGCATTGTACGCAGCGACATCCGCAGCAGCTTTGGCGGCTCGACAGCGATGGCGGTGGGTGTGCCGTTGACGATCAAACTGCAGATCGTGAACACCAATGCCAATTGCGCGGCGCTGCCTGGCTATGCGCTCTATCTGTGGCACTGCGACCGCGACGGCAACTACTCGCTGTATTCGTCCGGCGTCACCGGCGAGAACTATTTGCGCGGCGTGCAGCAGGCGGACAGCAACGGCATGGTGACGTTTGAGACCATTTTCCCAGGCTGCTATTCGGGCCGTATGCCGCACGTGCACTTCGAGGTGTATCCGACCCTGGCCAAGAGCACCAGCGCGGCCAACCGGGTACGCACCTCGCAGTTCACTTTCCCGATGGCGACGCTGAACGAGGTCTATGCGACAGCAGGCTACAGCGCCAGCGTGCGCAACCTGGCCCAGATCAGCTACGCCACCGACATGGTGTTCAGCGACGGCACCTCGCTGCAGATGGGCGCGATGTCCGGCAATCCCACCGACGGCTATGTCGTCACCCTGACGGTCGGCGTCGCCGTCTGATTCCTCCCCAAGGCGGCGAAAGTCTTTTCGCCGCCATCCCGCCTCTTATCCCTCAAAGCGAAACCCCTTTCGCGGCCGGCTGCCTGCCTCCCCAGGCAAAGCAGCTGGCATGCCCTTTGCGATAAAGCTGTATCGCCACGCACGAGGGAACAGCATGAATACGCGCCTGCTTGATTACCGGCCCGAGCTGGAATTTTTGCCGCCGTCGCCGGATGCGGCCCATACCGCGCATCAGAACGAGCTGACCGCCGCCGCCGAACTGCTGGAGGTGAGCAGCGAAGCGGAATTGAACAGTTTCTTGTCCGCTCTGCTGGGCAAGGGCGCCGCATTGGGCCGCACCGCGCTATCCACGCCACAAGGCCGCGCCTTGCAGCATGCGCTGGCGCGCGGCTTGCAGCAGGCGGCGCACATCGCCTTGCCGCTGCCGAGGCGCGGCATCGCCGGTCCCGTGATGGATGCGCTGAGCCGCAGCAGCGACGAAGAAATGCAGCGCTGCGCCCGTATTTTCGGCCTTGAACTGGAAGGGTTGAGCGCGGAGGACCAGGAGTTCGAACTGGCGCAGCGCTTTGTGCGCTATGCCACCACGACGGCGCGCGAAGCGGCCCGGTTGCTGGCGCGCGCTCCCTCCTTGCCGCTGTCCGCCGTCCATGACGCGGCTGTGGCGGCGCTTGCGCAAGGCGCGCGGCGCAGCGCTCCCGGCCTGCTGGCGCGTTGCCCGCAGCGAGCGCGGCCGCACCGGCAAGGCTGATTTTTTGGCGTGCTGCGCGTTTCACGTGCGGCGCTTTTCGTAGTGCTTTTTAACAGGAGCTCACCATGCATGACATTGATCGCACGACCCTGGAATTCGGCCAGCAGGAATTTGAGGAGGAGTTTGAATTCGGCCAGGGCGAATGGAGCGGCGAATCCGGGCCGCAGGGCATGTTCTCTGAAACGGAAGAAATGGAGCTGGCCAATGAGCTGCTCTCGGTCAGCAACGAGGCGGAGCTGGAACAGTTCCTGGGCAATCTGCTCAGCAAGGCCGCTTCGTTCGCGGGCAAGGTGATCAAATCGCCGGTGGGGCAGGCCATCGGCGGCGTGCTGAAAGGCGTGGCGAAGAAAGCGCTGCCGCTGGCCGGTGGCGCCATCGGTGGCTACTTCGGCGGCCCGCTGGGCGCTAAGATCGGCAGCGGGCTGGCTTCCGCTGCCAGCAATGCCCTGGGGCTGGAAATGGAGATGGGCGAGGACCGCGAGTTTGAAGGCGCCAAGCAGTTCGTGCGGCTGGCGGCGGACACCGTCAACCGCGCCAGCCAGGCCCGCGGTGGCGATCCGCGCGCGATTGCGCAATCGGCGGCGGTGGCGGCGGCGCGCCAGCTGGCGCCCGGCTTGCTGGGCAAGGGCGTCTCGTCATCCATGCAGGGCCAGTGGCAGGGGCAGGGCCAAGGCCAAGGCCAGGGCAACATGGGCGGCATGGGTGGCATGAGCGGCTACGGCAGCAGCGCCGGCACCGGCAAGAGCTGCGGCTCGGGTGGCATGAGCGGCACGGGCCAGGGCCAACGCGGCCCTCGCGGCCACTCCGGCCGCTGGATGCGTCACGGCCAGAAGATCGTCCTGTACGGAGCCTGAACGCGATGGCCATCAGCCCCTACGCCGCGTGGATGCTGGAGCAGGAAGCCCGCTCCCTGCAGGCGCGCCTGTCGCGCGTGCGTCCGTTCGCACTGATCGAACCGATGCTGCCGGCGGCTGCCTTGCTGCCCCATGCGCAGACGGCTATCGAAAGCTTCCTGTCTGCCGGGCGGCGTGATCTGCATGCCAGGGTGCGGGCCTATCTGCAGTGGCTGCGCGGGTCGGCGCGCCAGCAGGCGGACAACGAAGAGGCGCAGCGCCGCTTTACCTTCCTGCGCCTGAAGTTCAACGCCACGCTGACGCAGTTCGATCTGTTCAATGACGTCATCAGCCAGCGCAGCGAGCATGGCAACGGTGTCTGGCTGTCCGGCCTGGACACGGTGGCGGCCGACGCGCTCACGCTGCACGGCAGCTACTACGCGGCACCGCCCCTGATCTGTTACCTGGACCGGGGCCCCGGCGCGGCGATCCGGCGCGCCCGTACCCGCCTGCCGGGCGGCGGCGAGAGCCCGGTCGCCATCATCCGCGTGCCGCGCGAGCGCATGGTGGGTGCGGGCGTGGCGTCGTCGCTGGTGCATGAGGTCGGACATCAGGGCGCGGCGCTGCTCGACCTGGTCAACTCGCTGCGCCCGGTGCTGCAAGCGGCCCAGCATGGCGGGGCGGAGGCGGTGATGGCCTGGCGGCTGTGGGAGCGCTGGATCTCCGAGATCGTCGCGGACTTCTGGGCGCTGCTGCGCGTCGGCGTGGTAGCCACCATGGGCCTGATCGGCGTCGTCAGCCTGCCGCGTCCTTTTGTGTTCCGCCTCAACGTGGACGACCCGCATCCCACTCCGTGGATACGGGTCAAGCTCAGTTGCGCCATGGGGCGAGCGGTCTATCCGCATCCGCAGTGGCGGCAGCTGGAACAGTTATGGGATTCCTATTACCCGACGCAGGCGCTGGACCCGCCTTTGCGGCGTTTGCTGGCGCAGCTGGAGGACAGTATGCCAGCGCTGGCCAGCCTGCTGGTACGGCATCGTCCGGCGGCCCTGCGGGGCCGATCACTGCCAGAGGTGCTGAGGGTGGATGCGCGCCAGCCGGCCCGCCTGCAGCTGCTGTACCGCCGCTGGACGGACGATCCGCGCCAGATGTACCGCGCCTCGCCGACGCTGGCTTTTTCCGTGCTGGGACAAGCGCGCTTCAGCGGCTGGCTCGATCCGGAAGCGGAAGCGGCGCTGCTGGGCAGGTTGTTGACTTATTGGGCCTTGCGCACCTCGCTCGACACTGCGGCCACCTGCGCCGCGCCCCGCAATCAAGCAATTGTTAACCTGGAAGGAGTTTGATATGGCAACCAAAAAACCGGCGGATCCGGCTTCGCCAATGCCGCAGCCGCCAAGCGACAAGGACCACGGCGCCTTGCGGGTATGGGTCACCGACGCAGCCACCGACAGGGCGGTCACGCACGCCACCATCAGGCTGTATACCCTGGACGACAACAGCACGGCGCAGGACTGGAGTGTGCGGGACGACATTGCGCCTTACGAGGCCCATACCGACCACCGTGGCTACGCCACTTTCAATGGCCTGATTCCCGCCAGTTATATCGCGGTCTATGAGCACTATCCGCAGCTGGCGCCGCAGTTTGTGACCATCAGCGGCGGCAGCGTAGGCTGGCTATCCTTTGATGTTCAGCTCAAACCTGTACCATCCTTCCGCTTCGAGACCTCGGAAGGCATTCCCACCGACTCGCCAACGGGGCAGGTGCAGGGCAGGGTGGTGGCAAACGTATATTTCCAGGGACTGAACCAGAAATCGCCAGGACTGATCCTGACGCCGCCGCAGGGATGGATCGAAGGCGAGGGCGGTGCGCTGTCTCAGAAGATCGCCCGCGCAGGCATGCATAGCGTGGAGTTTCCGATCCTGCTGGCCTCGCACAACTGGGATAATGCGCTGGTGTCCCTGCGCGCGCCGGCGGAGCCGCCCCGGCCCAACGCGCACCTCAGCGCGCACGGCGAGTTCGATGCGGAGGATCGTCCACCCAGCCCGATCAGCGGCAATGTCACGGTGTCGATGTCGCGCACCGAGACTGAACCGACTGGCGATCTGGCTCTGTGGACGCTGATCCGCAACAGCACGGAAGCGATGTCCTTCGCGAACTACCAGGACTTTATCGAAAGCCTGTTCTGCGGCGACGTGACGGATCTGGAGGGGCTGGAGGCGGAGCGTCTGCCCAAGGAGCAGCGACGCTTCAAGGAATTGAGCCGCCGCCGGGCGCTGCCCTTTACCGACTCGGAATCCTACCGCGTGCTGAAAGTCGCCACCGAGGCCTTCGTGATGGTCAACTGCGGCGTGCGTACCCGCCCGCTGGCCTTTGATCCGGTGGAGGACAACGCCTGGCTGGACCGGCGTGACCTGCCCAACGGCGCCGACCTGCAAACGGTGCTGCAGGGTTATCTGGAAAAAGTGGGCAATATCCGCACCTTGCCCTATCTGGCGATCATCCGCCGCAAGCTGCCGGATGTACGCATCACCGTGCCGCGCGGCCAGGAGCAGGAGGCTGACCTGTGCTTCGGCATCATCCAGGAAAAGCTGACCAATCCCTGCATGCTGGAGCTGCTCTGGTCCTACTGGCACGAGGAAGGGATGCTGGTGCAGTCGATGAACGCGATCACGCAGCGCTTCCAGAACGTGCGTGCGCCCGGCATCACCGACGCGCTGGCCAACTCGGAGATCGACATCCTGCGCCCGCTGAATAATCTGATCTGGGGCTATACGCAGGATGAACAGCACCGCCTGACCGTGGTGCGCCGCAACTACGAGTACGATCACCACTACGGCGTGCGGCTGGATGGCAAGGCGCTGCAGCACTTCCGTCCCGCCGACAGCCGCTCCAAGTTCCTGGAAGCCTTCCACCATCTGCTGCGGCTGTGCACCGCCTTCTACAAGCAGGACGACGACACCACCGTCAAGGCCGATGCCTTCCCCGTACTGAATGGGCTGAAGGAGGTGCATCTGATTCTCTCGCAGGGCGCGCACAACCAGTTTGGGGATCTGCCGTCCACTGCGCGGATCGAGATGCTGATGCAGCAATGGCTGCTGGCGCGGCCGGAGTTCCGCGAGTTCCTGCCGACGCGGTTGATGGTGGCGTATCCCGAGCCCTGGATGGACCGGGTCGATGCGATGAAGCGCATCCAGAACTGGACCGACACCAGCGTGGTGCACTTCCGTAATCTGGCGGTGTTTGGTGAGCAGATTTTGCTGGCGATCCGTTATGGCGCCTGGAGCGATGTGTATGAGCCGACGCCCGCGTTTAACTGGGCGCGCTTCTGGCGTCCGCAGGTGCAGGGCTACGTGCATGCCTACCGTTCGGCGACGGGCGTCGACCTCTCGGCGGACATCATCGACACGGCGGTGGAGGCGACCATTCCGTCGGTGCTGCTGCGCCAGCGGCTGGCCGAGCAGCTGCGCAGCAGCGCCTGAGCAGGAGCGCGAACGGGATGGCGGACTTCAGCAGTGCGCTGTATCTGGGCATGCGCCATGCGGCGGCCGAATTGCCGCCATGGCGCGGCCTCACGCTGGGCAAGCCCGCTGCGCTGGCGGCGCCGCCCGGTGCGGCAGCGCTGGCGATGGAACTGGCAGCGCTGCAGGGCTGCCAGAGCGCCACCTTGCTGCCATCCACGCTGCATCTGTTCTGGGATCTGTTTGGGATGCTGGCGCGTGGTGGTGGGGCGGGCGCATCGCCGCGCTACGTGACGCTGATCGACGGCGGCGCCTACCAGGTGGGGCGGTGGGGGGCGCAGCATGGCGCCGCCTGCGGAATGCCGATGGCGCTGTTTGCGCATCATGATGCGCGTGCGGCTGCGGCGCTGGCACAGTATTGGTTTCGACGCGGACGCAGGCCAGTGCTGCTGGCGGACGGCTACTGTCCAGGCGCCGCACTTGCGCCGCCGCTGGCACCATACCTGGACATCGTGGCGGAACATGATGGCCTGCTGGTGCTGGACGATACCCAGGTGCTGGGTGTAATGGGTGAGGCGGGCGGCGGTTCGCTGCGTGGCCGGGGCCTGCTGGCGCGTCATGCGGCGGCTGTGCTGGATGCGCTGGGCGCGCGGCATGTGCTGCTGGGCGCCTCGCTTGCCAAAGGATTTGGCGCACCGCTGGCCGTGCTGTCCGGCGGCGGCGACTGGGTGGCGCGCTTTGATGCGTGCAGCCAGACCCGCCGCCACTGCAGTCCGCCATCGGTGGCGGCGATTGCAGCCGGCTTGCGTGCGTTGCAGCTGAACCGGCGCGACGGTCACCGGCTTCGCCGGCGGCTGGCGCAGCGGGTGGCGCAGTTGAGGGACGGCCTGCGTGTCATGGGATGCGCCGGCTGCGGCGGTCAGTTTCCTGTACAGACGCTGCATCTGCCGCAAGGCGTTCGCGCGGCTGCGATCTGCGCTGCGCTGGCGCGCGAGCAAGTGCTGGTGGTGCCGCAGGCGCTGGGCGGCCGCGAGGCGATCAGTTTTGTGCTGCGGGCCGATCACAGCGAGCAGGATGTGGCGCAGGCTTTGGAGGCTTTGCGCTGTTGTTTGGCGCGACTTTGAGAGGACATCATGACTGAGCAATTTGAAGTGCTGCCCTTTGGCGGCAGGCAGGGCGAGTCAGAGCTGGAAAGGCAAATCATGCGTGGCGGGGGCGCGCGCGGCGGCGGCAGGCGGCCGCCAACCCGGACCTCAATCCGGCCCGCAGTCCAGCCGAAGAGCCATCATGACAGGCCGCATCAGCATGGTCCGCGTGGGCTGCGCTATCCGCACGCCTGGCCGTATTGGGCGCCTGCATATTGGGGCTGGAGCTATCCGGCGGCCGCCGCAGTCAACGTATTCGACGACAGTGGTGGGCAGGATGGCACGCAGGACGGTGATCCGGACGACAGCGGCGACATGCCTGTGCAAGGTGAAACGCTGCGGCCTCATCGCGCTGGCTGCCGCTGTGCGGGCTGCTGCGGTCCGACGTTCGACGTATTGCCGTTCACCGTGACGCAGCTGGCGGCGCTGGAAGGCCGCAACAACTGGCGCTCGCGGCGGAAGTAGGCGGGGCAGGCTGGATCAAGGCGGTGAGGATTGCGCCTTGCGCCGGATCTGCAGCGCGCGGTCGGTTACGCCCAGGCGCTGGGCGGCCCGCTGGTTGCTGCCCTGTTCCTGCTCGAGCACGATGCGGATGGCCGTATCCGCAGCTGCCTGGCTGATGCGCGCAAGACCGTGACCCAGGGCTAAGGCCTGCTGGATAGCTGCGTCGAAGGCTCCGTCCGGCCAGGACTCAGCACCGGATACGTGTGGGCGTTCGTCGGGGGGAATGCAGCCTGCCGTGATGGGTCCATGTCCGCAGTGGCGATGCCACAGGCGGGCAACTGCCTGGCGCAAATCGCGCACGTTGCCCGGGTAGTCGCGCGTGAGCAGGTATTCGCGCACGAGCGGATCCAGCTCTGGCGTGTGCCTGTGCGGCGCCAGCTGGCGCAGGAAGTGCTCCGCCAGAGGCAGGATGTCGGCGCGGCGTTCCCGCAGCGGTGGCAGGCGGCAGCGCCATCCGGCGATGCGGTAATACAGGTCCGCCCGAAACGCGCCGCGCGCCACCTCGGCTTCCAGGTCGCGGTTGGTGGCGCAGATCAGCCGGAACTGCGTCGATTGCCAGTTGTTGCCGCCGACCCGTTTGTATTTGCGCTCCTGGATCGCGCGCAGGAGCTGGGCCTGCAGGGGCAAGGGCAGCTCGCCCACTTCGTCCAGGAACAGCGTGCCGCCATCGGCCTGCGCGAACGCGCCGTCGCGTGCGCAAGCCGCGCCGGTGAAGGCTCCCTTTTCATGGCCGAACAATTCGCTGCCGGAGAGTTCAGGCGAAAGCGTGGTGCAATCGAGGATGGTCAGCTCCGCATTGGAGCCGCCCAGCGCGTGGATCAAATGGGCGATGACATCCTTGCCGGTGCCCGTTTCACCGGTGATGAGCACCGGCGACTCGGAGAAGGCCGCGACTTCCACCACCTCGCGCACCAGCGCACGCCATGGCGGGGAGTGACCGGCCAGGCAGCTGGCGACAGCGGGAGATTGTTCCAGTTGCTGCACGGCGTGCCAGCGCTGCAGGCGCGCGACCATGTTCTGCGCCGCGCTGGCATCGGGAGGCCACCACAGAACGTCCGCCGCGCCCGCGCGGAGGCAGGCCAGCGTTTGCGCGGCGGGGGGCGAGGTGACGCTGGCTATCATGGCCAGCACCATGCCGCCGGGGAGGGCGGGCAGCAAGCAGTGGTCTGCGGCTGCCTCGCTACCGGCGGCGGCGTCACACAGCATCAGGCCGAACGGTGCGGCGGCGGGATCGGCTGCGATGGCGATGCCTGCTCGCTCCAGCTCGCTTCGGACTTGCCGCATGGCGCCGGACTGTTCAAGGTCCGGAGCAGACAGCCATACGGTCAGCGTGCTCGATGCCATGGTCGTAAAAATGCCGGCGCAGGCGGGGACTATAGGCGCAGGCGCTCGAACCGCGTTTGATCTGCGCTAATGGTGCGCCCGGCTTAAAGCAGGCTGTTCAGCAGCGCGATCTGCGCTCCCGTGCAAGGACCAATGTCCAGCGCGCGCATGTCGGGAATGCGGCGCGCCGCAGACGGCCGCGCCAGCTGTTCCGCCACGGCGGCGCCAAAGGCCTGATGATCGTAGAAGGGCAAAGTTTGCACGCCCAGGGCGTCGGCAAACTCCCGTACCGGCGGCGTGGCGGAAGCCAGCATCGGTACGCCATTGGCTGCCGCTTCCAGGAAGGACCAGGACAGCACAAAGGGCGTGGTCCAATACGTATGCACTTTGCTGACATTGAGCACGCCGAGATAATGCCGGTAAGGCAGCGCGCCGGTGAAATGAACGCGCGCCATGTCCAGCTCCGCGCCCACCTCGGCCAGCATGTGCTGCTTCCAGCTGGCGCCGTGCGGAGCGGGGTGGCTGTAACTGAGCTGGTCGCCGCCGACGATGATGGCGTGTGCCTTGGGCCGACGGCGCATCAGCTCCGGCAGCATGCGCATGAAGACCTGGAAGCCGCGCACCGGCTCGAGGTTGCGCGCGACGTAGCTGACGACTTCATCGCCAGCGCCGAAGCGGAGTTCGGGCCGGCCATCGTGCGCGGCCAGCACCAGCGCCGCGTCGGCAGGCTGGCGCAGGCGCGCGAGATCGATGCCGTCGTGGATCACACTGATCTTCTCCTGCGCCCAGGCGGGGAACGTGGATTTCTGCCAGGCGGTTGGTGCGATGGCGGCATCGGCGATCTGCAGGCTATGCAGGCTGGCGGTGTTCTTCATGCGGATAAAGCAGCGCTGCTCCAGCGACAGCGGCGGCAGCTCCGGATCGAAGTCGGCGTCCTGCTCCCAGCCGGAGTAGTAGAACTCGCAGTAGACCACCAGCCTTGAATGCGGGAAGACGTCCTTGATGAACATGGCGTCGCCCCAGCCGGGATGCGCCACGATGATATCCGGCGTAAAGCCGTCCTTCTTCAGCTGCAGCGCCGCCACCGCGCAGGCCTGCGCGTGCATGACCGCGCGCTCGTGGCCCGCGACGATGGGATCGACGCTGCCGGCCGGCTGGCGCAGCAGCTGGTACTGGCGCAGCTGCACGCCTTCCGGTACTGCACCGATGTGCTGGCTCAGCGCGACCAGCGTGTGCTCGCGCGTGCGTGCGAGCGCCGCCGCCAGATGCATGAACTGGCTGGGAAAATTGGGATGGATGAAGAGCAGCTTCAAAATGAAAAAAGGCAGCCGAAGCTGCCTTTCTTTTTATTGCTTGACGCAGTCGACGAAGTAACCGCGTTTGCCGTCCACTTCGCGCTTGACCAGACCGTGCACGTCGGTCTCGAAGCCTGGGAAGCGTTCGTTGAAGTCGCGCGCAAAGCGCAGGTAGTCAACGATGGTCTTGTTGAAGCGCTCACCCGGGATCAGCAGCGGAATGCCTGGTGGGTAAGGCGTCAGCAGGATCGAGGTGATGCGGCCTTCCAGTTCGTCGATCGCCACGCGCTCGATTTCGCGGTGCGCCATCTTGGCGAAGGCATCCGACGGCTTCATCGCAGGCACCATGTCCGACAGGTACATCTCGGTGGTCAGGCGCGCCACGTCGTAGGCCTTGTAGAAGTCGTGGATCTGCTGGCACAGGTCGCGCAGGCCCATCTTCTCGTAGGTCGGATTGGCGGCAGCGAACTCCGGCAGGATACGCCACATCGGCTGGTTCTTGTCGTAGTCGTCCTTGAACTGCTGCAGCGCGGTCAGCAGGGTGTTCCAGCGGCCTTTGGTAATACCGATGGTGAACATGATGAAGAACGAGTACAGGCCGCACTTCTCGATGATCACGCCGTGTTCGGCCAGGTACTTGGTCACGATGGACGCAGGGATACCGGTTTCGTCAAACTGGCCGTCCAGCGACAGGCCTGGGTTGACGATGGTCGCCTTGATCGGGTCCAGCATATTGAAGCCCGGCGCCAGCTTGCCGAAGCCGTGCCAGTTGTCTTCTGCCTTGATGATCCAGTCTTCGCGCGAGCCGATGCCTTCGTCGGCGAAGGTTTCCGGACCCCAGACCTTGAACCACCAGTCTTTGCCCCATTCCTCGTCGACCTTCTTCATGGCGCGGCGGAAGTCCAGAGCTTCCAGGATCGACTCTTCCACCAGGGCGGTGCCGCCCGGCGCTTCCATCATCGCGGCGGCGATATCGCAGGAGGCGATGATCGAGTACTGCGGCGAGGTCGAGGTGTGCATCAGGTAGGCTTCGTTGAAGGCATCCTGGTCCAGCTTGACCGATTCCGACTCGCGCACCAGCACCTGCGAAGCCTGCGACAGGCCCGCCAGCAGCTTGTGGGTCGACTGGGTCGAGAAGATCATCGACTCCTTGGCGCGCGGACGGTCCTTGCCGATGGCGTGCATGTTCTTGTAGAAGTCGTGGAAGGTGGCGTGCGGCAGCCAGGCTTCGTCGAAGTGCAGGGTGTCGATCTGGCCGTCCAGCATTTCGCGGAGGGTTTCCACGTTGTAGACCACGCCGTCGTAGGTCGACTGGGTGATGGTCAGGATGCGCGGCTTCTTGTTCACGGCGTCGCGCGCGAACGGGTTGGCCTCGATCTTGCGCATGATGCTCCCCATCGAGAACTCTTCCAGCGGGATCGGGCCGATGATGCCGAGGTGATTACGGGTCGGCATCAGGAATACAGGGATCGCGCCGCACATGATGATCGAGTGCAGAATCGATTTGTGGCAGTTACGGTCAACCACCACGATGTCGCCCGGCGCAACGGTCGAGTGCCATACCATCTTGTTGGAGGTGGAGGTGCCGTTGGTGA
>Ga0213872_10000445_pt1 | contig 33820 bp, 27 predicted proteins | sample VelepicomBERX_R2_FD_160071 | JGI IMG/M metagenome (GOLD analysis project Ga0213872, IMG submission 160071) | Rhizosphere microbial communities from Vellozia epidendroides in rupestrian grasslands, the National Park of Serra do Cipo, Brazil - RX_R2 | ecosystem: Host-associated > Plants > Roots >...
GCGCCAGGCGGGCCTCGCGCTGCCCCTGATCGTGCGCTTCCCTGATATTTTGCAAGACCGCGTGCGCGACCTCTGCGAAGCCTTCGATGAAAACATCGCCAAGCTCAGCTACGGCTCGACCTACACCGCGCTCTACCCGATCAAGGTCAACCAGCAAGAAGCGGTGGTGAAGTCGATCATCGCGACCTCTGATGTATCGATTGGCCTCGAAGCCGGTTCCAAGCCTGAACTGATGGCCGTGCTGGCCATGGCGCCGCGTGGCGGCACCATCGTCTGCAACGGCTACAAGGACCGCGAATTCGTTCGCTTGGCGCTGACGGGTCAAAAGCTGGGGCACCGTGTGTTCATCGTGATCGAGAAGGAATCCGAAGTCGATCTGGTGATTCAGGAAGCAGCTAAACTGGGTGTGCAACCGCGCGTCGGCCTGCGTGTACGCCTGAGTTCGCTCGCGTCGAGCAAATGGGCCGATACCGGCGGCGAAAAGGCCAAGTTCGGCCTTTCAGCCGCGCAGCTCCTGTCGGTCGTACATCGCTTCACCGCTGCGGGCATGGCCAACAGTATCCAGTTGCTGCATTTCCATATGGGCAGCCAGATCGCCAACCTGGGCGACTATCAGGCAGGCTTTCGCGAGGCGATCCGTTACTACGGCGAATTGCGCGCGCTGGGGCTGCCAGTCGAGCATATCGACGTCGGCGGTGGCTTGGGTGTGGACTACGACGGTACGCACAGCCGCAACAGCAGCTCGATCAACTACGACATGGACGACTATGCGGGCAGCGTGGTCGGCATGTTGAAGGAATTCTGCGACGAGAACGCGCTGCCGCACCCGCATATCTTCTCGGAAAGCGGCCGGGCCATGACCGCGCACCATGCGGTGCTGATCATGCAAGTGACCGACGTCGAGCGGCATGATGACGAGCTGCCGGTCATTGAGGACATCAAGGCGCTGCCGGAGGTGATCCAGTGGCTGTATGAACTGGTTGGCCAGATCGACCTCGAAATGGCGACCGAAACCTATTACCGCGCCACGCACTATATGAGCGAAGTCTCAGCCCGCTTTGCCGAGGGCAAGGTCACGCTCGCACAAAAATCGCTCGCCGAGCAATGCTATTTCGCGATCTGCCGCAAGCTGCAGGGCCAGCTGCTGGCCACACAGCGCTCGCACCGCCAAGTGTTCGACGAGCTGAACGACAAACTCGCAGACAAGTACATCTGCAATTTCTCGGTGTTCCAAAGCTTGCCGGATACCTGGGCCATCGATCAGGTGCTGCCCATTCTGCCGATCCACCGCCTGAATGAAGACCCGACCCGCCGCGCGGTGCTGCAGGATCTGACCTGCGATTCCGACGGCAAGATCAAGCAGTACGTGGATGAGCAGAGCATCGAGACCAGCATGCGCGTGCATCCGTTGAAGCCGGGCGAAGAGTACCTGCTGGGCGTCTTCCTGGTGGGGGCCTACCAAGAGATTCTGGGCGATATGCACAACCTCTTTGGCGATACCGATTCGGTCAACGTCTATATGGACGCCGACGGCAATGTGCGCCATAGCGGCATTGAAACGCACGACACTATTGAAGACATGTTGCGCTATGTGCACCTGGAGCCCGCCGAGCTGATGACGCGCTATCGCGACAAGGTGGCCAGCAGCGACCTGACCGACGCGGAGCGCACCAGTTTCCTCGATGCCTTGCGCCTCGGGCTGACGCGTTCGGCCTATCTCTCTGCCTGAACAGCTGCTTAGGGTTGACGCAGCATGGACGCCGGCCCAGCGATAGGTGACACTGTGGGTCGGCTGTGGGCAGGTTGCCCCAGCCGACCCCTGCCTTGACGGAGAAACGATGCGCGCCGAATCGCTGGAGTTCAGTGCCGCTGCCCGTGCCAATCTGAAAAAACCTGCGCTACAGCAGTCGCTGGCGCGCATTCCAATCAAATTTGTGCGCGGCCGCACTGATGCTGCTGCAGCATTCGGCGATTTCGAGGCCTTGCGTGACGCCGGCCAGGCAATTCGCGATGCGGTCCTCGCCAATCTTGGCCATTGGCTCACTGAATTCGAACGCGCTGCCGAGGCGCGAGGCGTAACGGTACATTGGGCGCGTGATGCCGACGAAGCCTGTCGCATCGTTGCCGAGATCGCACGTGCCGGAGGTGTGCGCACAGCGGTCAAATCCAAATCCATGGTCACCGAGGAAATCGGCCTCAACGCGGCGCTGGGTGCGGCTGGGGTCGAGGTGGTCGAGACTGACCTCGGCGAGTATGTGATTCAGCTCGCGAACGAGCGGCCCAGCCACATCGTCGCGCCTATCATCCATAAGAATCGTGACGAGGTGGCCGATCTCTTTGAGGCGCATCACGCGCGCGATCGACAAGACCCTGCCTGGCGCGATGACATCGCCGGTTTGTGTCGCGAAGCCCGCGAAGTGCTGCGACCAAAATTCCTGCAAGCCGATATGGGTATTTCGGGCGCGAATTTCCTGATCGCCGAAACCGGTAGCGCGATGATCGTCACCAACGAAGGCAATGGGCGCCTGTGTACCACCCTGCCACGTATCCATGTGGCGATCACCGGCATCGAGAAGGTTGTGCCGACACTTGACGATGCGGCGACCTTGCTGCGGCTCTTGACCCGCTCGGCCACCGGCCAACCGATCAGCAACTATGTCTCGCTGCTGACCGGCCCGCGCGACATGGGTGCTGCGGAAGGGCCAGAGGCGATGCATGTGGTGCTGCTCGACAACGGCCGTGCCGAGCTGCTGGCGGACGAAAAATTGCGCCCGATGCTGCGATGTATCCGCTGCGGCGCCTGCATGAATCACTGTCCGGTGTACCAGTCCATCGGCGGGCACCCCTATGGCTGGGTCTACCCAGGGCCGATGGGCTCGGTGCTGACGCCGCACTTTCTGGGTCTCGAAGCAGCGCCTGATCTACCGAACGCCGCGACCCTGTGCGGTCAATGCGAAGTGGCATGTCCGGTGAAAATTCCGCTGCCCGATATGCTGCGTACCCTGCGCGAGCGTCAGGTCGAGGCGCAGATCAAAGGTTGGCGCGAGCGCATGGCTTATCGTATTTGGGGCTGGCTTGCACTGCGCCCACGCCTGTATCGACCGATGGCGCGCGTGGGCGCATGGTTACTGAACATCGTGGCGGATGATGGGCAACTGAGCTGGCTGCCCGGCGGCTGGACGACCGGTCGCACCTTCCCCGCGCCTGCCGGCGAAACTTTCCAACAACGGGTGGCTCGGCAACGCGCTCAAGCCGATTGGGAGGCTCGATGAATAGCCGTGACGCGATCCTGTCGAAGTTTCCCCCCTTATCCGGTGTCGGGCGTGCACCCGTGGTGTCACCACTGCCACGACCGCTCGGCGTAGGCGATCTGGCTGCAGAATTTACCGCGCGTGCAGCCGCACTTCAGTCAACTGTTGAGCGGGTGGCAGCGCTGGATGACGTGCCCACGGCCATTGCCGCTTATCTGGCCCGATTGGGTCTCGCACCCCAATTGGTCTGCTGGCCAGGATTGGCCGCTTTGCCCTGGTCGAATGCCGGCCTCAACGCCGTTGCACGGCCGGCAGAAGACCGCGACTTGGTGGGCGTCACGCAATGTTTTGCAGCGATTGCGGAAACCGGTACGCTGATGATGTGTTCCGGGCGCGATACGCCAGCGGTGACCAGCCTGTTGCCGGAAACGCATATCGCCGTGGTGCCGATTGAGAGACTGGTGGGTACGCTGGAGGCCGGTTTTGCCGCATTACGGCGCGAACTGGGGCAGCCCCCACGGGCGGTCAACCTGGTATCGGGCCCGTCGCGGACCGGTGATATCGAACAAACCATTACACTGGGGGCACACGGACCGTACCGTATGCATATCCTGTTGATCGACGGGGCAGCAGCCGGTACAGGCGGCGCACTATAGTGACAAAAGGGGCGAACACGTGCGAAACGGATCGACCCCGCGAATGACGATGCAAACCTCAAACGGTTTGCCGCAGGCCGATAAGGCCAGGATTGGAGGAAATAGCGTGACGAATCGCCTTGGGACGATTGCGCCCGCCCCGGTCATTTACCGCCCGGTGTCGCTCAAGCAGCTGCGGCGTGCGTTTGACAATCATGCGTCGACCTGGCTGTTGTTCGCCTGGCTCGCCTCGCTGCTGGCGTCGATCGGTCTCGGTATTGCTTCCATTACGTATAACTGGTCTGGCCTGCCGCTGCATTTTGGCGGGGTGGACGTCTATGTCACCGCCTATCCGCCGCTGACGCTGTGCGCCTTCTGGGTACTCGCCATGGGCTACTGGTGGGGGGCGATTCCCGCCTATCTCGCCACCTTGTTCCTGGCAATCTATTCCGGCATGCCCATCGGCTGGTCGGCACTGTTCGCCTGTGCCGACCCTTTGGGGCTCGCGGTATTTGCCATTGTCTACCGCGCGATTCCCATTCCTTATGACCTACGCACGCTGAATTCCATCTTGATGTTCGCGCTGCTGGCTTTCCTTTGCGCGGTGCTGGGCTCCGCTGGGTCATTCATCTGGACGCACACCAACGACGTAGGCGTGCATGAAGTCTTCAAGATCTGGCAATCCTGGTGGCTCGGTGCCTTTCTGCAGCTCATGTTTACCGTGGCCCCGGTGGTGGCCTTGGTGGGGCCTTGGTTCCTGCGGGTGCGCGACCGGTTTTTCTCGACGATCCCCTTCAAGCAGCAGGACAAGAAATGGATACTCTGGGCTGCCGCGATGGCGGTCGGCGGGGTGTTGCTCTTCTTGTTGACCTCTTTCCAGCTGAGCCGCACCAGCACCATGCTGGTGGCCCAGGCGGGCGACGCCCGAGCCTGGCAGGATGCGGCGCATGTGATGGCGGATTCGACCGCGGCCGTCTACTGGATCATGTCGGTGTTACTCCTGGCAATGTCTTACCTTGGGCATCGGCTTTTCGTGTACTGGATCGGCGTATTGCGCGATGCGGCCGATGCGGCTGAGCACGCCAATCAGGCCAAGTCGGACTTTCTAGCGCGCATGAGCCATGAGATTCGCACGCCGCTCAATGCCATCATCGGGATGACGCATCTGACCTTGCGTACCGAACTCACGGAGCGGCAGCGCGACTACCTTGGCAATATCCGCATGGCCGCCGATGGTTTGCTCGGCGTCATCAACGATATCCTCGATTTCTCGAAGATCGAGGCTGGCATGCTGGCGATCGAGAATATCCGCTTCGATCTGGAGGAGGTTCGCAGTACGGTACTGAACCTGATGGAATTGCGGGCAGAAGGTAAAGGCCTGGATCTCACTTTCGAGATTGCCGAGGCGGTGCCTTTGCAACTACGCGGCGACCCGCTGCGCCTTGGGCAAGTTCTCATCAATCTCGTGAGCAATGCCATCAAGTTCACCGAGCGCGGCGCCGTCAGCGTACAGGTGGCGTTGGAACGCGAAGTCGACGATTGCGTCGAGCTGCATTTCACGGTGACCGACACCGGCATCGGCCTGACGCGTGATCAGGTCTCGGGCCTGTTCGACCCCTTTTCGCAAGCGGATGAATCCATCACCCGCAAATACGGCGGTACCGGGTTGGGCCTTGCGATCTGCAAACAGCTGGTCACCATGATGGGGGGGCGCTTGTGGGTGGAAAGCGAGCCGGGTGCGGGCAGCCGCTTTGGTTTCACCGTGCTGTTGCGGTCGGTCGACCCGGTGGCCGACCCGCTGCCGAGCGCGGTGGCTGCGGCGAGCGGCGCACCCACGAGTGCCTCGGGTACGGCAGGCGGGCCGCCCGATCTGACCGGCACGCGCATTCTCTTGGCAGAAGATAACCCGATCAACCGCCAGATTGCGCTCGAATACCTGCAAGACGCCAAAGTCGTGACCGATATGGCCGAAGACGGCGAAATGGCGCTGTCGATGCTGGCCGCGACGCGTTACGACCTGGTGCTGATGGATATCCAGATGCCGATTCTGGATGGCCTACGGACTGCCGAGCGCATCCGGCAGGATGCGCAATATGCGGCGCTACCTATCATCGCGCTGACTGCGCATGCTTTGGCGGGGGATCGGGAGCGCTGCCTGGCTGCAGGTATGAACGACTATGTCACCAAGCCGCTCGACCCGGCTGCGCTCTACAGCAAACTGGCGCGCTGGTTGCCCGAGAAGGTGCAGGCGCATCCGGTTGGCGCCGTGGCTCCGGGGCGGGGCGAACATCAAGCTGTATTGCCATCGTGCCCCGGTGTCGATCTCAACGAGGGCTTGCGGCGGCTGAACTTCAAGTTCGACCGTTATCTGGTGCTGTTGGGTAATTTTCGCGACAGTCACCAAACGACGACGGATGAAATACGCCGTGCCTTTGATGCCGGCAACCTGACCGAAGTACACCGGCTCGCGCATTCGCTGAAGTCAGTCGGGGCATATGTGGGGGCAACGCGTTTGGCTGAAGTGGCTGCGCAGCTGGAAGCGGCTTGCCTTGTCGAAAACAACCGTGAGCAGATCGAACAGCTGGTAGGCGCATTTGATAGTGCGCTGGTTGAATTGCTGAAGCTGCTGGCGACGCTGTCGCCGATCAATGCCTGATTGGGGGTAGCCTGCGTCAGTGGCTCAGGCTGAAGCGCACGACGACCGAGAGGCCGTGCGGTAGGTTGTCGCCCAAGGTAATTGTGGCGCCATGGCGCCGAGCGATCTCTCGCGCAATGGGCAGACCCAGGCCGCACCCCAGTTCATTCGCCTGCCGCGCCCCGCGGTAGAAACGCTCGAAGACGGCTTGCCGCTCGTTGAGTGGGATGCCATGACCATTGTCACGCACCGCAACCACGATGGCGCTTGCCTCGTCGACCAATTGCAGCACGATCTCGCCGTTAGCGGGTGTGTAGGCCATCGCATTATCGAGCAGGTTCGAGAACAGCTCGCGCAGCAAGCCTTCATTCCCCGAAATCACATGTGGCGTGTCGAGTCCTTCGACGGCCAGGTCTTGGTGTTTGGCGACGGCGCGCGGTGCTAGGTCGCTCGCCAACTCGCGCAGCAGTCGACCCAAGTCCACCGGGGCCATCACCAACGGCGCATCGGGCTCGGCCCGTGCCAATGCGAGCAATTGGTTGACGAGCCGGATGCCCCGGTCGGCACTGGCCTCCAGCCGGTCGATACGGCCTTTGACCAGGGCGAGGTCGGGGGTGGGTTCCAATAGTTCGCGCCGCGCGACTTCGGTCTGCGACTTCAGCCCGGCGAGTGGCGTGCGCAGTTGATGCGCGGCATCGGCGATAAAGCGCTTCTGCGCCGACACCTGGCGGCCAACTTCTCCGAGCAGGGTATTGAGCGCGCCGGCCAAATCTTTGACCTCGGCAGGGGCGTTTTCCAGCCCGAGCGGCGCCAGGTCTTTCGGCGAGCGGTTTTCCACTTGGCGCCGAAGCTTACGCAAGGGAGAGAGACCCCGTGCAATCCCGGCCCAGACCACCAAGCTGGTGGCCAGCATCAATACCGCCAGCGGCGTGACGGTGTCAGCCAGAATCTCGCCCGCAATGGCGGCACGCACGGCCGTACTCTTGGCGACCTGCACCAACATGGTCTGCGGCCGCTCCGGTGTGCCGATGCGCAAATAAAGGGCTGCAACGCGCACGGGATGCCCGTCGAGGTGGCCGTCATAGAAGATCGGCATATTGAAAACCGGGCTTTGCAGATCGGGCACCGGCGGCAATTTTTCATCGCCCAGCAGAAACTGACCGGGGGGCGCACTCACCATATAGTGCAGGCGGTCGTTCGGGTCTTCTTCGAGGATTTCGCGGGCCGCGCTCGGAAAATCAATGAACAGCCCATCACCAAACGGGCGCACCTGGCGCGCCAGCGCGCGGCTCGACTGTGCCAAGCTCTGGTCGATAGCGAGATTGGCATGCCGCACCGCCACGTGATAACTCACCACGGCGGCCGCAAGCCACAACACAAGCTGCGGCACCAGCAGCCAGACCATTAGCTGGCGCCGAAGGGAAGGGTGTGTGTTCGCCGTGGTCATGCGCAATCGATGGGGGCTGAGCGACTCACTGTGCTTCGACGTTTGGCTCGATCAGGTAACCGAGCCCGCGCATGGTGCGTACGCCGACACCAGAAGGCTCGATCTTCTTGCGCAGCCGATGCACATAGACCTCGATGGCGTTGGTACCGAGGTCCTCACCGTTGAGTTCAGCGGCAATCTGTTCCTTGGTCACCACGCGGTCGCGTTGGCTCATCAGTACGTCGAGCACCGCCAGTTCGCGGGCCGACAGATCGAGCGGCTGATCACCCGCCCAAGCGCGCTGGCCGGTGCGGTCGAGCCGCAGGTTGCCGATCTGCAGCTGGTCGGCCGCCACCGCCCGGGTACGGCGCAATAGCGCCTTCAGGCGCGCTTCGAGTTCGACGAACTGGAAGGGCTTGGCCAGATAGTCATCTGCGCCAGCATCGAGCCCGGCAACGCGGTCTTCCACATCGTCGAGCGCGGTCAGGATCAGCACGGGCAAACCGGGCTTCTGCGGGCGGATATGGCGGATCAGCGTCAGGCCATCCTGCCCCGGCAAGCCGATGTCGATGATGGCTGCGTCGATCTCTTCACGCAGGATCTTGCTTTCGGCGATCAAGCCGTCTGCCACATGCAAGACCTCGTAGCCACTACGGGTGAGGTTGATGCAGAGCGCATCGGCGAGATCTGGATCGTCTTCTACTAGCAGGAGTCTGTTCATGATTATTTTGATAGGAGCGCAGCCGCGAGAACCGGCTGAGTACTAGGCGCAGCGACGCGCCGTGGTGGGGCCCACGGCAAGGGGCTGCAACGACGTAGGCAACCGGTTCTCGCGGCTGCCCGAAGGGTTCGGGCGGGAAGGGCGTATTTGAGATGTTGCCGCACTTACCCAGCTTCCCTTCCCGTCCAGAACGCTCCTGTCAAAATAATCATGAGCGGACTCCAAATGCATCAGTTCGGTGCTCCCATGTTCTTGGCGCGCTCGGCGCGGGCGCGCAGCGTATCGGCGGGCTCGGTGTCGAGCGACCAGCCGGTCAGATGTGGCTTGACGATGTCGGCCAATGCCGCGATCCAGTCCGGCCCGGCGTTGAGCGCCGGAATGTAGTGAAATGCCTTGCCGCCCGAGGAAAGAAATGTCGCTTTGCCTTCGATGGCGATTTCTTCCAGCGTCTCCAGACAGTCGGCGACAAAACCGGGGCAGACTACATCCAGGCGCTTGACGCCTTGCTTACCCAGCTCGGTCAACCGCTCGACGGTATAGGGTTTCAACCATTCCGCCCGGCCAAAGCGCGACTGGAAAGTGAGACTGAACTGATCGGGCGCAAGTTTAAGCCGCTCAGCCAAGAGGCGACCGGTTTTTTGACATTCGCAATGATAGGGGTCGCCCAGCGTCAGGCTGAATTTTGGTACGCCATGAAAGCTCATCAACAGATGGTCGCCGCGACCCTCGCGTTGCCAGTAGGCCTCGATGCGTTGCGCGAGCGTCTCGATATAGGCCGCATGGTCGTGGAAATGCTTGATATAGCGCAGCTCAGGTGGGTTGCGCATCTGCTTCAACGTGTCGGCGACTGCATCGAGCGCGCTACCGGTGCTCGAGGCCGCATATTGCGGATAGAGCGGTACTGCCAAGATACGGTCGCAGCCGGCGGCTTTCATCGCCTGTAGCTTGTCAGCCACACTGGGTTGCCCGTAACGCATGGCCCACTCCACCATCACCGGCGTGCCGGCATCGCCCAGATAGCCTTGCAGCAATTTGGCCTGTGCGCGGGTATGGATTGCAAGCGGCGAGCCGTCGGGCGTCCAGATCGTGGCGTACTTGGCAGCCGATTGCTTGGGGCGGGTATTGAGAATGATGCCGTTGAGGATCACCCACCACACGAGGCGCGGAATCTCGACTACCCGTGGGTCGGAAAGAAACTGGCGCAAGTACGGCTTGACGGCAGCCGGCGTCGGCGCGGCTGGCGTGCCCAGGTTGATCAGCAGCACGCCGACGCGTGGAGGTTGGTCGTGGCGGTGCGCAGGTTCAGGCAGGAAGGCCATGTAGAGTATCGACTTGGAAGGATTGGGCGCAATAATAGCGCTGATCCGTCTATCGGCTATAACGATCCCATGCCAAGCGTTGCGTTCACTCATCATTTGCGCCGCATCGCACCCACAACGCCAGTCGCTGTGCCTGGTGAAACTGTGCGTGCGGCCTTGGTTGCAGTGTTCGAAACCTACCCCGAGGTGGCCTCCTATGTGCTCGACGAGCAGGGTGGGTTGCGTAAGCACGTGGCGATCTTCATCGATGGCGAGCTATGCCGCAACCCGCTCGCCCAAACCGTTTCGCCGGATGCATCCATCTATGTGATGCAAGCCTTGTCAGGAGGATAGCGATGGGACAGCGTATCTTGGTCGGCACCCGCAAAGGGCTGCTTGAGTTTGCGCCGGGCCATGCAGGACAGTGGACGCTCGCGGCGCAACACTTCCTGGGTACCCAGGTGAGCTCGGTACTGGTTGATGGGCGATTCTGGGTGGCGGCATTGGCCGATGGCCATTTCGGGCCGAAGATGCATATCAGCGACAACGCGGGCGAGAGTTGGCGCGAGGCTGCCTGCCCTGCGTTCCCTGCCTTGGATGATGAAAAGCCAACGGTGGAGCAGGTCTGGTGTATGGCCGGTGTGCGCGAGCGACTCTGGGCTGGGTGTATCCCGGCCGGGTTGTTCCGTAGTGACGATGGTGGCGGCAGCTGGCAACTGGTTCGGTCATTGTGGGACCAGCCCTCGCGCAAGAAATGGTTCGGCGGCGGCTATGACCAGGCGGGCATCCATTCGATCCTCGTCGATCCGCGCGATGCAGACAAGGTGGTGCTGGGCATCTCTTGTGGCGGGGTCTGGCGGAGCGACGACGCGGGTGAATCCTGGTCCAGCCGGTCGGCGGGCCTGTGGGCTGCCTATATGCCGCCAGAGAGCAAGGAAGACCCCGATATTCAAGACCCGCATCGCCTGGCGCAGTGCCTGGCGGCGCCCGACGCATTTTGGTGCCAACACCATAACGGACAGTTCCGCTCGCGCGATAATCTCGATTCCTGGCAGGAAATCTGGCCTGCTGCGCCCTGGTCGAACTTCGGCTTTGCAGTTGCGGCCCACCCGAAAGATCCGTTGACGGCTTGGTTCGTGCCGGCTGCCTCCGATGAGCGGCGTATTCCGCTGGAAGGCGATTTCTACGTGCTGCGCACTCGTGATGGTGGCGCCAGCTACCAGCGCCTTGCAGTCGGCCTGCCGACTGCGCCCTCGTTCCACCTCGTCTATCGCCACGGCTTGGTGGTCGACGATGCAGGTCAAACGCTGGCGATGGGCTCAACCACCGGCTCACTCTGGGCCAGTACCGATGCCGGCGACAGCTGGCAACGCATCTCGGCAGAATTGCCGCCCATCCACTGCGTGGTGTTTGCAGGCTGAGGCGTCGGTCAGCGCAGGGCGGATCGGGATGGTGCGCTGAAAAGCAGGTAAAGGAAGAACGGCGCCCCCAGGAGGCTGAGCACCGCACCAATCGGCAGCTCGGCCGGGGAGACTGCGATGCGCGCAATCCAGTCTGCACCCAGCAGACACAGTGCGCCAGTCAGTGCGGCCCCCGGCAGTAGGTTGCGGTGGCTAGGGCCGAGCAGGCGACGTGCGATATGCGGTGCGATCAATCCCACAAAGGCAAAGGCGCCGCAACACGCCACGACCAGTGCGACGGTGAGCGCGGTCAGCGCCACCAAGCGGCGCCGCAAGCCGATCAGATGGAATCCAAGATGGTAGGCCTCGCGCTCGCCCAGCAGCAGTGCGTCGAGCGCATGGGCCTGCCGCCAAGTCAGGTAGCTGCTGAGGGCCAAGCCTGGCAGCAGCCAGCCAAGCGTCGGCCAACTGGCGCCCGATAAGCTGCCCATCGCCCAAGTCAACATACTGCGCAGCGTGGTGTCGCCCGATAGATGGCTCAAGAGCGCCAGGCCACCCGCTGCCAACGCATTGATGGCAATACCTGCGAGTAAGAGGCGGGCACCGTCGTGGTCGCGGCCAATGCGCCAAGCAAGCCAAGTGGCGCCGAGGCTCCCGCCGAAAGCCGCCACAGGGACAGCCAAGGCGGGTAGCAGTGCAATACTGATGCTGGCCGCCAATGCTGCGCCACTCGATGCGCCGATCAAGCCGGGCTCAGCCAATGGGTTGCGGAACATGGCCTGCAGGGCGGTACCAGCAACTGCAAGTCCGCCGCCCGCTGCCAGCGCCAATAGGATGCGCGGCAGGCGAATATCGACGAGGATGGTGTGCCAGAGCTTTTCATCGTCGCTGTTGGGCGCCATGAATAACAGCTCGGGGATACGCCAGAACGGTATCAGGATAGGCCCACTCGCAGCCGCTGCAATCGCCAGCAAGAGCAGTATGGTTGCCCCCAGCCACAAGGCATTGGCAACGTGCGCGGCAGGTAGGGGAAGACGGGGGGGACGCATTCTGCCCGGGCTGGCGGACATCCGGATTCTCCGTGGCGGCGAGGGCGAATCATCGTGTCGATCCGGCAACCTGCCGCCAGGTGGGTGGCGGGGCGTGGCCCGCATGGGCGGCGCACGTGCTGTATCCATTATCGGTGAATCGCCCCCGTACTGCTACCGCGGCCGACGGGTTGAGCTCCCGTTGCTTCCGTCACGGCGCTTTCCTCGCTTGATTTCCCGCTTATAATCATCTGCTTTGCCATACAACCGAAGTCATGACTATGGAACTCGCCAAGAGCTTCGAACCCGGCGACATCGAACGCCGCTGGTACGCCCACTGGGAACAAGCCGGCTATTTCAAGCCGAGCATGGATGCCGCAGCCAAGCCGTTCAGCATCCAGCTGCCACCGCCCAACGTCACCGGCACGCTGCATATGGGGCATGCGTTCAACCAGACGATCATGGATGGTCTGACTCGCTACTACCGCATGAAGGGTTGCAATACCCTGTGGGTGCCGGGCACTGACCATGCCGGTATCGCCACGCAGATCGTGGTGGAGCGCCAATTGGCCGAGCAGGGCGTCAGCCGTCATGACATGGGTCGCGCGGCCTTTACCGAAAAGGTCTGGGAGTGGAAGCAGAAGTCGGGTGGCACCATCACCGGCCAGATGCGCCGGATGGGCTGCTCGGTGGATTGGGACCGCGAGTACTTCACGATGGATTCGGTGCGTTCCGAAGTCGTGACCGAAGTGTTCGTGCGCCTCTATGACCAAGGCTTGATCTACCGTGGCAAGCGCCTCGTAAATTGGGACCCGGTGCTGGGTACCTCGATTTCCGACCTCGAAGTGGAGAACGTCGAGGAAGACGGCAGCCTGTGGCATATCCGTTACCCCTTGGTCGATGGCTCCGGCAGCCTCACCGTGGCGACGACGCGGCCCGAAACCATGCTGGGCGATGTGGCGCTGATGGTGCACCCCGAAGACGAGCGCTATACGCAGCTGATCGGCAAGCAGGTTCACCTGCCGCTGACCGGCCGTCAGATTCCGGTGATCGCCGACAGCTATGTCGACAAGGCATTTGGTACGGGCGTGGTGAAGGTGACGCCCGCACACGACTTCAACGACTATCAGGTCGGCAAGCGTCACAACACGCAGCTGATCAATGTACTGAGCCTCAAGGCCACCGTGTTGCCCGAGGCGCAGGTATTCGCGCTCGACGGTACGGTCGAGGGGAGCATTCCCCTGCCGGCTGCCTACGCCAACCTGAGCGTCAAGGAAGCCCGCAAGAAGCTGGTGGCTGATCTGGAGGCCGAGGGCTTCCTCGAAGCCGTGAAGCCGCACAAGCTGATGGTGCCCAAGGGCGACCGCACGGGCTCGGTGCTGGAGCCGATGCTGACCGACCAGTGGTTTATGGCCATGAGCCGCGTGGGCGAAGGTGACCCCACCGGCAAGACCATCGCGCAAAAGTCGATCGAGGCGGTCGAGAGCGGTCAGGTGCGCTTTATCCCCGAAAACTGGGTGAACACCTACAACCAGTGGATGAACAATATCCAGGACTGGTGTATCTCGCGCCAACTCTGGTGGGGTCATCAGATCCCGGCGTGGTATGACGAAGCGGGCAACGTGATCGTCGCCCGCTCGGAAGCCGAGGCGCAGGCCAAGGCGGGCGGCCGCGTATTGCGCCGCGAAGAAGACGTGCTCGACACCTGGTTCAGCTCGGCGCTGGTGCCGTTCTCCTCGCTTGGCTGGCCGAACGACACGCCAGAGCTCGCCGCATTCGTACCTTCCAGCGTGCTGGTGACCGGCTACGAAATCATCTTCTTCTGGGTTGCCCGGATGATCATGATGACCACCCACTTCATGGGCAAGGTGCCGTTCAAGGATGTCTACATCCACGGCATGGTGCGCGACCATGAAGGCAAGAAGATGTCGAAGTCGGAAGGCAACGTCATCGACCCGGTCGATTTGATCGACGGCATCGGCCTCGAAGAGTTGGTGGGCAAGCGCACCACCGGCCTGCGCCGCCCTGAGAAGGCGCCGCAGATCGCGAAGCACACCGAAAAGCTGTTTCCGGAGGGCATTCCGCCTTACGGCACCGACGCTCTGCGCTTCACCATGGCGAGCTACGCCACGCTGGGCCGCAACGTGAACTTCGACTTCAAGCGCAGCGAAGGCTACCGCAACTTCTGCAATAAGCTGTGGAATGCAACCCGCTTCGTGATGATGAATGTCGAAGACAAGGATTGCGGGCAAGACGAGTCGTTGCCGCTGGAGTTCTCCTTCGTCGACAAGTGGATCATCGGCGAGCTGCAAAAGACCGAAGCCGGCGTGACGGAAGCGCTCGACAGCTACCGCTTCGACCTTGCCGCACAGGCCGTGTACGAGTTCGTGTGGAACGAGTACTGCGACTGGTATGTGGAACTCGCCAAGGTGCAGCTGCAGAACGGCAACGAAGCCCAGCAACGCGCAACGCGCCGTACGCTGGTCCGCGTGCTGGAAGTGGCGTTGCGCCTCGCGCACCCGTTGATTCCGTTTATCACCGAAGAGCTTTGGCAGACGGTTGCGCCACTGGCGAACGCCAAGAAGACCGATTCGATCATGATCGCCAAGTGGCCGGTAGCCGCGCCCGAGAAGATCGATGCGGCGGCCACTGCGCGCATGGAACGCTTCCGCGCCCTCACGTTGGCGGTGCGGAATCTGCGTGGCGAGATGAATATTGCGCCCTCGCAGAAGGTGCCCCTCTATCTGGAAGGCGATGCGGCCGATCTGACCGACTTCGGGCCTTACCTGGTCTTGTTGGGCCGTCTCAGCGAGGTCAAGACGGTGGCGCAACTGCCGGCAGAGGATGCCCCGGTACAGGTGGTTGGTACCACGCGGCTGATGCTGCATGTGGAGATCGACCGCGACGCCGAGCGTGCCCGCCTGACCAAGGAAATCGCACGCTTGGATGGTGAAGTCGCCAAGGCCACCGCCAAGCTCGCCAACCCGGCCTTCGCCGACAAGGCGCCGGCTGCGGTGGTGGAGCAGGAGCGCAAGCGTCTCGCTGACTTCGGTGCCACTGTTGAAAAAATGAAGGCCCAATTGAGCAAGCTGGGCTGATCCAGACCGACAGGGCGTGCGTCAGCCGACAAGGCTTCAAGCACGCCCTGCTGACATGCAACGCATCCTTCAATCCAGGCGCCTCATGGGCGCCATCCTGATCCTGCTGTCGGCCGCCTGCTTTGGCGTGATGCCGCTGTTCGGGCGCGTTGCGGCGGCAGCCGGGGCTGATACGCAGGCGATTTTGCTGATCCGCTTCTGCGTGGCGGGCGGCAGCCTTGCGCTCATCATGCTGCTGCGCCGTGAACGCTGGCCGCGCGGTAAGCTGGCGCTGGGCCTCCTCGGCATGGGGGCGTTGGGCTACGCGGGGCAGTCGTTCAGCTATTTCAGCGCCTTGCGCTATGCCAGTGTGTCGCTGACCTCGCTGCTGCTCTATACCTTTCCCATCATGGTGACGCTGATTGCCGCTGTTTGGCTCGGTGAGCCGATTACGCGACGCAAGGCGATTGCCTTGGTGCTGGCCTGCCTAGGCCTTGTGCTGACCGTGGGTGGTGCCATCCAAGGTTCTGCGATAGGCGTGGTGTTTGGGCTCAGCGCAGCCATCATCTATTCCGTCTATATCGCCGTCGGCACCAAGCTGACCCCGCAAGCCGGTGCCATGCCGAGCGCCACCGTGGTGATGCTGGGCGGGGCACTAACCTTTGTCGCGGTCGGCGCGGTGCACCCGCCGGCGTGGCCGCATGGCGGCGTCGGTTGGCTGGCGGTAATCGCCATCGGCCTATTGTGTAGCGTGGTTGCCGCACTGGCGTTTTTCGCCGGGCTCGCCCGCGTGGGGGCCTCGGAAGCCGCCATGCTCTCGACTTTCGAGCCTGTCGTCTCGGTCGGCATGGCTGCTTGGTTGCTCGGCGAGCGATTGACGGTCTCGCAGTCCGTCGGCGGTGCGGTTATCATCGCCGCCGTTCTCCTGCTCGCGCGTGCACCTGCACCGGGCACGGTACCCGAATGAACACCTGCATGTAGGTGCCACCAATAGCGCATCGCGCTTTCGAGGGAAGTTCCATGTTCCAGCAAGTCAAACCGCTTCACCCAGAACACCACGCCGGCCTGAAGCTGAAGCAGCTGCCGAGTTTCGATTTCTGCGCCAAGGTTCATGCTGTACCCATCGTGGGTCCGGAATTCCGTGAGGCCGCGCACGAGTTCGTGATCGCCTTCGCCCGCTCGTCCGAAGGCGTATACAACGCCATGGCGGCCCTGGGCCTGCGCCAGGAGGAAAACCTGTTCGTGGATGCGAACGGTGCCTGGGACGGCCGCTATGCGCCGTTCTTCATCCGCCGCTATCCTTTCCTGACGGCTGAAGTGGGCGATGGCGACGCGATCGTATGCATTGACGAAGCCGCACTGCCGCATCTGCAAGGGGATGATGGCATCGCCATGTTCCAGAACGGCGAACCGACTGAAGATACCCGCAAGTTGGCTGAAACCTTGTTCCGCATGCGCAACGACGCCAATCGCGATCAAGAGTGGATCAAGATGTTGGCCGATGCCGACCTGTTTAAGCCGGTTTCGGCCAGTGCCGATCTGCCGTCGGGCGAAAAGGTCAGCATGGACGGCATGTGGGTGGTAGATGAAGAGAAGCTGCGCGAGCTCCCAGCTGAAAAGCTCGGTGAATGGGCACGCAGCGGTATTCTGCCGCTGGTTTACGCGCACCTGTTGTCGCTCGGCAATCTAAGCAATCTGGCGCACCGGCTGGAAAAGCGCACGGCGAATTGATGTTCGCGGTGGGCTGCATGAAAAGGGCGGATACACATCCGCCTTTTTCGTTTTCGAAGCGCGTAGAGTGGTCACTGGCTGCTATTCGATGCCGAGTACGGGCGGGAAACTGAGACGCGCATGGTTCCAATCATCCACGACTGCACGACATTCCTATTGGTCAATAAACCCGTAGGCTTGTCTTGTCACCGCGACGACGGCGAAGCCTCGGTGCTGGATCGCGTGCGTATGGAAACGGGCTTTGCTGATCTCCACCTCGTACACCGGCTCGACAAAATGACCTCGGGTCTCTTGCTGTTCGCCAAGGGCAGCGCGGTAGCCGGTGAGCTAGGCAAGCAGTTCGCGGCGCGCGAGATGGGTAAGTACTACCTGGCCTTGTCGGACCGGCAACCCAAGAAGAAACAGGGCACCGTGTCGGGCGATATGGCGGCGGCGCGGGGTGGCGGCTGGAAGCTGCTGCCTACCCAAAGCGACCCGGCCGTGACCCAGTTTGTGACGGCGGGCATGGGCGACGGCACGCGTTTGTTCCTGGTGCGCCCACGTACCGGGCGTACACATCAGATTCGTGTGGCGCTCAAGGCGATGGGTAGCCCCATCCTGGGAGACGCACGCTATGGCGGGCAAGCTGCCGACCGAGGCTATCTACACGCCTACGCGCTGGATTTTGTGCTTGATGGTGAATGCTACCGCTTTCGCTGCGCGCCGCGTGAGGGCGAGCGCTGGCTGGGTGCGGCGCTACCTGAGATTCTGCAACGCTGGGGTGATCCGTGGGATTTGTCTTGGCCTCGTCACGGATAGTCGCTAATGTTCGGAACAGTTGCTGCGATGCACAGGTCTATGTCAGCGTAGAGTTCGTGTAATCGCCTTACCCCATCCGTAGGAGGAATGTCATGGGTCTGTGGAGCAAATTGACTGGCGAGTTTATCGACATCGTCGAGTGGACGGAGGATCGGCAGGACATCCTCTCGCATCGGTTCGAGCGCTATAACAACGAGATCAAGAACGGTGCCAAGCTCACCGTGCGAGAAGGCCAGTTGGCCGTGATGGTGAACGAGGGCCAACTGGGCAAGGACCAGGTGGCGGATGTGTTCCCGCCCGGCATGTATGAGCTGAATACGCAGAATATGCCGATTCTCTCGACGCTGAAGGGTTGGAAATACGGCTTCGATTCGCCCTTCCGTGCGGAAGTGTATTTCTTCAATACCCGCAAGTTCACCGACATGAAGTGGGGTACGGCGGGGCCGGCCATCATGCGTGATGCCGAGTTCGGCGCGGTGCGCGTGACGGCATTCGGGCTGTATTCGATTCGCGTGAAGGATGCGAAGACCTTCCTCGTCGACCTTGTGGGTACGCAGGGCGACTTTACGCTGGAAGACATCGAGGCCAACCTGCGCGGCAAGGTGGGCATGCGCATCAAGGAAGTGATGCCGGAAATCGGCGTGCCGGTGATCGATCTCTCCAGTAAGGTGGTGGTGGTCGGTGACAAGATTCGCGAACGCATCGCGCCAGACTTTGAAACGCTGGGCTTGGAATTGTGCGAAATCCAGGTGCAGAACATTGGCCTGCCCGAAGAAGTTGAGCGCGCGATCGACCAACAAGGTGCGATGCGCGCGATCGGCAATATGCAGAATTTCGCCCAGTACCAGGCCGCGCAAGCTGTGCGCGACGTGGCGCAGAACCAGGGTACGGCTGGCGCTATCCTCGGCATGGGGGTGGGCGGCATGATGAACCAGGGCATGGGCACTTTGTTCCAGCAGCCCGGCCAGGTTGGTCCTGGCATCAGCGGCGGTGCTGCTGCGCCGGTCGCACCCCCACCGATTCCGGGCTCGCAACCCTTCTTTGTGGCCGTCAATGGCCAGCAGACCGGGCCGTTCGATATGGCAGGCCTGCAGGCGCAAGCCGCCAGCGGCGCGCTGACGCGCGATAGCCTCGTCTGGCACCAAGGCATGGCTGCCTGGGGGAAGGCCGGCGAGCAGCCCGAGCTGGCCCCGCTGTTTGCGGGCATGCCACCGCCGCTTCCTCCACAATAATCGACACCCACTGAGGTCTCATGAGTAGCAACCCAACCCGTTACTACCCCTGTACATCGTGTGGTGCCAAGCTAGAGTTCGCGCCGGGCCAACATGCACTGAAGTGCCCTTACTGCAATGCGGCGAATGAGATCCCCGAAGCGACGGCCGAAGCAAAGGCCGCCGCAGTCGAGGAGCAGGATTTTCTCGCTTACCTGAGCCAGAAGGCCGGCGAAGAGCCGATGCTGGAAGCGCAGACGGTGAAGTGCCCGAGCTGCGGCGCAGCGAGCCAACTGCCCGCCAATGTGACGGCCGACCGTTGTGCTTTTTGCGCAGCGCCCTTGGTGGCGGCGACGGCCTACACCAACCGCAGCATTCGGCCCAAAGCGATTGTGCCGTTCCAGATCAAGGAAAACGATGCGCGGCAGTGCTTTCGCCAGTGGATCGACGGCCTCTGGTTCGCACCCAATGCGCTGAAGCAGGCTTTGCGTGCCGAGACAGGGCTCAAGGGCATTTACTTGCCGTACTGGACCTACGACGCCAATAGCCAGACGCCCTATATCGGTGAGCGTGGTGAGATCTACTTCGTCACCGAAACCTATGAGGAAGACGGGCAGGAAAAGACGCGAGAGGTCGAGCAGATTCGCTGGTGGCCGGTGACGGGCTCGGTGGCGGTCAGCTTTGACAATGTACTGGTACCTGCATCGAATTCCGTGCCGAAGGACTACGCCGACGGGCTCGCGCCCTGGCGGCTCGATCAGCTGGCGCCCTATCAGGACGATTTCGTCTCGGGTTTCACGGTCGAGGCCTACCAGACTGGTCTTGAGCCGGGCTTCGGTCTCGCGCGCCAGCATATGGAAGTCGCGATCCAGCAGACCATTTGCCAGGACATTGGTGGCGCCCAGCAGCGCATCATCAGCATGTCGCCGAGCTACTTCGACATCACCTTCAAGCACATCCTGCTGCCGATCTGGATGTCGTCGTACCGCTATGCCAACAAGACCTACCGCTTCGTCGTCAATGGACAAAGCGGCACGGTGCAGGGCGAGCGCCCCTGGTCGCCTTGGAAACTTGCGGGTGCTGTGGTGGCCGTGGTTGCTGTCGTCGTGTTGTTGCTCAAGCTTACGCACCACCTGTAAGCCCGGTAGGGTGGGTTGATAAAGCCAACTCACCCTACAATGGGACCTAACTCAAGGCGCGCTGCAGCCAACCGAACGGGCCGCGTGCCGCAGGACGCCAGCCTAGCTGCTTGCTGGCTTCGGCAACCAGCTGCGAGATCAGGGCATCGTCCACGTCTGGCTCCAGTTGGGTGGCCGAACCCATTTTGCCGGTGCTTTGCACTTTGATCTGTTTCCCATCTCGTTCGATCTGCGCTTCGCCCCCGCAGGCGCGGCAATAGATCGTGCTGCCGCTGGCCTGCCCACGCTTGATGACGAGGGTGGGGCCGGTACACATGGGGCAGGCGTGTATTGGAATACCGAGGTCGCTATGGCCGACGATATGGTCGAGCGCGCCATCTCGGCCCAGACGAATCAACCGCGTGCCCAAATCCGAATCGAACTGCTGGCCGAGGTTGTCACCGATGATGCCCAGTGCTTTTTCGATGGGCATGCCCTTACGATAGGGGCGGGTGCTGGTCATCGCATCGAACGCGTCGGTGAGCCCCACGATGCGCGCATCGAGCGGAATCGCGTCGCCCGCGAGCCGTGCCGGGTAGCCGCGCCCGTCCGGTCGCTCATGGTGCTGGGCGACGGCGGCATACACCAGTTGGCCGAGCGGGTGACCTGAGAGCAGCCGTGCGCCGATATCGGGGTGGGTTTGGATGACGGCGTATTCTTCGTCGGTCAGTTTGTCGGTCTTGTTGAGGATGGCGTCCGGTACGCCGATCTTGCCGAGGTCATGAAGAAAGCCACCGAGTGTGATGCGCGCGATCTCCGTGGCATCAAGACCCAGATCGACTGCCAGGATGCGCGAGAACTGCGAGACGCGCCACAGATGGCCGCCGGTATAGGGGTCGCGCGCTTCGACCAGGGTGGCCATCAGGTAGAGGCTTTTCAGCAGGGGTTCGGCAGCAGTGCTGAACGCGGTGGTCATGGGTTTCCTCCGGGCGTCGGCCGACGCCGCGATAAAGTTGTTGTCAGATGTGCACACGCACAGCTTGGTCGCGCAGCCGGTCATTTGCTTACGGGGACCCGGCTTGATTATAGGTGGATGGCAGCGCGAAGCGGGCAGGGTAGAATGCGCGCTCTCCAGGAGCTGCCGATGCTGTTTGTACTGTCCCCCGCCAAGACGCTCGACTATGAGCGCCCAGTGCCCACCGAACGTCACACCCTGCCTGATCTCACACATCGCTCTGCCGAGCTGATTACCTTACTGCGCCGCTTTACGCCGCTGGAGTTGGGTCGGCTGATGGAATTGTCCGACCCATTGGCCGCGCTGAACGTGGCGCGCTACCACGCTTGGCAGCCGGAATACACGGCCGAGAATAGCAAGCAGGCGGTGTTTGCCTTTATGGGCGACGTCTACGAGGGGCTCGATGCCGCGTCGCTTGATGCGCCGTCGCTCGACTACCTGCAAGCGCGCGTGCGCATCCTGTCCGGCCTCTATGGTGTGTTGCGGCCGCTTGATCGCATGCAGCCCTATCGGCTGGAAATGGGTACGCGCCTCGCCAACCCGGCCGGGCGCAATCTGTACGATTTCTGGGGCGATACCGTGACCGACATGCTGAGCGGCATGCTGGCCGATGCGGCCGACCCGGTGCTGGTCAATCTGGCATCCGATGAGTATTTCAAGGTTGTGCGGCCCAAGCGGCTCAAGGCCCGTGTGGTCGAGTGCGTATTCCAGGAACGCAAGGGCGAGGGCTACAAGATTGTCAGCTTCTACGCCAAGCGGGCGCGTGGCCTGATGGCGCGCTACGCCGCGTCCATCCATGCCACGCAACCCGAGGCGTTGCGTGATTTCGATCGCGAAGGCTACCGGTTTGCGCCCGACGCCAGCGACGAAAGCCGCTACGTGTTTCGGCGGGAGGCTGCTCCCGCCAAGATCACGAAGGCCAAACGCCTTACCAGCTAAGCTCGCCTTGGCCGATCTCGATCACGCGGCCGCCAACCTGAATCTGCCCGGCCTCGCTTACATTCAGCGAAAGCACGTTGGGCCGATTGATCGATGTGCCCTGGCTGATGCGGGCATGGAGGGGCTTCTGGCCTTGGGTTGCGAGCCACCAGCCGCCCAGGTTGGCACAGGCCGAGCCCGTACCTGGGTCTTCGCTGATGCCAACGCCGTCGGGCGTCCAGAAGAAGCGGACTTCGTAGCCATCGGCGGTCGGGGCGAAGACATAGGCCTTGGCGCGCCCATCGTCGTTCGTTGAGTATTTCGCCATCAGCACGGCATCGGGCTTGGCGGCACGCACGTGCGCCACGCTGGCCAGCGGAATCATTGCCTGCTCGTTACCGCAGCTGACCCAGAGCGCCGGTGACAGCACAGCCTCGGCCGGCAGGTTGAGCATGGCGGCGAGTTGGGCCGCGGTCGCCGCGTGGGGCCGATGAGTTGGTGCATTGGCCGATAGCGTCCAACGGTCGCCCGCCGCGCTGACGGGAATCAGGCCGGCCTGCATCTCCAGACTGAAATCATCGCCTGCGCCGCGTAGTTGGCGCACCACATGGGCGGAACCCAGCGTCGGATGGCCGGCGAACGGCATCTCGTAGGCGGGGGTGAAAATCCTCACGCGGGCCGCGCCCGTGGTCGAAGGTAGCAGGAAGGTGGTTTCCGACAGATTGAATTGCCGCGCCACCATTTGCATCTCGTGGTCGGACAAGAGTGTTGCATCTTCGATGACTGCGAGCGGGTTGCCGCCAAAGGGTTCTTCCGCGAAGACGTTGAGCAGGCGGTAACGGACTGTGGGCATATCGACCTCCTATGAAAATGCAACATGGGATCACACGCTATCCCGGATATAATCGGCGCTTCGTCAGCGCAAAGACGCATTGAACAAGCAATGATTCGCAAACTGATTGGCCGGGTTCTCAAGCTCAAAAAGCACCATGGTACCGGCGGCATCGTGATCCCCCTGAAACGGCACGGCATCCGCCGTGACCGCTTGCCAGGCTTCGCCCTCAAGACAACTGAACGCCTGCAGGAAGCCGGCTTCAAGGCCTACATCGTCGGTGGCGCGGTCCGCGACCTACTGCTCGATAAAGACCCGAAGGACTTCGACGTCGCTACCAATGCGACACCTGAAGAAGTGCACAAGGTCTTCCGCCGTTCACGCATCATTGGCCGCCGTTTCCGGCTGGTCCATGTACTGTTTGGCGACGAAGTGGTCGAAGTGTCCACTTTCCGTGGTAGCGGTGAAGCGCTGACCGACGAATCGGGCCGCATCATCCGCGACAATACCTGGGGCAGCCAGGAAGACGATGCCAAGCGCCGCGACTTTACGGTGAATGCACTGTTCTACGACCCGGCGCGTGAAGAGATCATCGATTATCACGGTGGTGTGGCCGATGTGGAGCGCCGTCGCCTCGCGATGATCGGTGCGCCGTTAACACGCTACCGCGAAGACCCGGTGCGCATGCTGCGCGCGGTGCGCCTCGCGGCCAAGCTGGGCTTGGAGATTGATGCCCCCACGCGCAAGCCGCTGCGCGAATTGGCGCCGCTCTTGCAGAATGTGCCGGCTGCACGGCTCTTCGACGAAATGCTGAAGATGCTGTTCTCGGGCCAGAGCTGGGCCTGCCTCATGCAGCTGCGCGCCGAAGGTTTGCACCACGGCTTCTTCCCGCTGCTCGACAAAATGCTGAAGGCGCCGCGCGGCGAGACTTTCCTGCGTATGGCGCTTGAGAACACCGATCGCCGCATTCGCGAAGACAAGCCGGTGTCGGCGGGCTATGTATTTGCCGCACTCCTGTGGCTCGAAGTGCTCGACAACTGGGCGCGCCGCAAGGAAGCGGGCGAAAAGGCCATGTTGGCGCTCTTTGCCGCCATCGACGAAGTCGAAGCGGTGCAAGAGGAAAAGCTCGCGATTCCCCGTCGCTACGGCACCGCGATGAAGGAAATCTGGATGCTGCAGCCGCGCTTTGATCAGCGTAGCGGTATCAAGCCTTTCCGCCTGCTCGAACATCCACGTTTCCGTGCGGGCTACGATTTCCTTTGCTTGCGCGCAGGGGCGGGCGAGATCGACAAGGAATTGGCCGACTGGTGGACCAAGTTCCAATCGGCCGACAACGGCACGCGCGAAGCGATGCTGGTGCGCAATCCGCCTGCAGGCGGGGGCGACGCCAACAAGCGCCGTCGCCGACGCGGCGGTCGCCGTTCGGGTGGCGCGGCCCAGGCTGCGGAAAGCTGATGCCGGCCGTGATCGCCTACATCGGCCTCGGCGCGAACCTCGGGGACGCTGCTGCAACGCTGACCGACGCGATCGAGGCACTGGGTCGCCTGCCGCAGAGCCGGCTGGTTCGGGCCTCGTCGCTGTATGGCAGTAAGCCCGTCGGCTATCTCGACCAGCCCGATTTCATCAATGCGGTGGCCGCCGTCGAAACTGCGCTGGCGCCGCATGACTTGCTGGATGCGCTGCTCGCGCTGGAGTCGCACTTCGGCCGACAGCGTACTTTCCGCAACGCACCGCGCACGCTCGACATGGACGTGCTGCTCTATGGCAACATGACTCACCACGACGATCGCCTGACCGTGCCGCACCCGCGTATGTTGGAACGTAGCTTCGTGCTGGTGCCGCTGGCTGAAATCGCGCCCGATCTGACACTGCCCGAGGGGCAGCAGGTGGTCGCACTGGCCGAAGGCTGCGATCGTACGGGGTTGAGTCGGCTTTGAATCGACGTTGATCGGGGTGCAAGCCCGACGTGTACGACCTGATAGGGAGTAGCAATGGGATTGGAGCGTTACCGTTACATCGTCGTCGAAGGCCCGATCGGGGTTGGCAAGACGACCTTGGCACGCAAGCTGGGCGAGCATCTGGGCGGCAGTCTCCTGCTCGAAAACCCCGATTCGATCCCTTTCCTGCCCAAGTTCTACCAGGACATGACGCGCTATGCGCTGCCTACGCAACTGTCCTTTCTCTTCCAGCGCGTCGACCATGTGGCGAGCCTCGCGCAGATGGATCTCTTCGGCGGCGTGACGGTGGCGGACTTCCTGTTCGACAAAGACCCGTTGTTTGCCGAGCTGGTGCTGAACGATGATGAATTCCGCCTGTATTCAGACATTTACCGTCATCTGCGCGTGCAGGCACCGTCGCCCGACCTCGTGATTTACCTGCAGGCCGATATCGACACGCTGCTGGACCGCGTACGTGCACGTTCGCGCGATTACGAAGCCCGTATTGGCGACGGCTACCTGCGCAAGTTGGCGGAGCGCTATAGTCGCTTCTTCTACGATTACGCCGACGCCCCGGTGCTGATCGTCAATACCGAGAACCTGAACCTCGTCGAAAATGCCGATGATTTCCGCCTGTTGCTGCGGCGGATCGAAGGCATGCGTGGCGCCCGCGAGTACTTCAACAAGGCCTGATTCTTTTATATATCCTTGGATTGCACCAACACGGTGCTTGAGTGGGTGGATATCTTTCGGCTATTGTTGCGCCGCACTAAGCCATTTCTGAATGGATACCGACTCGGCGGCAATCTACCGGGCTCGCACCGTGAACGAACATTGACTACACTGACGCATTGCAGCAGTAATAAAGCAAGCGCTTGATAAAAGGAGTGTGCCCAGCATGAAGATTACGATTTCCTCCCTGCAGAAGCTCAAGCAAGACGGTCAGAAGATCGTCATGCTGACCTGTTACGACGCGAGCTTCGCCAGCCTGATGGCGGATGCAGGCGTCGAGGTGCTGCTGGTGGGCGATTCGCTGGGCAACGTGATCCAGGGCGAATCATCGACCCTGCCGGTCACGATGGATCACATGATCTACCACACCCGTTGTGTGGCGCGAAACGCCAAGCAGGCGCTGGTGCTGGCCGACCTGCCGTTTGGCGCCTATCAGCAAAGCCCGCAGCAGGCGTTCGATGCCAGCGCGCGTCTGATGGCGGCGGGGGCTGAAATGATCAAGCTCGAAGGCGGCGCCTATATGGCCGAAACGACCCGCTTCCTGGTCGAGCGCGGCATCCCCGTGTGTGCGCATATTGGCTTTACCCCGCAGTCGGTGCATGCCTTGGGTGGCTTCAAGGTGCAAGGCAAGACCGAAAGCGGCGCCGAGCAGATGAAGCGCGACGCCAAGGCGCTCGAAGAGGCCGGTGCGGCGCTGATCGTGATGGAAATGGTGCCGTCTACCGTGGCGCGCGAGATCACCGAGTCGGTACAGATTCCGACCATCGGCATTGGCGCAGGTGTCGATACCGATGGCCAGGTGCTGGTCGTCTACGACATGCTGGGCGTCTATCCAGGCAAGAAGGCGCGTTTCGTGAAGAACTTCATGCATGGCGTGACCAGCATCCAAGGCGCGCTGGAGGCCTATGTGCGTGAAGTGAAAGCAAAGACTTTCCCCGCAACTGAACACAGTTTTTGAGGATCATCCCGCGAGAGGATATCCCCGTTTCTTTGAAGGAAAACCCCATGCAGATCTTCCACACGATTTCCGAGCTTCGGCAATGGCGCAAGACGGCAGGCTTTGTGGCCTTCGTCCCGACCATGGGTAATCTGCATGAGGGGCATCTGTCGCTCTGCGCAGCCGCCAAGGCGCGTGGTGGCAAGGTGGTGGTGTCGATCTTCGTCAACCCGCTGCAGTTCGGTCAGGGCGAGGACTATATGACCTACCCGCGCACCTTTGAGGCGGATTGTGAAAAGCTGGTAGCGGCCGGTGTGGATGTGCTGTTCCACCCGACCGTGGAGCAGCTCTATCCACGTGTAGAGCAGCAGTACAAGGTCGAGCCGCCGGCGATTCAGGATGAGCTCTGCGGCCATTTCCGCCCGGGGCATTTCCGCGGCGTTGCGACCGTGGTCACCAAGCTCTTCAATATCGTGCAGCCCGATGCGGCGATGTTCGGCAAGAAAGACTACCAGCAGCTCAAGGTGATCGAGGGCATGGTGGCCGACTTGGACATGCCGATCGAGATTGTACCGGTCGATACAGGCCGTGCTGCGGATGGCTTGGCGCTGTCGTCGCGCAACGGCTTTTTAACGCCAGAGGAGCGCCACGAGGCGGCGCGCCTCTATCGCAACCTCGCGGCGATCAAGAATGCGCTGATTGCTGGCGAGCAGGATTTCGTCAAGCTGACCGAAACTGCCCGTGCTGACCTGGAAAATCATGGTTGGCGGGTCGACTATGTCGAGATTCGCGACCAAGCGCGGCTGGAGCATGCGCGCGCAGGCGATAAGCGCATGGTGGTGCTGGGTGCTGCGCGCCTCGGCAAGCCGCGCCTGATCGACAATCTGGAAGTCGAGCTTGACTGAAGGCGTCGCGCTGGCTCGGTTGTGGGAAGCCGATTCCATCACGGCGACTGAACTCGCAACCCTGTTCATGGATGCACGTGCCCAGGCCATGCCCTGGCTGCCGGTCTGTCATGACTTGGCCTCGACGGCCGACTTCCTGGTGGGTGAGATCGCACGCGCCACAACCTGGGTGGCCCGCGATGCGGCCAATCGTATCCAGGGGCTGATCGTGTTCGACAACAGCTGGATCGACCACCTCTATATCGCCCCTGCCATGCAGGGCCGGGGTCTAGGGCGGCGCTTATTGCAGCAGGCGTTGGCAGACGGCGAGGCAAGGCAACTCTGGTGTTTTGCCGACAATACGGCAGCACGGCGCTTCTACGAGTCAGCCGGCTTTCGCGTCGTAGAATCGACGGATGGTAGCCACAACGAAGAACGCTGCGCCGATGTTCGTTATCATTACGCCGGTAACGGCGCTGCCATCACGCGCACGCCTTGAGCAGCCCTGGGCTGCATCAACATGATGAATCGCAGCGCGCTGCGACCGGAACCACGGATGGCCATGGATACTTCGACCGTCAAACACTATTTGCTGGACCTACAAGCGCGCATCGTCAACGCATTGGAAACGATGGAAGGCGGTACATTCCTGCGTGACGAATGGCAACGGCCGGCCGGTGGGGGCGGCATCACCCGCATCATTGAAAACGGCCGGGTGCTGGAGCGTGGCGGCGTGGGTTTCTCGCATGTGATGGGCGATAAGCTACCGCCCTCGGCCAGCGCACACCGGCCCGAACTTGCAGGCCGCGCCTGGGAGGCGATGGGCGTTTCGCTGGTCTTTCACCCTCGCAACCCCTATGCGCCGACCGTGCACATGAATGTGCGCATGTTCCGCGCCTTTGCGCCAGGTGAGGCCGATGTGGTCTGGTTTGGCGGGGGAATGGACCTGACACCCTACTATGGTTTCGAAGACGATGCCGTGCATTTCCATCGCACTTGCAGCAACGCCTTGCTGCCGTTTGGCGATGCTTACTACCCGCGTTTCAAGAAATGGTGCGACGAGTACTTTTTCCTGAAGCACCGTAACGAGCCGCGCGGTGTGGGCGGTGTGTTCTACGACGATTTCAGCGAACTGGGGCCAGAAGGCAGCTTTGATCTGATGCGCTCAGTGGGCGACGCCTTCTTGCACGCCTATCTGCCGATTCTGGAACGGCGTAAGGACATGCCTTACGGCGAGCCACAGCGCGATTGGCAAACCTATCGCCGTGGCCGCTATGTCGAATTCAACCTGGTCTGGGACCGTGGCACCTTATTCGGCTTACAGTCGAGCGGGCGTACCGAGTCCATCCTTATGTCCATGCCGCCGGTCGTCAATTGGCGCTACGACTATCGGCCGGAGCCAGGCACGCCTGAAGCGGCCTTGCTGGCCGAGTTCATCAACGGCCGCGATTGGCTGTAACACCAGCGCCGCTGCACGCCCCGCATTCGCTCAATTTTCTTGCTTTGGCGAAGACACTGAGTCGACCGTTTAAGGTCCGACTTTCGCAGCGCCCCCTCGTGAATACGCTATACCTTGACATAGGGTACTAGAATGAATCTGGCTGTCGTAAATCTCAGCTAAACTGCATTCATCTGCAAGGAATATATTCCCGGTGAGGCAATGGGTATGTGTTCGATTAGAGCATGGTTGTCCTGTGTGCTGGTCGTAGTCGGGTTATGTACCCAAGCCGCAGGCAATCCGCCGCGCGTAGGTCTGGTGATGAAATCGCTGGCCAACCCCTTTTTCAGCGCGATGGCTGAGGGTGCCCGCGCACATGAAACAGCGCACAGCGGCGAATATCGCTTGATCGTGACCGGGATCAACAATGAGCAGGACAAAGCGGCGCAGATTCGCATTGTCGAGAAGCTGATTGCAGACAAGGTCGATGTCATCGTCCTGGCGCCCGCCGATTCTCGCGACCTGGTACCCGTAGTCGGGCGCGCTGTCGCAGCCGGCATTATCGTCGTCAATATCGATAACAAGCTCGACGACCGGGTGTTGGCGGAACGCGGTTTGCGTGTTCCCTTCGTGGGGCCGAGCAACCGCAATGGGGCACGCCTCGTGGGCGAGTACCTGGGTCGAAGCTTGCGGGTGGGGAACAAGGTGGCGATTATCGAAGGCGTATCCACCACGACCAACGCACAAGCGCGGACGACAGGATTTCGCGATGCCATGGAGAGCATTGGGGTGGAGGTCGTTGCCGTCCGCAGTGCCCGTTGGGAGACCGACATTGCAGAAAAGGTGGCGGGTGATTTGTTACGCGAATACCCTGATTTGACAGCCTTGCTCTGCGGTAACGATAGTATGGCTTTAGGTGCGGTCGCAGCGGTACACAATGCAAAGCAAGATGGACGTGTGAAGGTCGTGGGTTACGACAATATCCCACAGGTACGTGCGCTACTTGCGGATGGTCGACTCCTCGCAACCGCTGACCAGTTCGCTGGTCAGCAGGCCGTTTATGGCATTGAATTGGGGCTCAAGGCCTTGCGGGACAAAACGACGCAAGCGGACCTTCCGGCCATGGTGCAGACCCCTGTCAACCTGGTTGTCAAACCGTGAAGTATCTCTTCGAAGGGCCATCGTCCAAGTGCTCCTAGGTTTTCTCCGGCATCTGTTCCCATTGGCACTGGCCGTGTTGTTGGCACCAGCCTGGGCATCCCCCTTGCATATCCTGGTCGAGCCCTATCCACCATTTGTTGTTCAACGGGGATTGGGTCTTGGCGGTCCCTACGTTGACGCCTTTGCCCAACTGGCCAAACAACGCGGACTGGTCACGACACTGGAATCCGTCCCGATGCGACGCGCCTTGAAAGCCGCCCAAGCCGCGCCGGGCACGTGCGTGCTGGGCGTGAACTATGCGGCGGCTGACGCGGAAGTCTTGCTCTACGTTAGCCCCGTCGCACCCGTCTACATCTGGGCTTACAGCCGGCATGGCGCAAATGTCCACGCGGACACGCTGGCCGGGCTTGGGCATTACTCGCTTGGTGTGGTGGACATTCCAGAAATCCGGCAGTTGCTCGAAGGTGCCGGCCTGCGCTACGAGTACCTACCGTTCAACGGCAAGGGCTTGCAGATGTTGCAAGCGAGTCGGTTTGACGTGCTATTGAGCGACGTCGGGCCCGAGCTCGGCAATGCCCCGGCAGGCACGAACGTTGACCGCCTGTTTCTTGTGACGCGCGTGGAGCGATGGCTGGCCTGTAACCCTGCTACCGATCCAACCTCGCTGGCCGCATTGCGAGCCGGTTTGCACGAGGGGTTGTTTCCAGAGGAAACCCGTGACATCTGGAGTCGATATGGATTGGGTTCCTATTTCGACACCGTACGCAAGGAATGGGTGACCAGCAGTAAGATGCCTTGAGATGCATAGCTGTAGCCGACCTTGCCGAAAAGGCGCATTGGCGTGCGGGATGATTCGGGCTCCTGCATCCTCGTTATCCCTGATTGTGCCGCTGTAGCGCGACACCACCAGGCTACACCGACGATTTGTCATAATTCCTTGAATTGTTGAAAATATTCAACGCGCGATGTGTTGTAAGTTATTGATTTAAAACGAATCATGCAATGCACAAAATCATTGCACGAGCGTGCTTGCCTCCGATAGAATCAATCAAGCCTGCGACGAATTCTTTCGAGAATGCGCAGGCTTTGTTATCGAAGCGCTTGGCCGGTCGCCCCCGACCCCTCAAGGCAGTTGCCTCAGCGTGCCGCCCACCCCCGCGGCACCCGTCATGCAGCGCGCATCACCCGCTCCGTGACTGGCAATGCATCCCCGCGTGATTCCACGCCGGCCGGAACCTTGCGCCGCTCCCCAAAGAAAGGGGCTGCGTCTACTCGCCGTCGCCACAAGCGTAAGGTTGAGCTGAGCGCCGTCCCGCATGTAGACGGGTATCACGCAAATGGACGACCGACAGCGCCGCCTTGACGGCACGCTTTACCGCCCAAGCTTCGAGCAGGATTCCTGCGGCTTCGGGCTGATCGCGAACATGGACGACAAGCCCTCGCACTGGCTTGTTTCGACTGCAATCTCCTCGCTGGCCAATCTGACCCACCGTGGCGCCGTCGCGGCCGATGGCAAATCGGGCGATGGCTGCGGCCTCTTGTTCCGCAAACCGGACAGTTTCCTGCGCACGGTGGCGAAGGAAAAAGCCATCGACCTTGGCCATCTGTATGCGGCAGGCCTCGTGTTCCACAGCACTGACCTGGAGCTTGGCAAACAGTCACTCGCCAATCTCAAGTCCGCGCTGGAAGAGCAGGGGCTCGAATGCGCCGGCTTCCGTACGGTGCCGACCGATACCCGCGCCTGTGGCGAGTACGCGCTGAAGACCTTGCCGCAGATTGCACAGGTCTTCGTCAATGCGCCTGCCGGCATGGATGCCGCAAGCTTTGAGCGCCGTCTCTATATCGGCCGCCGTCTTGCGGAGAAGGCCAATAAGAGCGACATCAGCTTCTATGTGCCGACGCTGTCGTCGCACACGATCTCCTACAAGGGCCTGGTGACGCCGGAAAACCTGCCGGTGTTCTACCCCGATCTGCAGGATGAGCGTTTTGCGTCCTCGCTGGCGGTCTTCCACCAGCGTTTCTCGACCAATACCTGGCCACAGTGGCGCCTGGCGCAGCCTTTCCGCTACGTGGCACACAATGGCGAGATCAATACGATTTCGGGCAACCGTTCCTGGGCGCGGGCGCGCGAAGCCATCATGGCGTCGCCGCTGATTCCGAACATGGACGATATTCGCCCCATTGTGCAGACCGATGGCTCGGATTCGATGAGCCTCGACAATATGCTCGAAGGCCTCCTGATGGGCGGCATCGACTTTTTCCGTGCCCTGCGCCTGATGGTGCCGCCGGCCTGGCAGAACGTCGACAGCACCGACAAGGAAATGCGGGCCTTCTACGAATACAATTCCATGCATATGGAGCCCTGGGACGGCCCGGCTGGCCTCGTGCTGACCAATGGCCGCTATGCGGGCTGCATGCTCGACCGTAATGGCCTGCGCCCCGCGCGCTATGTGCTGACGCGCGACCGGCACCTCACCATTTCGTCCGAGACGGGCGTGTGGAACTACCGTCCCGAAGATGTGGTGAAAAAGGGCCGCGTGCGTCCAGGCCAGATTCTCGCGGTCGATCTGCAATCGGGTCAGTTGCTGCTGCCGCACGAGATCGACATCAAGCTCAAGTCAGCTCACCCTTACCGCCGCTGGATCAAGCAGTACGCCACGCATCTCGAACTCAGCATGGACGAGGACTCGGGCCGGCCGGAGTTGGATCGCAGCCAGCTCGATACCTATCAGAAGCAATTCCAGGTCACCTTCGAAGAGCGCGATGCAGTGATCCGCGTACTGGCCGAAGACGCGCAGGAAGCCGTGGGCTCGATGGGCGACGACACGCCGATGGCGGTGCTCTCGCAGCGCGTGCGCTCGCCGTTCGACTACCTGCGCCAGCAGTTTGCGCAGGTGACCAACCCGCCGATCGACCCGATCCGCGAAGCGGTGGTGATGTCGCTGAATACGGTGTTTGGCTCCGAGAAGAATATCTTCGAAGAGACGGCCGACCACGCCAAGCGCATCGAAGTGCGTAGCCCCGTATTGAGCTTCGAGAAGTTCAAAATCCTGACGCACCAGGACGACCCGCAATTCAAGTCGCAAACGTTCGACATTACCTATAACCCGGCCGAGACGGACCTCAAGTCGGCGTTGCAAGCCCTGGTAGACGCTGTACTGGCTGCTTCGCGCGAAGGCGTGTCGATTGCGGTGCTGAGCGACCGGCATATCGCGCGCGACAAGTTGCCGATCCATGCCTTGTTTGCGACGGCCGCCGTGCATACGGCATTGGTCAATGAAGGCCTACGCTGCAAGACCAATCTCTTGATCGATACGGCCACCGCGCGTGACCCGCACCAGTTCGCATGCCTGATCGGCTACGGTGCGACGGCGGTCCACCCCTACCTCGCCTACGAAGTGATCGCCGACCTGATTGCAGGTGGCCAGATCGTCGACAAGCCTGCCGAGGCGATGAGCAAGTATCGCAAGGGCATCAACAAGGGGCTGTTGAAGGTCTTGTCCAAGATGGGCATTTCGACAGTCGCGTCCTATCGCGGTGCGCAGCTATTCGAAGCGGTCGGCATTGCCGACGAAGTGGTGGAGCTGTGCATGCCGTTCACCGTCTCACGTATCGGCGGTGCCGGCTTTGCCGACTT
>Ga0213872_10000446_pt1 | contig 33781 bp, 33 predicted proteins | sample VelepicomBERX_R2_FD_160071 | JGI IMG/M metagenome (GOLD analysis project Ga0213872, IMG submission 160071) | Rhizosphere microbial communities from Vellozia epidendroides in rupestrian grasslands, the National Park of Serra do Cipo, Brazil - RX_R2 | ecosystem: Host-associated > Plants > Roots >...
CGACCAGGCGCTGGGGCGCGTCACCGGCGATCTGATCGCCTGGACCCTGGCCACCGCCGAAGAAGAAAAACGGGAGGCATGATGAAGACCCTGATCCAGCAGCTCGGCACCTATGCCGCCTATCACCGCGACCGCCGCAATGTGATGACCCATTTCGTCGGCATCCCGATGATCGTGCTGGCGGCAACCATCCTGCTGTCGCGTCTCGGCATCGATGTCGGCGGTTGGTTCGTGTCGGCGGCGCTCGCCGCCGCGGTGGTGCTGACCGTTTATTATCTCAGGCTCGATCTGCGCTATGGCGTGGCGATGGGCGTCTTTCTGGCGATCTGCCTGGCGATCGCCGCGCCGGTGGCGCAAAGCTGCCGGATGGCCTGGCTGATCTGGGGCATCGGACTGTTCGTGCTGGGCTGGATCATCCAGTTCGTCGGCCATATCTTTGAAGGCCGCAAGCCTGCCTTCTTCGACGATCTGATGGGGCTGGCCATCGGCCCGTTGTTCGTGGTGGCCGAAGCCGGGTTTCTGCTGGGTTTGCGAAAAGACGTGGAAACCGAGATCAGTTCGGCAGCGCCAGGCAATTGAAGTCGACCACCTGGCCCTGGGAATTGGGCGAAACCCGGCATAGCCGGCGGCCGGCGGCGGTCTGCACCAGATAGACATCCTGCAGCAATTCGCGCTGCTCCTTGCGCCAGCGCGTCAGGATTTCGCCGAGATAGATCATCTGCTGCGGCGCCTCCGCCGCCATCTCGCGGCTCATGCCTTGATTGACCCGTTTCACCGCCGAGCCTTCATAGCGCCCTTCGGTCAGGATTCCCCTGCGCACATCCTCCCACACCATGCGGATCAGCGCTGCGCTGGGGCGTTCCTGCGCATCGCCGGACGGCAGCGGAAGCTTGGTCAGCGTCGCCGGCACGTCGCCGGTGACGCTGACCCCGATCACGCCACCGCTGAATCCGCCCTGGACCTTTTCCGCGTCGGTGAACTTGCCGGAAAAATTGATGGTCGCCGCGCCCACCCACCAGCGCATCGAAAGTCCTTCGTCATCGACCGAGCCTTCGGCTGATTTCAGCGCGCCGCCGGACGCGCACGAAGCGCCGAAGGAATGCCCTTTCTGCTCGAACCAGCAGATGTTGCGGTCGCGGATCTCGCCGCCATAGCGGATATGGACGCCCGAGAAGATGCCGATATCGACGTCGATGGTACGCGCCGCGGTCAGCCGCCAGAAGCCGGTGACGCTGCCCGGCCGGATCACCAATTCCTCGATCGGCTGATGGTCGAGATCGGCGGGCGGCGGAGGCGCCGCCGGAGCCACCGGCGCGGAATGTCGGGCTTTCGGCCTGGCCGCCTCGGGCTGGAGCGGGCCGGCAGAGGCGGCCTGCACCGGCGCTGCGGCCTGGTCCTCGGCGACAACCGGAACAGGCTCGCTCGAAGACGGTGGCGGAGCCTCCGGGATCGGAACGGCACAGGCCGTCACCAGCAGGATCGGCAGAAGACAAACGGCTTTGACCATCGGGTCACTATAGCTCAGATGCCGCCACCCTGCTCGATGATGCCGGTGCGGCGCGCGACCTCGGCCAGCAAATCCCGCAATTGCGGTTCCCCGTAGCCGTGACGGTCGATCTCCTTGACCGTGTTGATCAAATAGTCGCGGTTGAGCCCGCCCTTGCCTGAGGCCTCCATGATGATCGCCACCGCCTCGTCCTGCGGCAGGTCGCCGGCATATTGCGGATGATCGGTGTCGGCGACGAAGCAATAGGCCGCCACCGAAGCGCCGCCCGCCAGCTCGACCGGCAGGGTCAGCGGCAGATAGGCATAGGTGCCGAGTTCGCGATCATGCAGATACTCGATCACGTCGGCGCGATCCGCCTCGGCCACCTGGAAGGCGACGCCGCGGCACGATCCGCCCGGCGTCAGCCCCAGCACCAGGCCGGGCTTTTCGACGGTGCCGCGCCAGACATGGCTATAGACGCAGAAGGAACGGTGATAGCCGGCGAGCACCGCCTGGGCGCTGCGCAGATAGGGAAATCCGGGCCGCCACATCAGCGACCCGTAGCCGAACACCCAGAGGTCTTGCCTGTCCTGCAAGATCAGTGACGGATGATCTGATCGAGGAATTGGCGGGTGCGTTCCTCGCGCGGATTGGCGAACAGCTCCTGCGGCGTGTTCATCTCGACGATCTTCCCGTCGGCCATGAACACCACGCGGTCGGCGACCTTCTGCGCGAAGCCCATTTCGTGGGTGACGCAGACCATGGTCATGCCGGTTTCCGCCAGGCCGATCATCACATCGAGCACTTCCTTGATCATCTCGGGGTCGAGCGCCGAGGTCGGCTCGTCGAACAGCATGACGTTGGGCTTCATGCAGAGCGAGCGGGCGATGGCGACGCGCTGCTGCTGGCCGCCCGACAATTGGCCGGGATATTTGGCCGCCTGGTGCGGGATCTTGACCCGCTCGAGATACTGCATGGCCAGCTCTTCGGCCTCGGCCTTGGCCATTTTGCGCACGGTGATCGGCGCCAGGGTCAGGTTCTCGAGCACGGTCAAATGAGGGAACAAATTGAATTGCTGAAACACCATGCCGACGTCGCGGCGCACCGCCTCGATGGCGGTGGTGCTGTCATTCAGCTCGACGCCATCGACGACGATCTTGCCGCCCTGATGCTCCTCGAGCCGGTTGATGCAGCGGATCATGGTCGATTTGCCGGACCCCGAAGGACCGGCCACCACGACCTTTTCACCTTTCTCGATGTCCAGGCTGACATCCTTCAGCGCGTGGAAATCGCCATACCATTTATTGACGTTCTGGAGCGAGATGATCGGCGGCATTTCTTGTCGGCAGCGTGGAAACTGGGTCTATAATTGCCCATCGCTCGACAAAAGGACAGAGAGGATACCGCGATGTCCAGGTCCCGTCTGATGCTCGCCGCCCTTTGCCTCGCTGCCTTTCCCGTCCTCGCCGCCGACAAGGACAATTCCAGGGAGGTCGCCACCGCGGCGGCCCATGCCGGCATGGCCGCCGGCGCCGAATCGCCCCAGATGGTGAAAACCCATCTGCAGCATGTGATCAACTGCCTGCAGGGGCCGAAGGGCGCCAACTTCACCGCGGCACTCGGAAACCCCTGCGCAGCTTTCGGCGACGGCGCCATCCCCGACGCCAAGGAGGACAGCCGGAAAAGATTGGAGGACGCGGCCGGTTTGGCTACCCAGGCGATGGCCGAGATGAATATCGACAAAGCCAAGCGGATGGCGGCCGAGATCCAGTCCGAACTCGGCAAATAGGGCGGATCTGCATTTGCTGCAATGCCGCCATGAATTGCATTTCATCACAGCATTCCGACATCGGGTTGTGATAACACCCGCCGCTTTCCGCTCCATGATGATCGGGATCCGTTTGACGCCGAACCGTTTCTCTCCGGCTCGCCAGGCTTTGGCCATGGCTGTGATGCTGCTTTTGGCCGGGACCGCCCGCGCCGAAACCATCGAGGTCGCCTATCCGGAAGAGCCCACGATCGACCAGGGGCCGGGACGGTTCGCCTTCGATTATCTGCGCGCGGCCGAAATGGTGACCGACGACAGCGGCCTGTCGGTGCGCTGGGTGTCCCTTCCAAACCCCCGTTCGATGCGCCGCCTGACGCAAAATGACGAGAATTTCTGCATCGGCGGTGCCGGTATCACGCCCGACCGCCGGGCGGTCGGCAAGTTCAGCGAACCCTTCATCATCGACCGGATGATCGGCGTGCTGGCCTTGAAATCGCACCGCGCAGACCTGGACAAGGCGCAGAGCCTGGCCGAGCTGATCGCGACCGGACGCGGAGAATTCCTGACATATAACGCCTTCAATTACGGCGACCAGGTCTCCGGACAGGTCGACAAATTGCGCCGGCAGGGGCGCCTGTCCGACGTGGCGCACACGACCGCGCAGATGCTCGACATGCTGAAAGCGGGCCGTGTCGACTACGCCCTGGTGTCGCAATCCTATGTCACCGGCTATCTGGCCGCCCATCCCGAGCGCGCCGACTTCATCCTGCTCAGCTACCCCGACATGCGCCGCGACTTCCGCCTCGCCTTCCTGTGCAGCAAATCGGTGCCAGACGAGGTGCTGGCCAAGCTGGACGAGGCCATCAGGCGCCAGGCGGCGGCGATCCTGGCGCGCTTCCCCGATCAGGCAAAATAGGCCGGCGGCGCTGACTTAGGCCCGCACCGTCACCTTGGTCTTCACCGATCGCGCGATGAAGCACACATCGTGTGACCGGTGATGCAGGTCGGCCAATTCCTCGGCGCTGGGGCGCTTGTCGCCAAGGAAGGCGATCACCGGGCGCAGTTCGACTGCCTCGACATAATCCTTGCCCTCCTCGTCCTTGCCCATCGCCCCGACCGCGTCATCGACGTAACTGTCGACCGTGAAGCCGGCGCGCGAAGCGAAGTCGAGGAAGAACAGCATATGGCAGCTCGATAAGGAGGCGATGAAGGCCTCCTCGGGATCGACGCCCTTGGGATCGGACAGGGGCTCGCGCACCACCAGCGGCGAGGAGGACGCCGGCACTTCGGCGCCGCCGTCGAAACGCCAGACATGAGCGCGGCTGTAGCGGCGGTCGGTGAAAACGGCATCCTGGCGCGTCCAGCGCACCTGGGCGGTATATTCATGCATTGGAATGCTCTCGGACTTAGTTGCCCGTTTTGGGCGTCCAGATGATGGTAGCCGGGGTTGCGTCATTGCACAAATCCACCAGCTTGGCCGCCGAGACGCGCTGCGGCGTGACGCCGTTCACCGTGATGGTGCCCTGACGGTAGAGATCCCAACTGGCCAGCACGCAGACCTTGGGGGGAATGCCCGACATCGTCACCATGGTTTCGCGGCCCGCACCCGACACCACAGGATAAGAGTCGAACAGAGCCTCGCCGAGCGGACGCCCCATCAGCGCCGCTTTCATCTGGGCCACCACCGCGTCGGCCTCGTGGCGCGGGTCGGGTCCGCGCGACAGGACCATCAAGGCGATGCCGAGGCCGGACAGCAATCCCAGTACGACCGCCCATTCCCAGACGATCAGCCGACGCAAGCGCCCTGACGACCCGCGCCGCCGTCCTGGCTTCGGCTTGGCCGGATGTGACGAATGAGCATGAGGAACATGAGCGACCGTGTGTTCAGCCATATTTCCCACCCCGTGGAATAGCTTTGTTACACTATTACTCCAGCTTTTCGAGGTCAATTTATTTGGATGACACCCAAACCTACTCACTGATTTACCGTCATTGTTTTGCAGCGCACAAATGAATCTGCATAAAATTGTACGAATCTGCTCCAGCCGATCCTTGCCATCAGAGCCGGTATCCGAAGAGATAACTTTCCATTATTCGTCGCAATGGCATTTTTTGTGCGGGTGCAAAATTTAAAACTAAACTGTACGGTTTGATCTTGACTGGCTCCCGGCAGCGCCCCCATAGTTTGCACGTTTCTGACCGAGCCACCGCTCTTTCTGGTGAAAGTGTCACTCTTCGATGCGTCGCAAATCCCCCCGTTCCCCCCGTGCCCTGCTCGGCGCGGCCAGTGTCGTCGCTCTATTGTCGGGCTGCGCCGTCGGCCCCGATTTTGAACGCCCGGCGGCCCCTGCCGACCAGTCCTATGACAGCGTTCCCACGCCCGGCACCACCGCCAAGGCCGAAATGCATGGCGGCGAGGCGCAACATCTCTCCTCCGGCACCGACATCCCCGGCGAATGGTGGAGCCTGTTCCGCTCGCCGGTGCTGGACCAGCTGATCCGCCAGGCCCTGGCCGCCAATCCCGACCTCAAGGCCGCCGACGCCACCCTGCGCCAGGCGCAGGAACTGGCCGCCGCCGATCGCGGCGGATTGCTGCCGTCGGTCGATGCCAGCCTCGGCCAGCAGCGCGAGCGGGTTTCCGCCGCGCAGACCGGAACCGGTTTCTCGCCGATCTACAACCTGACCAACGCCTCGGTGTCGGTGTCCTATACCGTCGACGTGTTCGGCGGGGTCCAGCGCACCATCGAGGCCTCCGAAGCCGCCGCCGATTATCAGCGCTGGCAGCGCGAGGCGCAGGTCCTGACGCTGACCTCCAACATCGTCACCACGGCGGTGCAGGAAGCGTCCCTGCGGGCCCAGATCCAGGCGACGCGCGAGATCATCGACGCGGAAGCCCACCAGCTGGACGTGATCAACCGCCAGTTCACCCTGGGCGGCGCCTCGAAGAACGACATCCTGTCGCAGCAGGCGCTGCTGGCCCAGGCCCGCGCCACCCTGCCGGGCCTCGAAAAGCAGCTGGCGCAGCAGCACCACCTGCTGGCTACGCTCGCCGGCAATACGCCGGCCCAGGGCGTCGCCGCCGATTTCGAGCTGGACAAGCTGACCCTGCCGACCGAACTGCCGCTCAGCCTGCCGGCCAAGCTGGTCGAGCAGCGCCCCGACGTGCAGGCGGCCTCGGCCTCGCTGCACCAGGCGTCCGCAAAGGTCGGCGTCGCCATCGCCAACCAGTGGCCCAAGCTGACCCTGTCGGCCGACGTCGGCCAGGCCGCCATTGACGGCACCCGGTTCTTCACCGACGCGTCGAACTTCTGGAGCATCGGCGCCGGCATCACGCAGCCGATCTTCCACGGCGAGACGCTGGGCCACCAGCGCGCCGCCGCCGAAGCCGCCTTCGACGCCTCGGCCGCGCAATATCAGAGCACCGTGCTCAACGCGCTGCGCAACGTCGCCGACACGCTCCGCGCGCTGCAATCCGACGCCGACACGCTGGCCCGCCAGCTCGACGCCGAGAACGCCGCCGCCGGCAGCCTGACCCTGGCCCGCCAGCGCTACGACATCGGCGCCATCAGCTATGTGCAGCTGCTCGACATCGAGCGCACCGAGGCGCAGACCCGCATTTCCCTCATTCAGGCCCAGGCAGCGCGCTTCGCCGACACGGCGGCCCTGTTGCAGGCCCTCGGCGGCGGCTGGTGGAACCGCCCCGACATGACCCCCAAAGGAGCGTAAGAGTCCCATGATCAAGCGCATGATTATCATGCTGGTTGCCGTCGGCGCGGTTCTCGGCCTCGTATTCGGCTTCCAGGCCTTCAAGGGCGCCATGGTCGGCAAGGCCATGGCGGGCATGGCCGTCGCCCCGGTGACGGTCGCAACCGTGACCGCCAGCGCGCAGGATTGGCAGCCGGAAGCCAAGACTGTCGGCTCCTTGCGGGCGATCAACGGCGCGGACCTGTCGCTCGACATCGCCGGCGTCGTCGATCAGATCCATTTCAATTCGGGTGACGAGGTCAAGGCCGGCACCGTGCTGCTGCGCCTGCGCCCCGAGGACGATATCGGCAAGCTGGAGGCCCTCAAGGCCACCGAGCGCCTGGCCGAAATCACCTATCAGCGCGACCAGCAGCAGTTCAAGGCCCAGGCCATCAGCCAGGCGGTGCTCGACACCGACGAGGCCAATCTGCGCAGCACCAAGGCCCAGGTCACCCAGCAGGAAGCGCTGATCGAGAAGAAGGTGCTGCGCGCCCCCTTCGACGGCCGCATCGGCATCCGTCAGGTCGATGTCGGGCAGTATCTGCCCGTCGGCACCGCCGTCGTTACCTTGCAGCAGCTCGACCCGATCTATGCCGATTTCTACCTGCCGGAACAGCAGCTGGCGATCCTCAAGACCGGCGCCAAGGTCGATCTGAACGCCGACGCCTATCCCGGCAAGACCTTCGTCGGCAAGATCATCGCGATCGATCCCAAGGTCGATCCGCAAAGCCGCAACGTCCAGGTGCGCGCCCGCTTCGACAATGGCGACGCCAAGCTGGTCCCCGGCATGTATGCCAAGGTGTCGGTCGAACGCGGTGCCACCGAGCATCTGGTGACCGTGCCGGCGGCGGCGGTCACCTACAATCCCTACGGCTCGACCATCTATGTCGTCGACGGCATCAAGGGCAATCCCGACAAGGATGGCGTCTACAAGGACGACAAGGGCCAGCCGGCCCAGTTCGACGTGCATCAGACTTTCGTCACCACCGGCCAGGCGCGCGGCGATCAGGTCGCCATCGTCAAGGGCGTCAAGGACGGCGATGTGGTCGTGGTGTCCGGGCAGGTGAAGCTGCGTAACGGCGTCAAGGTGGTGGTCAACAACAAAGTACTGCCTTCGGCCGACGCCACGCACAACACGCCGGACAATTAAGCGCAGGTTTTAGCGGCGGAGTGCCGACGTCATGAAATTAACAGATCTCTTTATTCGCAAGCCGGTCCTGGCGACCGTGGTGAGCCTGTTCATCCTGGTGCTGGGCGTCAAGGCGGGTCTTTCCTTGCCGATCCTGCAATATCCGCAAACCCAGAATGCGGTGGTGACCATCACCACCACTTATTATGGCGCGGATCCGGATGTCGTCGCCGGCTTCCTCACCACGCCGATCGAGAACGCGGTCGCCCAGGCCAACGGCATCGACTACATGCAGTCGACCAGCATCAACAGCCTGTCGACCATCACCGTCTATCTGCGCCTGAATTACGACCCGGACAAGGCGCTGACCGAAATCCAGACCAAGGTCAATTCGGTGCTGAATCAGCTGCCGCAAGGCACGCAGCAGCCGGTGATGAAGGTGTCGATCGGCCAGACCATCGACGCCATGTATATGGGCTTCAATTCCGACGTTCTGAAGCCGAACCAGATCACCGACTTCCTGGTGCGCGTGGTCCAGCCGCGACTGCAGGCGGTGACCGGCGTGCAGACCGCCGAGATCCTGGGCGCCAAGAATTTCGCCCTGCGCGCCTGGATGGACCCGGTCAAGCTGGCGGCCTATGGCATGACCGCCGCCGACGTCTCCAACGCGCTGGCGGCCAACGATTATATTTCGGGCATCGGCACCACCAAGGGTGCGATGGTCCAGTATAACCTGACCGCCTCGACCAGCCTCCACACGCTCGACGAGTTCAGGGCGCTGGTGATCAAGCAGGTCAAGGGCGCCAACATCCATCTGAGCGACGTCGCCAATGTCATGCTGGGCTCGGACGATTACGAGAGCGCGGTCGGTTTCGACGGCAAGCAGGCGGTCTATATCGGCATCCAGGTCGCCCCGGCCGCCAATCTGCTGGACGTGATCAAGGCCGTGCGCGCCGAATTCCCCAGCATCCAGGCGCAATTCCCGCAAGGCATGAATGGCGAGATCGTCTACGACTCGACCAAATTCGTGAACAGCGCCATTACCGAGGTGGAAAGCACCCTGTTCCAGGCGCTGCTGATCGTCACCGTGGTGGTGTTCGCCTTCCTCGGCTCGCCGCGTTCGGTGATCATTCCGGTGGTGGCGATCCCGCTTTCGCTGGTCGGCGCCTTTGCGATCATGCTGGCCTTGGGCTTCTCGATCAATCTGCTGACCCTGCTGGCCCTGGTTCTCGGCATCGGGCTGGTGGTGGATGACGCCATCATCGTGGTGGAGAACGTCAACCGCCATATGGAGGAAGGCAGGACGCCGATCGACGCCGCCATCGTGGCGGCGCGCGAACTGACCGGCCCGATCATCGCCATGACCGTGGTGCTGATCGCGGTCTATGTGCCGGTGGGTTTCCAAAGCGGCCTGACCGGCGCGCTGTTCACCGAATTCGCCTTCACCCTGGTCGCGGCCGTGACGGTCTCGGCGATCATCGCGCTCACCCTGTCGCCGATGATGTCGTCGAAATTCCTCAAGCCGCTCGATAAGCACGGCCGCGGCTGGGAAGCCAGGACGGTCCATTTCATCGACAGCCTCTTTGAAAAGATCGCGACCCGCTATCACCGCATGCTGCATAGCAGCCTGGAATACCGGCCGGTGACCTATACCTTCGCCGCCGTCATCCTGGTCAGCATCTATTTCCTGTTCGGCACCGCCGCCAACGAATTGGCGCCGCAGGAAGATCAAGGCGTCGTGGTCGCGCAATCGATCGCCTCGCCGTCGGCGACCCTGGTGCAGCGCCAGCTCTATTCGCGCCAGGTCTACGAGACCTATACCTCGTTCCCGGAAACCAACAACGTCTTCCAGCTCGACGTGCCGGGCCAATCCATCGCCGGCATGGTGCTGAAGCCCTGGGATGAGCGCACGCGCACCAGCAATCAGTTGCAGCCTCTGGTGCAGACCGCGCTGAACAATGTCGCCGGCACCAAGACCGCGGCGTTCCAGCTGCCGTCCCTGCCGGGCGCGCAGGGCTTCCCGATCCAGTTCGTGATCGGCACGACCAACAATTTCAGCCAGCTCAACGAAGTGGCGCAGAAATTCATGGGCGATGCCATGAAGACCGGCATGTTCATGTTCCTCGACAGCGATCTGAAGTTCGATCAGCCGCAGGGCACCCTCGTCATCGACCGCGACAAGGCGGCGCAGATGGGCCTGCAGATGTCGGACGTCGGCGGCGCCATGGCCTGGATGCTGGGCGGCGGCTACGTGAACTATTTCTCGATGGAGGGCCGCTCCTACAAGGTGATGCCGCAGGTCGAGCAGAATTCGCGCCAGACCCTGCAGCAGCTGATGGATTATCACATCCATGCGCCCAACGGCGGCACGGTGCCGATCTCGACCGTCGCCCACATCGAGGACGTGACGGTTCCCGAAAGCATCAACCATTTCCAGCAGCTCAATGACGCGCTGATCGGCGGCGTGCCGATGCCGGGCGTCACCCTGGGTGCCGCCATCGAGAAGCTGCAGGAACTGGCTCAGCAGGATCTGCCGTCCGGCTATTCGATCGATTACGGCGGAACTTCGCGCCAATATATCCAGGAAGGCTCGGGCTTCATCACCACCATCGGCCTGGCCACCATCATCATCTTCCTGGCCTTGGCGGCGCAGTTCGAGAGCTTCCGCGACCCGCTGATCATCCTGGTCTCGGTGCCGATGTCGATCGCGGGTGCCATGCTGTTCATCAACATCATGGGCATGGGCCCGGGCACCGTCAGCGTCAACATCTACACCAAGGTGGGTCTGGTGACGCTGATGGGACTGGTCTCCAAGCACGGCATCCTGATGGTGGAGTTCGCCAACGAGCAGCAGCGCCTGTCGGGCCTGTCCAAGCGCAAAGCCATCGAGGCCGCCGCCTCGATCCGCCTGCGGCCGATCCTGATGACCACCGCCGCCATGGTGCTGGGCGTGGTGCCGATGCTGGTCGCTTCGGGCGCCGGCGCGGTGTCGCGCTTCAATATGGGCCTGGTGATCGCCACCGGCCTGTCGATCGGCACCCTGTTCACCCTGTTCGTGGTGCCGGCCTTCTACATGCTGCTCGGCGCCGAGCACAAGCAGGAGGAGCGTACCAAGGTGGCGCACGGAGAACTGACCCCGGCCGAGTAAGGCGCGAGGTTCGGTAACAAAAAGGGGCGATCCACCGAGTGGTGGATCGCCCCTTTTCTATTGAAGCGAGCCCCCTCACCCCGGCCCTCTCCCCCAATGTGGGGGCGAGGGAGATTGTGGCCCCCTCGCCCGCTTGCGGGAGAGGGCGGGGGGTGAGGGTTTTAGTACAAATTCAACGCCAGCCGGGCATCTTCGGAGATCTTCTCCATGGTCCATGGCGGTTCCCAGACCAGGTTCACCTGCACCTCGCCGGTGCCGGGCACCGTGCTGATGGTGTTGGCGACCTGCTGCGGCAGGGTGCCGGCCACCGGACAGGCCGGGGCGGTCAGGGTCATGTTGACGGCGACATTGCCGTTCTCGGCGATCTTCAAATCGTAGATCAGGCCGAGTTCGTAGATGTCGACCGGGATTTCGGGGTCGTAGACCGTCTTCAAGGCGGCCACGACCGCCTCGTCCGTGGCGGGGGTGAACCCCTCCGGCAGAGGCTCTCCGGCGAAGGCGACGGCGTCGCCGGTGCTGGCCGGTTCAGTAGCCATTTCGTTCATTCGGTGCTCACCTCTCTCTGATCGTGAAGCGCGGCCGACAGGGTGTGCCAGGCCAGAGTGGCGCATTTGACGCGCACCGGGTAGTCGCGCACGCCGGCCAGGACTTCCAGCCGGTCCATATCGTCTTCGAGGCCAGCCGTATCGGTCTCGCCTTCGCCGGTCGCCAGGGCATGGAAATTGCCGAACAGCTTTTCGGCCTCCGCCAAAGTCTTGCCGACCATCACCTCGGTCATCAGCGACGCCGACGCCGTCGAGATGGCGCAGCCCTGGCCCTCGAAGGAAACCTCTTCGATGACGTTGGCGGGGCTGAGCTTCACATAGACGATCAACTTGTCGCCGCAGAGCGGATTCTCGCCGTGCGCCAGATGATTGGCATGTTCGAGCGCATGCTTGTTCCGCGGATGGCGTCCGTGATCGAGGATGACCTCCTGATAGAGATCTCTTAGATCATCGCTCACTTGAACATCTCCTCGACCTTGCGAACCGCCGCTACCAGGGCGTCGATCTCAGCCTTGGTGTTGTACATGCCGAAAGAGGCGCGCGCGGTGGCCGGGATGCAGAAATGGGTCATCAGCGGCTGGGCGCAATGATGGCCGGCGCGGATCGACACGCCGGCGCTGTCGAAGATCTGCGCGATGTCGTGCGGATGGGCGTAATCCAGCACGAACGACACCACCGATGCCTTGTTGGCCGTGGTGCCGATGATGCGCAGCCCTTCCAACTGGTTGAGGCGGGTGGTGGCATAGGCCAGCAGCTCGTCCTCATGCGCCTTGATGCGATCCAGCCCGATCGAGGTCACGTAATCGATCGCCGCCGCCAGGCCGGCCGCCTGGGCGATGGCGGGGGTGCCCGCCTCGAACTTGGCCGGCAGCGGGGCGTAGGTGGTCTTCTCGAAGCTGACCGAGGCGATCATGTCGCCGCCACCCTGATAAGGCGGCATGGCGTTGAGAAGTTCCTCCTTGCCATACAGCACGCCGATGCCGGTCGGGCCGTACAGCTTGTGGCCGGAGAAGGCGTAGAAATCGACGTCCAGCTCCTGCACGTCGACCGCCTGATGCATCACCGCCTGGGCCCCGTCGAGCAGCACCTTGGCGCCGACGTCATGGGCCAGGCGGATCATCTCGGCGACCGGCAGGATGGTGCCCAGCACGTTCGAGATATGCGCGGCCGCCACGATCTTGGTGCGCGGGGTCAGCAGGGCTGCGTATTTCTCCAGGGAGATCGAACCGTCTTCCTCGACCGGAACCACCTTCAGCACCACGCCCTTTTCCTCGACAAGGAACTGCCAGGGCACGATGTTGGAATGATGTTCCAGGCCGGTGATGACGATCTCGTCGCCTTCCGTCAGGAATTTCCGGCCATAGGAGCTTGCCACCAGATTGATGGCCTCGGTGGTGTTGCGGGTGAAGATGATCTCACGCGCCTGTTTCGCACCGAGGAACTTCTGAACCGTCTTGCGCGACTGCTCATAGCGCTCGGTCGCCTTGGCCGAGAGGTAATAAACGCCGCGATGGATGTTGGCGTATTCTTCTTCATAAACGCGGCTCTCTTCATTGATCACCTGGCTCGGCTTCATGGCCGAGGCGGTGCTGTCGAGATAGACCAGCGGCTTGCCCTTGAAACTCTTGGAGAGAATCGGGAAATCGGCGCGGATCTGCTCGATCGGATAGGTGCGGTCGATCACGCTCATGCTGCCTTGCTCCCGAACAGCGCGCCCAGCTTGTCGTACAGGCGCTCTTCCAGACCTTCGCGTAAGGCGCCGTTCTCGACCGTCGCCGCGACCTCGCCGAGGAAGGCCTCGATCAGCAGGCGGCGCGCGGTAGCGTCGTCGATGCCGCGGCTTTTGAGGTAGAACAGAGCCGTCTCGTCGATGTCGCCGATGGTGGCGCCATGGCCGCATTTGACGTCGTCGGCATAAATCTCTAGTTCAGGCTTGTTGTCCATCGCGGCGCGGTCGGACAGCATCAGCGCACGGCTCATCTGATAGGCCGCCGTCTTCTGGCCGGGACGCTCGACGAACAGGGTGCCCTGGAACACGCCATGCGCCTGCTCGTCCAGCACCGTCTTGAACAGCTGGTGCGACGGGCAGCCCGGCGCGCGGTGGATCACCCGCGTGGTGTTGTCGATATGCTGGGTGCCGACCGCCAAAGTGCCGCCATCGAGCGAGAAGTCGGCGCCCTCGCCGGCCATCAGCGCGAACACGTCCTGGCGGGCCAGCTTGGAGCCGAGATGCAGCAGCGCGCCCTTGTACTTGGCGCCCTTGCCGAGTTCGAGGCCGAGTGCGGCGATATGGGTGGTCTCCAGCGCCTCGTCCTGCAGCTTCACATGATGCAGTTCGCCGCCCTCGGCGACGAAGGCCTCGGCGACCCAATTGGCCAGGGCCGCACCGGAACCGCGATGGATCTCGGACAGGGTCAGCGAAGCGCCCGCCTCGACCACGATCAGCAGACGGCCATGAAACTGCACGTCGCCCTTGGTTTCCGACAGAATCTCGACCGGCTTTTCCACCTTGGCCGAGACACGCAGCACCAGCGCGTCATTGAACAGACCGGCATTGAGCGCGGTCACCGCGCGGTCGGCGCCCGACAGCAGCGTGCCCATGCGGCCAGCCGCCGCGTCTAGGCCTTCGAGAACGACGCCTTCCGGCAGCTCCGGCTTGCCTTGCAGGAAGCCGTTGACCAGATGGATGACGCCGCTCTGGGCCTCGCCGCGCACCTCTTCCGCCAGCGGCAGCTTGGTCAGCTCGCTCTGCGAGAGGTCGGTGTAGTGCCAATCCTCCAGCTTGCGGCTGGGCAGTCCGACCTTCTCGAACTGCTCAAGGCCAAGCTTCCGGAACTCGGATAAGTCCGTCATGCCGCCTTCCCCTGGAACTGCGCATAGCCGGTCTTTTCCAGCTCACGCGCCAGAGTCTGGTCGCCCGACTCGACGATGCGGCCGCCGACCAGCACATGGACGCGATCGGGCACGATGTAATCGAGGATGCGCTGATAATGGGTAATCACCAGCATCGAGCGCTCCGGCCCGCGCATGCGGTCGACACCTTCCGCCACGATGCGCAGCGCGTCGACGTCGAGGCCGCTGTCGGTCTCATCGAGGATCATCAGGCTGGGATCCAACAGAGCGGCCTGCAGCGCGTCATAGCGCTTCTTCTCGCCGCCCGAGAAGCCGGTATTGACCGCGCGCTTCAGCATGTCCTCGGGCACGCCCAGTTCCTTGGCCTTGGTACGGGCCAGCTTCATGAACTGCATGGCGTCGAGTTCCGGGCGGCCATGATGGCGGCGCACGGCATTGACGGCGGTCTTCAAGAAATTGACGCCGGTGACGCCCGGGATCTCGACCGGATATTGGAAGGCCAGGAACACGCCCTCGCAGGCGCGCTCCTCGATGCTCATCGCCAGCAGGTCGCGGCCCTTGTAATAGGCCTCGCCGCCGGTGACCTCATAGCCGTCGCGGCCGGTCAGGACATAGGAGAGCGTGCTCTTGCCCGAGCCGTTCGGCCCCATGATGGCGTGCACTTCGCCGGTCGGGATCACCAGATCGACACCCTTGAGGATCTCTTTTCCGTCGATCTCGGCCCGCAGCCCGCGGATTTCCAGCATCGGCACCGACATTTAACCCACACTCCCTTCCAAACTGATCGCCAGAAGCTTCTGAGCCTCGACGGCGAATTCCATCGGCAAATTCTGAAGAACCTCGCGGCAGAAGCCGTTGACGATCAGCGCCACCGCCTCTTCCTGGTCGAGGCCGCGCTGCATCGCGTAAAACAGCTGGTCTTCGCTGATGCGGCTGGTCGTCGCCTCATGCTCGACCGAGGCCGAGCTGTTGCGGCTTTCGATATAGGGCGTGGTGTGCGCCCCGCACTGGTCGCCGATCAGCAAGCTGTCGCACTGCGTATGGTTGCGCGCGTTCTCCGCCTTGGGCAGGAAGCGCACCAGGCCGCGATAGGTGTTGTTGGCATGACCGGCCGAAATACCCTTCGAGACGATGCGCGACCGGGTGTTCTTGCCGATATGGATCATCTTGGTGCCGGTATCGGCCTGCTGGTAATTGTTGGTGATCGCCACCGAGTAGAACTCGCCCGAGCTGTTGTCGCCCTGGAGAATGCAGCTGGGATATTTCCAGGTGATCGCCGAACCGGTCTCGACCTGGGTCCAGGAAATGCTGGAATTCTTGCCGCGGCAGGCGCCGCGCTTGGTGACGAAGTTGTAAATGCCGCCCTTGCCGTTCTCGTCGCCCGGATACCAGTTCTGCACGGTCGAGTACTTGATCTCGGCATCGTCCAGCGCGACCAGCTCGACCACGGCCGCATGCAGCTGGTTCTCGTCGCGCATCGGCGCGGTGCAGCCTTCGAGGTAGGAGACGTAAGAGCCTTCCTCGGCGATGATCAGGGTGCGCTCGAACTGGCCGGTCTTGGCCTCGTTGATGCGGAAATAGGTCGACAATTCCATCGGGCAGCGCACGCCCTTGGGGATGTAGACGAAGCTGCCGTCGGTGAAGCACGCCGAATTCAAGGTGGCGAAGTAATTGTCGGAATAGGGCACCACCGAGCCGAGATATTTCTTCACCAGCTCGGGATGCTTCTGCACCGCCTCGGACATGGACATGAAGATGATGCCCACTTCCTCCAGCTTGCCCTTGAAGGTGGTCGCCACCGAGACGCTGTCGAACACGGCATCGACCGCGATGCCGGCCAGGCGCGCGCGCTCGGCCAGGGGAACGCCCAGCTTTTCGTAGGTTTCCAGCAGCTTGGGATCGACCTCGTCGAGGCTCTTCGGCCCCTCCTTCTTCTTGGGCGCCGCGTAGTAATAGGCGTCCTGATAATCGATCTCGGGATAGTGCAGCTTGGCCCAGGCCTGCGGGTCTTCCATCGTCAGCCAGTGGCGATAGGCCTTCAGGCGCCATTCCAGCAGCCATTCCGGCTCGTTCTTCTTGGCCGAGATGAAGCGGATGATGTCTTCGTTGAGGCCCTTCGGCGCGAACTCGGACTCGATGTCCGTCACGAAGCCATATTCGTATTTCCGGTCAGCCAGGTTGGCTTTGACCTGTTCGATATCCGTGCTCATTTCCTCAGTCCAATCTCGCTTCCCTCTGGCACGACGGCCCAGGCGGGGAGTTTCACCGGTCGGGGTTCGGCCATCTCGGCCAGGGTCACTTTGCCCAAGGCATCGTGGATCGCCCCGTTGACAGGGTCCCAATGGCCGCGGATCGGGCAGCTGCGCTCGAAGCTGCAGCCTTCCTCGTTCTCTTCGACGCAGGCGGCCAGCACCAGCGGGCCTTCGAGGGCGACGATGATCTCGCGGGCGGTGATCTCGGTGGCGGGCCGTGCCAGGCTGTAGCCGCCCGCGGCACCGCGATGCGCGATCAGCACGTCCTTCTGCGCCAGCTTCTTCAAAAGCTTGCTGACGCTGGGCAGCGGCAAGCCGGTGACCTCGGCGAGCGCCGGCGCGGTGAAGACCGCGCGGCCGGACGCCCGCGCCATCTGGCACAGCACCACCACCGCATAATCGGTCATCCGCGCAAGGCGCATCCAGGGCTTCCTCAATCAGGACTAATTTAGTCCGGATTACATAGGAACCCAATGCCGTCGATGCAAGAAGAAAATGTAGCGAGGCTCGCGATACGGACAGACCGGAAAGGCCGCTTCACCCGTATCACTCCCAGATCTGGAGATAAGCGATGCAGTCATTACCACCCCTGGCCGGCGAAATAAACCGTATCCTTCGCAACCTGGCCGGTGGTAACGCGGGTTTCTCGCTGATGACGGTATCCACCTCCAGCCTTCCCGCCTCCGCTTTGCGCTCCTTGACCGAGTCGGCGGCCCGCCCCGGCGACATCGTCGGCAGCCTGGTCGAAGGCTCGGCCGCCCTGCTGGCGCTGCGTCCCAGCGGCAAGGGCGGCGAGGCCGAACTGGAACAGGAATTCATCGACCGCCTGCAGCCCGCGATGAGCGATCTGTGCGAGCACCGCATCGGCGGCCGCGTCACCCTGTGGCTGCGCGCCGTGCACCGCTCGGTCGAGGAAGTGGCGCATGCGGTCGATCTGGTCAACGCGCTTTACGACGCCCCGGCCCTGCCCTTCACGGTCAATGCCGACATCGAGGCCGACGAGATCGCCCTGTCGAACCGCGTCATCCTGTTCCGCCCGGCCCAGCCGATCGCGGAACCCTTCATCGAGCCGCAGGTCCGCATGCCGGCCGCGCTCAGGATCCTCAACGACATCACCCTGCCGCGCTTCCACTTCGGCAATAACTGACAGCCGAGCAGGCTCTCAGATCAACACCAGCCAGTGATTGGCATCCGCCGGATGCTGCGCGGTGACCTGGACATTGTTCAGGAACTCGCCGGAATTGCTGAAATCGACCAGCAGCGTGGCATGCGCGTTCAGATCGGCCGAGGTATAGGCCGTCGTTCCCGTGGCCGCGCCCTGGGTCAGTTGCGTTATCAGATTGAGGTAATAGGGAATCGCGCCCGATTCCGGCGCCCGGTGCAGCAGATTATTGTACATGTCGGTGATGAACTGGGTCTCGCCGGCGGTGTTCTGCGCATATTTATGGGCGGCGTTGTTGGTGTATTCCGGCGATTGCAGGAAGCTGGTGGCGAAATTGGTCAAAGTTTCGCTCGGATGATTGGCCTGCTGCGCCTGGTAATAGGCCAAGCCGGCCGCGTCGGGGAGGCGGCCGAACACCGCGCCATAGAGTTCGGTGATGTTGCCGCTGGTGGCCGTCGTGGTCGAAGGCGTGTGGGCGATGATCACCGTGGTGTCGGAGAATTTGAGGGCGTCGATCCCGGTCAGGGTATCGACGCTGGTGCGGCCGGTGCCGGTATCGGTAACGGTCACGCCCTGGCCGTTGGACAGCGGCGTGATCTGATATTCGCTGGCGGACCCGCTGAACACCACCGTATCGCTGATGGTTCCCAGATATTGATGATAGCCCTGGATGGTCAGATTGGCGGCGGAAGCGTCGATCGACAGGCCGAACGACCCGATGATGTCGCGCAGAACCCAGCTATCGTTGGTCAATTGGGCGGCGGTGATCGACAGGGTCGGAATGCCGGTGTCGGTCAGCGTGATCCAGCCCACCTGCCCGCTCTGGATGGGCGCCTGGAGCGCGTCGATGTTGGTGGCGATGTTGGCCGCCGTGTCGGAGATATTGGTGTAGACCGTATATTTCTGCGACAGGGTCGAGATTGCGCTGAGATTGGATAGGACATTGGCGGCCGTATCGGAAATGCCGAGGCTCTTCAGATTGGCCTGCCCCGACAGCGACAAGGCCTGGGCGGCGGTGTCATTGTAAATGGACAGGCCGTAATTGCCGTGAAGCTCCGCCACCACGGACGCGTCCGCGACCCAGTTCTTGTAGGAGAAGCCGAGGGTGCCGCCATCGGTCACGGTGATGGAGGTGATCTTCCCCGACGTCACCAGCGGCGCCAGCGAGGACATCTCGAACGAAATGACGCTCGCCATGTCGCTCACCGTGATGGAGGAGACGCGCTTGTCGTTCAGGCGCCACACCGCGTTATAGGCGCCCACCCCGGTGATCGACAGATTGAAGTTGCCGGAGATGTCGTTGAGCGCGTCGGAATCGGACGTATATTGGGCGTCGGTCACCGCGATGGTGGGGGTCAGCGCGTCGGACGGCGTGATCGAGAACAGCTTCGAGGCCTTGGCCAGCGTCTCCAGCCCATCGAGGTTCGATTGGATGTCGGCGGCGGTGTCCGAGATCAGGAACGGCCCCGAGGCGGCACTGGCCTTGTACTGCGACACGGCCGACTGCGCCGAGGTCGTCGCTATCGTGGAATTGCCCAGGGTCAGGGTGAACTGGACGGCAAAGCCCTGATAGGTTCCGTTGCCGACGATCTGGCCTTGATTATTGATGCCGCGCGCCTCGTTCAGCACCCATTGCGAATTGGCCGGCAGCAGGCTGTTGAGATCGATCACCGCGCCGTTCTGCCAGATCACCGCGTGCTGGACGCCGGTGGCGGTGGTGGAATAGCCGACGATCACCCCGCTGTCATTGATCGCCTGGGCTTCGCCGCTGCCGCCGGTGGTCAGGGTCGCCAGCTGGGTGGCGACGCCGTTGACCCATTGGATGGCCTGATAGCGGAACGACGAATCGGTGCCGAAACCGACGATCTGGCCGGTGGCATTGATCGACACCGCCTCGCTGGTGGTGCCGCCCGACAAGGTCCCGAGATCGGTCATCGTGCCGTTCTGCCACAGGAAGCCGTGATCGACGTCGGTCGAGGTCAGCGCGATGCCGACCACCTGGTTGGAATTATTGACGCCCAGCGCGCGGCTGGCGACGGAGTTGGTGAACGAGCCGCCGCCGGGCAGCGTGCCCAGCGCCGAAATGGCCCCGTTCTGCCACTCGACCGCCTCGTCGAGCCCGGTCGAGGTCTGCGCCGAGCCGACGATCACGCCGTTCTGGCTGATCGCGGTGGCGCGGCTGCCATAGCCGTAATCGGTCAAGGCCGACACGGTTCCGTTGGTCCAGGAGACCGCGTGATGGGTGTTGGTCGAGGAGAGCGACTGGCCGACCACCACGCCCTGATCGTTGATGCCATAGCCATTGGCCGAGGCATCGGTCGACAAGGGCTTGAGGGCGGTTGAGGTTCCAGTCTGCCAAGTAGTACCGACCGTCTCAAAACCATAATAGCCGGACCCGACCACTTCTCCGGAGTCGTTGAGCGTTACGGCATAGCTAAACCCGACTCCATTATTGTAGTTCAAAGAAATCGGGGAGGTAATGAGATAGCTCATAGGGCGGCACCTGCTTCAGCGAATCGAACAGATATTGCCTGGACACAAAACAGAAACAATTTTATGCAAATCAGGTCGAATATCCGCAACAATTCACATCTAACAGCAATTCCGGTCCTTCCACAACCATGACGAACACCGCGGGCGCCGCCAACCCGTTTTTCGCGTCGATTGACAGCTTCCGGGCGCAGTGATGCAATCACCAGCTCTGCTTTTTTCCGGGGGTTTTTCATGTCGCTCAAGGCCGGCCGCCTTCTGGCCCTTCTCCTCTTCGTCGCCCTGCCGGCCGCCGCGCAGCAGCCGCTTCCCAATGTCGTGATCCTCGCCACCGGCGGCACCATCGCCGGAACGGGCGCCACCAGCACCACGACGGTGGGCTACACCGCGGCCAAGATCGGCGTCGAGGCGTTGATCGACGCGGTGCCCGAATTGAAGAAGGTCGCCAACGTCAAGGGCGAGCAGGTGATGCAGATCGCCTCGGAGAACATGAACAACGAGGCCTGGCTGAAGCTGGCCAAGCGGGTCAACGCCCTGCTGGCCCAGCCGGATGTCGACGGCATCGTCATCACCCACGGCACCGACACCATCGAGGAGACCGCGTATTTCCTCGATCTGGTGGTGAAAAGCGACAAGCCGGTGGTGGTGGTCGGCGCCATGCGCCCCAGCACGGCGATCAGCGCCGACGGGCCGATCAACCTCTATAACGCGGTGATCCTGGCCGGCAGCCGCGACGCCGTCGGCAAAGGCGTGCTGGTGTGCCTCAACGACCAGATCAACGCGGCGCGCGAAGTCACCAAAAACAACACCGCCACCGCCGATACCTTCCGCACGCCGGAACTGGGCTTCCTCGGCTATATGCAGGACAACAAAGCGCATTTCTACCGGGAATCGACCCGCCGCCACACCGCGAAGAGCGAGTTCGACGTGAGCGGCCTCGACAAACTGCCGCAGGTCGACATCGTCTATGGCTATGCCAATGCCAACCGCGTCGCGGTCGACGCCTTCGTCGCCGCCGGCGCCAAGGGCATCGTCAATGCCGGCGTCGGTGACGGCAGCCTGGCCAATTCGGTCAAGGAAGCGCTGCTCGACGCCCGCAAGAAGGGCGTGCTGGTGGTCCGCGCCAGCCGCACCGGCAACGGCATCGTCGCCCGCAATGGCGAGGTCAATGACGACCAGACCGACTTCGTGGTGTCGGACACGCTGAGCGCCCAGAAGGCGCGCATCCTCTTGATGCTGGCCCTGACCAAGACCAACGACACGAAAGAAATCCAGCGCATCTTCTACAGCTACTGAGAGGGAACGCTCAGTTCAGGACCGCGGCGGCCAAATCCAGTTGAGCCGCCGCGGCGTTCAATCGTTTGTCCCGTGTCCACAATCGGAGGCCATTCGTCAGTTTCGCGGAGGCCAACAGATGGGCATCGACATAACCGATACCGAGTCCAAACAGAGGCGCACTCCCTATCAAGGACAGCACCTCCGGCTCGCGAGCGACCATGGCCTGAGGCAATCTGCATAAACTTTCCAAGATCAGTGCCCGCTGGCGGAGATTTCCGAGCGCGATTTCGCCGATCACGAAGGGGTGAATGAGGATTTCTTCCCGCTCCAACAGGCCGGAAAGCACGTCATCCCGCGATCGCAGATGGTCGATCCAGATGGAGCTGTCGGCCAGGATCAAGCCGGCTCCTGCCGGCGGCGTGGCGGCGCGGTCAAATCGGGCTCGGTCCCGCCCAAACGGGCCAACCGTCGAGCCGCTTCCCGCTGAACCAGGGCCTTCAGGGCCTCACGCACCAAAGCCGATCTCTCTTTGATGCCGGTATAAGCTTCCGCATCGGCGATCAATTCGTCGTCGAGGGTAATCGTCGTCCGCATAGACACCTCCGCTGAATGTCAAATATCGCATCGCTTGATGCGACATTCAATGCACGGTCATTGCCGCCCCCGGCGGCACCCAATGACGCGAAACAAATACAGCGAACGCTCCACCATCGAATCGCCCCAAAAATCAAACAAACGTGGCGCGCACTTTAAATAAAGGTTTATTTAAGACGGATCGAAATCACGTCGACCTATCTTATTAGGCATACACCCAGTTTATGAGAGACGTGAAATGAACACTCCTCTTACTGCAAAGGCCGGGATGGTGGCTTTCCTGATCGCCGCAGGGACTGCGGCCATCGCCGCTTCGCCCACCTCGGATGCAATTGATCGCGCCTGCACGGCCGACATGCATCTGTCCCGCGACTCGCTCGATTATCAAAGCTGCGTCGCCGACCTGACCCGCGTTCAGGCGGAAGTCCGCCAACGCCAGATGCTGCAACAGGCCCGCGCCAGCTGTTCCGCCGCCGGTTTGGCGCCGGGTAGCCGCGAGTTCGCCGAATGCACCCTGTCCAACCTTCCCTATCGGGTCGGCAGGGTCGATATCAGCGGGAGGTAGAGATGACTCGCATTCTGATCCTGCTCGGCGCGGCGGCCGCTTTGTCGGCCTGCGCCAATCAGCCCTCGGCGCCGGCCGAGACCCATCTGGCCCAGGAACAGCGGGCCTGCGCCGAGATTGGCGTCGCCCCGGGCGATGCCACCTATCCGCAGTGCGTCGCCAACCTGGACGCCACACTGTTCGGCATCAACAAGATCCCTACCGGCGAATAGGCCGGGATCAAACCTGACGGATGGCCGCCAGGAACTGCGCCAGTTCCATCTTGAGGTGCTGGGTCTCGTGGCCCAGGCGCTCGGAGGCGCCCAGCAGATCGACCGAGATCGTGCTGGTCTCCTCGACCACCTGACCCAGCCCGCTGATATGCGAGGACACCTCGGCGGTGCCGCGGGCGGCTTCCTGGACGCTGCGGGCGATTTCGCCGGTGGCGGCGCCCTGCTCTTCCATGGCGGCGGCGATCGAGGCGGAAATCTCGTTGATGCGGCCGATGGTGGTCTCCACTCGCGCGATGGCCTGCACCGCCGCCTGGGTCGAGCCCTGCACGGCGGCCACCTGCTCGGAAATGCTGTGGGTGGCCCGTGCGGTCTGGGCGGCCAGGTTCTTGACCTCGCCCGCCACCACGGCGAAGCCCTTGCCGGCGTCGCCGGCGCGCGCCGCTTCGATGGTCGCGTTGAGCGCCAGCAGATTGGTCTGCCCGGCGATGTCGTTGATCAGCTGCACCACCTCGTCGATCCGGCGGGCCGCCTCGGATAGATCGGCCATGGTGCGGCTGGTCTCGCCGGCTTCTTCGACCGCCTGCCCGGCGATGGCGGCGGAATTGTCGATCTGGCGCGAGATTTCCTGGATCGAGGCGGAAAGCTGTTCGGTCGCCGCCGCCACGGTCTGCACGCTGTTGGCCACCTGATCGGCCGAAGCGACCACGGCACCGGCCCGCTTCGACGCCTGATCGGCACTATCCGACAGGTTTTCCGAGGCGTTGCGCACCCCGTCGGCGGATCCGGTCAGGCCTTCCATGGCGCGGTTCGCCGTCTGGTCGAAGGCGGTGTTCAACTCTACGAGGCGACCGACGCGCTCTTCCTTGCGGCGTTCTTCCTGGGCCCGTTCCTCGGCGAGGCGGCGGCCTTCGGCCATGCGGTCGCGGAACACCTGCACCGCCTGGGCCATGGCGCCGATCTCGCCGCCCTTGCCCAAACCGACGATCTCGCCCTCAAGCTGGTCGCCGGCCAGACGCTGCATCGCCGCGGTCATCCGCTGGATCGGCAGCGACACCCCGCGCACCAGCAGCCATCCCAGCACGGCACAGAGGGCAGCGATCAAGGCGATAGCCACCAACTCGATATATTTGGTGACGCCATAGATCCGCGCACCTTCGTCGGCGACGCCCTTGCCGCCCTGGACGCTGGCATCGACCGCGCCATTCAACGACTTGATGGCCTTGTCGAAACCGTCGCGGGCGGCGCCATTGAACATCGTGATCGCGCCCTTGGCATCGCTGCCGCGCGCCATGTCCAGCATCTTGCCCGACACGGCGCCGTAGCTTTCCCATTCCTGGTCGAACTGCTTCAGCAGCTTTTCGTCGTCGCCGCCATCGAACATGCCGGGTTCGAGCGCCTGGCGCGCCTTGCGAATGCGCTCGACGCCGGCGGTGATGTCGGCCTGCACGGGAGCCAGATCGCCGCCCTGGGTCGCCACCAGCAGCAAGCGCGACTCGCGCAGGCGAAAGCTGTAGATCGAGGTCAGCAGCTTGCCCATCAACGCGGTCTTGGGCATCCAACGGTCGCGCACCTCGGCGGCGTTTCCGTTCACCGCTCCGATGCGGTCGATGGACAAGCCGCCAAGGAGCACCACGAGCACCAGCACCACGCCGAAACCGAGCGGAATCTTGGTACGGATGGGCATGTTGGAGAAGGACATGGCTTGTGCCTCCCGTTAGATCAGGACACCCAAGCCAGGACCGACAAGGCCAGGGTCACGGTGATGGCGCCACCGATGCGGGTGGCGATCTGGGCGAAGGGCATCAGCTTCATGCGGTTCGCCGCCGTCAGGATGGCGACGTCGCCGGTGCCGCCCTGGCCGCTATGGCAGGAATTCACGATGGCTACGTCGATAGGATACATGCCAATCAGCCGCGCCACCAGATAGCCCGATCCCATCAGGCTGACGACGGTGGCGAAAATGGTCACCAGCACCGGCACGGTGAAGGAGGCGGTCAGCTTGTCCCACGGCGTCAACGCCACGCCGATCGCGAACAGCAGCGGATAGGTAACCGCCGCCGAGAAGAAGCGGAACAAGGCATGAGCCCCGCTCTGCAGCCTGGGCGACACGGCGCGGGTCAATTTCAGGACCACCGCCAGGAACAGCATGGTCACCGGCGCGGGGAACCCGACCAGCCGCTGGCCGAGGACGCCGGCGAGATAGAGCGTCACCGCGGTCACGCCGGCCGCCGCGATCGTCATCACGTCGGGATCCTTGGCCAACTCGGCCTCGCCCGGCTCGATCTCGCCACCCTCGGGCTGCAAACGCCCCTCGCCGGTCAGATGCGGATAACGCTTGCCGACGAAATTGAGACAGCCGGACAGGATGATGGCAATCAGGCTGCCCAGCATTACCGCCGGCAGGATCTGGGCGAACAGATCGCCCTGGGCCTGATGCAGGATCGAGGAATAGCCGATCGACAGCGGGATCGCCCCCTCGCCGACGCCGCCCGCCATGATCGGCACGACGATGAAGAAGAAGGCGTCGTGGGCGCTGAACCCTACCGCCATCCCGACCACCGTCCCCACCACGGCGGCCACCACCGACCCCAGCGCCAGCGGCACGAAGATCTTGATGAAGCCCAGGATCAGCACCCGCCGGTCCATGCCGAGAATGCTGCCGACGATGATCGAGGAGATGAAGAGATAGAGGAAATTGCTCGATTTGGTGAAATCGGTCACCGCGGTGATGACCGGCGGCGGCAGCAGATGCTTCGCCACCAGGAAGGATGGCACGAAGGTCGCGCAGATCGCCGCGGCGCCGATCTGGCGCAGCACAGGCAGGCGCTTGCCGAGCTCGGCGCAGGCGAAGCCGCCAACCGACAGCAGCACGACCGCCATCAGGATGTCCGACGGGACCGGCCCGGTCGCGACGAAGGCGGCGATCACCCCCAGCAATATCACGAAGATGGGTAACGGAACCGCGCCGATCTGGGCGTCGACGATCCGCCACCAGCCCTGAGGCCAGAACTTATCCGATGATTTCATGTTTTTGCCCTTCCCGGACTTTCCGCGGCTCCCGATCGAAGAGAAGAGAGCCGTCCCCTGATTATTGTGTGCCCGCCGATGGTCCCCCGGCTTCGGACATGACAGCCCCACCAAGCTTACAGTCGGCTTTCAACTTGGGAAAAAAGAGCCGCGTTTTTCCGAAAGCTAACTGAAAGCCAAGCGCGATTAGGCTGCGAATTAACTAAAAACGTTTAACTAGCAGGGGGTACGAGAATGTCCATCTCCAGGGGTATTGTGAGTTTTTTCAGCCCGTCGAACGCGGTTCGAGGGATTTTGCTGGGGTCGACGGCGATGCTGCTCGTCTCCGCCCATGCCGCCAAGGCCGATGACCTGGCCGATCTGAAGGCGCAGATTCAGCTTCTGAACGAACGCCTGAACCAATTGCAGGCCAAGGAAGACGCCCGCGCCGCCCAAGCGGCGCAGCAGCCGGCCGCCCCGGCTCAGGCCCAGGTTCAGTTGCAGCCGTCCCAGACTCAGGCGGCGGCCCAGGCCGCCCAGGATTCGCTGGGCACCGACGCTACGCCGGGCCAGACCCTGGCGCAGGAGAGCAGCGGCAAAGGCAAGAGCGTGCTGGGCATCTTGACCAACCCGGTCACGCTGTATGACGACAACACCACCAGCATGCATCTGTACGGCATCATCGAGGCGACGGTCAGCGGCTGGTCGAACCAGCCCAACGCCAGCGGCAACAACAAGCGTACGGAGGCCGTCGGCTTCCAGACCGCCTGGCTCAGCGGCAACCGTCTCGGCTTCGACATCGACCATCAGATCAAGGCTGGCGAGAAGATCGGCCTGCCCGGCCTCAAGGCGATCGCCAAGCTGGAAACCGAATTTGAATCGCCGACCGGCAACAGCGACACGCCCGGCGTGCTCTTCAACCGCGACGCCTGGGTCGGCTTTGAAAGCCCCGATCTCGGCAAGCTGACCTTCGGCCGCCAGAACACCGTCACCCGCGACTTCACCCAGAGCTGGGGCGATTCCTACGGCACGCCCTATGTGACGACGCGCGAAGGCGGCTATTCCAACGTCAACAACTACAAGCAGATCATCTATTACTCGGCGGCGTCGACCCTGACCCGCAACGATTCGGCGATCGTCTGGAAGAAGCCGATGTTCGACAATCACGTGGTGATCGGCCTCGATTATTCCTTCGGCGCGCAGGGCGTGGGCGGCAGCGGCAATGGCGGCATCGGCAATTCGCCGGGCCTGGACGGCGGCGGCGGCAGCCCCGGCAAGTTCTTCGTCGGCAGCAACCAGGCCGTCTCGGTCGCCTACAACAACTTTGAAATCGGCGGCGGCAAGCTGAGCTGGAACGTCAATTACGACCGCGCCAATTGCGGTAATTTCGGCGACAACCACTGCAACGCGTCCGATCCCAGCGCCGGCAACTACGTCAACAGCAATACCAACCAGTCAATTTTGACCGGCGGCACCTACGTCATCGACGGCTGGCGCTTCGGCACCGGCTATATCCACTATACCGGCCAGCAGCACACCAGCACCAAGGATCTGGGTACCCGCACCGACAACGTGTTCGTGGTCAACGGCACCATCCCGATCTCGCGGCAAGACAACATCGACCTCTATTGGGGCGCGTGGAAGGCATTCGGGCACAATTCCGCCCTCTATGCCGGCAACAATCTGGTGGTCCTGCCCTTCTTCATCTCGACCGCCAACAGCACCAAGACGGTCAATGGCAGCCGCATCAATGCGATGAGCACGCTGATGTTCCATCTCGACAAGCAGCTCGATATCTACACTGCTGTCGATTATCAGTTGGGCCAAGGCGGCTGGTCGCATGCCCTGTTCAACAACCAGGGCAACGGCGACGCGGGCAATCTGGGTCCCAACTCGCTGGGCCTGGGTACTGGTTTCCGTTTCAAGTTCTAAGTTTCTCCCTAGTTGGCACCGGAGGTTCGTCCTCCGGTGCCGCTTTTTTCCCCTGTTGAATCGGGAGGGTGCCTTGACCGACACTATAGGCAACTCGATTCTTTCGGCCTGAGGTGCTGCCGATGCGGATTCTCCTCGTCGAAGACAATCAAGAACTAGCGACCTGGCTCGCCAAACTGCTGCGCAACAGTCATTTCGCCGTCGATTGCGTCTATGACGGCGAAGACGCCGATTGCGCACTCTCCATGAACGAATACGATCTGGCGATCGTCGACCTCGCCTTGCCCGGCATGGACGGGCTGCAGGTGCTGCGGCGGCTGCGCCAGCGCGGCAGCAAGCTGCCGGTCATTATTCTTACGGCGAATGGCAGCCTGGACGGCCGGGTCACCGGCCTCGACGAAGGCGCCGACGACTACATCGCCAAACCCTTTGAATTCGCCGAACTCGAGGCGCGCATCCGCGTCCAGTTGCGCCGCGCCAACGACCAGGCCTCGGCTGTCATGACCTGCGGGCCGCTGACCTTCGACAGCCGCACCCAGGAATTCAAGCTGGGGCAACAGCCGATCTCGGTCACGCCGCGCGAGCATGCCGTCCTGCACCATTTGATGCTCAAGGCCGGCAAGACCGTCAGCAAGCGCCAGATCCGCGACAGCCTGTTCGGCTTCGACGAGGATGTCGACGAAGCCGCCATCGAGGTCTACGTCCATCGCCTGAGAAAGAAAATGGAGGGCCAGCCCTTGCAGATCAGGACTTTGCGTGGACTGGGCTATATCCTTGCCGGCGATGAAAATTGACAGCCTCAAAGGGACGTTGCTGTGCTGGGTGCTCGTCCCCCTGGCCGTGGTGGTCGCCGTCAATCTGTGGACGAGCTATCTGAACGCCCGCGGAACCGCCGACATGGTCGCCGACCGCACCCTCGAAGCCTCCGTCCGCTCGATCGCCGAACATACCTCGGTCGAGCAGGGCATGGTCACCGCCCAGATCCCTCCGGCGGCGCTGGAAATGTTCAATACCGGCTATGGCGACCACGTCTATTACCATGTCGAATCCGACGATGGGCGCCTGCTGGCCGGCTATAAGGACCTACCCCTGCCCAAGACGCGCACCACCTTCTCGCGCCCCTTCAGCTATGGCGGCGCTTACCGCAAGCAGCCGATGCGCCTGATGGCGATGGAATATCCCGTGGTCGGCGCCGCCTCCGCCAGTTCGGTCCAGGTGGTGGTCGGCGTCACCTTGAAGGCCCGCACCGCGATGCTGCTGGACATCTTCCTGACCTCGGCGATCCAGCAATTCGTCCTGCTGTTCATCGCCGGCGGCATGGTCGGCATCGGGCTGACCCGGGGCCTCACCCCGCTCTTGAGCCTGCGCGACGCGGTGCTGCGCCGCGACGACAGCGACATGCGGCCCTTTTTGGAAAGCACGCAATCCGAACTGCGCCCCCTGATCGCGGCGCTCAACAATTACATGCTGCGCGTGAGCGAGCAGATGGATGCGCAAAGGCGCTTCATCGCCAATGCCGCCCATCAATTGAAAACCCCGCTGGCGCTGCTGGCGACCCAGGCGGCGTTTGCGCAACGTGCAGGCGCCGAACAGGACCGGGAAGAGGCGCTGGCGGCGCTGCAGGCCAACACCATGAAGACCGCCCGGCTGGTCAGCCAGCTGCTCGTCCTGTCGCGCGCCGAACCGCAATCCAGCGGGCAACGGAGCGGCGGGGTCGACATGGCGGAAACGGCACGGGCGGTGCTCGACGATTTCGCCTCGACGGCGTTGAAATCCTCCATCGAACTGAGCTTCGAGGAATGTGGCAGGCCGGCAATCGTCTCGGGGGATGGCATCCTGCTGCGCGAGATGATGGTCAATCTGGTCGACAACGCCCTGCGCTACACCCCAGCCGGCGGAACGGTGACCGTGTCGGTCGCGGTCGAAGACGGACTCTGCCGGCTGGTGATCGTGGATGACGGCCCCGGTATTCCTGCCGACGAGCGTTCGCGCGTTTTCGAGCGCTTCTACCGGAGCTCCAACAGCAGCGTTGACGGCAGCGGACTGGGATTGGCCATCGTCCGTGAAATCGTCGAAACCGCGGGCGGCAGCGTAACCCTGGAAGACGGCATAGACGGTCGCGGCCTTTCGGTGGAGGTCCGGCTTCCGATCACCGTTGTTTAATGAGCCGCCGCATCGACGAATTCGTCGGTATAGGTGCGCGAGATGTCGATCATCTTGCCGCGATTGGCGCCCAGACTGGTGTAGATTCCCGCCATGGTCGCGGGACCGTCCTTGGGCATGCGGCCATCGACGCTGAACACGCTTTTCTGCGCACGCAGGCTGGCGATGTAGAGGTCCTTGTCGCCGGCCCAGAAAGCCGGCGGCACCAACGCCGCCAACTCGGCGGCATCATGGCTGGCGATGTAGCGCAGGGTCCGCACGAAGGCCCGCGCCAGTTTCTGCGCCGCCGGACGATGGGCCGCCAGCCACGAGGATTCGACATAGAGCGCGGCCCCCGGATAGGTCACGCCGAGCGCCGCCGCCGCCGAGTCCGGCGTCCGCAAATCGACCAGGATGCGCGCCTCACCAGTCCGCAGCAGGCGTCCCACGGTGGGTTCGGTGGTCATGCCGGCGCGGATCAGGCCGGAGGTCAGGGCGGCGACGAAATCGTCGCCGGCGCCGACCGGAACCGGGTGATAACCCGCCGCGGTCAGGCCGGATCGCGAGGCTATGTAGCGCAAAAGCATTTCGGTCGAGGAGCCGAGCCCGACCACGCCGACGCGCGCCCCCTTGAGGTCGGCCACCGACTCGACGCCGGCGCCGCCGGCCGGAACCATCAGCGCCTCGCCCGGCGCCACGCAGAATTGCACGATGGCCTGGACGAACTTGCCCTTGGCCTGCAATTCGATGGTGTGGTCGTAGAACCCCATGACGGCCTGGGCGCCGCCGGCCAGCAATTCGTTTTCGGCCTCGATCCCGGTCGGCGTGTCCAGCAGTTCGACCCGAAGATTTTCGTCGGCGAAATAGCCGAGCTGCTGAGCCAGAACCGCCGGCAGGTAGATCTGTTTGTTCATGCCCGCAACGGTGATGGTCACGCTGTCCGTAGCCAGCGCCGGCCGGCCGCAGACGATCGCGGCCAGGATCCCCACCCCCGCCAGCAGGCGCGTAATCACGCCCCTACTCGTCCTCATTCTCCCGGATCTCCCGGCCCTCGGGCAGTTCGCCTTCCCACTTGGCGACGGCGGCGGTGGCGATGCAATTGCCCAGCACGTTGGTAGCCGAGCGCCCCATATCGAGGAAGTGATCGACGCCGAACACCAGCAGCAGGCCAGCCTCGGGAATGTGGAAGATCGGCAGGACCGCCGCCACCACCACCAGCGAGGCGCGCGGCACGCCCGCGATGCCCTTCGACGACACCATCAGCACCAGCAGCATCAAGAGCTTCTCGGTCAGGCCCAGATGCACGCCGGTCACCTGCGCGATGAACAGCGAGGCGAAGGTCATGTTGATCATCGAGCCGTCGAGATTGAAGGAGTATCCGAGCGGCAGCACCAGGCCGGCGATCTCCTCGCGCACGCCAAAGCGCTTCAGCTTCTCCATGGCGCCGGGATAGGCCGCCTCGCTCGACGCCGTCGAGAAGGCCAGCAGCATCGGCTCGCGCACCATCCGCACCAGCTTGTGGATCTGCGGCCCGACGAAAACGCGTCCGGCCGTGACCAGCAATCCCCACAGCACCAGCAGCGACAGATAGAAGCCGCCGAGATATTTGCCGTAGGTCACCAGCACTTCGAGGCCCTGCAGCGTGATCACCGACGACACCGCGCCGAACACGCCGAAGGGTGCGAACAGCATGACGTAATTGGTGACGCGCAGCATCACCGGCACCGCTTCGTGCATCAGCTTGATCAGTCCGCCGGCCGCCTGCCCGCCCACCGAGGCGAGGCCAAAGCCGAAGAACACGGCGAACACCAGGATCTGCAGGATGTTGTTCTTGGCCATCGCCTCGAACACGCTGGAGGGGAAGACCTGGCTGAGGAAGTCCTTGAGGTTCAGCGCGTGCGCCTCGACGCCCGAGACCGGAGCGTTGGGACCGTTCGGGTCGATATGCAGCCCGTCGCCGGGGCTGAGGATGGTCGCCATCACCAGGCCGATGGTCAGCGACACCAGCGAAGCGGTCAGGAACCAGCCCACGGCGCGCAGCCCGATGCGGCCCACCGCGCGCGTGTCGCCGGTATTGGCGATGCCCGAGACGATGGTGGCGAACACCAGGGGGGCGATGATCATCTTGATCAGATGCAGGAAGACATCGGTCAGCAGCGAATAATAGCCGGCGACCTGCTTGGCGCTGTCCTGGTCCAGGAAGTTCCTCGTCGCCATACCCACCACGGCGCCCAGGACCAGCGCCAACAGGATGCGCTGGGTAATCTGCTTCGATTTCATGTACTGCCTTCCCCCTATTCTTATCGCGCAGTGTGGCGCTTTTTTTACGGCGGCGCGACCGTCTTTTAACCTTGGGTGCGCAGACGCCTCATCTCCCACACCTGCCAGGCCAGCAGGATCGGGATGCCCAACGCGATGTCACGCGCCCGGCGCAGCAGCGACACGCCGATCGAGATTTCCGGGGCAAGCCCGAACAGGGCGCCCAACCCCGCATAGCCGGCTTCCTGCACGCCCGCATAGCCCGGCACGATGAAGGCGGGGATCAGCAAGGCATGCAGCAACCCTTCGATCGCCAGCGCGTCGAGCAGCGACAGATCGGCGCCCAGCAGCCGGAAGGCCAGCCAATTGCCGATGCCCTTGGCGACCCAGCCCAGCAGATGCACCGCGGTCGCCGCCACCAGCCGGCCCGACTGGCCGTAGAGCGCGGCGAGATCCCCCACCGATGCGCCGCTCAGCCCACCTTTCGCCCAGTCGCCCAAGATCCGTTCGCCGAAGCGCACCAGCACCGACAGCGCCTTGCCATGCAGGTGGAACACCGCCCAGCCCAGTCCGAGCGCGCCGGCAATCCCGGCCGCGATCGGCAGGGTCTGCGAACCATCGGCCATGCGATTGAGCAGCACGATCAGCCCGGCGGCGGCGAACAGCAGTTCGGAAATGAATTCGGCGGTCAGATCGACCACCATCGACAGGGTCACTACGCTCCAGGACAGGCCATGCAGCGACGCCGCCCGCGCGCCCAGCAGAAATCCGCCGACTTGGGAGAATGGCAGGCAGCAACCGGCTGAATCGCGCACCATGCGCCCCCAGATCAGGGCGGGCAGGCTGCGCTCGGTTTCGGGGGCCACCGTCCACCAGCCGAAACCGAGCAGCGCGATGGTCGCCATCTGCCAGGCGCAGAAGAGTACAAAGCCCCCGCCGCCGACCGACAGGATGGCTTTTCCGATCGGCGCAAAACCGAACCAGGCGGCCAGCGCGGTCCCGCCCATCAGCCCCAAAACCGCGAAAGCGACGGATAATGTTTTGAAATTGCTCATTAAAGTAACTTTTTGTAACAATCGTTGCTCTGTCCCCGCCACGATCCTACACTGTGGGCCTTTCTCCAACGGTGGATTTGGTGGGGGCGTTGGAAAGTTTTTTGACGATTGAGGTGTGCGGGGCCGCACAATGAGCTTTTTTGCATATTTGTGCGCGGCGC
>Ga0213872_10000447_pt1 | contig 33712 bp, 33 predicted proteins | sample VelepicomBERX_R2_FD_160071 | JGI IMG/M metagenome (GOLD analysis project Ga0213872, IMG submission 160071) | Rhizosphere microbial communities from Vellozia epidendroides in rupestrian grasslands, the National Park of Serra do Cipo, Brazil - RX_R2 | ecosystem: Host-associated > Plants > Roots >...
CGTCGCGGAATTAAAGACGCCTTCCAATCCCGAGAAAGCGAAGGGATTGAAGAATTGCCGGCCCCACCAGAGGCGGCGGTCGGTGTCGCTGACTTCTCCCTCATCGCAGACCGAATCCCAGCGTTCACGGATGGTTTTGACCTGGGCGGCGATGATCTCCTTGGCCTCGTAGCCGTCGAGCAGGAAGTTCTTGGCGGCGTTCAGGCAGACTTCGAGCCGGCTCATGCGGTTGGTGCCGGAGATCAGCATGGCCTGCGTCGCTTCATTGCCGGTGCGGCCTTGCGGGCAAATGTCGTAGGCGGGGGTCAAGGACAAAGTCTCGCCGTCCCAAAAGGCGGCGTGATTGCGGGCGTGATCGTCGGTATTGCCGCACAGGATGTTTAACACCAGGCGGGCGAACAGTTCCCGCAAGTCCCGCGCCGGATGGGCGAAGCGATGGCGGATCAGCTCGGCCAGCACTTCGTAGGAGGCGTAGGGCGCCATCATTTCGTCCATGCCGAACAGGGTCAGGGCCGAGACCATTGCGCGGCGGGTCCAGCCGATATCGGTCTTCTCGCGGTCGAAGCGGTCGACCAGCAGCACATCCTTGCCCAAAGCGCGCTCGAGCCTCACCGGCGCCACCGACAGCCCGACTTCGGCGGCCAGCCGCATGGCGACGAACTCAGCTTTGACGACATTATGGAGATCGCTGCTGGCCGAGAATTTAGCGATATAATGATGCTCTTGCGTGTCGACCAGCGCTTTGGGGCGTGCGCCCCCCAACGAGGTGCCATGCTGCAGGGCCTGATCGAGTTCGGGATGCAGAGGAATACCCTTCTCCACCCTTTCCGCCGATTGCAGCAACTCGCCCAAAGAAGGACTGCGGCGCTGGCGGGGTACGTAAGAGGTCGGCGAGGTTTGAAAATCGAGGGCGCCGATGCGATCGGAACCGGATTCCAAAAGATAGGTCAGCTCGTCCAGCTCGGCCGCCTGGGCGCCGTCGCCTTTGAGGCCCAGCTTGCGGTTGATGATGACCCGCCGGCCCCAGGCGTCGGGCGAGGCGTCGCGGATGCAGCCCGGCATATCGAGACCGGGCAACAGCGGAATAACCCCGGTTTCAAGCGGTAGTTCAGGGAGATAGATCGGGATCCTGTCTTCGCGCGCGAGGTAGGAGCGGCCGTAATTGAAGACGATCCGCCTTCCCTGCCGGGTCAGCAGGCCGGCCACGACCGGCTCGGTCCGGCCCGGTAGCCAGATCCAGACATAGGCCTCGTCAAGGGCGTCAGAAGTCATCCTTCACCGCCTTGCGTGGCTGACGCGCCGTCTTCGGCAGGACGGCCAGCTTCAATTCCGTCGAATGCTTCAGATTGACCATCTCATTGGGGTCGGCGGTGAAGAGCGGCACACCCAGAATAGCCGCCAGTTCGAACACGACGCCGATGGTGCAGCCGGGATCACCGGCTTCGATCCGCCGCAGCAGGCTGCGCGAAATGCCGGCGCGCGCCGCCAACTGCTCGGCCGAAACACGCCCGGCTATGCGTTCCGCTCGGATGGTTTGACCGAGCAATTCGAGCGCGGCTTGGGTATAGCGGGAGATGGGCCGGGTTGCGACTTTTGCCATGACATCACACAAATTGATGTATTAATGACCCATTAAATCATTTTACGGAGCATTAATATATCATTTTCGCCACGGACGATCGCCTTGCCAGTCGGCAACGCTGAGGCTTGCGACCGCATTGTCATCCCTCAACCACACAACACGGCCTCCGCTACCGGACGGGAGAAGGATGCGGCGCTCGATTCCATTCAAAACCAACAGGCAACCCTGTTGATCGCAAGACGCCGAATTGCCGGGATCGGCTGCCGGCAGCTCCTCTCCCTCACCCGCCGCCTGAGCCCAACTATGGCGGACGCTGTTACCTCCGCGTCCGGGCGCCAGATGCAGCCGCCCGTCGCTTTCGCGGAACGCCACCAGCTTCCCGCTCGGATCGATCAGCAAATCGGGCGGCTGGCGCAGGAGAATCACCGCCAGCGCCGCCACCACGCCCGACAAGCCGTAAAGCCGCCAACGGCCGCGCCAGAGCAGCAGCCAAGCCGCGCCGAGACTGAACAGAACCAGCGACAAGGGCGGCATGGCGGAAAAATTGACCGTCGCGCCTGGCAGATGCGAGACCCAAACCGCGATACGGGTCACCTGTTCCAGCCCCGCCCCCATCAGCCGCCAGCCGAAGCTGTCGAGGCCGAAAGGCATCAGGCAGAAGGCCAGCAAGGCCGCCGGCATTACCCAGAAGCCGACCAGCGGCACCGCCAGCGCATTGCCGAGCAGCCCATAGACCGCATAGCGGTTGAAATGGAACAGGCTGTAGAAAGCCGTAGACATCCCGGCGATTTGCGTGGTGATCAGAATGCCGCCGAGATAAAGGAGCGGCATTTGCCACCATTTCCGCGAAGATTCCCTCCAGCGCGCGAGAACAGGCCCCAGCGCCTCATAACCGCAGATCAGCCCGTAGACCGCCGCGAAGGAAAGCTGGAAGCTCGGCCCCATCAGCGCCTCGGGCTGAAAAAGCAGCACGGCCATGGCCGCCAGGCTGATGCTGCGCAGAGACACCGGATGACGGTCGAGCAGGATGGCCAGCAGCAGCGCCGAAGTCATGATGAAGGCCCGCTGAGTAGGCACCGGCGAACCCGAAATCAGCAGATAGCCGAAAGTGACCGCCAAGGCGCCGCATGCCGTCCATTTGTGGATCGGGTAGCGGAGCGCGATCGGCGGAATGGCGGCCAAAAGGCCGCGCAGCGCCACCAGCACCAGCCCCGCCACCATGGACAGATGCATGCCCGCGATCACCAATATGTGAGCCAGACCGGCATCGCGATAGGATTGCAAGATAGCGGGCGGCACCGGCCCGCGCTGGCCGGTGATCAGCGCCGCCGCCACCACACCGATGCCCGGGGGATAGCCGCCCTGGTCGATGCTGCCGACGATACGTCCGGACAAACGCTGACGCAGCCGGCCGAGCGCGATGCGCCAGCCGGGTTCGGCGGCGTCGCTGACGATCCACGGCCGCCCCGCGCCATAGCCGACCGCGCCGATCTTCTGGAACCAGGCGGCGCGGGTGAAATCATAGCCGCCGGGCAGCGAGGGCGCCGGCGGCGGCATCAAGGCGGCGCGCAAGGCGATCACCTGGCCGGGTTTCAGCCCATAATCGGCGCGCAGACGCAGACGGACCCGTTCGAGCTTGAGGCGATAGAGCGGCCCGCCCGACAATTGATCGAGCAGCACGCGCTGCCCCTTCTCCACCGGCTCGACCGCCACCACATGGCCGGTGAGATGAAAAATGCCGGTCGGCTGATCCAGCACCGGCGCCGCCACCGTAAAGGTCCGGAGTTGCGCCGCCGCGAAACCGGCGGTAAGGAGCAGCAATCCCGCCAGCAGCGGCCACCCCTCGCGTCCGCGCCGAAAGACCAGCAGCGCGGCGGCGGAGAGCGGCAGGACGGGCATGAGCCAAAGCGGCGGCTCGGCCGGCAGCGAGAAATAGAGCGCGATGCCGGCGGCCAAAGCGACGGGCGCCCACAATATCCAACGGTCACGCTCGCCTTCGAGCAATTTTCTTACGGCGATCAACGGCCTTCATATCTCGCTGCGACGCACCCGAATTTATGGTACAGGAAGTGCGGCATTCCGCCGAAAGAAGAATAAAGGTCCGAACCTTCCCATGTCCGTGGTCACCCGTTTCGCTCCCTCTCCCACCGGCTTCCTGCATATCGGCGGCGCCCGCACCGCCCTGTTCAACTATCTCTACGCCAAGCGTCATGGCGGGAAATTCCTGCTGCGCATCGAGGATACCGATCGTGCGCGTTCGACCCAGGCGGCGGTCGACGCCATCATCGACGGCCTGTCCTGGCTGGGCCTCGATTGGGATGGCGAGCCGATCTATCAGTTCGCGCGCGCTTCGCGCCATGCCGAGGTGGCCCGCCAGCTTCTGGCCGAGGGCAAGGCCTATCACTGTTATTGCTCGCCCGAAGAACTCGAAGCGATGCGCGCCGAGCAGCGCGCCAACGGATTTCCCATGCGCTATGACGGACGCTGGCGCGACCGCGATCCGTCCGAGGCTCCGACCGGCGTGCCGCCGGTGGTGCGCCTCAAGGCGGCGACCCAGGGCGATACCGTCATCCAGGACCGGGTGCAGGGCGAGGTCAAGGTGGCCAACGCCCAGCTCGACGATATGGTGCTTTTGCGCGCCGACGGCACGCCGACCTATATGCTGTCGGTGGTGGTCGACGATCACGATATGGGCATCACCCATGTGATCCGCGGCGACGACCACCTGACCAACACCTTCCGCCAGATCCAGCTCTACAACGCCTGCGGCTGGGAGCAGCCCGTCTTCTCGCATATTCCGCTGATCCACGGGCCGGACGGGGCCAAGCTGTCGAAGCGCCACGGGGCCTTGGGCGCCGACGCCTATCGCGATATGGGCTTCCTGCCCGAGGCGCTGTGCAATTACCTGCTGCGCCTCGGCTGGGGCCATGGCGATGACGAGATCATCTCGATGAAACAGGCGATCGAATGGTTCGACCTCGACGGCATCGGCCGCTCGCCCTCGCGCTTCGATGTCGCCAAGCTGACCAATCTCAATGGCCACTATATGCGCGAGGCGGAAGACGCCTATCTGCTGGAACAGATCACGCCGCGGCTCGCCGATCTGAACGGCGCGCCGCTGACGGAAATTCAGCGCGCGATGATCCTGCGTGCTTTGCCGGGTCTCAAGGAACGCGCCAAGACCTTGGTGGAGTTGGCGGAAAGCGCCGTGTTCTATCTGAAGTCCCGCCCCTTGACCTTGGACGACAAGGCCGCCAAATTACTGGCCGAGGACGGCCGCCCCCCGCTGTCGGCCTTCGCGCAGATCCTTGCGGCCCTGCCCGACTGGCGGCAGGAGACGCTGGAAGAAGAGGCTCGGAAATTTGCCGAATCCCATGATCTGAAATTGGGCAAGTTGGCGCAGCCCCTGCGCGCCGCTTTGACGGGTTCCACCGTCTCCCCGCCCATCTTCGAAGTCATGGATATCCTTGGCCGTCAGGAGACCCTCGGCCGCATCAACGATGTTCTTTAAACAGGAGCGAGCATATGTCTAACAAGGAAACTGTCACCCTGACAGACAACAGCAACGGGACATCCTACGAATTCCCGCTGCTGCCCGGCACTGTCGGGCCGAAGGTGATCGACATCCGGTCGCTCTATGAACAAACCGGCCTCTTCACTTACGATCCGGGCTACACCTCGACCGGCTCCTGCCAGTCCGCCATCACCTATATCGACGGCGACCAGGGCGTGCTGCTGCATCGCGGCTATCCGATCGACCAGCTGGCCGAGCAGTCCGACTATCTGGAAGTCTGCTATCTGCTGCTGAATGGCGAGCTGCCGACCAAGGACCAGAAGAAGAAGTTCGACACCGAGATCACCTATCACACGATGGTGCATGAGCAGCTGAACTACTTCTATCGCGGGTTCCGCCGCGATTCGCATCCGATGGCCGTGATGTGCGGCGTGGTCGGCGCGCTGTCCTCCTTCTATCACGACAGCCTGAACATCCATGACCCCAAGCAGCGCATGATCTCGTCCTATCGTCTGATCGCGAAGATGCCGACGATCGCCGCCTGGGCTTACAAATATTCGCTGGGCCAGCCCTTCATCTATCCGCGCAATGACCTGACCTTCGCCGAGAACTTCCTGCATATGATGTTCGCCACCCCCTGCGAGCCCTATAAGGTAAGCCCGGTTCTGTCCAAGGCGATGGAGCGCATCCTCATCCTCCATGCCGATCACGAGCAGAACGCCTCGACCTCGACGGTCCGTCTGGCCTCCTCTTCGGGCGCCAATCCGTTCGCCTGTATCGCCGCCGGCATCGCCTCTCTCTGGGGTCCCGCCCATGGCGGCGCCAACGAAGCGGTGCTGAACATGCTGCACGAGATCGGCAGCGTGGAGCGCATTCCCGAATTCATCAAGCGCGCCAAGGATAAGAATGACAGCTTCCGCCTGATGGGCTTCGGCCACCGCGTCTACAAGAATTACGATCCGCGCGCCAAGGTCATGCAGCGCACCTGCAACGAGGTGCTGGACGAACTCGGCGTGCGCGACGACCCGCTTCTCAAGCTGGCCATGGAGCTGGAGCGCATCGCCCTCTCGGACGAATATTTCATCGAGAAGAAGCTCTACCCGAATGTCGATTTCTATTCGGGCATCATCTTCCGCGCCATGGGCATCCCGACCTCGATGTTCACCTGCCTGTTCGCCATCGCCCGCGTGGTCGGCTGGGTGGCGCAGTGGAACGAGATGATCGGCGATCCCCACCAGAAGATCGGCCGTCCGCGCCAGCTCTATACCGGCGCGACGCTGCGCAAATATGTTCCGCTGAACGCCCGCGCCTAAGCGGATAAGCAGGGCCAGTCCGGAAACGGGCTGGCCCTTTTTCTTCCATGTCCAAGACGATCCTGCTAGAGACCTATCTGGATAAGCGCACGGCTCTGGTCCGCTTCTTCGCCGCGCGGCTGAAATCGCCAAGCGCCGCGGAGGATCTGGTGCAGGAACTTTATCTCAAGCTGGCCGCGCTCGATCCGGCGGAAGAGATCGGCAACCCCTCCGCCTTCCTTTACCGCGCTGCACATAATCTTATGCTCGATCGGCAGCGGCAGCAGCGCCGTACAAGCCTGCGCGACGGCGCATGGCACGAGGCGCAGGAATTGCGCGCCGGCGAACCGGCGGCGGATGACGCGCTGGCGGCAAGACGCCGCCTCGCGAAGCTGTCCGCCATCGTCGAGGACATGCCGGCGAAGATGCGCCAGGCCTTCCGGCTGCATAAGCTGGACGGGCTGAGCCACGCCGAAACGGCCGAAGCGATGAAGGTTTCGATCAGTGCGGTGGAAAAACATATCAGCGCCGCTTTAAAACTGTTGCTGCGCAAGCTCGAATGAAATTTTTTGGAGAGAGCTGAGGGCGAGAGAGGGGCACGGCGTCACACAGAACATGGCAGACCAACCGACCATGACGGAACCGAGGATGGAAAAAAGCGACAGCGCCACCGACTGGGTGGTCCGCCTGCAGGGCGAGACCGCTGGCGAGGCCGACTGGCTGGCTTTCGACGGCTGGCTGGCCGAGTCACCCGCGCATGGTCCGGCCTATGACCGCGCGCTGGCCTTGTGGTGCGAGCTTGACGCCGCCGCACCGGCTTTGCGGCGCCGTCTGGGCGGCGTCAGCCTGCTCTCCTGGCGGGTCAGCGCCGCCCTCGGCGCTGTGGCGGCCTCTTTGGCGCTGGGCTGGGTGCTGATCGCCAATCATATGCCCGTGGCCGGCAATAGTTACGAGACCGCCATCGGCGAGCATAAAAGCATCACCCTGGCCGATGGCAGCCATATCGATCTCGACGGCGCCACCCGCCTAACCGTGCGGCTGGAGGAAGGCGGACGCTATGTCGCCATGGAAAGGGGCGAAGCGATCTATGACGTCGCCCCCGACAAGGCCCGGCCCTTCATCATCGCCGCCGGAGACCGCCAGGTGCGGGTGGTCGGCACCGAGTTCGACGTGCGCAGCCGCAATGGCGCCTTCTCCGTCACGGTCAGACGCGGCATGGTCGAGGTTTCCCCGATCGAAGGCGCCGAAGGCAGCACCTTGCGCCTAAGCCCCGGCGACCGTATCGACCATATTCCCGGCCAGCCCGACCGCCGCAGCAGCGGCGTCCTGGCCGACGAGGTTTTCGGCTGGCGCAGCGGCAGGCTGATCTATCGTGAGCGCCCCTTGTCCGAGGTGGTCGCCGATCTCAACGCCCATTATCCCCAGCCGGTGGTTCTGGCCGATGCCAAGATCGCGTCTCGGCCCTTTTCCGGGGTTTTGAGCTTGGATGATGAGCAGGATGTGGTTCACCGATTGACACTCCTCACCTCTCTATGGTCCACATCGACCAGGAGCGGATATGAGCTTCGCGCCGAGGGGGACGCGGGCCGCTAAAGGGGACGTGCGATCATTCCCAAAGGGTTGAGGCTGTGTGCCGGCGCGCTGACGCTCGGGGTTGCCGCCGCCGCGGCCGAACCCGACACCCAGATGCACGTCTTCTCGATCCCGGCCAAACCGGCCGCCGACGCGTTGATCGATTTCGCGCTGCAGGCCGGCATCTCGATCGGTGGCACCACCGCCTGCGCCGGCACCAGCCAAACGCTGAACGGCGCCTTCACCCTGTCGGACGGGCTACGCCGCCTGCTGGCGGGCTTGCCCTGCCATTTCGAGCTGCTAGACCCCAAGACCGTCAAACTGACCGCCGGCCCGCCGCCTACGGCGACGGCGCCCGTGCGCGCGGCCTTGGCGCAGACGCCGGCGGAAAGGGCCGCCCCCGAAGAAATCCTGGTCACCTCAACCAAGCGCAGAGTGGCCGCGGACCGGCTGGCGGCGGCGGTCAGCGTGGTGACGGCGGACCAGATCGGCGATAACGGCCTGACCGACGTCACCGGAACTGTGGGCGCCATCGCCGGCATGAGCATGACCAATCTCGGACCCGGCCGGGACAAGATCCTGCTGCGCGGCCTGTCCGACGGGATCTTCACCGGACGTACCCAATCGACGGTCGGCACCTATCTCGACGAATTGCCGGTCAATTTCAACGCCCCCGACCCCGATCTGCGGCTGACCGATGTCGAGGCGATCGAGGTGGTGCGCGGGCCGCAAGGCGCGCTCTATGGCAGTGGCGCCATGAGCGGGCTCTATCGCATCGTCACCAGGAAGCCCGACCCGAACGCCTTCGCGGCCACAGGTTCGATTACCAATGGCTGGACGGAAACGGCGGCCGGCAGCCGGTCGGCCGACGGCATGATCAATTTGCCGTTGGCCGAAGGGCTGGCGGCCGTCAGGCTGGTCGGCTATGGCGATCTCGAAGGAGGCTATCTCGGCAATACGGATCTCAAGCAATCCGACGTCGACCGCACCACGCGCGAAGGCGGGCGGCTGACCCTTTCGAGCGCGATCGGGGACGATTGGACGGTCATGGCGGGAGGAACGCTGCAATCGCTGAGCTCGGCGGATGCGCAATATACCATCGGCCGCACCCCCCGCAATCGCGCCAACCGCGTCAGCGAATCCAACCGGAACAATTTCGGCCAAGGCTCGCTCGAAATCGTCGGAGAGGATGCCTGGGGCCGCCTCAGCTCGGCGACCGGCTATGTGCACCATTCCTTCTCCACCCAATATGATGCCTCGGCGGCCCTTTCCCTATTCGACGACAGCGATGCAGCCGATATCGGGGTCTATGACGAGGTGGCGCGTACCGACATGATCGTCGAGGATCTGATCGCTTCCTCGGCCCCGGACTCCGGTCCCCTGCAATGGCTTGCCGGCGCCTACGGCGCCACCACCATCGAACGCAGCTACAACATTTTGCGATCGCGCGGAGCCAACAGCCATACCACCCAGCTCCGCTATCTGGAGAATCGCGATGACCGGCTGAACGAGCTGGCGCCCTATGCCGAACTGAGCTGGCAGATCGGCGGAGGTTGGAGCATCACCGGCGGCGCCCGGCTGTCCAAGGAGACCTTGTACACCAATTCGGATGTGTCGCTGCCCACTGCCAAGACGCCCAGGTCCGCGCGGCGCCGCGGGCGCTATAACGGCTGGATGCCGAAGCTTTCGGTTCAATATGATTTCGAAGACACCACTGTCTATGGCCTCTATTCCGAAGGCTACCGCCCGGGAGGCTTCAATTCCGGCGGTATCGCGGCGCCGACCCGGCAGCAGAAATTCTATGCGCTGGACCGGCTGCGAAATGCCGAAATCGGGGTCAAGAGCAAGTTCTGGGAGGGCTCGGTCGAGTTGCGCACCGCCTTGTTCCGGGATTATTGGCAGAACATCCAGACCGATCAATATCTGTCATCGGGCCTGTCCTATACCACCAATGTCGGCGATGCCCGCGTGCTGGGCTGGGAGAATGAGCTGGTGCTGCGCCCACTGCCCGGCCTCTCCCTCTCGATCAACGATCTTTACGACACAGCCCGTCTGACCAAGACGGCTCACTCCTTCTCCGCGCTGATCACCTCGGGCCTGCCGGGCATCCCCGATCTCTCCTTCGGCAGCCAGCTGTCCTACGAGACCCAACTCGACGAGGATTTCACGCTGCTGCTGGGCGGCGAGGTCCGCTATGTCGGCCGTTCGCGCCTGACTTTCCAGCCCGCCTTGTCGCCCGCCATGGGCGGGTATTTCACCGGCCGGCTTACCGCGGGTGTGGAAAACGGAAATTGGCGCCTGCTGGCCGCCCTCGACAACCCCGCCAATACCCGAGGCGACACCTTCGCCTTCGGCAACCCCTTCAGCTTTGGTCAGGTTCGCCAAACCACTCCGCTCCGGCCGCGCACGTTCACGATTTCCCTGTCGCGAAATTTTTGACCTGAGGGCGAGGTCCGCGGGCGGCGTCTCAAGCACAACGAGCAAGTTGCTGAGGGTTTCCGTCAAAATGCCCCGATTATCCGCGATGGTTTGCGCCCATAATGAGGAGGGCCGTCTGGCTGCCTGCCTGGAAAGGCTGCGCTTCGCCGATGAGCTGGTAGTGGTGCTGGACCGCTGCACCGACCGCTCCCTGGAAATCGCGCGGCGCTATGCCGACCGCATCGTCATCGGCGCCTTTCCGTTGGAAGGGCCGCGCCGCACCGCGGGGGTCGAAGCCTGCACAGGCGACTGGATCATCGAGATCGACGCCGACGAGCAGGTCGGCGTGGCGCTCGCCGAAGAAATCCGCGATGTGGTGAACAGCGCTATCGAGGCGGCCCATTTCCTCATCCCGGTCGATAATTATGTCGGGGGCCGTCTGATCCGCCATGGCTGGGGCGGCTCGTTCGGCACTTCGGCGGTGACCCGTCTCTATCGGCGCGGCGTCAAAAGCTGGAAGTCCGAACGGGTTCATCCCGGCGTGAAACTCGCCGGCCCCGCAGGCGGACGGCTCGTCAATCCGTTGGTCCATCATGTCGACGAGGATTTTTCCGACATGTTGCGCCGGCTCGACCGCTATACCGAGCTGCGCGCCCGCGATCTGGTCGATAAGGGCCGAATCCCCAGCCTGCCCAGCGCCGCCTTCCGCGGCGTGCGCCGCTTCTGGAAATGCTATGTGCGGCGCAAGGGTTACAAAGAGGGACTGTGGGGCGTGACGATCGCTCTGATGGCCGGCCTGTTCGCTTTTCTGTCGGTAGTGCGAGCCCGCATGATGGAGGATCAGCATGCCGAGCCTTGCGCCGCCCCGTCGGACCGCCAGGCTGCCGAATGATCTCTCTTTCGCGCATCCGTCTCGACCGCGAGGTTGCGCGCTGGCAATCGGCAGGTCATCGCCCGCGCCTCTGGTGGCGCGACGACGACGCCCGTCAAACGGGGGACCGGCTGGAGCGCCTGCTGCAAACGGCAGCCGGGTTGCCTCTGTCGCTGGCCGTCATTCCCGAGGGCGCCACGCCGGCGCTGGCCCGGCGACTGGCGCGGGAAAAGGCGGTGACCGTCAGCCAGCATGGCAGCGATCACCGGAATTCCCGCAAACCCGGCGAACCCGCGGGCGAATATCCGCCCGGTGCGCCGATCTCGCTGACGGCGAAGACGATCCTGCAGGGCGAACAGCGGCTTCGCGATTGCGGCTTCGAGCCTGGTTTCTATACACCGCCATGGAATCGCCTCGACGAGACCCTGCTGGAGGCGCTGCATGTCGCCGGGTACCGCGCCCTGTCGGCCTGGAACGAGGAACAGTCCGAACGATACACGGGTCTGCGGCGCCTCGACGTGCATATCGATCTTCTGCGCTGGAAGGGCGGCCCACGCTTCCGCGGCGCGGGGAACATGCTGGATTGCTTGCGCGAGCAACTTGCGGAGCGGCGTGAAGCGAATGACTTCACCCGCCCCATCGGTCTTCTGACCCATCATCTCGACCATGACGAAGAGGCGTGGCGCTTCCTCGACTGGTTCATCGATTTCGCCAAGCCTCGCTTCGAAATCGGCGGCTATTTCGACTTTCTTCGCGTCTGACCCGGCCGCGGGCCAATAAAAAAGCCGATCCCGGTTTCCCGAGATCGGCTTTTTGTCAGATAACCTTCCCAATCAGCCGGCGCGGACGCGGCCGATGAAGCGGTCGACCTGTTGGGTCAGCGACTCGGACTGAGTCGACAGGTCGCGGGCGGCGTCGCGGACATTGTTGGCGCCCGAACCGGCCTCCTCGACCGCCTGCTGAACGCCGGCGATATTGTCGGACACCTCGCGTGTGCCCTCTGCCGCCTGCTGGACATTGCGGGCGATTTCCTGGGTCGCGGCGCCCTGCTGTTCCACCGCCGAGGCGATGGAGGTGCCGACGTCATTGATGTTGGTGATCGAGCCGGTGATGGTCTCGATCGCCTGCACGGCTTCGCGGGTCGCCGCCTGAATGCCGTTGATCTGCTGGCCGATTTCTTCCGTCGCGCGGGCGGTCTGGTTGGCCAGGGTCTTGACCTCGCCGGCCACGACCGCGAAGCCCTTGCCGGCGTCGCCGGCGCGGGCCGCCTCGATGGTGGCGTTCAGCGCCAGCAGATTGGTCTGGCTGGCGATGTCGGTGATGAGATTGACGACGTCGCCGATCTTCTGGGCCGAGGTGGCCAGCGCCGAAACGATGTCGCTGGTGCGCTTGGCTTCGACCACGGCCGAACGGGACAACTCGGCGGAATGGGCGACCTGGCGGGCGATTTCGCCGATCGACGAGGCCAGCTCTTCGGCGGCGGACGCAACCGTCTGCACATTGCTCGACGCATGTTCGGCGGCGGTGGAGACGGTGCTCGACTGACCTTTCGCCTTGTCGGCCACGTTGGACAGCGACAGCGCGGTGGATTGCAACTGCGATGCCTGGGCGGACACGCTCTGCACCACGCCCTTGACTTCGGTTTCGAAGCTGTCGGCCAGCTGCAGCATGATCTGGCGGCGTTCGGCCTCGGCCTTGGTCTTGGCGGCCTCCTGCTCGGTGCGCATCTGCTCCATGGCGCGGCCGTTCTCCTTGAAGACCTGCACCGAACGGGCGATCACCCCGATCTCGTCGACGCGGTTCTGGCCGAACACATTGACGTCGAAACGGCCCTGGGCCAGCTCGCCCATGATCTCGGACATCGCGGTGAGCGGCTTGGACACGCCGAACAGGGTGATCAGCAGCGCCAGGCCGAACACCACGACCAGACCGATACCGACCCCGATGACGGTGGTGATGACGGTGGTGCTGGTCGAGCTGGACAGATCCTTGGCATCCTTCTGCATGGTGCCATCCACCTCTTCGACCAAAGCCGTCAGGGCGGTTTCAAGCTTGGTCAACTCCGGATCGAACTTCGAACGGATCAGATCGAGCGCCTGGGTGTCCTGGGCTTTTTCGACCATTTCCTGGGCCTGCTTGGACATGGCCAGCACGCCGTCGAACCCTTTGGCGATCTCGTCGATGCGTCCCGCCATCGTGGGATTCTTGGCCTTGGCCTGGGCGACCAAGTCATAGAACTCGGTCTTGTTCTTCTCCATCTTGGCCTTCAGCGCCTCGACGCCCTTGGGCGTGCTCTCAAGGATAAGCTGATATTCCAGATGGCCTTCGGCGGTCAGTCGCTGGCTCGCCCAGCCCAGCAATTTCGACATGCCGGCATCCTGGTCGATCAGGCTGGAGTAGCCGCTGTCGATGCTGTACATGCGCCAGCTGGCATAGATCACCGCGCCGACGACGATCAACGCCATCAGGGCCAGCGAAAGCATGACCTTGGACGCGACCTTCAAATTTTCGATAAACGCCATATTGACCCCCAAAAGTTCCCCCCCGCCCGGGAGAAACGCCGTTTAGTCCGCCGCGAAGCGGATATTGCCATGAACAACCGTACCCGCTTCGGGCGGTGCAGGGAAGGGCGCCGCCGCGTTGACGGCCGCCAGAGCGGCATTGTCGAGCGACTCGATGCCGGACGACTTCTCCACCGCGGCATTGCCCACCGCACCAGAGCCATCGACGGTCACCGCCACGGTCACCACGCCTTCCTGGTGCCGCATCTTGGCCATCTTCGGATATTCGACCTTGCCGGCAACCGCGGTCATCACGGTCTTGGTGTAGGCAGGCGGTGCATCGCCCGCCATGGCGGCGCCAGACACAACCATAAGTGACAGCGCAGCAATCGTCTTCAGGTGGTAGGTGAATATTGCCTTGTTAGTCATTGTGATACCGCCCCCTTTACTCTTCCGCCCTCAATAGTCATCCGAAATAACTTTAACGGATCGGTTACAACCCGACAACATTTTGACAGCGGAAGGATCTTCTTGTCGACTAAATTAAGGTTAGCCGTTCGCCCCTGCGAAATAACTCAGACATTTCTTTATCGTACTGCTTCTTTGCGAATCATCGACAAAGCCTCCCGAGCCGCCCGCCAACTCGGTTTCTCGCCCTCGACGCCCAAGACCCCGAGCGCTTCTTGGCAACCTGCCAATTGCTCGCGCCGCGCCGGCCCGTCCCGCATCAGAGGGGTCAGTGCTTCCGTCAGCTCGCCGGGCGTGCATTTCTCCTGCAAGAGTTCGGGCACCACCGGCCGGTCCACCAGCAAATTGAGAAGGCAAACATACTTGATGGTCAGCAGCCTTCTCGCCAGCATCGCGGTCAATGGCGCCACGCGATAAGCGATCACCATTGGTACGTTTGATACGGCCAATTCAAGCGCGACTGTTCCAGAGGCCGCCAAGGCCGCACTAGAATTAGCAAAAGCGTCCCATTTTTCCTCATTGCCGATCACCACCGCCGGCAGGCGCCACTCCGCCACAGCGCTGCGCACCGCGTCCGATACAGTTTCGACCGTGGGTATGACCAGATGGAGACCGGGAAACCGTTCCGACATTCGTTCCGCGGTTGCGGCGAAGATCGGCAGCAGGCGCGAAGTTTCGGAAGTGCGGCTGCCCGGCAGGACACAAAGGACCGGCGCATTTTCGGGAATCTTGTGGCGGCGGCGAAATCCCTCACCGTCGCCCGTCTCTCCCAGACGCTCGAGCACCGAATGGCCGACATGGACGGCTTGCAAGCCATAGCGGGCGAAATAGGCCGGTTCGTTCGGCAAAAGACAGAGCAGCCGGTCGACATATCTGGCCAGCATCGACGCCCGCTTTTCCTTCCAGGCCCACACCATCGGCGCCACATAATGCAGACGCGGAATGATGGAACCCTTTTTTTTCAAGGCTTTGGCCACGCGCCCCGTGAAGCCCCAGCTATCGACCGTGACGACCAAATCCGGCTGCTTGGCTTCGATATCGTCGAGGGTCTGACGCAGACGACCGAGGATCCTGGGAATGCGCGGCACCACTTCGGCAAAGCCCATGACGGCGAGATCGGCCTGCGGAAAAAGGCTTTCCAGCCCCTCTTCCCGCATGGCTTCGCCGCCGATGCCGGCGAAGCGTACCGAATGATCGGTCAATTGCTTCAGGGCCGCCATCAGCCGCGCGGCCAGCAGATCGCCCGAGGGTTCGCCGGCGATGATATAGATGAGCGGAGAAATCACGGGGATATCCCGGTCAAGAACAGTCCAGCCCTGTCGGCGGCCCGCACCAATTGGTCGAGATCGACCACGATGGATGCTCCCGCCTCTACCGCGATCCCGCGCAGGCCGGCGGCTGCCGCCCGTTTCAGCGTGTCGGGGCCGATTGTCGGCAGATCGACGCGATGATCCTGCCCCGGCTTGCAGAGTTTGACCAGCACTCCGCCCAGTCCGGCTCGGCGCAAGCTTCCGACCCGCTCGATCAGCGCATCCGTCCCCTCGATCGCCTCGACCCCGAGCACGATGCCCTGCTGCACCACTACCGACTGGCCGACATCGAGCGCGCCCAGTCCCTGCGCCACTTTGACGCCATGCTTGATGTCGCTTGCGGCCTGTTCGTCGGGGCGCACCGTCCCCCAAACGCCGAGCGGCGCCAACAGATCGCCCAAAACCTCGTGGGCGCCGACAATCTTGAAGCCTTCGCTTTCGAATTCGCCGATCACCGCCGACAGCAGCCCGTCATCCCCGAGCGCCTTCAGCCCGATCCGGGCGAAAAACCGCGCGGTGCGCCAGTCGGGACGCATTTCGGACAAGGTCGGACGGCGCACCGGGCCGGCCATCACCACTTCGCCCACCTGCTTTTCGTGCAAGAGCTCGAAAGCCTTCCCTGCCTGACCGAGTCGCAGCCAGACATGATCGACCCCGGCGAGCTGAGAGGGGTCGGCGCTATTTTTTATTGCGAGAACGAAACAATCCCGGCCTTGGGCTTTGGCCGCTTGAATCAGCTGGCCGGGAACCAACCCGCCGCCAGCGATGATGCCTAATTTAGCGGCCATTACCTCTCACCCCGACCCTCCCCCACAAGGGGAGAGGGAGAAGAAAGCGTTCCCTCAGGGTGAGGGGGTTAGTCTGCATTCTCCGGCTTCGGCTGGCAGATCGAGCGGGAGCTGTCCGCACGGATGAAATCGACGATTTCCATCACCAGCTCCTGGCCTTTGAATTGCTCCGCCACCTCTTCCAGCCTTTCGACCATCGTCCCCTCGGGGGCGAACAGCAGGCGATAGGCGTTGCGGAGCGCATGGATGGCGTCGCGGTCATAGCCGCGCCGCTTCAGCCCGACCAGATTGAGGCCCGACAGATGCGCCCGGTTTCCGGTGACCGTAGCGTAAGGAATGATGTCGGTTTCGACGCCCGTCATGCCGCCGATCATGGCGTGACGGCCGATGCGGACGAATTGATGCGCCGCCGACAGGCCGCCCATGATGGCGAAGTCGCCGATGGTGACATGGCCGCCCAAAGTGGCGTTATTGACCAGGATGACGCTATTGCCGATTACGCAATCATGCGCGACATGGCTCGACATCATGAACAGACAGTCATTCCCGACCTTGGTCAGCATGCCGCCGCCCGCGGTGCCGGGATTCATCGTTACATGTTCGCGGATTTGGTTGCGTTCGCCGATTTCGAGCCGGCTGGCTTCGCCGCGATATTTGAGATCCTGCGGCTGATGGCCGAGCGAGGCGAACGGGAACACTTGGGTATCGGCGCCGATGCTGGTGAGGCCCGCCACCGCCACATGGGAATGAAGCTTGACGCGCGGCCCCAGGCTCACCTGAGGGCCGATCACGCAATAAGGACCGATTTCAACGGAAGGATCGACGGCGGCGCCCTCGGCGACCACCGCGGTAGGGTGAATATTGGCCATCAGGTATCCATGATCATGGCGGAGAAGGTCGCCTCGGCCATCAGCTGGCCATTGACCTTGGCTTCGCCATTGAAGCGCCAGACATTGCCGCGCGAGCGTTCTTTCTTCACATGCACCATCAGCGTATCGCCCGGCACCACCGGCCGGCGGAAGCGGGCATTGTCGACCGACATGAAATAGACCAGCTTCCCTTCGGCGTGCTGGCCTAGGCTCTCGACCACGACCACGGCGGCGGTCTGGGCCATCGATTCGATGATCAGCACGCCCGGCATGATCGGCTTCTCCGGGAAATGGCCCTGGAAATGCGGCTCGGAGGCCGTCACGTTCTTGACGCCGGTGGCGCTCTCGTGCGGCACCACGTCGATCACCTTATCCACCATCAGAAAAGGATAGCGGTGCGGGATCATCTCCATGATCCGCGTGATGTCGATAGTCTTCGATGTGTTTTCTTCTTGCGTGTTGGACATCAAGCTAACCTTTCATCGCCCTTTCTTGCGCACCAGCCGAGCCAGTTCCGCCGACTGACGCAACCACTGGGTGATAGGCACTGCCGGCGATCCCCCGACCTTTTCTCCCGCAGGAATATCGCGCATCACCCCTGACTGGGCTCCGATCTGAGCCCCCGAGCCGATGGTCAAATGTCCCGTGATCCCCGCCTGTCCGGCCGCAACGACGAAATCGCCGAGCTTGGTGCTGCCGGAAATGCCGACCTGGGACACGATCACACAGCCGCGTCCGAGTTGCACGTTGTGCCCGATTTGCACCAGTTTATCAATCTTGCAACCGAGACCGATCACCGTATCGGGGCCGGCGCCGCGGTCGATGGTGGTATTGGCGCCGATTTCGACATCGTCATGGATCACGACTCGACCCAGCTGCGGCACCTTGAGATGGCCCTGCGGCCCCATGGCGAAACCAAAGCCGTCCTGGCCGATCCGCACGCCGGGATGAAGATAGACGCGGCTTCCGATCAGGGCATGGCTGACGCTTGCCAGCGCCCCGACGCGGCATTCATTGCCGATCACGACCCCTTGGCCGATCACCGCATTGGCGCCGATATGGCAATGCTCGCCGATCTCGGCTCCGGCTCCGATCACCGCGCCCGCATCGACCTGGCAGCCCTGCCCCAACGTGGCGCCGGGATGGACCGAGGCGGTCTCGGCGACACCCGAGGTCAAGGGCGGCAGGGGATAGAAGGAGGACGCGACCTTGGCGTAGGCGCGATAGGGATCGTCGGTGACCAGCAGCGCCATGCCGTCCGGCGCGCGCTCGGCAAACTCAGGCCGGACCAAGCAGGCGCCGGCTTTGCTGCCTAAGAATTCGTCGACATATTTCTTATTGTCGAGGAACGACAGATGCTCGGGCCCCGCCACTTCGAGCGGCGCCACATCGTGCGCCAGACGGGCGGGATCAGCGGCCTTCAGCTCGGCCCCGGCGCGGGCGGCCAAATCGGCGAGGCTGAACGGCCCCGCATTGATGAAGAAACGGGGATCAGCCACTTCAGTTCTTCTTTTTGGGCGGCGTCTGCTGCGCCGGGGGTTGCTGCTGCGCCTGATCGGGCACGATCTGCGGCGTCGGGAAGTCGACCGTGGGAAGCGCCTTGTCCATCAAAGCTATAATCTCCTTGGTCATGTTCATCTTGTCGTCGAACAGCAGAACCTGCCCGCGCGGCAGGATGATATTGGCGCCATGCTCGGTGGCCACCTTGCGGGTCGCCTCGAACATGGCCTGCTGTATCTTGCCCATCGCCTGGTTGAAACTCTTTTCCAGCGCCTGCCGGCGGGCCTGATCCTTACGCTGAAACTCGGCGACGGAAAGATCGAAGGCGCGGGCTTTTTCGGCCAGAACCTCAGGCTGCAGCGTCTTGCTCTGCTGCTCGATCTCCTGCTTGGTGGCGCGCAAGGCTTTGTCTTCGGCCACGCTCTCCTGCTGGAATTCCTGCCGATACTTGTTCAACTGGACCAGCAGCGCCTTGGAAGCCAAGGTATCGCGCTGGATTTCGTCGATATCGACGACGCCGATCACCGGCGTCGGCACGCTCGTCGCTTCTTCGGCCCGCGCCAGGACCGGCGCGGCCAGAAGAAGCAACAAACCCCAATAGCTTGCTCTCATCAGAAGCGTTGTCCGAAATTGAGCCGGAAAATCTGAATCTTGTCGAAGCTTTGCTTGACCAGCGGATAGGCGATGTCGATGTCGATCGGACCCATCGGCGACTTCCAGATGATGCCGAAGCCCGAAGCGACGCGCGGCGACGAAGATTGATCGATTTTGTCGCCGACGGGCAGCTGGGCGGCGGAGACGCTCTTCGCGATGCCGCCGATGGTGCCGATATCGGTGAAAAGAGTGCCCTGGACGCCGAACTCCTTCGGCAGGCCGAGCGGCACGCGCAACTCGACATTGGCGGTGGCGTCCCACAGGCCGCCGATGGCGTCCTGGCTGACGTCGTCGCGCGGCGAAATACCGGCGATCTTGAAGCCGCGCATATTGTCGCCGCCCAGCCAGAAGCGCTCATTGATGCGGATGTCGCGGCTGCCCAGCGCCGTAATCTCATTGCCCTGCGCCGAGAAGGACAGCACCCAGTCGGCGGCGCGGTCCAGCTTGAAATAGGTGCCCGCGCCGGCGCTGGTGCGGATGAAATTCTCGGTGCCGCCGACACCGGCGAAGTCGGAGCCGAAGCGAAGATAATAGCCGCTGGTCGGCTGGATGCGGCTATCGCGGCGGTCATAGAGCAGGGTCTGGCCGATCGACGACAAGGTGGTGGTGCCGGCCTCTTCCTGAATATAGATCGAGGCGCCCTGCTGGACGTTGCCGACATGGGTGGTCGACAGGGTGTATTTCCACAAGTGCGACAGATATTCGTCGTAATTGTAGCTGGCACGGATGTCGCCGCCCATACTGGAGGCCGAATAGACCAGGGTCTGGAGAACGGCGGTGTTGTAATTGAACAGATCGGCGCCGACCGCGACATGGCGGTCGAGGAAGTAAGGCTCGGTATAGCCCAAGGTGATCTGGGTCTGCTTCAGGGCCAGCGAGGCGTTGGCCGACACGATCTGGCCGGTGCCCAACAGATTGCGCTCCGAAGCGCCGACATCGACCAGCGCGCCGATGGTGCTGGAATAGCCCAGGCCGAAGGAAAGCTGTCCGGTCGATTTCTCGGTGACGTCGACATTGATCACCGTGCGGTCGGGCGCGGTGTCGGAGGCGACATTGGTGACGTCGGGCTTGTCGAAGAAATCGAGATCCTTGACGCGCTCCTTCGAGCGGCGCAGGCGGGCGGCATTGAAGGCGTCGCCTTCGACCAGCCGGAATTCGCGCCTGATCACCTTGTCGAGCGTGCGGACATTGCCGCGGATATCGATGCGTTCGACGAAGACGTGCGGCGCCTCCTTGATGTCGAACAGGATGTCGACCGTACGGTTCTCGCGGTTGCGGATCAGCTGCGGGCGGATGTCGGTGAAGGCGTAGCCCTTATTGCCGACCGCGTCGGTCAGCTTTTGAACGACATCCTCGACTTCGTCGGCATTGTACCAGTCGCCCTCTTCGATCTTCTTGGCCAGAGGCTGCAGATCCTCCGCCTTGAGATCCTTCAGGGCGCTTTTCACCGTCACCTTGCCATAGCGGTAGCGCTCACCCTCGTCGAGGGTGAAGGTGATGTAGAATTTCGCGCGATCGTCCGATAGTTCGGCCACCGAGGAGACTACGCGGAAATCGGCATAGCCGTTGCGCATATAGAATTTGCGCAGCTGGTCGCGGTCATAGGCGACGCGATCCGGGTCGTAGGTGTCGTCCGAGGACAGGAAGCGCCACCATTTCTCTTCCTTGGTCTGGATGACGTTTTTGAGGTCGTCATCGTCGAACTGGCGGTTGTTGAGGAAGGAGATGCGCTCGACCGAGGTCGATTCGCCTTCATTGATCTCGAACACCAGATCGACGCGGTTCTGCGGCAGCTCGATCAGCTTCGGCTCGACCGTGGCGGCGAAGCGGCCATTATGTCGATAGAGGTCGAGGATGCGCTTGACGTCGGTCTGCACCTTGGGGCGCGTATAGACCGAGCGCGCCTTCAGTTGGACTTCCTTTTCCAGCTGGTCGGTCTTCACATGATGGTTGTTTTCGAAAGCCACCCGGTTGATGACCGGGTTTTCCACGACGCGGACAGCCAAATCGTCGCCCTCGCGGCGGATGTTCACGTCCGCGAACAGGCCGGTGGCGAACAGCGCCTTGAGCGATTTATCTATCTTGAAATCGTCGAAGGCGTCGCCTTCGGCGAGGGACAGGTAGGACTTGACGGTCTCGGACTCGACGCGCTGGTTACCGGAAACGGTGATTTCGCGGATCGCGCCCCCCACTTGAGCGTACGAAGCGTCCGCGGCCATCAGCGCCACAGCGGCCACGGCCATAGTCAGAGTACGGGTGTGACGGTACAAGAGCCCCCCTGTTGGGTCTAATTTGGGTCAAGAGACAACCCGCTTGATGAAGTCCCACACGCGCAGATCCAGAAGGTCGTTGCGGGTGGAGAAGAGCATCAAGGCGAATACCAGAAACAAACCGAGGCGGAAACCATATTCTTGCGCTTTCGGCCCCAGCGGACGGCCGCGCACCACCTCGATCACGTAAAACATCAGATGGCCGCCATCGAGGAGCGGCACCGGGAAACAATTGAACAGCCCGAGATTGATCGACAGCAGGATGATGTAATAGGCGATACCGCCCAGTCCCAGCTTGGCCGCCGCCCCCGCCCCTTTGGCGATGCCCAGCGTCCCGTGCAGCTCGGAGGCGTCGCGCTGACCGGTCAGCATCTGGCCGATGCCCTTGAAGGTCGCGCCGACCATCTCGGCGGTCTGATCGGCCGCCTCGAACAAAGCGGTGGCCGGATTGAAGCGCACCAGCTCGGTGGCGGACGGATCCGGCAGGATGCCGAGGATCGGCGTCTTGTGGACCGTGCCGAACAGGTCGGTGACTTCCTTGATCTGCGGATGGGCCAGAAGATTCAGGCGCTGCTGGTCGCGCTCGACCGTGAGCGCGATCGGCTCGCCGACCGACATCTGAACGACGCGCTGCAGATCCTGCCAGGTCTTGATCGAGGCGCCCCCGATCTCGACGATGCGGTCGCCCTTCTGCAAGCCGACTTCCGCGGCGGCGCTGCCTTGCTGGACCTGATCGATGACGGGCGCGTTGCGCGGCTCGCCATAGACGGCCAGCAATATGGCCAAGGCGAAGATGCCGAAAATGAAGTTCATCGCCGGACCGGCGGCGACGATCGCCATGCGCTGCCAGACATTCTTGAACTGGAAAGCCACCGACTTTTCAGCGGCGGTATATTGGCGCGAATTATCCGGGGTGCTGGCCTCGCCGGCATCGCCGAACATCTTAACATAGCCGCCGATCGGCAGCAGGCTGATCCGCCAACGGGTGCCGGCCTTGTTGTACCAGCCGAACAATTCGGGGCCGAAGCCGATCGAGAAAGTCTCGACCTTCACCCCGCACCAGCGGGCCACCGTGTAATGCCCAAGCTCATGCACGAACACGACGATGGTAAGAATGGCGAGGAAAACGATGCCGTAATCCCAGATGCCAGTGAGAATGGAGGAGATCATTGTGCAGCCATAACCTTCCGCACCAGATCGCCGGCCATTCTGCGGGCCTGAGCATCCAGCGCCAAAATATCGTCCAAGGTTCCGATCGACCTATCGTTCAGGGCGTTCACCGTTTCCTCGACCACGCGGGCGATGTCGAGGAAACCGATGGTGCGCGATAAAAAGGACTGAACCGCGATCTCATTTGCAGCATTTAGGATTGTCGGAGCCCCTCCGCCAGCCTTGAGGGCGGCGCGGGTAATCCTGAGGGCCGGGAATCGCGCCGGATCGGGCGCTTCGAAGGTCAACTGGGCGATCTGGCCGAGATCGAGGCGCTTGCCCGGCGTGGTCATGCGCGCCGGATAGGCCAAAGCGTAGGCGATCGGCGTGCGCATGTCCGGCGTGCCGAGTTGAGCCAGCACCGAGCCGTCATGATAGGCCACCATCGAATGGATCACCGATTGCGGGTGGACCAGGATTTCGATCTGCTCCTCCGGCAGACCGAACAGATGATAGGCCTCGATCAGCTCGAGGCCCTTATTCATCATCGTGGCGCTGTCCACCGAGATCTTGGCGCCCATGCTCCAATTGGGATGGGCCACGGCCTGCTCAGGCGTCATGGCGCGCATCTGGTCGGCGGTCTTGGTGCGGAACGGGCCACCCGACGCGGTCAGGATGATCTTGTCGATCTGATCCTTCTGGTCGAAATCGAACACCTGGAAGATGGCCGAATGCTCGCTGTCGACCGGAACCAGGGTAGCCCCGAAATCGGCGACCGCTTTCATCACCAGCGAACCGGCGCAGACCAGCGTTTCCTTGTTGGCGAGACCGATGGTGGCCCCGCGCTCGATGGCGGCCAATGTGGGCTGCAGGCCGGCGGCGCCGACAATCGAAGCCATCACCCAATCGGCGGGCCGGGCAGCCGCCTCGACCACCGCCTTCTGTCCGGCCGCGACTTCGATACCGGTGCCGGCCAACGCGTCCTTGAGGTCGCCATAGGCGGACTCGTCCGAGACCACCGCCAACTTGGCTTTCAGGGATCGGGCCTGCGCGGCCAGCTTCTCGACGTTGCGGTTGGCCGTCAGGGCTTCGACGCGGAACTTCTCAGGTTCGCGCTCCACCAGATCGATGGTATTGCACCCGACCGACCCGGTTGACCCCAAAATGGTCACCGACCGAACTTCACCAGCCATAGATATCGTTCCACCCGCCCGGCGAGATCAGCGCCAAGGCGGCAACCGCCGGCGCAACCGCCAATAATCCATCAAGACGGTCTAATACGCCGCCATGACCGGGAATCAACTGACTTGAATCCTTCACCCCGAAATACCTCTTTAACCCGGATTCGGCAAGATCTCCCGCTTGGGCGACCACCGCCAGCGCCGCCGAAGCCGAGGCCAGACGCCAGGCTCCGGGCATCAAACCATGTTTCATCGACCAGCCCACAAGGGCTGCGCACACCATACCACCAACCAGACCCGCCCAGGTCTTTTTCGGGCTGATCCGCGGCGCCAGCTTGGGACCGCCGATGGCGCGGCCGGCAAAATAAGCGCCGCTATCGGTGGCCCAGACCAGGAAAAAGACCCATAGGAGCGGTCCGCGCCCCTGTTCCCGGATGGTGATGAGCGCCAATTGCGGCAGCATTATGTAAAGGGCGCCGAGCGGCATCCAGAAGCGCTTGCGACCTGCCGGCACCGGCGGTACGCCGGTCAGAAGCGCGGTGGCGGCGATCAGCAACAAGCCCTGAAGCGGATTGAGCCAGCCGGCCAGCGGCAGCAGCGCGGCGCCCGCGGCGAGTATTCGACCGCCGGCGGTAAAGCGCCCGAGACACAGACGTGTCCATTCCCAGGCCAAGGCGATGCCGGCGACAGTCATCAGGGCAACGAAAGCCCAATTGCCCCACCAGGCGGCGCCCAGCGCCACCGGAATCATCACCAAAGCCGACAGGATGCGGGTTTTAAGCACGGAAGACCGCCCTGATGGGGTCAAATCATCACCCGACAGCCACAGCGCCATAGCGGCGCTCGCGGCAAATAAAGTCGCGCACGGCGCGTTCCAGATCGGCTTCGTCGAAATCGGGCCAAAGCGTGTCGAGGAACAGCATTTCGGCGTAGGCGCATTGCCACAGCAGGAAATTGCTGATCCTGCACTCGCCGCTCGTGCGGATCAGCAGATCGGGATCGGGGATTCCGGCGGTGAACAGCCGTCCGGCCACCGCATCCTCGTCGATCTCCTCCGGGTCGATCAACCCGGCCTTGGCTTCGGCCGCCAAGGTGCGGGCGGCGGTCACCATCTCCTGGCGGCTGCCATAGGACAAGGCCAGCAACAGGGTCAGCTCGGTATTGTCGCGCGTACGCGCTTCGGCATCCTCGATCAGCGAGACGATGTCGGGATCGAGCCGCGAACGTTCGCCCAGGACGCGAAGCCGGACGCCGTTGCGGTGCAGCTCCTCGACTTCGCTGCGCAAATACAGGCGCAACAGGCCCATGAGCGCGCGCACCTCGCCTTCCGGGCGCTTCCAATTCTCGGAGGAAAAGCCGAACAGAGTCAGGTAGGAAATGCCCAGCTTGCGGGCGGCCGAGACGGCGTTGCGCACCGATTCGGCGCCACGCTTGTGGCCAGCCGTTCGCGGCAAGCCGCGCATTTTCGCCCACCGTCCATTGCCATCCATGATGATGGCGACATGACGCGGTGGAATTCCCTGGTCAGCAGCGGCCTGCACTATTTCCATCTAAACCTGCATGATGTCTTTTTCTTTGTGGGCCAACGTATCGTCGACCAACTTGATGGTCTCGTCGGTGAAGGTCTGGATGTCCTTCTCGTGGGCGCGCTGCTCATCCTGCGAGATGACGCCGTCCTTTTCCATCTTCTTCAGCGCATCCATGCCGTCGCGGCGCACATTGCGCACCGAAACGCGGGCCTGCTCGGCATATTTGCCGGCGACCTTCTGCAATTCCTTGCGGCGCTCCTCATTGAGCGGCGGAATCGGCACGCGCACGGTCTGGCCGTCGGCAGCCGGGTTCAGACCCAGATTGGCGTCGCGGATGGCTTTCTCGACCGCCTTGACGGTGCTCTTGTCCCAAACCTGCACGGTCAGCATGCGGGGCTCGGGAACGCTGACATTGGCCACCTGAGTGAGGGGCACCAGGCTGCCATAGGCGTCCACCATCACGGGGTCGAGCAGCGCGGTGGAAGCGCGGCCGGTACGCAGGCCCTGGAATTCCTTCTTCAGTACTTCGACGGCGCTGTCCATGCGACGTTTCAGATCTTTCTTCAGATCGGCGTAGTTGGTAGCCGCCACTTTTCAGTTTCCTTCTTCAATCAGGGTGAAGCGCCCCTGCCCCGCCAGTACCTTGGCGAAAGCGCCGGGCTCGTGGAGGTTGAACACCATGATCGGCAGGTCGTTTTCGCGGCACAGCGCGATGGCGGTGGCATCCATCACTTCCAACTCATTGGCCAGAACATCCATGAAAGTGAGGCTTTCATAGCGCACGGCGGTCTTGTCCTTGCGGGGATCGGCGGAATAGACGCCGTCCACCTGGGTCGCCTTGACCAGCAGGTCGCACTTCATCTCGACCGCGCGAAGAGCGGCGGCGGTGTCGGTCGTGAAGAACGGATTGCCGGTTCCCGCGGCGAATATGACGATGCGGCCCTTTTCCATATGGCGGTCGGCGCGGCGGCGGATATAGGGCTCGCACACGGTCGACATGGGAATGGCGGATTGCACGCGGGTCTGCAGGCCGGCTTTCTCCAAAGCGTTCTGCATGGCCAAGGAGTTGATCACTGTGGCCAGCATGCCCATATAGTCGGCGCTGGTGCGCTCCATGCCGGCGGCGGCGCCCGACAGGCCACGGAAGATATTTCCCCCGCCGATCACCAGGCAAACTTCGATGCCCATTTCAACCACCGAACGGATCTCGTCGGCAATGCGGGTCAGCGTACTGCCGTCGAGGCCGTACTCCTTCCCTCCCATCAGGCCCTCGCCAGACAATTTTATCAAAACGCGGCGGTATTTGGGCTTAACGGCCAGATCGGTCGGCATGATCGGTCTTTTCTTTAGGGAGACTCAAGAATAACGGCAGGGATGATACACATCATTCCCTGCCGCTGTCTTCTTCAAATCACGCAGAATTTTCCGCGTGCTACCTGTGATTTAGTGACCAAGCGTGGCCGCGACTTCCGCCGCGAAATCCGTCGCCTGCTTCTCGATGCCCTCGCCCAGCGCGAAGCGGGCGAAACCGGTCAGGGCGACCGGAGCGCCGACCTCCTTGGCAGCGTTTTCGACGACCTTGGAAATCTTGGTCTCGCCATCCATGACGAAGACCTGCTCCAGCAGCACCACTTCCTCGTAGTACTTGCGGACGCGGCCGACGACCATCTTCTCGACGACCTCGGCCGGCTTGCCCGACGCGGCGGCCTGCTCGGTCAGAACGGCCTTCTCGCGCTCAAGCGCGCCCTGATCGACGCTGTCGATATTCAGGAACAGCGGATTGGCGGCGGCGATATGCATGGCGATCTGCTTGCCGACATCGGCCAGCTTGGCCGCATCACCGGTCGATTCCAGGGCGACCAGCACGCCGATCTTGCCCAGACCCGGCGCCGCCGCCGAGTGGACATAGCCGGCGACGATGCCGTTCCCGACCGACAGCTTCTTGGCGCGACGGAAATTCATGTTCTCGCCGATGGTGGCGATCAGCGCGGTCAGCTCTTCCTCGGTGGTCTTGTCATTGCCGTAGGCGGCGGCCTTGAGGACGGCGACATCGTCGCCCTTGTCCAGGGCCAGCTTGCCGACATTGGCGACGAAGGTTTGGAACTGATCGTTGCGGGCGACGAAATCGGTCTCGGCGTTCACTTCGACGACGGCGCCCGAAGTGCCGTCGGTGGCGACCGCGACCAGGCCTTCGGCGGCCACGCGGCCGGCCTTCTTGGCGGCGGCGGCCAGACCCTTCTTGCGCAGCCAGTCGACGGCGGCTTCGATGTCGCCGGCGACTTCGTTCAGCGCCTTCTTGCAATCCATCATGCCGGCGCCGGTCTTCTCGCGCAGATCCTTCACCAAGGCAGCAGTAATCTCGGCCATTTCAACCTCTTTCGAATGTAAACTATCGGAATTTAGAAGAATGGCGGCGGATTTCGCCGCCGCCATTCCGTGACAATTTTGTCTGTCGGGGGAACCCGATCAGGCGGTCGGCTGTTCGCCGGCTTCAGCTTCGACAGCGACGGCCTCGACGGCCACTTCGGCGACTTCCTCGCCCAGATCCTCGGCCGGAGCCTCGGCCTGCTCGCCCAGATCGGCGCCGCCGCGGGCCATCTCGGCCTGGATGCCGTTCAGCACCGAACCCGAGATCAGGTCGCAATAAGTCTGGATTGCGCGCAGAGCGTCGTCATTACCCGGGATCGGGTAGGTGACGCCGGCCGGATCCGAGTTGGAGTCAAGGATGGCGACGACCGGGATGCCCAGCTTGTTGGCTTCCTGAACGGCCAGGGCTTCCTTATTGGTGTCGATGATGAAGAGGATGTCCGGCAGGCCGCCCATCTCCTTGATGCCGCCCAGGGCGCGCTCGAGCTTCTCCTGCTCGCGCGACAGGTTCAGCTGCTCTTTCTTGGTCAGACCGGCGACATTGCCCGAGGCAACGCGCTCTTCGATCTCGCGCAGGCGCTTGATCGACAGCGAGATGGTCTTCCAGTTGGTGAGCATGCCGCCCAGCCAACGGTGATTCACATAATACTGGCCGCAGCGCTTGGCCGATTCGGCGACGATGTCGGCCGCGGCGCGCTTGGTGCCAACGAACAGAACGCGGCCGCCGGCGGCGACGACGTCGCGCACGGCCTGCATGCCGCGATGGAGTGCGGGCACGGTCTGCTGCAGGTCGATGATATGGATGCCATTGCGGACGCCGAACAGATGGGGGGCCATCTTCGGGTTCCAGCGGCGGGTGTTGTGACCGAAATGCACGCCGGCTTCGATCAGCTGGCGCATGGTAAAGGACGGCAGAGTGGACATGGAAATACCTTTCTTTTCCGGTTGAACCTCCGCGGGATTTGAGCCGGAAATCCGGCACCGGAGCGAATGGCCGCAAAGCCTTCCGCGATCCCGCGTGTGGAATGTGGCGCGCTTAATAGCGATTATGGCCGAGAATGGCAAGGGTAATCCTGCTAGACTCCTCCGATGCGCATTCTCTTTCTCCTGCTCCTGACAGCGCAGATACCCGCCCACAGCGGCTGGGCGGCCGATTGCCTTAAGATAGGCGTCGTCTCCGGGGCGCTGACCTCAGCAGCGATCTCCCGCGTGACGGACAGAATATTTGCCCAGGCCGGCTCCTGCGCCGAGATCGTGAGCGCCCCGTCGAATCGTCTGACCGCGCTCACGGAGGCCGACGCCTTGGACGGCGAAGCCCTCAAGATCACCGATTATATTCAGGAACACCCCAATCTGGTGGAAGTGCCGACACCGGTGCAGCATCTGACCGGAGCCCTCTTTTGGCCGGACGGAAAGAAAGAGCCGACGGGTCCGACAGCGACCATCGGCGTCATGTTGGGCCAAATCTGGCCGAGGCAGGCGGCGCAAAAACGGGGCGCGGCCTATTTCGAGCTGCGCAGCTATGACCAGATGATCGAGATGACCCATCGCGGAAGGCTGCAGGGTTTCATGATGGCGGCCGAAGCCCTGCCGCTTTTGAGCCCGCGCCATGAATATCTTGCGCGCTACAAGATGACCAAAGTCACGGATATCCCTCTGCATCTGGCGGTGAGCCGCCGCCATGCCGCCCTGATCCCGGCTCTCGACGGCACCATCCGCGAACTGATCGAGAACGGCGAGATCGAGCGCGAACTCAAGACGGAGGATCGTTAGGGGTGCTCACGGCGGTCGAAAGCCGCCTGCGCGGCATGAATCTGGTCTCGATGCAGAATCGCCCAGTTGCCGAGCGCCATTACCGGCTCCTGCAGGGACCGGCCGAGATCGGTCAAGGCGTATTCCACCTTGGGCGGGACCGTATCGAACACTTTGCGCGACACCAGCCCGTCGCGCTCCAGCCCGCGCAGGGTCAGGGTCAGCATGCGCTGGGAGATTCCCGCGATATCGCGCTTCAGCTCGTTGAAGCGCCGCGGGTTTTTAGCCAGCTCCATCACGGTCAGCACGCTCCATTTGTCGCCGATTCGTGACAAAATGGCGTTTACCGCCGGACAGGCCTTGGTTACATCGCTGTGCTCAGGTAACAAATTCTTGCCTCCTTGTCAGGCGGTCTAGCGGTTACTTATATAGCCCTGGTTGCATTGCGATACCACCCATTGGAGACAATCACATGATCCGTGCCAAGCGAAGCCTCACCTTCCTGTCCGCCGCTCTGCTGGCGGCCGCCTCCCTGCCCGCTTTGGCGCAGGCCACCCACAATCCCGCCGAGGTACAGGGCGGCGAGTTCGCGGTCGATCCCAACCACACTCAGATCGGCTTCACCGTGTCGCATATGGGCTTCTCCAATTTCTCGGGCCGCCTCTCCGGCGTCACCGGCACCTTGTCGCTGGCGAATGGCGACCATGCCGGCAGCAAGCTCTCGGTGAGCGTGCCGGCCAGCAGCTTTTCCACTCCCGTCGACAAGCTCAATGGCGAGCTGGTGAGCGCCGACTGGTTCGATGCGCAGAAATTCCCGGCCATCACCTTCACCTCGACCAAGGTGGCCCCGACCGGCGCTGACGGCGCCACGATCGAGGGCAATCTGACGCTGCACGGCGTAACCAAGCCGATTACTCTGACCGCCAAATTCGTCGGCGCCGGCGCCAATCCGATGTCCAAGGTCTACACAGTCGGGTTCGACGCCACCGGCACCGTCAAGCGCAGCGATTTCGGCGTCACCAAATACGTCCCGCTGATCGGTGATGAGGTCGAGCTCAGCCTTCACGGTGCGTTCGAGAAAAAGTAACCTTCCCCGAGGGGCGGCTTGGAGCCGCCCTTCTTTTGGGAAGGAACGATGAGTCAGACGATCCCGGGACCGGATGGCCGCCCGCGCTGTCGCTGGTGCGTGGCAACGCCAGATTATCTGCGCTATCACGATCATGAATGGGGTTTTCCGGTCGGCGACGACCGCCGGCTGTTCGAGAAACTGTGCCTGGAAGGGTTTCAGTCCGGCCTGAGCTGGCGAACCATCCTGGACAAGCGCGATAATTTCCGCGCCGCCTTCGAGAATTTCGACGTCCGGAAAATCGCCCTCTTCACCGAACAGAACGTCGAGCGCCTGCTGCAAGACGCCGGTATCGTCCGACATCGCGGCAAGATCGCAGCGGTGATAAACAACGCCAAGCGCGCCATCGAGCTGATCGAAAAGGAAGGCTCGCTGGCCTCTTACGTCTGGCGCTTCGAGCCGCGCCCCGAGGAGCTTGGCACTCCGCAGACCGCCTCTGTCTCGGCAACCTCGATCGCCCTGTCGAAGGATCTCAAGAAGCGCGGCTGGTCCTTCGTCGGCCCGACCACGGTCTACGCCTTCATGCAGGCGATGGGCCTGTTCAATGATCACGCCGAAGGCTGCGCCATCCGCTCTGAAGCCGAGAACGCCCGCAGGACCTTCCAAAGACCGATTTGAGTGGCTATAACAGCGGCAACTTGATGCGCGGGGGCCGGCCCCCGCACCCGCGAGGTCGTCGCTTTGCTCCTCCGAGCATGACGCTTGAGGGGAAGCATCATGCTCCGGATGGGTGGCCGAGTGGTTTAAGGCAGCGGTCTTGAAAACCGCCGTAGGTGCAAGCCTACCGTGAGTTCGAATCTCACCCCATCCGCCATCCGGCCCAAAGCCCCCTTCACGGGGGCTTTTTTATTGGGCCGGATGGCGGATGGGGGGAGAAGTAAGCCCCGACCTCACGCCGAGTTCGGTGAGGGCCCACACTTCCGAAACGAACAAACCCGTGGGCCCGAACGGCCGCGGAGCGGCCAATCTCACCCCATCCGCCATTGAAATGCCGGCCTCTGGCACACCTCCTATGCCCCTCATCCTGCTTTCAGTTCATCACAGTGGTATACAGGGGAAAGGACCATCGACCTCTCGGGAGTAGAAAATGCCCTTTGTGCCGAACCGGCACCGGTTCGGCTTCGATGCATCGAACTGGCGGACGTTGCAGAAGTCGTTATTGCACCATGTCGAGGTCGCCGAAAATGCGACTGCACTGGAGACGCAGTTCGGGACCAAGTATATGATCGAAGCAAGTTTGGAGACCCCGGATGGACGGCGGCCTCATAGACGCCCGACGGGCAGTTGCAAGCCGGAGACGTTGGCTGGGTGGTGATGATCCACGCGGGGGGAGCCGGATTCGAGGTCGAATTCGTCACCCTGGAAGGTGAGACGGTCTCTGTCGCGACAGTAGGGGCGGACGCAGCACCTTTCGTCGAATTGAGCATGAAGACCGCCTTCATCTGACTAGTTGCTTTGCCTCACTCGGACTGCCTCGGAGAAACAGCCAGTCCGAGAAACACTAATATCGCCCGGTTCAGTCTAACCAAGTCCTCGTCATGCAACCGCCCTACCCGCTCCCCAACCTTTGATTTCGGCACCGTCGTGATTTTGTCGACCATAATTCGGCAAGCGGAGCGTAGGCCGCTTCTCTCGTTCGGTTCGACCGGAAGCCGGAATAAGGGTGCTTCAGTCTCATTGGTGGTAAGGGAACAGACGGTGATCGATGCCGTCCGATCAAAGCTGTCATCCTGGAGAATCACCACGGGTCTTGGCTTGCTGGCGTAATCCTGTCCGCCAGCGACGGTCCAAATCTCGCCCCGCCTCATTCATCGCCCCAGTCCGAAACCGAGTCGATGAAAGCCTGATCATCCCGTTCCTGAGCGCTGGATGCCACCGCGAGAGACTGTTCGTGCGCAGCCGCCTTGAAGGCCGGCGAACGCACATCGGGCACCCAAATCTGAATTGGCCGCAACCCCTGCCGGCGCAGGCGTTCGCGGTGCTCCTGCACCTTGATCCGGGAGGACTTGGGCAGTGAAGCGGACGGCATTTCAGTCTCCATGATGGTTACATGTAACCTATCACGGAAGCGCAGCGGCAGCAAACCCTGCCGCTGCGATCAAGACGTGCCGCCAACTCGGCATGTGACAGGCGAGGAGAAAATTTCTATCCTCGACGGGTGTCGCGAGGGGTGGCCGATGTTTCGCTGGTTATCGAGTGCGCTGCTTGCCTTCCACCTCTGCTTCGCCATCGCGGCGGGGGCGCAGGAGCGACCGGTGATGGCTTTCATCTATCACAGCGACCACGAAGCTCCTCTGCCCGGCGAACCCTTGAGCGAGCGCGACAAATATACGCTGGAGGTTCTCCGCGAGGCGCTGGAGCGCACGCGCGACGCCTATGGTGATTTCACCCTGGCGCCCTCGCCTGTGATGCATGAGAAATACCGGCCCGCGGCGCTCGAACATGGCGAGGAAGGCATCAATATCAGCGTTTTCCCCGCCAGATCAGGCCTCAGCGACAAGATCATACCGGTCCGGATTCCGCTGCATCGCGGCTTGGTCGGCTATCGCCTGCTGACCATCCGCGCCGCGGATCAGCCGCGCTTCGACAAGATCAGGACCGCGGCGGAGCTGAAAGGAGTCCGCTTGGGCCTGCTCGGCTCCTGGACCGATGTGGAGATCCTGCAGCGGGACGGGCTGCTGGTGGAAACCGGAGCCTCGCTGGAGGGGCTGTTCCATATGCTCGACGCCAAACGCTTCGACGCCCTCAGCAATGCCGTTCCGGGTGCCGAGGACCTGTTTCTTCGCTCTCGCCGCACCTTTCCCGGCTTGGCGATCGAGAAAGGCCTGCTGCTCCATTATCCCACGCCATTCTATTTCTGGTTCCGCAATACCGAGGATGGCCGGATGCGCGCCGAAAGGGTACGGTCCGGACTTCAGTCCATGGTTAAAGATGGAACCGTCAAAACATTATTTTATAAGCATTTTGGTGAAATTCTGAAACGCCTCCGTTTCAGCCGC